>JACXTT010001501.1_pt1 | contig 38646 bp, 36 predicted proteins | sample 9270951 | NCBI WGS metagenome assembly JACXTT01 (sample SAMN15532306, study PRJNA645909) | rock metagenome | isolation source: weathered quartz diorite | place: Puerto Rico | collected 2017-06-21
GGGGGTGGTGGTGGGCGACGTTGCGGGCGTTGTGAATGCCGTGAACGCCAAAGACGGCAAGGGGCTTTGGACCTATCAGACCGGCGCTGAAGTGAAAGCCTCGCCGGTGGTGGCCGGGGATCGCGTGCTGATCGGATCCTACGATAGCAATCTCTATGCGCTTGGCCTCAAGGACGGCAAAGTGCTGTGGCAGTTCAAGACAAAGGGGCAAGTGCACGCGACGGCTTCGATTTCGAACGGACTCGCCTATATTTCCGGTTGCGATGGCGTGCTGCGCGCAATCCGCATCGCCGATGGCAAGCAGGCGTACGAGATCGTCACCGGTTCGTACACGGGCGCGTCGCCCGCGATTGTGAACGATCAGTACGCGTTCTTCGGCACGTTCGACAACGACGTGCACGCCTACGATTTGAAGTCCCGAAAGCAAATCTGGCGGTATGAGAACAAGCAGCGGCAGTTTCCGTTTTACTCGAGCGCCGCAGTCTCGGATGGCAAGGTGGTGCTGGGCGGGCGCGACAAGTTCGTGCACTGCTTTCAGCAGTTGACGGGAAAAGAACTGTGGACCTTTCAGACGAAGGCGCGCGTCGAGTCTTCGCCGGTGGTTTCAGAAGGGCGCGTGTACATTGGCTCGAACGACGGGCGTTTCTATGTGTTCGACCTCAACACGGGCGCCAAGGTTTGGGATTACCAGATTGGCGAACCACTGTCGGCTTCGCCCGCCGTCGCGGAGGCCAAGATCGTGATCGGCTCCCAGGACGGCAAGCTGTACTGCTTCGGCGCCGCGTCTTAATCGACTAGTTTACCGGCGTGAGCTTGCGGATGCGATGGTTGCCGCGATCGACCACGAATATGGCGCCAGTCGATGGGTCGTAGGACAACGCACCCGGATTGTTGAACTGAGTATCGCTGTAGCCGGGAATGTCGGATCCAGCGATGCGGTGGCGTTCGTTCGTAGACGCGTCCAGCATGTAGATCGAGTGGCCCAGCGAAAAGATCAGATTCCCTGCATCGTCAATGGCGAGTCCGAATGCGCCTGTGGGAATGACGTCCAGTTGGGCGCCATCGGGCGACAGCTTTCGGATCTGGCGCGCATCGGCGAGATAGATGTTGTCTTCCGCGTCAATGGCGATCGCGGTAAGCGGGCCCTCGGCGAAGGCTTCAATCAATCCGCTAATGGTGTCGATCCTTCGGATGCGGTTCGCGCCAAAGACGTAGAGCCTGCCCTGATTGTCCAGAGCCATTGCATTCGGGCCAATCAACGGGGTCTCGGTTGTACCGCCAAACGTACGGGTGCCGCCAAGGGCAGAGAATTGGACGACACGGTTGCCGATCGGGTCGGTGACCCAGAGATTGAGGTCGCGGTCCACGAGCACAGCGCCAGGGTTCGAGATTCCTTGCGTGACCCGAATGCTTTGGATGATTCCATCCTGACCCACTTCACGTACTCCTGGATTCGCCGAAGAAGTGATGAAGATTTTGTCTAGAACGGGTGCGACTCCCACGGGCCGGAAAATCAGGGATTCAGTCGCAGGTCCGCCATCGCGGCCGCGGAGGTTCTGTTCGCCAATCACCGGCGCGCCGAATGAGGTCTCGCCGGGCACCCAGAGATTGATTTGCTGAGTGAATGCGACCAACAGGTTGCCCTCGCGATCGAAGAGCAAAGCAACAGGTCCGCCGAGGGGCGGCAGAATCGGGGTGATGGTCCCGTCAGATGACACCTTGAAGATTTGGCGATTACCGGCATCGCCCACATACAGATTGCCTTCGAGGTCGAACGTGACAGCGCGAGGCGCGATGAACGGCGCGTCGACCTTTGATGTCGAGCCGTCCGCCGCCACCCTCAGCACAGAGTTCGTCCCGATTTCGACAATGTACAAGGTGTTGTCCGGAGCAAACGCCATGGAAACGGGATTGCGCAGACCCTCGCTGCCGACAACGACGGTCACCGTTCCGGCGGGCGTCCACATCTTCGCCGAGCCGAGCCCCGTAGGCGGGTCGACCTCGAGAAAGTGCAAGATGTTGTCCCGGTCGAAAGCCATAGCGGCGACGATGCCAAGAGGTGTATCGTCGCCCATGATGGTGGTGATGACGCCATCCGAGTCCACACGGCGGATGCGCCGGTTGACGCTATCTGCGATGTAGACATTGCCATCGCGATCCACCGCTACGGCGGTGGGACGGTTCAGGGCAGCTTGATTTGCCGGGCCTCCATCGCCGCTGAAATACGGCGCGCCAGTACCGGCAAAAGTCGTGATGACGCCGCGTATGTACCGGAGTTCGGGGATTGGATCGCTGAGGTTCGGCGTGACCTTACGGATGCGGTTCGCTAAGCTGTCGGCGATATACAGGTTGCCATCCACGTCCATAGCGGTCGCGGAGATATTCTCGAAGATCCCGAGGACGGCGTCACCGTTATCGCGTACGGCGTCTCCGCCAGCGACGGTTGAGACCGCATACTGCTGCTGCTGCTCTGCAAACGCAAGAAGCGTGACGGTCGGAATCAAAGCGTAAAATCTGGACAAACTTCTGCCTTCCCAATCAATAAGGCGGGAAGCGAGGCTCCACTAGCTCAACTGTGCTCTTCTTCGGCCGTTTCTTCCTCGACTCTTTCTTCCTCTATGGGCACTTCTTCGTCCTCCGGTTCCGCTTCCGGAGCCGCCTCTTCCGCTTGCCGGGCAAGTTCCTCCTCCGAAATCTCGGTGGTGAGCACGAGTTGGGCCTGCTCGACGAACTCGGTCCTGGTGACGAGCTCGAGCCCCGCGAGCGGGTCGCCGGACATGAGCTTAGGCGTCAGCTCGGCGACGAACCAAACGGGGATGCCTTCGTTCTCGAGCATGGTTCGGGCGAAGCGAGCCTCTTCGACGGACTCGAACTTGGCGATCGAGGCCAACGCGCCGGAATCCAGGCCTTCCGCAGGAAGGGCTTGGCCATCCTGCGACCAAGCAAGCCCTCGGGAGGTGAGTTCGGCTTCGTAGACGCCGCGCGCGGCTTCGACCAGGTCACCCGGTTCAATTTCGAGTAACGCTTCGTCCGACAAGTCCGCCACGTGCCGTTTGAGTTCTTCAAGGTTTGGTATCACGGTGTCCCTGCGTGTACCTTATCAGAAATCGCTTATGATCGAGGGGATGAAAATCCTCGCCATTCTGTTTTGTGGGACTGCGGCCTCGTTGCTCGCGGCGGGCCCGGCTTGCGAGAAGCTCACCGAGATGACGATTCCGGCAGTGACCGTGCGGACATCCGCGAGAGTCGCGGAGGCGAATGGTCTGCCCGGCTACTGCAGGGTGCAGGCTGTCGCGCATCCGGTTGCCGATTCGGAGGTCGAGTTCGAAGTGTGGATGCCTGCGCCCGCGATTTGGAACGGCAAGTTTCAAGGAGTCGGCAACGGGGGATATTCCGGCGCCATCTCTTATGCGGCGATGACTACGGCGTTGCGGGCAGGTTATGCGACGGCGAGCCACAACACCGGGCATCCGGGCGACAACCTGCGCTTTGGCCAGGGGCATCCGGAAAAGGTTGTGGACTACGCGCATCGAGCCGTGCATACGATGACCGAAAACGCGAAGCTGCTGGTTCGCGCGCATCTGGGGCGGTTTGCCGAAAAGTCCTATTTCGTGGGCTGTTCAGCCGGCGGGCATCAAGCGATGGCGGAGGCGCAGAAGTATCCGGACGACTACGACGGCATTGTGGCCGGCGCTCCGGCGAGCAACCGTTTGCGGCAGACGTTCGGCTTCACATGGTCGTGGCGGGCGCTCCATCGGGATGACGGTTCGCTCATCGTTCCCGCCGCGAAGTTGCCGCTTGTCACCAAGGCGGTGATCGAGGCGTGCGACGCGGCGGATGGTTTGAAAGACGGGCTTATCGGAGATCCGCGGAAGTGCCCCACGGTGGATCTATCCGGTGTGCTCAATGCCGAGGAGGCTGAAGCGGTGCGCAAGGTTTGGGCGGGACTGAAGAGTCCTAAAACAGGATCGCAGATTTTTGTCGGATGGCCGATGGGCAGCGAGAGCATGGGCGATCAGAGTTGGGGCTCCTACCTGATGAACCCGCCGGAGCCGTCGCGCGCAGATCTGTTCCGGTACTTCCTGTTCCACGATCCAAACTGGGATTTTCGCACTCTCGACTACGACCGCGACCTCGCCTATGCCGACCAGAAGCTCGGCTTTATGAATGCGGTGGATCCCGACCTAGGAGCGTTTCAACGCCACGGCGGCAAGCTATTGATGTATGCCGGTTGGGCGGATCCCGTGGTTCCGCCTGCCGATACCGCCGCCTACTACGAGAGCGTGATGAAGACAATGGGCGAGTCGCGCACCATGGATTTTGCACGGCTTTTCATGGCGCCGGGCATGGCGCACTGCGCGGGCGGACCCGGTCCGAATCGTTTCGATGCCGTCGGCGCCCTCGACCAGTGGGTGACCACCGGCGTCGCCCCAGCGAAGCTGCTGGCGACGCATGCGACCAAGGGAACCGTTGATCGCACGCGCCCGTTGTGTCCGTATCCGCAGGTTGCGAAGTATAGCGGGTCGGGCAGTGTGGATGACGCCGCCAACTTCACTTGCGCGCGGTAACGGCTCCTGGCCCCGGCCGACGACGCTTCCGCTCGCTCGAGCCGACGCCGGCGCGGCGAGGGCTGTGGAGACCGTCAGGAAAGTAGTTGACATGTGGTTGTATATGCGACTATCGTTGTATATGCAACATCAGAGATGGTTTCTTATCTTCTCACTTTTCGTCTTCGGCCTTCTCGGCGCCGCTCGCGCGTTCGCGCAGCAACCGGGCCCGGGTCCTCAACCCGCAACCCACGTCATGGCGATCCTCTCGGTGCGGGAAGGCATCACGCGCGACCAGATCATGAAGGTCATGCAGACTGAAATTCGCGACACGGTCAAACTGTACCTCGATGGCCGCATCGAGCAATGGTATTCGCGAGCCGATGGCAAAGGCGTCGTTTTTGTCCTCGACTGCAAGACAACCGACCAGGCCAAAGCCCTGATGGACGCACTGCCGCTCTCCAAAGAGAAGCTCGTCACCTTCGACTACATTCCGCTCGCGCCGCTTGGTCCGCTGCGTCTGTTGCTTGCCGCCCCGCCCGCTGCCGCGGCACAGCAGTGAGCGCGACGACGGGCGCCGGCGCGGCCTCCTCAACAGCGTCACTGCCGGAGTTAGAATGCGCCTGCGCCAGCATCCGCCGCGCCGCAAGGCTGGTGACGCAGCTCTACAGCGATGAAATGGGCAAAATCCTCGAACCTCCGCAATTCGCGTTGCTATCGGCGCTGCACGCCCACCCCGGAATCGTGCAGAGCGCGCTGGGGCGGGCTCTCGGTTTCGACAAGACCACCCTTTCTCGAAACCTGTCCCTGATGAAGAAGAAGCGCTGGATCGAAGCGGTCGGAAGCGGGGACCATCGCGAACGGGGATATCGCCTGACTACGGAAGGGGCTTCGCTGGTGGCGGCGGCGAAGCCAAACTGGAAACGCGCGCAAGAACGCCTGCGGGCGGCGCTCGCGCCCGGCGAATGGGAACAGATGCTCGCCGGATTCAACCGGATCGCCAATGCGGTGGCTAAAGCCCGGGCCGGAGGTTCGAAGTAAGAAGAGCTCCGTCCCGTTCGAGTGTTACATAAAGGACCATCTTTCCCCCCAGGCAGACGGAACGCGAGACAATGAAAAAGATTCGCAGCAGCCTATCGACAACGTGGAAAGCCGATCGGGGTGCGCCGATTTCCCGCTAGATAGAGATGAGGGCTGCAATTTTCAGTGAGCTCATTTGCCGTGGAATCCGAGATCAGAAACATATTTCAAGAGGTCGCCGATCTCGCGAAAACCGAACGGGATCGATACTACGACTCGCATGGCGTTACGGCCGGCGCGCGCGCGGAGGTGGAGTCGCTGCTCCGCTTCGATCAAACAGTCGCCAACAGCGGCGGAACCCTGGGTTCCGTGGTGGTGAATGCCGCAAGCGAATGGGCCATCGATTCGGCCGCTGAACTCTACTGTGGCCCCTACCGGTTGATTCGCATGCTTGCGCAGGGCGGCATGGGCGCCGTCTATTTGGGGGAACGCAAAGACGGCGAAGTGGAACTGAAGGTCGCCGTCAAGTTCGTCAACGCGGCCATCGCCGGCGCCAAAGATTTCGGAGAGCGGTTTCTGCGCGAACGTCAGATTCTCGCCTCACTGACGCACCCGGGCATTGCGCGGTTGCTCGACGCCGGACGGACTCAGGAACGCGGAAGTCCTTACTTAGTCATGGAATACGTAGATGGCGCCCCCATCGACGTCTATTGCGAGAAAATCGGCGTCGACGCGAGGCTCCGGCTGTTCCTGGACGTTTGCGACGCCGTTTCCTATTCACACCGAAGCCTGATCATCCATCGCGATTTGAAGCCCTCCAACATCCTGGTGAACCGGGAGGGCCATGCGAAGCTGCTCGACTTTGGAATCGCCAAGATTCTGGATGAGGCTGCCGAAAAAGCCGGAGTTACGCGCGAGAGATTGCTCACGCCCGAATACGCGAGTCCGGAACAGGAGCGTGGGCAGGCGAATACCACGGCGACCGACATCTACTCTTTGGGCGCCATTCTACGGCGTATCTTCGAGGTGGGCCATGAAGCCGTACCGGTTCCACCGGCGGATCTGGACTATATCGTGCGCATGGCGATGCGGCAGGAAGCGGGCGAACGTTACGCGAGCGTGGATGCGCTTGCGGAGGATGTTCGGGCATTGCTCGAGTCGCGTCCGGTGCGGGCGAGGTCCGGCGATGTCTGGTATCGTTCGCGAAAACTCCTGCGCCGTTACTGGCTTCCGCTGAGCGCGGTGGCCGCGGCGCTGTTGAGCCTGGCCGGCGGATTGTTTGTCGCAAACCGCGAACGCGACGTCGCCCAGGCGCGCTTTGCCCAGTTGCGGAGACTAGCGAACACGATGTTGCATTTTGACGCCTCCCTGCGCGTGCTGCCGGGTTCCACCAAGGCTCGCGAGGAGGTTGTGATCGCTTCGCTGCAGTACCTGGACGGCTTGCGGGGCGAAGCCTCGAGAGGCATTGACTCTGAACTCGCGATGGAAGTCGCGAACGGATACAAGATCATCGGCGAAGTGCAGGGCGCGCCGCGCACCGCAAATCTGGGCAAGCGCGTGGAAAGCGAACTCACCCTCGGCAAGGGCGGCGAAATGGTGGATCGCGTTCTGGCCAAAGAACCGGCCCGCACCGATGCACTGCTGTTGCGCGCGGAAATCGAGGCCGACCTCGCGGCGATTTCCGATTCCAACGATTCGGGCGAGGGCGTCGTTCAACATTCTGCCGCCTGCGACGGTTTTGTCCAACGTCTCCTGAAGACCGGCGCGGCGTCGAACGAGCAGAAGCTGACGGCGGCAGGCTTGTTGGCCAACGCCGGGCTGGCCAATACCAACATGCAGATCATGGATGGAGCGGCGAAGTACCTGACGGCGTCGATCGCGTTGTCGCGCGAGGTTGGTCCGCAATCGCGGGCGCTCGTGCAGTCGCTGTCCAATCTCTCGTCAGTTCTGCGCAAGACAGGCGATTTGGACGGCGCCCTGCGTTTTGCCGAAGAGGCGGAAGCCGTTCACGCGAAGGTCGAGTATTCCGACGAACGCACCCGCATGGTCACCACCTACACGCTGCTAAGCCGCAGAGGACAGCTTCTGGATGAGGATGAGTCGATCAGTCTGCGGCGCCCGCAGGACGCCATCGGCCCGCTGACGGCAGCTCGCGACCTCGCCGAAGAGTGGGTGGCCAAAGATCCGAACGATTCGGTGACAAGGGACCTCGTAGGAAAAATGGGGCGCGGACTGGGCGATATCTTGCGCCATACGGATCCGGCAAAAGCGCTTGCTGCCTATGAGCTCGGCATCGTGAGGATTCGTGCGGTCGACAATGTGGACGCCCGGCGCAGCCTGGCGCGCTACCTCGCCAAAACTGCGGATCCGCTGCGGAAACTGGGCCGCGCTGCGGAAGGGCGCCGCCGCTTGGACCAAGCGATCGAAATCCTCAAGCAGACCAAGGACTATCCCCCGCCACCGGATGATCTGGCGGCAGAGGTCGATGGAGTTATGCGCGGACTTGCCCAGCATGAGCTTGAAACCGGTTCCCCGGCCAAGGCGCGCGAAACCTACGAGCGGCTGCTCGGCTGGGTCGAGGAACGGCACATCGGGCCGTCCACCTTGTTGCTGGCGAATGATCTCTCGCGGCTTTATGAGGCGATGGCCAAGGTTTATGCCGCGTTGGGAATGCGGGACGAGGTTCAAAAGATGAATGCGCGGCGCCTGCAAGTCTGGACGGAATGGGACAGGAAACTACCGTCCAACCCCTGGGTGCGTGGCCAATTGGCGGCTTTTCAGGGCCGCTAGTTTTCCGCGCTGGGCGCCGACAAGCGCCGCCTGAGCCAGGCTTGCGCGAACCGCAGGTCGTGCCGGACGCTATGGATCGATCGGCCCGTCGCCGATGAAACCTCTTCGGCCGTCAGCCCGCCGAAGTGGAAAAACTCGATCGTCTGAGCCAATTGGGGCGATTCCACGGCCAGTTCATCCAGGGCGAGATTCAGTTCCAGAATATCGACGGGATGCCGTTCCGGGCCTTCCATCGCGATCGACGGGCCCGCCTCGACGCGCTGTAAGCCGCCTCCACGCTTTTCGGTGGCTTTGGCGCGAGCGTGGTCCACCAGAATTCGCCGCATCATCTGGGATGCAACCGCTAGAAAGTGCGCCTTGTCGGCAAGCGCCGGAGTGTTCTTGCCGAACATCCGCATGTAGACTTCGTTGACGAGAGCTGTTGGCTGCAAGGTGTGGCCGGGGCGTTCGCGCTGCAGACGGCCGCTTGCGATTCGATGCAATTCCGCATAGACCAGCGGAATCAGTTCGCTGGATGCGGAGGCGTCTCCCCTGCGAACGCGCTCCAGGAGATCTGAGACCTGAGTATCCATACCGACTCCTGGAGCTTAACACATCCGTTGCAGTAGTCTTGAAGCGTATGCAGGCTCTTCTGTTGCCCGAAACGTTTTCCAGCGCCAAGGTAACTCTTGATTCGCCGCAGGATCTGATGAACGATGAGCTATACTTTGCATTCTGCGAGGCCAATCCCAACCTGAGGATCGAGCGCACTGCCGGCGGGGAGATTCTCATCCTGGCTCGGGGCGGGGGGAATTCTTCATTTCGCAGTTTGGAGGTGAGCGGCGAACTGCGCAGCTGGGCCCGCAAGGATCGGCGGGGTCACGCCTTCGAAAGCAGCGCCGAATTCATTTTGCCCAGCGGCGCCGCCTTGTCTCCGGATGCGGCTTGGGTTTCAAACGAGTCTCTGTCGAAATTGACCCGGAACGAGCGCCGCCAGTTTCTCAAGCTCTGCCCGGAGTTTGTCATTGAAGTGATGTCTCCAAGCGACCGTCTCTCCACAGCGAAAAACAAGATGGAGGAATGGCGGCGGAACGGTGTGGAACTGGGTTGGCTGATCGACGGCGATAACCGGACCGTCTACGTCTATCGCGGCGGCGAAACTGCGTTTGAAACGGTCGTAGACGCCATGAGGTTATCCGGTGAGGGGCCTGTAGCCGGGTTCGAATTGGATCTTACGGACATTTGGGCTGGACTGGACGTTTTGCCGGCTGTTACTTAGGCGCTTCGTGGCTCAGTCAACCGCGCATCCATGCGGAATGGCTCTGGCTTCGAAATCTTCAGGTCTTTGAAGCCCGGATGGACCGGGTTGAGCAGGTAGTTGGGCTCGGCCGGAATCACCGCGCTCGGTACCCGAAGCACGAGCGACTTTGCCGCCTTGGCCCACTTGTCGCCCATCTCGCGCACCTTTTCCGGCGCTGGATCTTCCCACCACCTGCGAGGCAACTTGCCGCTGTCGAGATCTTCGATCCTGGCGCCTGGACAATCTACTGTGAAAACGACGTAATGGTCGAGCAACGCCGTATGCTCGAGATGGGCGAGCAGTTCCAGAGCGGCCAACGCGCGAGAGCCCGCAGCGTAAACAATCCGAATTCCCGGGTGGTTCCAACGGCCGCCGTACATCCGGGCGCCCTCTCCTGAAAAGGCGTCTGCAGCGTGTTTCTTCTTGACGATCCGGTACATGCGGACGATCAAGAAAAGACTCCGTGTTCGAGCCTTCCGATGAGATTCTCGACCTCGCGCGCGCCCAGTTCGGTGCGGCAGTATGCGAGTGGCGAGTGATTGTCCAACTGCTTCTTCGGAGTGAGGAACCAGGCGCGGGCCTGATCGACGTCCTCTTCAAAAAGCTCGATCGCCTTGTGATAAAGGGTAGCCAGTCGTATCAAGCGTTCGGCTTCGGCGAGCGCTAACTTGCCGGAATTCTTTCTTCTGGAAAGCGTCCTCGCAGGGATGCCAATGGTGGTTGCCACGGTGGATTCCGAAAGGCCGCCCGTATTCGCAAAGTCCCGCATCGCCGAGAACGGCAAGCCGGCGTCGATCCGGCGGATCAACTCGATGGTCGGGATTCCCGTCAAGTTCGTCAATGGCTGACTTTGGATGAGTTCCATGATTTGAGTATACCGAAGAAGGGACAAAATGTCCAGAACGAAATGCCACATGGCCGAACTTTCAAACTCCTCCCGCTGCGGCGGATGAGCCTCATTGACAAGGCTTTATTTTGGCAGCTAACATATCTACGTATCCGGATTTTTAGATGTGTTCGGATCGCCAAGACTTCCAAGACATGCCCAACTCTTATATCTTCTCTTCCGAATCCGTCGGCGAAGGCCATCCGGACAAGGTATGCGACACCATCTCTGACGCAATTCTCGACGCCTGCCTCAAGCAGGACAAGAATTCCCGCGTCGCCTGCGAAACGTACGCTAAGAGCAACATTGTAGTAGTCGGTGGTGAAATCACCACCAAAGCCAAGTTCGACTACAACGACGTGGTTCGCGACGCGATTCGCGAGATCGGATACACCAACGATGACGACGTGTTCCATGCGGACCGCGTGTTCATCATGAACATCATCACCAAGCAGAGTCCGGATATCAGCCAGGGCGTCGACGCCAAGGCGGCGGAAGGCAAGAAGAAGGCGGAACAGGGCGCCGGCGATCAAGGCCTCATGTTCGGCTATGCTTGCAACGAAACCGAAGAGCTGATGCCCGCGCCGATCATGTTTGCGCACCGTCTCGGCCGCGAACTCACGCGCATCCGCAAGGCCGGCAAGCTCGCCAAGTGGCTGCGTCCCGACGCGAAGAGCCAGGTTTCGGTCCGTTACGAAGATGGCAAGCCGACCGAGATCACGAACGTCGTGATTTCGACGCAGCATTCGGCCGACGTCAAGCATGCCACCATCGAAGAATTCTGCATCAACCAGGTCATCAAGAAGTGCCTGCCGAAAGCGATGCTGACCAAGAACACCGAGTACCTGATCAATCCGACGGGGCGCTTTGTGGTGGGTGGTCCGCAGGGCGACACCGGCCTCACGGGCCGCAAGATCATCGTCGATTCTTACGGAGGAACCGGCCGTCACGGAGGTGGCGCATTCTCCGGCAAGGATCCGTCCAAGGTGGATCGCTCGGCTGCTTACATGGGCCGCTACGTGGCGAAGAACATCGTAGCCGCCGGTCTCGCGCAGCGTTGTGAGGTTCAGTTCGCCTACGCGATCGGCTACCCCGATCCGGTCAGTGTCCACGTCGACACGTTCGGCACCAACACGGTTTCTGAAGAGAACATCATCAAGGCCGTGCAGCAGGTATTCAGCTTCAAGCCCGCCGACATTGTGAAGCAGTTGAACCTGCTCCGTCCGGTTTTCTCGAAGACTACGAATTACGGGCACTTCGGCAAGATCGACGATCTCAATTCCATCACTTGGGAGAAGACGGATAAAGCCGCGGCTCTCAAAAAGGCAGCCAGGTAAGGTTTCTGAAGGAGAAACATGAGCACCGCAGTACTCACTGATTTCAAGGTGGCCGACCTCAAACTCGCTGAGTGGGGCCGCAAAGAGATTTCCATCGCCGAGCACGAGATGCCGGGTTTGATGGCGATCCGCGAGAAGTACGCGAAAACCAAGCCGCTGGCTGGCGTCCGCGTAACGGGCTCGCTGCACATGACGATTCAGACGGCCGTCCTCATCGAGACGCTTGTGGACCTCGGCGCCTCCGTACGCTGGGCGAGCTGCAACATTTTCTCGACGCAGGACCATGCCGCTGCGGCGATTGCCGAGGCCGGCGTGCCCGTGTTTGCCTGGAAGGGCGAATCGCTCGAAGAATACTGGTGGTGTACGCTGCAGGCGGTGTCGCACCCGGGCGGCGCGGGGCCGGAACTCGTGGTAGATGACGGCGGCGACGTGACGTTGCTGATCCACAAAGGCTATGAACTTGAAAATGGTTCGGACTGGGTCAACACGCCGTCGTCGAATCATGAAGAGCAGGTCATCAAAGATCTGTTGAAGAAGGTTTACGCCGGCAATCCGAAGCATTGGCACAACACGGTCAAGGACTGGAAGGGCGTTTCCGAAGAGACGACGACCGGTGTGCACCGCTTGTACAAGATGCAGCAGGATGGCAAGTTGCTGGTTCCGGCCATCAACGTCAACGATTCGGTCACCAAGTCGAAGTTCGACAATTTGTATGGTTGCCGCGAATCGCTGGCCGACGGCATCAAGCGAGCGACCGATGTCATGGTTGCGGGCAAGGTGTGCGTGGTTTGCGGATATGGAGACGTGGGCAAGGGTTCGGCTCGTTCCCTGCGCGGCTTGGGCGCGCGCGTGATCATCACCGAAATTGACCCCATCAACGCGTTGCAGGCCGCGATGGAAGGTTACGAAGTCACGACGGTGGAGGACACCCTCGGCCGCGGCGACATCTACGTCACCACCACCGGCAACGTGGACATCATCACCCTGGAACACATGTCGCGCATGAAGGATCAGGCGATTGTCTGCAACATCGGCCATTTCGACAACGAGATCCAGGTGGATAAGCTGAACGCCGCCCCCGCTGTGAAGCGGACCAACATCAAGCCGCAGGTGGACATGTACACTTTCGAATCCGGCAACTCCATCTACATGCTGGCGGAGGGGCGCCTCGTGAACCTCGGATGCGCCACGGGCCACCCGAGCTTTGTGATGTCCAACAGCTTCGCCAACCAGACGCTCGCGCAACTGGATCTGTGGAAGAACAAGGATGTCTACAAGGTCGGCGTGTATACGCTGCCGAAGCAGTTGGACGAGGAAGTCGCCCGTCTGCACCTGGCGAAGATCGGCGTGAAGCTGACGGTGTTGACGAAGGAACAGGCGGACTACATTGGCGTGGATGTCAATGGTCCGTACAAGGCGGATCACTACCGGTACTAGACCGAAACAAGAGTTGTGTTTTGGAATCGCCGGATCCTGCTAGCGCCAGGGTCCGGCTTTTGATTTCTTGAGGTTCGGCCCCTAGGTCAGGGACTTTACGTCATCACGGATCTGATCACCTGTTTCAAAATCTACGAGCGCCAAGTCGTAGTTTGATTGAAGGTTCATCCAATACTGCGGTGTGGTTCCAAAGAATCTTGCGAGGCGTAGCGCCGTGTCCGCCGTGATGGACCGCTTACCGTTCACAATGGCGCTGATCCGATTCATGGGGACTCGAATGTCTCGCGCGAGTCGATTGAGGCTGACATCCGCGTCACGCAGATCTTCAGCAAGGATGTTCCCAGGGTGAATGGGAGGCAGTTTCTTTGTCATGGGAAGTGTCTCAGTGGTAGTCAACGATCTCGACACTCTCGGGACCCTGTTTCGTCCACACGAAACAGATCCGCCATTTGTCGTTGATCCGGATGCTAAATTGCCCTTTCCGGTCGCCGCTCAACGCCTCGAGGCGATTGCCCGGAATGTTGGCCAAATCTTCCAAACAGGTTGCGGCATCGAGCCGGGCGAGCCGAGTCCGAGCTTGAGCCTCGATGGCGCGGAACCGCCGGGAAGAGAAGCCCGCGCTCAGGTCGCGGGTCTCGCCACAACGGAAGGATCGAATCACTCCATCTAAAGTACTACGCCACGCGGACTATGTAAAGCGCTAAATATATCCGCCCCACCAGGGTGGCTCTTGGTGGCTCTAAACCCTGAGAAAAAGTTCCGGCCTTCGAGCCGCTCGAAATATCTACTTCTTCACCGGCTTGTAGCCTTGCCACACGTATTCGAGCGCGAGCGGGAGCGTCTGCGCTTTGACGCTGCGATCGCAGTGCGAAGCGTTCTTGGCGAATACAAACTGATAGGGGTACCCTTTTTCCGCCAGCGCCTTCGCCATCCGCTCATTGGCGAGCACCCAGTCATGGTAGTTGTCACGCGTAATCAGGTTGTCCCGGTCGCTCACATGCATCCAGATGCGCAGCGGTTTCTTCGGACTGTTGGGAATGATCGTTTCGTGATAATCCCAGGCCCCATGTGGAGTCGCGTCGTTGTAGGGCCACTGCTGGTACACGTACGTGCCGGAGTAGCTCAGCACCCGGTGATACAAATCGGTGCGGTACCACGCCATGGAAAACGCCGCGGACGCGCCGGAACTGCAACCCATGGTCGCGCGCCCCTCAGGATCTTTGGTCAGTTTCACCTTGTATTTTTGTTCGACGAGCGGAAGCACCTCAGTTTCGACGAACTGTGCGTAGAGCCCGGACATCGTGTCATATTCGAGTCCACGCTGGCTGCCCTGCGCATCGCCGCTGCCGTTGGCGATCGAGATCGCGATCATGACGGGCACCCGTTTTTCGTGGATCAAATTGTCGAGCGCGGCAAATAGCGACTTGTCGGGACCGTCCGCGCCGACGATAAACGGCGCTACGGTTCCCGGCGTGTACTGCTTGGGCACATAAACGGCGACCTTGCGGGAATAGGGCTTGGGTCCGCTCTTGATGATCAGCTTGGTGGGATCGCTGGGATCGACCTGCGGCTGGCCCGGTTCGCGCCCGATGCCCGGATAGATCTTGCTTTCGGCCGATTCCATCGTGAATTCGTAAACGTCGCCTTGCGGGACGCCTTCTTTCACGGCCATTTCGGGAGCGGGATTGTGAGTGGGGCCGATGACGAAATTGCCGTTCTCCTTCGGCGAGGGGACCGACCCGTCCGGGAGTTCCTTGGATTTTACATAGCCGGGCGAGTTTGGATCGCGCGCCGGCGCCTGGACGCGAACCCGTTGCGGTCCGCCGGTCGCCGCGGTTGGCTGCTGCGGCGGCGTAGCAGCGGCTGGAGGAGCTTGAGCGTGGAGCAGCAGCGATGCGGCGGCGGCTGAGAGGAGCAAAGTTGCAGGAATGGCGGAGAAGGGAAGTCGACGGTTCATGAGATTTTATCTCCTCCACGATATTACACTTGAAGCGGTATTCTGAGGTCAATGATGCAACTCACGCTGCCGGAACCCGATGTGCAAGTGCATCTCGTCTATCCACACAAGCCCAAGATGACGCCTGAGGAGTTCTATAACTTCTGCCAGGCAAATCCGAATGTATGGTTTGAGTTGACGGCCGAAGGGGAAATCATTGTTAAGCCGCCTGCGGGAACTGCCTCAGGATTCCGGAGGGGCGAGGTCTTTCGACGTCTTGCGAACTGGGCCGACGAGTGCGGCGGCCGCGCTGTAAACGCTAGCGGTGGCTTCCTGTTGCCTGATGGTTCGGTGCGAGCGCCCGGCGCTGCTTGGATTTGCTCAGCTCGCTTGGCTACGCTCAGCAGGGCGTTCCGGGAGCGCTACGTTCCACTAGCGCCGGATTTCGTAGTCGAGGTCATGTCTCCAAGCGACCGTCTGCCGGACGCGAAGGAAAAAATGCGGATGTGGGTGAGCAACGGTGTCCAACTGGGCTGGCTGATCCAGCCGGATCAGCGGACCGTGTTTGTCTATCGAAACGATTCTGACGACCCGGAAGTCCACCAGGATGTTGCGTCCATTCGAGGCGATGGTCCTGTCGAAGGCTTTGTTCTGAATCTCGAAAAAGTGTGGGAAGACCTCTACTGATCGCCCGGTCAAGAACCAACAAGTTGAAAGTCTGCAAACTCCAACCGCTCTTGCGATAAGCTGGAACTCACCACCATTATCATGGATCGCCGAGAATTCCTTGCCACGACCGCAGCTACCCTGGGCGCAACAGCCGCTGTGACCGCAGAAGCCGCTCCACTGAACATCCCAATCATCGACACGCACATCCACCTGTTCGACACCAACCGTCCGCAGGGAATCCCGTGGCCGGCGAAGGGCGAGAAAATCTACCAGACCGCGCTCCCGCCGCGCTTCCGCGAAGTCACCAAGGGACTCAACGTCGTGGGCGCCATCGAGCTCGAATGTAGCCCGTGGCTCGAGGACAACCAATGGGTGCTCGACGTGATGGCGAAGGACGAAATCATGGTCGGCACCATTGGCGACCTTGATCCCGATCACGCTGACTACCCGAAGCATCTCGAGCGTTTCCGCAAGAACCCTATGTTTCTTGGCATCCGCTACGGCAACATCTGGGATCGCGACTTTCACAAGAAATCGAACGACCCCAAGTGGCTCGATGGCGTCAAGCGCCTGGCCGATGCAAACCTCACGCTCGATTCCGCCAATCCCGACGCCCAACTCATTGCGGACCTCTTGAAGGTGAAGGACCGCGTGCCGAACCTCCGGTTGGTGATCGATCACCTGCCGCGCCTTGACGTCACGCCCCCCATCGAGAAGGACCTCCGCGAGATCGCGAAGCGGCCCAACGTTTACACGAAGGTTTCCGGCGTGTTGCGCACCGTCGATGGCAAGGTTCCCAAGGACACTGCAACCTACAAGCCGCGCCTCGACCTGCTGTTCGACATCTTCGGGCCGGACCGTGTGGTTTATGGCAGCGATTGGCCGCACAGCGACAACTGGGGTCAATATCAGGAAGGCCTCAAAGTCGTGCGTGAGTACTTCGAAGCCAAGGGGCAGGCGATCGCCGAGAAATACTTCTGGCGGAATTCCATCAAGGCGTACCGATGGGTCCACCGGGCGAAGAATCAGCCCAAAGTGTAGGTTTCCCCGGCCATGTCTCACGAGCCAACTGATAAAGACTGGGCTAATGCAAAGTGGGTCTGCCGGCTGTCAGATGACGAAGTCCGAATGGCCAAAGAGCTCGGTTTCAAACCGTGGTCGCTGACTAAGAGTATTCCAAGCCCCCATCAGCGTTGGAAACTGCCGGTCTCTGACTGGATTCGCGCGGAATGGGCAAAGCGGCACCCTGGTCCTGATTTCGCGCAAGGCTATTCCGTCGACCCGGTGGAGCTTGCAGTGTCGAACCGTTCCAGCGCCCATCTGAGGGAGCAGGATCAACTGGCGCTGCGCAAGCAAGCGCGCTATCGGGAGGCAGCCGAGCGCATTGGGTATGTCGCCAGCCAGGTCGAATGGATCGACCGTCTGGAATTGTTCGGTTCTGTGGCGGAATCGCTGCCGCGGGACAAGCCGCGGTTCCGCTGGCGTGATGCACGGTTTCCGCTGCATGAAGTCGCGAATATCAATCTGGCGGTGTGGGTGACGGACCTCAGCCAACTGGATGTATTACGCCATCTCATCTCGGACCTGCTGCAGCTGATGTCGATCGAAAAACCCATGGAACCGGGAGTGCCGCACTATGCGATCGATCTGTTCATCATGCAGGCGCACGATTCCCACTACCGCTATCGCTATCGGGGCAGGCTTTGCCACTATGGCAAATGTCCCCGGATGGACAAAGAAGCCTGCCTCACGCCGGGATGCGGCGCCCAGCCGTTTCTTCTGCAGTTGAAAAACTTCGAGTTTAACTACTTGAAGGTTTTCGATCGGAATGCCGTCGTGCTGTTCGATCGCGAGAGCGTAGGGTGGGTCGAGAAGCCGCAGTATCCGCCGCAAGCGGAGACTCGGCTCAAGATCCGGCCAGTTTCCGACGAAGATTAACCCGTTCTAAACACGCAGCAGAAAAAAACGTATGCCGGATCGCTATACACAAAAACAGGGCCAACACCCGGCGTTTATCTACAGTTCTTAAGTCTAGGCGACTGGGCGGCCAAGACAAAAGATGCCGTCAATCGCACCCTCGCAGTCTACCATCGCGACTTCCGCCGAAGCTCTTCCCGCTGTGATATCGTCATAGTCCGTTGGGACTTCCCCGTCATGAAAAAACCGATCTCGCTAACCGTGAACGGCAAGCGCGTCTCCCATGAAGTCGAGCCGCGCCTCCTACTCATTCATTTTCTCCGTGACGTCCTCTGCTATACCGGACCTCACATTGGGTGCGAAACATCGCTCTGCGGCGCCTGCACCGTCGCCGTCGATGGCAAAGCCATCAAAAGCTGCGCCATGTTCGCCATTCAGGCCGACGGCAAAAGCATCACCACCATCGAAGGACTCGCCGGCCCGAACGGCAAGTTGCATCCGGTTCAGGAAGGGTTTTGGGAAGAACACGGCCTCCAGTGCGGCTATTGCACGCCTGGAATGATCATGGCCGCCAAACAATTGCTCGAGCGCAATCCGGATCCCACCGATGACGAGATCCGCCACGGCATCGAGGGCAACCTCTGCCGCTGCACCGGCTATCAGCACATCGTCAACGCCGTGAAAAACGCGGGCGCGAAAATGCGGAGCGGAGCGTAACGACATGGCGACAACCACCACCACCGCCCTCCCAACGGCAAAGAAAGCCAAGCGCGAAGCCCTCGTGGGCCAGCGGATCAAGCGCCGCGAGGACCCTCGCCTCATCACCGGAACCGCCACTTACACCGACGACATGCAGCTTCCGGGCATGCAGCACGCCTGTTTCGTGCGCAGTCCTTATGGCGCGGCGAACATCAAAGGCATCAACGCGAAGCCGGCGCTCGAGCTGCCCGGAGTCATTGCGGTCTACACCTACGACGACATCGCGCATCTCGGTCCCGTCCCTTGCGGCGCGTCGCTGCCGGGCTTGCGCGTGCCGCATCATCACCTGCTCGCGAAAGACCGCGTGTACTTCGTCGGCCATCCCGTAGCGGTCGTGGTTGCGACCGATCGCTACATCGCGCGCGATGGCGCCGAGGCCGTTGAGGTCGATTATGAGCCTCTGCAGGCGGTCTCCGATCCGGAAAAAGCGCTCGAGGCGGGCGCTCCGCCGGTACACCCGGAATGGCCCGACAACACCGCCTTCACCTTCACGCAGAAGGGCGGAGATACGGACGCCGCGTTCGCCGAAGCGGAAGTCATCGTAAAAGAACGCATCACATCGCAGAGGCTGGTGCCGATGGCGATGGAAGGCCGCGCGGTGCTCGCGGATTACAAGTCCGGCGATCAGGCGTTGACCATCTTCACGTCCTCGCAAATCCCGCACTTGTGCCGCACGCTCGTTGCGATGATCCTCGGCGTGCCGGAACACAAGTTGCGCATCGTCGCGCCCGAAATGGGCGGCGGCTTCGGCAGCAAGCTGAATGTGTACGCGGAAGAGCCCCTCATGGGCTTCATCGCGATGAAGACGGGCAAGCCGGTGAAGTGGATCGAGTCGCGGCGCGAGAATTTCACATGCACGATTCACGGCCGCGGCCACGTGGACTACTACGAAGTCGCCGCCAGGAAAGACGGTACGATTCTCGGCTTGCGCTTGAAGATCGTCCAGGACCTCGGGGCGTACCATCAGTTGCTCACGCCCGCGATTCCGACTCTTTCGGTGCTGATGATGCCGGGCCTATACCGCTTCAAGAACATCCACGCGGACATTGTCGGCGTCTTCACGAACGCGGTTCCGACGGACGCCTATCGCGGCGCGGGACGGCCTGAAGCCACGCATGGCATCGAGCGCATGGTCGACATCCTCGCCGCGGAATTGAAGATGGATCCCGCCGAGATTCGCCTCAAGAACTTCGTCCACAATGACGAGTTCCCCTTCAACACCGCCACCGGACTCACCTACGATTCCGGCGACTACTCGGCGCCCCTCCACAAAGCCCTCGGCATCGTGGACTACAAGGCGTTGCGCGCACAGCAGGAAGAGGCTCGCAAGGCCGGGCGCCTGATGGGCGTGGGCATCGCGACCTACGGCGAAATCTGCGCCTTTGGACCTTCGGCCGCAACCCCCGCGGGAGGTTGGGAGTCCGCCACGGTTCGTCTCGATCCGTCCGGCAAGGTGACGGTGCTCACAGGCATCAAGTGTCACGGCCAGGGCGAAGAGACTACCTTCGCGCAAATCGCGGCGGATGAATTGGGCCTCGGTATTGACGACGTGGTCGTGCAGCATGGCGACACTGCGGTGGTCCAATATGGCATCGGGACGTTTGGCAGCCGCGCCACCGCGGTAGGCGGCGCCGCGCTCTACTTCGCTTTGCAGGAACTGAAGAAGAAGTTGAAGGCGTTTGGAGGCTTGCTGCTCGCGAGCGACGACGTGACGCTCGCCGGCGGCGTGGTCACCTGCAACAAGACTGGCGAATCCAAGACCGTGCAGGAAATCGCGGCGGCATCGTATCGCGCGATGAGCCTGCCTCCGAACACCGACCCGGGCATGACGGCGACGAATTTCTGGGAACCGCCCAACTTTACGTTCCCATTCGGCGCGCATATCGTAGTGTCCGAAGTGGACCGCGAGACCGGCGACATCGCCATCAAACGCTACGTTGCCGTGGACGATTGCGGGCGCCTCATCAATCCGCTCATTGTTGCGGGGCAGGTGCATGGCGGCGTCGCGCAGGGCCTTGGCCAAGCCCTGTGGGAACACGCAATCTACGACGACAACGGGCAACTCGTCACGGGCGAATTGATGGATTACGCGATCCCTAAAGCGACTATGATGCCGTGGATCGAAAGCGAACACACCGAGACGCCTTCGCCTGTGAATCCGCTCGGCGCGAAGGGCGTCGGCGAGGCCGGAACCATCGGTTGCTCGCCGGCTGTGGTGAACTCTGTGGTGGATGCGCTCAGTCCGCTGGGCGTGCGGCATCTCGACATGCCGATGACGCCGGAAAAGATCTGGAAGGTGATCCAAGGAGCGTCCAAAGCATGATTGCCAATAACTTCGATTACGTGAAACCCGCCTCGCTGGCAGAGGCGCTGGGCCACCTTGCGGATGGCAGCAAACCGCTCGCCGGCGGCATGAGCCTCATCCCGATGATGAAATTGCGTCTGGCAGCGCCGGAAAAGCTCGTGGACCTTTCGGGCCTTGGCTTGAACGGCATCACGGAAGGCGGCGGAGGCTGGATCAAGATCGGCGCGACGGCAACGCATCATGAGGTAGAGTCGTCCGCTCTTTTGCGCGCGAAGTGCCCTCTGCTTGCGGAAGCCGCCTCGCACATTGGCGACGTACAGGTCCGCAACATGGGCACCATTGGCGGCTCTGCGGCACATGCCGATCCATCGGCGGACTATCCGGCATCGCTGCTGGCGCTCGAGGCCAGCGTGATCATCGCGTCGACAGGCGGCACGCGCAAGATGTCCGTCGCGGACTTTCTGGTGGACTCATTGACGGTCGCGCTCGAACCGGGTGAGTTGATCACCGAGGTCCACGTGCCCGCGGAGGCGGCCGGTACGGGCGTGACGTATCGCAAGGTAGTGCAGCCGGCGTCCGGCTACGCCGTGGTGGGTATCGCCGTGCGCGTCCGCAAAGATGCGTCCGGCAAGGTGACGTTCGCCCGGGTGGGCGTCACGGGGCTTGCCTCGAAGGCGTTCCGCGCGGCGGGCGTCGAAACGGCGCTGGCCGGCGGAGCGAGCGTGGAAGAGGCGGCGGCGAAGGTGGCGGACGGCGTGGAGGCGACATCCGATCTTTCGGCGTCGGCCGAGTACCGCTCGCATCTCGCGAAGGTCCACGCGGCGCGCGCGATCCGCACGGCTCTGGAACGGGCATCGGCGGCATGAAGCTCAGCGGAACGTATTTGATTCCTGTAGCCGATCTGGAGCGTGTGTACCGCACGCTTCAGGATCCAGTTGTTCTCGCGAAGTGTATGCCGGGTTGCGAGAGCTTGGAAAAGACTGGCGAAGACGAGTACGCGGTGAAGCTGAAAATGGCCATTGCGGCGTTCTCCGGACTTTTCAGCGGCAAGGTGCGCATTGCCGACGCGCATCCGCACGACAGCTTCAAGCTGATCGTGGAGGGCAGCGGCAAGGTCGGGTTCATGAAAGGCGAAGGCCTCATGCACCTGAAGTCCGTGGATGGTGGCGCCGAGGTCGCCTATGAAGGTGACGTGCAAGTCGGGGGCACCATCGCAGCGGTGGGCCAGCGGCTGGTGGATACGACTTCCAGGATGATGATCAAACGCTTCTTCGACAAGATCGCGGAGGAGATGAAAGGGTAGTAGCGGCTCGAAAATGCCTTCCGGCGCCAGCATCGGCTTTCGAATCCACACGGGTTGGGCGGTTCTGGTTGCGGTCGGGTGCAACGATCGTGAATGGCGAATGGCGCGGCGCTGCCGGATCGAACTGATGCCGCCCGGGCGGAACCGGTTCATCTACCATGAAGCGTCGGAATTGCCGCTTTCCGATGCTGAAGTCCTCATTCGAACGGCGCGGGAGAATGCTTTCGACGCTACATGCGCGGGTCTCCAGGAGGCGCTCGAGGGCCTATCGATCCATCGCGCCTGCATACCGGCCGGCTCGACACCGGCGCCTGGTCAGCTCGCCGATGTGCTGGGGTCTCACCCTAGAATTCATACAGCGGAAGGGGTTTTCTACTCGGATGCCGTCGTCGCCGCCTGCCGGAAGTTGAAGATCCCAGCGGTGATCGAAATCCCGTCACGCGAGATTTGGACCAGGGCCTCGGCGATTTTAGGAACCACGGAAACTGCCCTTCGGGCCGAAATCGACGCAGTACGCAGGGTCCATGGTCCGCCGTGGACAGCGGATCACAAGATCGCGACGGCCGCTGCTCTCATTGGGTGAGACTCCACCGCGCCTGCCGCAAAACGGCATGTGGATTGTCCTGCATCTGCTCGTACCATACCGTGAGCATCGATCCGTCCGCCAACTCGACAGTAGACGGATACCCAAGATCTCCGCGAACTCCGTCGTCCGAAATTACCACCGGTTCCTGCGACGTTTGGCCATTGTCCTTGCTCACCCGCGCCAGGTTTCCGAAGGGCTTCCGACGGTGTCCGTACGTCATCACCAGGCGTCCGTCGCGCAAGCGCAGCAGGTGCGACGGCAGTCCCCAAACCCCGATCGCTCGCGGGACCGGCCATGTCTTGCCACCATCGTGCGACTCGGTCTGCAGCGTCTCCCGCTCGTTCGCCTTGTTGTGATTGCGGATTTGCGCGACGATCCGGCCATCCGCCGCCTCCACCGCGTGCAACTCGTGATACTCCACGAAATCGTCGCCCGGCCGCGCCGGGATTTCCGCGATCCACTTCCACGTCACGCCATCGTCGGTGGATTCGCAAACGCCCACTCGCTGGTCCGTCCACAACCGCTTGCCAACGTAGATCAACCGGCCATTGCGCAGCGAGATCGGTCCGTGCGGACTGTTGACCGGCACGCGAAACGGCGCGGACCACGTGAGGCCATCGGTCGAACGCAGCATCCAGCAATCGAGCAGCTTCTTGCGTTCCGCGGCGTCTACGCGGTTGTGCGCTGCCGCCCTCCATTCGGGGAACTTGTCGAGTTCCTTTTCATAGGCAAGGGAAGTGAACGTAGTAACCAGCAGCGACCCGCGCGAGGTCTCGCAAATCCCTGCGTCGCGATCGTCGATCGCTGTGTCGAGCAGAACCTCGGGCGCGGACCATGTGCGGCCATCATCCTTCGATCGCATCAGCTCGACCCGGCCGAAGGGGCACACGTGGCGCTCACGCCCGCCGGAACAGACCAGCAGCAATTCGCCACTGGCGCCGCGGCGCATAAGGGTGGGCCAGCCGTGATAATACTGCGGATACTTCGAGATCGTTGAAATCTGGGGCGCTGCTGCCGCGCCGAAAGCGGCCGCTGCTGTTGCTGCGGAAAAAGAAGATGCCAGGAAAGTTCGACGGTGCAAAGAAAACGAGGCTCCTTGAACACGCGAGTGTATCACTTCGCGCCTCACAGGAGCCTCCCAGGTCAAGCGGGGACGACGCTCGATATTGAATCCTTATTAACGAACCCGGCCATTGTGCTTGAGCCCGTAGATCTGGTTGCTCAGCACATTTTGCTGGTGGTTGATCTTCATCCGCTCGGCCGCGCTCAATCCTCCTCCGGTCCTCCGGTCATGACGGATTTCCCGGTTGAGCGCGGCTTCGCGATGCTCGATGCGTGCGGTTTCGCCAGCGGTCAGAGATCCGGAACGGACGCCTTGCGCAATGCGCTCCTGCTGGTTTATCTGCCGGTTGACAATCGGTCCGGCGGCAGATGCGATGCCCACGGCAATCAAGGCGAGTACTGTGAGTTTCATAGTTTGTTGTTTCTCCTTTGTTTTTGAACCGTTCTGCGCGGCTCTTGACCATACAAATGCAGTTGGCGCGTAGAAGTTGCACCCGATTTTGATTAACAATTGTTCAATGGAGAAAGTCGCAGTCCGTCGTTGGAAGTCCGGCCGGGAGAGTGCCGAGTGGGACCATGTGCTCGAAGAGGGGCCGCTCGAAATCCGCGTTTCGGCGAGCTTCAAGGAACAGCGATTCATCCGCACGCTCGCCATCACCATGCGAACGCCGGGGCACGATGAGGACCTCGCGACGGGCCTGCTCTTCAGCGAAGGGCTCATCCGGCAATACGACGACATTACCCTCATTCACCGGACGAGCGACGGCGCGCTGATCGTGGATCTGGCGCCGTGGGCGGATGTGGACTGGACCAGTTTCGACCGCAGCCTGCCCATGCTGTCGTCAAGCTGCGGCGTGTGCGGCAAGCGCGAACTCCCCAGGATCTCGGGCGCCATCGAGGAATCGAGCAAGCGCATCCGGGCGCGAGTGATCACCTCGCTCGTCGATCGCCTCGAATCCCTGCAGGAGAGCTTCTCCCAAACCGGAGGTTCGCATGCCGCTGCCTGGTTCGACGCCAATGGCGAATTGAAGCGGTTTCGCGAGGATGTCGGCCGCCACAACGCGCTCGACAAACTCGTCGGCTCGCTGCTCAAAGACGGTTCCCTGCCGCTCGCCGACTCGATCCTGCTGATGACGAGCCGCGCTAGCTACGACATCCTGCAAAAGTCGATTTTCGCGGGGATCCCCATCGTCGCGACGATCGGGCCGCCTTCCACTGCCGCCATTGAGTTGGCCGAGCAGCGAAACCTTACCCTGATCGGTTTTTTGAGGGACGATCGGTTCAATGTCTACACAGGCTCGTGGAGAATTGTGGAGTAGACGACCGGGTGCCCCGCGGGGTGATATTCGAATTCATAGATCCGCCTCAAGGATTAAGAAACCTTATGGCCCATAGTGGCCATCGTGTGGTGGTCAACGGCCAGTTGGACAAACGTGCAGTCCATGCAAATCATTGAGAACAAAAAGCATACACTCTGGCACGCTAGATGCAACGACCAAATGCGAAAGGGGAAGCATCATGAAGTGCAAATTACTGGCTTTCTTGCTGGTCTTAGGCGGATCAGCCTTCGCGCAAACTCGGTTTTCGATTCGCGTGGGCGGCGGCTACGGTTCTGGATACTATGCAGCCCCAGCGCCGGTCTACTATGGCCAAGGTTGGGCCTACAGTGGCTACCGCGGTTATGCGTACGCTCCGTACAATGGCGCCGGCTATTGGGGCGAAGACCCGGATCGTCAGCACAGACGAGCTGAATGGCGCGGCCTGCGCAACCATCAGGAACGCGAACGCTACATGTACGGAGACAGCGAGGAACTGCGCGAACACCAACAACGGGAGCGCCACGAACTCCGTCACGAACAGTGGCATGAGCGCAATGGCGACTACGATTTTCGTGACGGTCGTGCACACGGATCGGCTCGCGATGGATGGCGCCACTGATCGTCGATATCAGGCGCCGGACCAGTTCAACAGGGAAAGGGCCGAGCCTGCACGGGTCGGCCCTTCAAATGAAAGAGGACGCTATGAGAACGAAATGCTTATCCGGCGGGTTCCTATCCGCCTGCGGAGTTCTGGTCTTAGGCCTGACTGCGGCTGCGCAGACATGGGCCCAAGCCCCATACTATTCACAGCGGGACGATCGGTATGATCGCTATGACCGCGATCGCTACACGAACCAAAGATACGATGGCTACGGACGGAACCAGGGGAGCTTGATCGGACGTGCCATGAGCGACCTCAATCGCGCGGCCGAACGGGCCCGCCTGGATCATCATGAGGTGAAGCACTTCGACGAAGTTGCCTCCAGTCTTCGCGAGTTCGAAGAGCGGTGGGCTCGCGGCAAGTTCGATACGGGCAAGCTGGACAAAGCGATCCGCAATCTGGAACACCTAGCTGAGGCGGACCGCGTGCGTGGGCGTGATCGCGATTTGCTCGTGCGAGATATCCAGGACCTGCGCGAATTTCGCGCTAGTCGCGGACGCTACTATAGATGATGGTTTCCACCGTGGAGTATCGAGATTACGCGGGTGAATCGATTCCGTAACCTGATGGCCTCGACGGTACCTTTGCGCGATGTGAACTTGACCTTGGAGTAAACATCGGGGGCCGTTCTGCCGATAACCCTACTTGCGGACCATGGTTTTCGGACGGATCACTGCAGCGGTTGTGTGTATTGCAGCCGCGATAACCAGCCACGCCGCGACCCTCCGGCAACCCGCCGCCCTGGGCAAGAACGCCAATGAAAACAACTGCACGGTGCAGCCCAGGGCCGATACCTTCGCTGCAACCGATGCGGAGGTCTTTGTCGCGTTCCAGGCAGACCGTGTGGCCGCGGGCGAGACGTTGCGCATCGATTGGGTCGCTCCTTCCGGAGAGGTCGCATCGAGCATCCCTTATGACGGGCTGCCCAAAGCGGCCTCGCTATGTTTCGTAAGCCACCTGCCCGTTGCCGGCTTTAGCCCGGGTTCGATGCCGGGCCTATGGCAGGTTCGCGTGTTTCTCAACAACCAACTCGCCGCTATGCAGGCCTTCACAATCAAGCCGGACGCCAATGCGGGCGCGGCCCGAATCGAAACAGTGACCCGCACTTCCGCCCTGATCGGAACCGAAGCCGAATTCACCCTCGACGGGCGCGATTTCTCGGCAGGCTCGGTTGTGCACGTCGCGCAGTTGGCGAATGGCGCGTGGCGCTACATCCATATGGCGCTACCCATCGAAGCGACCGCCAGCCGTATCAAAATCCGTATCGCGCCGCTGCCGGTTGGCGAGTATCTCGCGGTGATCCGCGACGAGCGCTATCGTGTGTCCAACGCGGCCCGCTTCGTGATCGCGAGCCGCGAATCCTACAAGCTCCCGATGCCCGCCGGCGAACCCTGGCAAATCACGCAGGGCCCTTACGGAGGCTTCTCGCACTATGGCCAGGCCCTCCATGCTTTCGACATCGCGCCAGTGCGCGCACGCTGCCTCGTGGCCATGCGCGGAGGCGTCGTGCACGCATTCGACCGCGGCTTCGGCCAATCGCACGCCTCGCGGACCTTCGGCAACTACATCACGATCGACCACGGCGACGGCGAATACAGCCACTACGCGCATCTCGCCTCACATACCTTCATCGTCAAGACCGGCCAGCGCGTGGAACAAGGCCAGGCGCTCGCGGTGGCCGGCAACAGCGGCTACACGTTTCCGATGGGTGGCGGCCATCACGTGCACGTGCATGTCACACGATCGTTCGCGATCTCCTCGCAAAGCATTCCGTTCGAGTTCGATGATCTCAAAAATGGCTCGCGCTACCGCGGCACTGTGATTTCCGCCAACCGGTCGTCTTATTGCGATTGCGCAAAGCCGGGCCCGAATGTGCCCGCGCCCGCCGGGCTTGCACTCTCGGCGGCGCCCGCTCGTCCAGGAACCAAAATCGAGAACGGCGAGGTTGGCGTGGATAACTGGTGGAACCACTTTGTCACCGTCTCGCCCGGCGCCAAGGTAGTGGACGTGAACCTGACTTGGGACGCGGCTGACGCGGATCTCGACCTGCACCTGGTGAGCCCTTCCGGCAAGCACTACGGCTGGTATGGCAGCACCGAAGGCTACTCCGGGCAGGACGGGCAGCCGGAACGCTTCGAGATCCCCAACCCGGAGCCCGGCCAATGGCGCGTATCTGTGCAGGGCAAGCGCAGCGCAGGCGGCCAGGTTCCATTCCGTGTCGAAACCTACACGCCCTCGGTCCTCGCCAGCCGCTCCAGGAAATAAACCCTCCGCTACCAGTTCGTAATCGAGCCATCCTTGCGTTTGAACATCGGAATCGGCCGCGATTGCTTCGTGACTTCCGCGGCGAGCGTCAGCGGTTTGGTGTCGATCTCGACGCCGAGGCCAAGCCGGTTATTCGGCCACAGCTTGCCGTTTTTGAAGTCGAAGCTTTGCTTGAGATGCGGATCTGGGATCGGCCCAAGGCCGCGCATCTCCATCAATGCCGGACCTGAAAACACGCCGCAACAATGCACCAGCGCCGCCTCCGCAATCGGACCCGTGAAGTGGGGAGTCAGGCCCACATAGTGGGTCTCGCACAACGCGGCGAGCTTCATGAATTCGGTGATGCCGCCGCAATTCGGTAGCGTCACGCGGTTGAAATCGATGAGCCGGTTTTCAATCAATTCGTTGATGTCCCAGCGGTCGCCGAACTGTTCGCCGACGGCGATGGGAACCTTCACCATCGGGCGCAGTTGGCGGTAGACCGCCGGGTTCTCGCTGCGAACGAGATCCTCGGCAAAGAAGGGTTCGAGGTCCTCAATCAGAGTGCTGAGGCGGACCGCGTCGGGAAAGTCGAGCCGCGTGTGATAGTCGATGCACCAGTCGCCATCTTTGCCGACTCCCTTGCGGATCTCGCGGCAGGATTCCGCGGTCTTGCGAACCATCTGTTTGTCCACGAATCCATTGCCCGGCCCAGGGTCCGCGACCGAGGTTCGAAACGCGCGGAAACCCGATTCGATGCAGGCGCGCGCCGTCTCCTCGAGCGAGCCCTTCGACGGATAGCCCGTCGAATAACATTCAATGTGTTCCCGTGCGAGTCCGCCCAGCAGGTGATGCACCGGCACGCCGAGCGCTTTGCCCTTGATGTGCCACAACGCCAGGTCGATCGCGCCTAGCGCGTGCAGCTTTTCGCGGCCAGCCGGATAGAAGAAGCCCCGGTACATCATCTGCCACAAATGTTCGATTCGCGAAGGATCCTCGCCGATGATCATCGCGGCGCATTGCTCGATCGTGTCCTTCGAGCCTCCCTCGCCAATGCCCGTGATGCCTGCGTCGGTTTCCACCACGACGACATGGGAGCTCTGGTTGAAGATGGGCCGCGTCTCAGCGCTCAGGTAGTAGCGCACCCGTGTGATTTTCATTTTGGGCGGCGCTGCGATGCTCATGCGCGATGCGAGGCCCAGCAGTGCGGTGGTTCGTAGAAAGTCCCGTCGATTCGTCACCGGATCATCTTATCGCTTAAAGCCGGGTGCTAAGCTGATGAGATTCCAATGCAGCAGCCGCAGACACCTTCGCTGGTCCGGGGGCTCGGACTCACCGCCGCGATCTCGGTCAACATCGCCAACATGATCGGCACCGGCGTCTTTCTGAAGACCCGCGTCATGACCTGCAACGTGGGCGATGCCTACTCCGTGCTCGCCGTCTGGATCTTCGCCGGTTTATTGTCGATGGCGGGCGCCCTGGCCTATTCTGAAATCGCCGCAATGATGCCGGAAGCGGGCGGCGACTACGTGTTTCTGCGCCGGGCCTACGGCCGTCCAGTGAGCTTCGCATATGGTTGGACCTTCTTTGCGATCGCCAAAGCCGGATCGCAGGCGGCCCTCGCGGTAGGCTTCGCAATCTTTCTCAATGACGCGTTGGGAGGCGGCTTGCGCGAAACCTATTGGTCCGCCCACATCGCAGGGCAGCACTTCGAGTTCGGCACGTTGACGTTGGTCGCGCTCGGGGCGATCTGGACTGTGGCGCTCATCAATTGTTCCGCGGTGGTGGTTGGCGGCCATATGGCGAGCCTGCTCACCGTACTCAAAATTGGGACGGTCCTGTTTGTCGCCGGCGGGGCGATCCTGCTCGCCCGCGGCGACTGGGCGCACGTGGCGATGACGAACGCAGGCGGCGCTTGCGAGGGAGTTTCGGCCTCCGCGCGAGGCGGCGTGGCGGGCTTTGGCGCGGCGATGCTCGGCGCATTGTGGGCTTACGACGGCTGGAACAACGTTACGCCTCTGGCGGGCGAAGTGAAAGATCCGAAGCGCAATATTCCGAGAGCGTTTCTGGGCGGCATGATCATCGTGGGCACGCTCTACGTGGTCGCGAACCTCGCTTATTATCACGTGCTGACTCCCACCGAGATTGCCAACGTTCCGGCGACGAGCTCGGTAGCCGCGGAAGCGATCAAGCGTTTTCTTGGACCCACGGCGACGGTGCTGATGTCGGTCGCCCTGCTGATCTCCTCGTTTGGCGCCCTGCATGCCTCCGTGCTCGCCAACTCGCGCATCCCCTACGCGATGGCCAAAGAAGGGCTCTTCTTCCGAACGCTCGGCGATGTGTCGCCGAAATCGCGTGTGCCAGTGAAGGCGATCGTGGCGCAAGCATTGTGGGCGAGTGTGGTGGCAGCGTCCGGCACCTACGACACACTCACCGACTCGGTGATTTTCGCCTCCTGGCTGTTCTACGGCATGACCACTGCTTCCTTGTTCGTCTTTCGCAGGAAGATGCCGGATGCCGAACGCCCCTATAGGGCTTGGGGCTATCCCATTGTTCCGGTCCTATTTCTGCTGGTGACTGGGTGGTTGATCGTCAACACCTTTATCGCGACTCCGGCCCAGGCGCTGACAGGCGTCGCGCTGATGGCGCTCGGCGCGCCGTTTTACTGGTACTGGACCAGGCAGTTGGATCGGGTAGGATAAAATTACACGTCATGTCCCACGATTTGTGTGAGATCGCGCCATTGTACGCACTCGGACTCGCCGAGTCCAAGGAAGTGGACTATCTGCTTTCGAGTGCGGACGAGGCCCTGTTCGCGGAAATCGAAGATCACCAAAACGTAGCCGGCGAGTTGGCGGCGTTATATGCGAAACAGCCGCCGGCGAGCGTCAAATCGCGCCTGATGGAGCAAATCGCGCCAGCCCAAGCCGCCGCAACCAGGCTTTCGATGCCCGAGAGTGTCGTCGCATTGGTTCGCGCGAGTGAAGGAAAGTGGCTGCCGACGCCATACCCCGGCATCACGGTCAAGCCGTTGTTCTCTGACTCCAAAACCGGCAACCAATCCCTGCTGGTGCGCATGGCGCCGGGTTCGGTGTATCCCAGCCATCATCACGTTGGGCTCGAACATTCCCTGGTCCTAGAGGGCGACGCAGTCTTTTCCGATCACACCCTGCATGCCGGCGACTATGAAGTCGGCCAAGCCGATGCAGATCACTCGTCCATTCGCACGAAGGGCGGATGCCTCGTGTTCATCATTCGCAATCAGGCGGATCGTATTCACGCGCTGTGACCGCCGACACGAAAATCACACGAGACCGGAATTGGTCGCTGTATGTCCGCCGTTGCGCGGACGGCGATCAGGCTGGCCTTTCCGCCCTGTATGACGAAAGCAGCCGTTACGTGTATGGCCTCGCCCTGCGAATTCTGCACGATTCCGCCGACGCCGAGGAAATCACCATCGATGTCTATTCGCAGGTATGGCGGTCGGCCGCATCTTTTGCCGCGCAGCGCGGGTCGGTGATGAGCTGGCTGGTCATGCTCACGCGCTCGCGGGCTATAGACCGCCTGCGTACACAAGCTGGCAAGGCGAGGCGCAAAGCAGAAACACTCGATGACCAGTATGCGTTGCGCGACGGCAGCAGCACCCCTGAAGAATTGGCGTCTCTAGAACAGGAACGCAAGCGGATCCGCGAGGCGCTCGATCAGCTGGCGGCCGAGCAGCGCGAACTTCTGGAGCTCGCCTACTACAGCGGCTTGAGCCACAGCGAACTTGCCGAGCGGTTAGGGCAGCCCCTGGGAACGGTGAAGACCCGGATCCGCATGGGCATGATCAAGCTCCGCGAGATCCTGCAACAGTCGTAGGGGATTATTGAGGCCGCGGCGCCGCCAGCGGCAGCACCTTGCCCGGCAGATTCTCGTGCGGCAGTTTCATGAGTTCGAGGATCGTCGGCGCGAACGTCAGCGAATCATACGGCTTGGTTACCCGGATGCCTTTGCCGATCCCCGTCTTCGCTCCTCCCCACAACATCAACGTTGAGTGCGTCGAAATACGGAAAAAACTGCCGTGATTGCCGCCGGGATTGAAGCTGCGGGTGTTGAAGTTCCAGTGGTCGTTCGCGAACACCAGCAAATCCGCACGCGCGAGAGCACGCTGTTTGCTCACTGGCTCGTCGAACTGTTCGAGTACGCCGATCACGCCATTCGAATACCTGGTTTGGTGAATCTCGCGCAGCCACTCTTCTTCGCCATGGGCCTGCTCCAGCCAATCCTTCCCCGCGTGGAACTCCGGATCTTCCAGGACGCGAAGCGGCAAACCTGGCTTCCAGCCGTCAAGCGGCTCATAGCGAATCAGCTTGTCCGTTTCCGTTTCCTTTACCCGCACCCGCTTGTCCGGACCCGCATAGAGCAGCACGCTGCCATCGCCAGCCGGATCTCGCATGGCCACAAAATCAATCGGATTTGGCGAAAGCTCCTTCTGCACCTGATTGCGAACCCGCAGCGAAGTCAACGCCGCCAGATAGTCGATCGTGCGGAACTCTCCGCTGTCGAGCAGTTCCACAGCGTACGACTGCAGGTCTTCGGCAGTGTTCAATTCGCCCATCGCCCCGGGCACAATCAATTCCTCGATGCGGAACTTGCGCGCGGCGAGTTTCGCTGCGTCGAGATGCAGCACCTTATCGAGTGACAGCGAATACAGCTCGTACCTTTCCTTGAACCTGGCCCAGGATGCCCGTTGCGCCGCAATTCGCCTCGCGGCGGTATGGATGCCCCGGCGGATTTCGTCGCTCGTGAATTGCTTGTTCTTGGTCCGCGCCGGTTCGGGCGTATCCGCCAGGGCCTTGCCCAACCTAGCGATTTCCGCTCGCAGGCTTTCGAGCGCCTGCGTCCAGCGGCCGCGCTGCGACTCGATGATCGACAATGCCAGCTTGTCTTTCTTCTTGAGTAGCGCCATGTGCAGCCGGTTGAGATGGTTGTTTCGAAAATGGATCGACGCGCGTTCGTTGCCGTCGAGGTCCAGCAGCACGGTCGGGTAACGCTTTTGTTCGCCTTCGAGGTACGGGGAACAGTTGCTGGAGGAAGTCACACGGTAGACGAACGGGTCAAGCCCAATCAGTTTGTATTCCTGCAGCACATGGCGATTGTTGACCACGTGATGGCAGCCTCCCGCCGCGCTCGTGAAGTAGTCGATCAGACTGTAGCCCTGGCTGTACACGCCGTCGACCGTATTCATGCCGTGATCGGAGACCACGGCGAGAACCGTCTCATCCGCCAGGGGACTCCTGGTGATCGCCTCCCAGATGCGTCCGATGGTCCGGTCGATTCGCTCAAACACGGCGGCCTGGCTGAAGGAGTCCATCGTCAAATGCGATTGATGGTCGAACTCGCCGGAAAAGTAGTCGAGGTATCGAACTTGCGGATCCTTCAACTTGGTCACGAGCTCACGCTCTACCTCTTCGAGCATGCCCTGGCTGAAGCTGAAGCCGGCCTGCCACTCGTCCATCAATTGCCTTGGCGCGCGATTGGTGAGTTGCGTGGTCAAAACACGAGGTAGTGTTTGCAGCCGGATCGCCCGCTGGTTCAACTGAAACGACTGCAGCCGCTCGGTGTACGGAAAGCGGTCGAGCAGCAAGGGAATGCCGCTGGCGTCGAGCACCTCGACGCTTGGCATGTCGGTCATCTTGTCGCGCGAGTAATCGACGTAGAAAGGAAAGAAATTGAGGTAGTCGTAGACGTGCGACGTGTACCGGTCGTATTCCGCGTTGCCGTGGATTTGTGACGGCTGCCCGGTGTCGAGAATCTCCCAGGCGGGTACTGAGAGGCTGATGCCGCGCGTGTAGAAGTTCAGAAAACGCACGCCGTTGCGATCGAAGATATGTTCGATCCACGGCGCGCGGCTCTTGCTGGTCGCCGGGTCGCGCGTTTGCAGCGCCTTTTCGACATACCAGCCGGGCAGGCCATCGAGCTTGATGATCACGATGCGCTTGGCCTGCGGCTGGGCGTGCGACGCCTGCTCGAGCAGACCGCAAAAGAGCGCCGCTAGGATCTTAAGGGAGTGGAATGTTTTCACTTTCGGCTGGAGTGGCAATCGTGGTTTCGTTGAGCGCCGGAAGCGTGTCGTTCAGTTGCCTGGTGAAGCGTTGCAGAAGGTTGTGTATGGCGGGATCGGCGGGGGCGAGTCTGGCGAGATCGCGCGCCGTTTTGCGCGCGGGATCGGAGGCAAGCACGGGCGCCGCTTGCATCATTTGTTCCAGCCGGCGGGCGTAGGTTTGCACCTTGCGGCTGCGGTCGATCTCGGCCAGCATCGGCTCGCTGGTTCTCACACGTGGCTGATAAAGGCCGAACGTCAGCCAGTGGACTGCCGCTCGCGCCATTTTCTGCTCGCGCGTCCAGGCGAACTGCGCAGCTTCATCCTGGCGGGTGCGTTCGAGCCGTAGCGCAAGCCCCTTGGGGTTCAAGGCCTCACCGAGCAGGGATTCATATTGGACGCGCGCAATTTGACCGTCGATGGCGGCGCGATCTTCGAGTGGATTCAAAGACAGCTTGGCGATGCGGCGTTGCAGCGCCTCGCGGAGCACGGGGTCGAGCGTGGTGTCGATGCTCAGTTTGTGTCGTAGCTCGGCATAAGAGCGGATGCGCCAGGCGCGATTGTTGGCCGCGCCGCGGCGGTTGTTGATGAAGTCCCAAGTCCAGGTCGCGGCGAAGTACTCGAAGCCGGCAAATCGCGAGACGCCCAGGATGCCTATGGTTGCGTCCTGCACGGCGCGCCTTGTAATTTCGCGGCGTTTGGGGGCGAGCGAGTTCCGCATGTCCGCCAGCAGAAAGGGGGCTTTGGGATGCTCGAGCGAGTAAAGGGCGAGGGGAATCCTGCCGTCGCCTTCTTCGATTCGATGCTTCGAATGCAGAAGGCCGGTATCCGTCCATGGATTCGAGATCCCCAGGAATCGCCCATAGAACTGTGGTTTCACGATTCCGGAGGCAGCCTGCTGCAGTTCCTCGCGCGAGATCGACAATAGGGCGTGCGAAGGGGGGCCGCCGGCAATGCGCAGCGGCTCAAAGTTCAGATGGTTGCGTTCCGCCTGCTGGCGCAGCAACTCCCAGTTCCGGCCGCGCATCTCCTCGGTCCTGATCACTTCTTTTTCGTGGACCAGGTCCAGGTTCTTGTCTGACACCAGGCCTCCGAGGAGCTTCGACGACAGAATCAGGCGGGCCCGCACCATTTGGATTTCTGCATCGTCCTCCGGCGCTTCGGCGAGGTCCGAGGTTGCCTCCGCAAGGCGCAGTTCGCGCTGCTGGGAACGGTTGAGGCGGTAGCTGCGCGTTGCGGCTCGATAAGGCGTTCCCAGCGGATCGAGCGTCGTGACCTGCAGCAGTTGCTGCATGATGCCGGTGACCGTACTGCTTGCCGGCTTTCCCATGTCCAGTAGGGGTTTCGGCGCGCGTCCCGGGGGAGGGGCGCTCGAGGGCAGCCGGGTGTAGAGAAAGGGAACCGCCGCCAGTATCTGGCGAGGCCACGATTGCCGCTTGTTCGCAAGCAGCCAGACCTGCCGGATCCGGTCGTTATCCGGATCGTTATCGCCCATGGTGTCTTTTAGATAGGAAACGACTGGGATCTCGGCGCCGTCGCCGGAAACGCGAAAAAATGTGACCAGCTCCCCGCCATTTGGAACCGGTGTTCGCTTTACTGTTGTGGTAGTCACCACCTCTGCGTGTAAATACGTAAGAAGTGCGACAGCGAAACAACACCCCATGCTATCAAGTGTAATTCAGATTTTGCTCGAACGAAACACAACAGTCAACTATCCTCTTGACAATAGTCGTTACAACATATAATATCGAAGTGTGGCCGGCAAGTTACTCAGCGAACTGAAGCAGACCAAGCCGTTCCAATCTCTGGAACAGGAAGCTTATCTGAACCTCATCAAAACCGCCGAATTCGTGCAGCAGGCGGCGGCTGTAGCGCTGCGTTCGCACAACCTGTCCGAAACCCAATACAACGTGTTGCGGATCCTCCGCGGCGCGGGGGAGGACGGGCTGAAATGCAGTGACATCGGCGGACGCATGGTCACCCACGACCCGGATATCACCCGGCTGCTCGACCGCCTGGAAAAGTACGGTTGGGTCGAGCGCAGGCGCAGCAATGCCGATCGCCGCGTGGTGACCACTCGAATCACCGCTGCGGGCCTTGCCAAGCTGTCTGAACTCGACGAGCCTCTGGAGCAATCGTTGCAAGCCATGCTGCAGCGTCTGGGACCTGCCAAACTACACACGCTCATCGAGCTTCTCGAAGAGATTCGCTGAGCGCGAGACGAACTATCACGAAGGAACTGACTACAACTATGAAAACCACATCCATACTACTTACGCTCGCCGCCGTTGCCGGCTTGCAGGCTGCGACTTACGAGATCGACAGCGCCCACTCGTCCGCCAACTTCAAGATCCGCCATCTGATGATCTCGAACGTGCGCGGCGCCTTCTCGAAAGTCAGCGGCACGGTCAACTTCGACCCGAAGAACCTGGCTGCGTCAAAGGTAGACGCAAGCGTCGACGTGAACACCGTCAACACCAGGGAAGAGAAGCGCGACGGCCACCTCAAGAGTCCGGACTTTTTCGATGTCGCGAAGTTCCCGTCGATGAGCTTCAAGTCCAAGAAGTTCGCCGCCGCGGGAGCGGGCAAGTATAAGGTCACGGGCGACCTCACCATTCACGGCGTCACCAAGGAAGTGGTGCTCGATCTCGCCGACGTCACACCCGAATCGAAGGGCATGGCTGGCGAAATGCGCATCGGCGGCCAGGCATCCACCAAAATCAACCGCAAGGATTTCGGCCTCACCTGGAACAAATCCATGGACGGCGGCGGCGTAGTGGTCGGCGACGAAGTGGAAATCACGCTCGACCTCGAACTCGTCAAAAAGAGTTAACCGCGTCTCATCCCATCCATAGCCTGCGCAGGGCCGGACGGCTTACCAACGGACCAGAAACTCGGCTCCGCCGCTACGTCCGGCTCCGTTGCGCAGGCGAGTTCCTCAAAGCCTGCGCAGGGCCGGACGGCTCACCAATGGACCAGAAACTCGGCTCCGCTGCTACGTCCGGCTCCGTTGCGCAGGCGAGTTCCTCAAAGCGCCGGGCTGCGGGGAAACTCACTCGCCGCTCTGCTGCAACAGTTTCGCCACCAGCCCGGTCCACCCGGTCTGATGCGAAGCGCCCAGTCCCGCGCCCGTCTCGCCATGGAAATACTCATAAAACAAGACGTAGTTCTTGAAATGCGGATCGGTCTGCAGCTTCGAGTTCGAACCGTGGAAGGGCCGGGCGCCGGTGCGATCCTCGAGAAACAGCCTGGACAAGCGGCGCGATAGTTCGCACGAAACGTTCCACAGGTTCATGTACGTTCCGGACCCGTATGGAAACTCCACCTTCAGGTCATCCCCATAGTAGTGGTGGAACTTTTGCAGCGATTCGATGAGCAGAAAGTTCACCGGAAACCAGATCGGGCCGCGCCAGTTCGAATTGCCGCCGAACATCCCGGACGACGATTCCGCCGGATCGTAATCGACGCGGTATTCCGAGCCGTCGATGCGAAGCACATATGGGTTGTCCTTGTGAAACCGCGATAGGGATCGCACGCCGTTGTGGGACAGGAACTCGCTCTCGTCGAGCATCCGCCGCAGAATCGGCACAAGCCGCGTCCGGCCGACGATCGACAACAGCCTACGCTCGCCCACGCCGAATTTCTGCAAGCCGGAAGACACGTTGCCGCACAAGTCGGGCCGGTTGGCCAGGAACCATTCCATGCGGCCCTTGAAGCCCGGCAGGCAATTGACCAATTCAGGCTCTAGCGTATCCACCGCAAAGACGGGAATCAGCCCCACCATCGAGCGGATGCGAATCGCGTGGCGGTCGCCATGCGGCAGCTTCAGCATGTCGTAATAGAAGCCGTCTTCTTCGTCCCACAAGCCCTCGCCGCCGATCTGGTTGATCGCCGTGCCGATATACAGAAAGTGCTCGAAGAATTTGCTCGCGATGTCTTCGTAGTTGGAATCGTTCTTTGCCAGCTCCAGGGCGATCTTCAGCATGTTGAGGCAATACATCGCCATCCAACTGGTGCCGTCGCTCTGTTCCAGGTTGCCGCCGGTGGGTAGTGGTTTCGACCGGTCGAAGACTCCGACGTTATCGAGCCCGAGAAAGCCGCCTTCGAAGATATTATTGCCTTCGGAATCTTTGCGGTTCACCCACCAGGTGAAGTTCATGAGGAGCTTGTGAAACGCCTTCTCGAGAAAGTTTGTATCGGGCTTGCCCTGCAATTTGCTGTCGATCTTGTAAACACGCCAGCACGCCCACGCATGCACTGGCGGATTCACATCGTCAAAGGCCCATTCATAAGCCGGCAACTGCCCGTTCGGATGCATGTACCACTCGCGCAAAAAAAGCTGCAATTGCGACTTGGCGAAATCCGGATCGATCAGTGCGAAGGGAACCATGTGGAACGCCAGATCCCACGCCGCATACCACGGGTATTCCCATTTGTCGGGCATCGAAATCACGTCGCTGTTGAACAAATGCCGCCATTGGCGGTTCCGGCCCTGCTTGCGGAC
>JACXTT010001502.1_pt1 | contig 38644 bp, 32 predicted proteins | sample 9270951 | NCBI WGS metagenome assembly JACXTT01 (sample SAMN15532306, study PRJNA645909) | rock metagenome | isolation source: weathered quartz diorite | place: Puerto Rico | collected 2017-06-21
GCGGCCGAGGGGACGGTGAACCCATTTGGTTGTATTTTACCTGAGGTGGAGCGGGGCCAGCGTACCGGTCTTGACAATATGACGAACGCATTGCTTTATGGCCGAACCGGTTGGAAGCAACAAGTTCGCGCAACACTATCTACCATAGGTGAGGCCTTCGGAATCGGAATCGCGACGGTCGCCACGAGCTATTTATCAAATATTCCAAGAATGCCGGTCTTCATCATTGGCGTCAGCTTACTAGTTCTCCAGAAGCTGAACTTGCTGCTGACACCTGAAAAGATCGATGAGATGCATGCGAGAAGAATCCGTGAAGACCAAAAAGAAGCAAAGGAGCGCGCACAGTATTTCAAGGATATGGGAGCGAAGGATATGAGCCTGGGGGAGTAGGGCACATGCCTGCGCATAAGGCACCGGGAAATAGGGCACTTTCGCTCTAGCCTATCCCCTATCCCGTCAACTTTCGAGTGGGTACAGTTACACAGCGGGGAAAAGTGATACACCTCTCTTTTGTGCCGAAATCCACTTGTCCGGTAAGCCGGTTAATCGGGCGTTGGCAGCTGAAATCTCGCGATGATGATTTCTGGGGTGACATTTCAAAGACCAACGGCCACAATCTTTAGGCAAATGGGAATCACCCATCCGAGTTTTGCTGCGTTGACCGCATGAGGAGGCAAACAATGATCCGGAGATTTTTCGTACTTTTGTTGCTTTCAATTATCGTTATTGGAGGTTCTGCTTTCGTTCGACCGATGCAGTCGGCGAGCTCGGACCCATGCACGCAAGACCACGCAGCTTGGCTGAAACAAGTCTTGGAGAGAATGGAGACCATAAAACCGGGCATGACGCGATGGGACCTCATGCAAGTTTTCAGGACGGAAGGCGGACGACAAACGTTCAGGATGGAAGGCGAACCATCAGCATTACGAGAAACATTTGTCAGTCAGGACTGTCCATATTTCAAAATTACCGTCGAGTTTCAGCCGAAAATTGGGGGCCCCAATCGCGACGCAATCGTCAAAATTTCGAGGCCCTATATACAATTCAGCACTGCGAACTAGGCGTTCGGCAGGGCGCCCTTTATCAGGCACGGGCAGCCATTTGTGTCATGCTCTGAGTCTTATTTGAACAAATCGCCCGGGTCGATGATTAAGGTATGAGATTTCTTTCTAGTTTGGCTCTTGTGTTCTCCCTTAGTGGAGTTTGTGTCGCACAGGAAAGCGACGCGACACGACCGGCAATAAAAGCGCGTTCAAATCTGGTTATGGTCCCGGTGTTTGTGAGCACCAACCACGGACAGCCAGTCTTTGGGCTGAAAGCGAATGACTTTGTGCTCACGGATAATGGCAATCCTCAACATGCCACCTTGGAAGTAGACATAGATTCGCAGCCGCTCGCAGTCGCGATTGTGGTTGAGACGGGCGGCGCGGGGGCAACACACCTAGATGACTATAAGGAACTAGACTCTATTGTTGACGCGTTGGTTGGCAATGTGGAGCGCCGCATGGCGGTCATTGCCTTTGATGGGAAACCACAGTTGATAGTTCCATTTTCCTCAAAAACGGAGGATGCATCCAACGCGCTTGCAAGCCTTTCAGCAGGCGACCAAGGCGCTGCGATTCTGGACGCTGTGACATTTGCTGTTGGCCAACTCAGGAAGCAGCCTACTGAGTATCGGCGCGCCATTGTGTTGTTTAGCGAAACGATTGACCAAGGCAGTGAGACGAAATTGAATGACGCTCTGCGTCTTATCAGCGATACCAACACGGCCATATACAGCTTTGCTTTTTCTAGCACTCGCTCGGCGGTCTCGCACGAAGCATCAAAACTCAGTAGCCACGACCCCGGCCCTGAACATGGCTGTTTCAGCCGTACCGGGGCTGATTCCGAATACGAGGGCCACTACAGCAAGCAGGTACTCGACTGCATAAGCCAACTCGCGCCACCTCTTCGATTGGCAACCATGACATTTCTTGTAGCTCGCAATGGTTTACGCGCGAATACTGCTGAATCTCTGGCCCAGCTTACTGGCGGCGAGTTTTATCATTTTAACGACGCGAAGCGCCTGAAGTCAGGACTTATTAGAGTGTCAAATAATATTCCCAACTATTACGTGCTGAGTTTCCGGCCGGCTGACCCCTCACCCGGGTTGCACGCCCTGCGTGTGGCAATGAAAGACCATCGGCAATTGGTGACGAGATTTCGACGCGAATATTGGGTTGAGGAAACCAAGCAATAGCGAAAATGGGTTTCGACGTGTCTTTGGGTCCCGATAAGTCCTAGGGCGTTCTGGCTGAAGATATTTCCTATTACGTTGGGCGGTGGAAAACGATTGTTTGCCGATGGCACGATCCCGGCGGCTTTCAAGGTGACGGAAAGCACAGTCACCTCGAAAGGCGTCATTATCGTCAATTACGAGCGTGCAGGTGCAGTCCCAACCGGAAGTCTATAAACATTCGCGCCGTGTTGGGCATCTGACGGCAGGGCCGGGGGCGAGGGGGACCGGTTCGGGCTGGTAGTCTGCGCCTTGCGAGCGATCTTTGGTGAAGACGGCGTAAATGGTGGAGAGGCGCTGCTGCCCGTCGGCTGAGCTGAAGAGACCGGGTCAGGATCAGCTCCTGGATTTGGCTCTTCGGCCGGAGTGGTCAGAATCACACACGGGTGCCTCAGCAAGGGCGACGCGGGTGTCCTCTCTCATAATGACCCCGGCTTCCAGCAGGAGTTTTGGGAGCCGCACTTTCATAGAGTTGGCGAGCCGAATCAACGTTTCAATGGAAGGAACGGTCAGGCCCGCTTCAATTTTTGCCAGTGTCGAGGGCGAGATTCCGGCGCGCAGCGATACGGCGTCTCTTGTAAGTCCACTATGCTCGCGAAGAGCTTGTAAACGCATCCCATACCACATCATCTGTTTTCTCCCTTTGCTTTTCATTGGACAGATGCTTCCCCAACAGAAAAGAGCCGATAACTTTACAAAACGGCTACCTGGAACACGGAGCTGCGAGTTTGTGTGGAGTTTAGGCGCCGACGGGTGCGGAGCCCGTTCTCAAACATGCACAAACGCCGAGTTAACTAAAAAGTGCCTGTACCGTAGGGGAAAGGGAGCAGGCGGACAATACCGTAGACTACGTACAGGAATGTACGGTGGCCGGGACTTCGTTCCGCCCTACAGGCAAGAAAATGGCTTGAAATAAGCGCAGACAGCGGTATAAGAGTATGCGATGTAATTACGTTATTAAGAAGCATCCAGGCGCAAGGAAATTACTGAAAGGCGTAGGGCTCGAACAATAAGCCGCTTCCGGCCATTTCTCGCTCGTCCCAGGAAAGCGATGCGGGAGGAACCCCATGGATATTCAGACGCAATGGTTTTCTCTGAATGGATTTACGCCCCACGGATTCTGTTACCAATGGAATCCACTCCTTATCTGGCTTCACGCAGTTTCAGACGGTCTAATCGCGCTGGCCTATTTTGTGATCTCGGGCGGGTTGGTCTGGTTCGCGCGCAAGAGGCGAGATTTGCCGTTCCCATGGATGTTCGTTTGCTTTGCCATGTTCATTGCGGCGTGCGGTGCAACACATGCAATGGAGGTGTTCACGCTCTGGGTGCCAGCTTATTGGCTATCGGGAGCAGTAAAAGTCGTGACGGTTTCCGCGTCGATCCCCACCGCGGCGTTCCTTGTGCGCATCATGCCGGCGGCGCTGGAGCTACCAAGTTCCGCAGCATTAAAGACGGCGAATGAAGAATTGGAGCGGCAAAGCCGGAGCCTGAAACAAAGTGAAGAAAGATTTCGAAGGATGGCGGAGAACATCCAGGAAATTTTCTGGACGATGGACCCGAAGAGCATGGAAGTCACGTACGTGAGCCCCGCATTCGAACAAATCTGCGAACTGCCGAGAGAGAGTCTCTATTCGGACCCGACCAGCTACCGTGAATTGATTCACCCTGAGGACAGGCAGCGAGTATTGGGAGGACTCGCAAAGCTGGAAGCCGCGAACCGCTTCGAGGAGGAATTCAGGATTATTTGTCCGAGCGGGGCGGTGAAATGGCTGAGGGCAATCGGATTCAACGCAAAGGATTCCGCCGGAGTGGTGGAAACCTTTGTTGGAACGGTGCAAGAGATTACGGTGCGAAAACAGATGGAATGCGCGCTGCGGGAGAGCGAGGATCTGTTCCGCGATTTAGTGGAACACTCGAGCGACCTGATCTGCACGCACGATCTGAGCGGACGAATGCTATCGGTGAATGAACTTCCGGCCAAACTTCTCGGCTACACGAAAGAGGAATTGATAAACAGGCCGATGCGGGATTTTCTTCTCCCCGAGGCGAGAGGACAGTTCGACGAGGCTTTGTTACGGATCGAAAAAGAAGGATTCGTTAAAGGCCGGATGGCTGTGCTCAGCAAATCAGGAGAGCGCCGTGTGTGGGAATACCACAACACACTACGGACAGATGGAATGCACGGCCCCATCGTCAGGGGAGTCGCGCACGACATTACGGAGCAGGTACGGATGGAAAAGGCGCTGCGGCTCTCCGAAGAAAAATTCTCCAAGGCGTTTCTTGCGAGCCCCTACGCCATCATCATTTCCGAACTGGAAGATGGAAGATTAATTGAAGTGAACGACAGTTTCCTGAGAATTATGGGATTTTCTCGGGAAGAATCGATTGGTCACACATCGCAAGAACTTGGGATATGGCCGAATCCGAAAGTTCGCGACGAAATTCTGGGCGAAATACAAAAGGCCGGAAGGGTGCAATGCAAGGAGATCGTCATTCGAACCAAGGAAGGCACGGAACTGATCGTAAATTATTCCGCCGAGCTGATTCAGTTGGGCGGACGCAGCCGATTGCTTTCTGTTTGCGAAGACATCACGCAACGGAAAATCGCGGAAAACGAGCTTCGGCGGCTTTCCGGGCAGCTACTTCGCTTGCAGGATGAAGAACGGCGTAAGATCGCGCGGGATTTGCACGATTCCACGGGTCAGGATCTTGTGGCTTTGACGACGACACTGAGCCAGCTACGAGAGATGATTCCTCGGTCAAACAAGAAATTGCGCAAGGCAATCCAGCAATGTCACGCGATCTCCGATCGTTCTCTTCGAGAAGTTCGAACACTTTCCTATTTATTGCATCCGCCGCTATTGGATGAATCGGGATTGGAGGATGCCATCTGTCATTTTGCGGATGGATTCTCGCAGAGGACAGGAATCAGAGTTGACATCGACGTTTCGCCGAACTTTGGCCGATATTCCCAAGAAATTGAGTTGGGGCTGTTCCGCGTCGTACAAGAGAGTTTGACCAATATTCAGCGCCACTCTGGAAGCGAGACGGCCGCGATCAAACTCATTCGAGAACCCGACAGTCTGAGGCTGACCGTAATGGATAAAGGAAAGGGAATGGCGCGCGGCAACCGAAAGCAGAATGGAAGAGCATGCGTGATTGCGGGAGTTGGGATTCCAAGCATGGAAGAGCGGGCCAAGCAGGTAGGGGGCTCGCTTCATGTGGAATCGAGTTGCAACGGAACGACGGTCTGTGTGCGCGTGCCAATCCATGGCTAGAGTGAGAGACAGACTCCGCATAGTGATCGCCGACGACCACGAGCTGGTGCGTCACGGGATCAGAAGCATCCTGAGCGCACACCGAGGATGGAGTGTGGTGGGTGAGGCAATGGATGGCATTCAGGCTGCGAAAATGACGCAGAGCCTACGACCTCACATTTTGATCATGGACGTGACCATGCCAAACCTCGACGGCCTGGAGACGACCCGTCAGATCTTGAGCAAGGTGCCGGAGACGAAAATCTTGATATTGACCATGCATGAGTCAGATCAAATGGTCCGGCGAATTCTGGAAGCTGGAGCGAGGGGATATGTATTGAAATCCGACTTAGCGGGGCAATTGGTGAGAGCGGTGCGTGAGGTAGCGCAAGGCAAAACGTTTTTGACTCAGAAAGTTTCGGACATCGTCCTGCGCGGGTTTTTGAATGTTGAGAAAAAAGGACGCAACAAGGCCGATTCTGAGACGCACCTGACTCCACGCGAAAATGAAATCTTGCGACTGTTGGCAAATGGGAAATCGAACAAGGAGATCAGCGCCGTTCTAGGGATTACCATCAGGACGGTGGAAACGCACCGCGCCAAAATCATGTTCAAGCTGGACATACATTCGATTGCCGAGCTGATTCACTACGCTTTGGGCAAAGGCCTGGCTGCTTCGCCGCTGAACGTTCGATAAAAATAGACAAGGGACTCGCAATCGACCCCTGAAGCGTTAGCGCCCGTAGCGGCCCATGTACTGACCTTCAGCGAGGATGTGACCCTTCATGGCGCGTTCAAGGTCGGACTTTGTCGAGCCCGCTTTGAGGGTGAGCGCGGCGTCAAGCGCGTAGAGTTTGAAGAAGTAGCGATGCGGTTTGCCGGGCGGAGGGCATGGCCCGCCGTAGCCGGTTCTTCTGAAATCGTTCTCTCCTTGCACTGCGCCGTTTTCCAGGATGTCTTTTTTCGGGACGCTTTCCGGCAGGCTGCGCGCATCCGCGGGCAGGTTGAACAAAACCCAATGGACCCACGTGCTGACGGGCGCGTCCGGATCGTCTGCAATCAAGGCGAAGCCTTTCGTTCCTGCCGGTGGTTCGGACCAGTGGAGTTCCGGAGAGCGATCTTCTCCATCGCAAGTGTATTGTTTGGGAATCTTTTCGCCGGCGGCGAACGATTTGCTGGAAAGATTGAGCGCCATCGTTTTTTCCTCCTTCGCGGGGCCGGTTGCGCAAGCGGTGGTGGAAAGAATTATGCCGAGGAGCGGGACTGCGAATAGGTTGCAGTGCATTGCTTTACCTTAAACAGGCGTAATGCTAGCGAGTCGATCCCTGCTGGAGCAAAAAGGCGGCTACTTCTTTGTGGCCGCGCTCTTGGGCAAAGTTCAACGCGCTTTTGCCGTCGTCGGTGCGCGCGCGTAAATCCGCGCCGTGTGCCACGAGCATCTTGACAATTTCGAGGTTTCCGTTGGCCGCAGCTTCCAACAAAGGTGAATGTCCCTTCGCGTAGCGGTAATTTACCTCCGCGCCGTTTTCCGCCAGCCATTTTGCAATGGGAACGTTGTTGCCCGCGACTGCACCCGTAAGCGCGGTATATCCGGTTCCATTCGTAGAAACCGCGTTGACGTCTGCGCCCTTCTCATGCAAATACCGCGCGACATCCTCGTGCCCGAACGCCGCCGCCAGCGCCAGCAGCGGAAATCCGTCCGGCGAATGGGCTTTCGCAGCATCCGGATTTTCTTCCACGAATTCTTTCACTCGCGCGAGTTGTCCGGTGGCCGCAGCTTCATGCAAGGCGAGCGTGGCGCCACGGGCAATGAGCAGGTCGCGAATCTCTTTTCGGCCATTGTAGGCAGCAAAAAGGACCGGGCTTTGCGATTGCGCGTTTTTGGCTTTGAGCAGAGAGGAATCCTGCTCCAGCAACGCGCGCACGGCCACGAGGTCTCCGGCGCGAATGGCGTCAAAGAAAGGTTGAGTTTCACTCATAGAAAGCTCCGGGGGCGATTACGCTACACGCGGGCAATTGTACAAGCGAGGGCCGTGGGAGCCAAGCAACAGGTGTCGAGAGCCAGATTTAGCTGGCCGTGGCACTAGCTTGTTTTGGTTGGTAGAGACCCGGCACAGCACGAAACGAAATTGCGATGCGATTCCACATGTTGATCATGCCCACGGCGATGGTCAGATCGACGATTTCCTTTTCCGAATAGTGTGCGCGGAAGCGCTCGTAAACTTCGTCCGGAACGTGCGTTTCTGAGACGAGCGTCAGCGCTTCCGTCCACTCCAGCGCTGCGCGTTCTTTCTCCGTGTAGTACGGGGACTGGCGCCAGGCGTTCAGGCCGTAGAGTCGCTGTTCGGTTTCCCCGGCGGTGCGCGCGTCTTTCCAGTGCATGTCAATGCAATACGCGCAACCGTTGATTTGCGAAGCTCGCAGCTTAATCATGTGAAGCAGCTTGATGTCTATTCCGCTCTCGTGCAGATAACGCTCGATCGCGTACATCGAGCGAAGCGGTTCGTGACCAAACTTGGCGTAATCCAGGCGTGCTTTGAATTCTTCTGGCATGGTAGTTCCTCCCATACTTTTGTTTGGATGCGGCGGCCTTCACCATTGGTTCGTGGAAAGTGGCGGGAACGCCGGCACCGCTAGGACCGCTCCTTATGCCGCTCTGGACAACTTCGCCCGGCATTTTCTGGCGGTCCTTTAATCGATGCCGCATCATAGAAAGATACCCTGTATTTGGCTTGTTTTCGAAAGGCTTGGGACTTGCAGGACCCGAACAAAACCAACCGGGGCCCACGTGTATTCATTCTTCTAGCCCTTGCACTGTTCCTCCTCCACGCGGCGATCTTGCTCGCGACGCCGTCCTATTCCGCCACACCACTGTTATCCAATTTGATCCAACTGGCGAGTGGCTTGCTTGCGACGAGCGCTTGTTGGTTCGCTTCGCGCCCGGCGAGAGATTTTGGCAAACATTTCTGGGTGCTTGTTTCGGGAGGGTTCCTTCTTTGGAGCCTGGCGCAAGCCATTGCGACCTACTACGACAGTATCCTGCACGTTTCCCTGCAGCAGCCATGGCCTAGCGACATTGTCTTTTTCTTGAGCATGGCCCCGCTGTTGATGACTCTCTTTATAGACTCGGACGCCGGTTTTGAGTGGAAGCAGTGGCCGCGCATTCTCGATCTGGTACAGACCATCATTTTCACGCTGGCGATTTATTTGTTCACGTTCGGATCACCGTCGGCGTGGCAACAAGGTCAAGGTGTACTTGCGAGGTTCGCCTAGCTGCCGGAAAGCGCGCGTGACCTAGCTTTGCTTGTAGCGTTTGCCGCTTCCGCAGTGTGGACTCGGCAGAGAGTTGCGCGCTCGCTCTACGGCCGTCTCGCGATTTTCTTTTTCTTCTATCTTTGCGGCGAGATCCCCTATCTCTATCTACAAGCCGCTCGGGACTTGAACACGGGAACTCCGTGGGACCTAGTCTGGAGCCTCCCTTTTGCGGTTGCTACGGTCTCTGCTGCAACGGCAATTCCCGCCAGGGAAACAGGAGATACAGCGCCTGAATTCCCTGTGAAAAAGCAGCCGTCACGCCATTGGGGATTTGTACACGTTGCCTCGCTCATATTTCCGCTATTGATCCTGCTGATGGCCGCAGGATTTGCTGAACGGCGGTTGCCCGTTGCCGTTGTGCTGGTTCTTGCGTCCTTTGCTTGTTCCGTTGGGCGCCTTCTTATTTCCGATCATCAACAGCTCGAGGCCGCCAAGGCCTTGGAGGAAAGCAACGCACTCCTCAAATCCGTTTTTGAGGGAACCGGTGACGCGCTCTTTATTAAAGATTTGGAAGGGCGCTACATCTTGGTCAATCGGACTTTTGCCGGACTGTTAGATCTCGAGGAGACGCAAGTCATGGGCAAATCCGCCAACGAATTGGTGGACACGGAGACCGCCAAGCAGTTGACAGAACAAGATCGTGCCGTGACGGAAGCTGGCACCGGCAAATCATTTGAATATATCGTCCCTTCGAAAAGTGGGCCGCGCATCTTTCTCACGCAAAAAGGACCGCACCGGGACGCCAACGGCAAAATTGTGGGAGTCATTGGCGTCGTCCGCGACATCACGGAGTATCGGCAAATCGAGGAGCATTTGCGGCAATCGCAAAAGATGGAAGCAATCGGCACGCTGGCGGGCGGCGTAGCGCACGACTTTAATAACCTGCTGATGGTAATCAACGGTTACAGCTCGATTCTTTCGGATTCTCTTGCAGCAGAAGTGAAACTGCGCGGCCACGTGGACCAGATTCAGAAGGCAGCGGAGCGTGCGATCTCCCTGACGCGACAGCTCCTGGCCTTTAGCAGAAAACAAACCATCCAGCCTAGTGCTTTGAAATTGAATCAGGTGATTTCGGGAATGGAGAAACTTCTTCACCGGCTGATTGGCGAGAACATTTTGATTTCCACGCAGCTGGCACCTGATCTTGGAACCGTGCTCGCGGACGCCGGCCAGATGGAACAAGTGATCCTAAATCTGGCCGTTAATGCTCGCGACGCCATGCCGGAAGGCGGGCAACTGACATTCGAGACGCGGAACGTGGAATTTGAAGGCTCACTTGTCTCCGCGAACAGCATGAGACCTGGCCGGTATGTCGAGATGGCCGTGAAAGACACAGGGATTGGGATGGATTTGAATGTGCAAACACGATTGTTTGAGCCGTTCTTCACAACGAAGCCGCCAGGCAAGGGGACTGGGCTTGGTCTTTCCACGGTTTATGGGATCCTGAAACAGGCGAACGGCAGCATCACCTTCACGAGCCAGCCCGGACACGGAACGACATTTCGCGTGTACCTGCCGCGCACGGATTCCATACAGGCGAATTTCATCGCGCCAGCAGAAACAAATACAGGGTTGGAAGGGAAGGAGAGAGTGTTTCTTGTTGAAGACGACGACGCCGTCTGCAATTTGATCCGTGCGGTGCTTACGTCTCACGGTTACACGGTGATTTGTCCTCCGCGCCCTCAAGATGCAGAAGAAATATTTGATAAGCACGGCGGCCGCTTCGATCTGCTGCTTTCGGACGTGGTTATGCCGGAAATCAGCGGGACCGAACTTGCGAAGCGGCTCTGCGCAAAAAATCGAGGCATGAGAGTCCTGTTCATGTCCGGATATATCGGCGATGCCATCGTCCGCCAGGGCATTCAGGAAAAGGAACTGGGCTTTTTGCAAAAGCCGTTTGCGCCGGTGACTCTGGCGCGAAAAGTGAGAGAAGTTTTGGACGGCTCTCGAGTAGGCGGGCCCTGAACTGGCGTTCAGCGGCGTGCGCGATCCTGCCGCAGCGCTTCTTCGATCAAATGATCCAGCTCATCGCGCTTCAAGGTAATTTCGTCAGCGACGCCGTCCTCGCTGTCGCTCGTGACTGGGAGTTCTGCGGCTCCTCCGGGAGGCGGAACCACGGAGTAACGCGCGCGCGCGGCCATCAGCTTGGCGACTTCGCGGCTGGAGAGGAGTTTCGGCGTTCCGGCATTTTCTGCGGCGAGCAGAATCTTTGCGAAGTGTTCCACGGTTTCCATACGGTAGAACGCGGTGAGCAGATCCTGCCCGCAGGTGACGACGCCATGGTTGGCGAGGAGCAGCGCGTCGTAGCTTTCGACATAGGGTTCGAGCGCCTGGCTCAAGTCAAGCGTGCCCGGCGTCGCGTAACGAACCAATGGCACTTGGCCTAGGCCGATAATCACTTCGGGAAGCAGAGCCTGATTGAGTGCGCGGCCTGCGCTGGCAAAGCCAGTCGCGGTGACCGGGTGGGCGTGGCAAACCGCGTTCACGTCTGGGCGCATACGGTAAAACAGCAAGTGCATCAGAATTTCGGACGACATCTTTCGATCGCCCGCACACTTGTGGCCGTCGAGATCCGTGATGACAAGATCTTCTGGCGAAAGGCAGCCCTTGTTCATGCAGGTGGGCGTGGCCAAAATGCGTCCGTCACTTAAACGCACAGACACATTGCCTTCGCACGCCACAATATATTCGCGTTCGGACATCCAGCGCCCTGCCGTGCAAATCTCGCGCCGATGCTGCTCTTCCGTCTTTGCGTGGCCAGCCGATACCGGGTCCGGATTCACGGGGCGCACTCCTTCCTCGCGCGGCATTATCCACCGGGCAAGATGGTTTGCAAGTTTTTTTTCGCCCTTGCGCACGGCGGGGCAGCAGCGCGTGCGCGACCTGTTTGGGCGCCCCTCAGTTAAGCGTAAATCCCTCGCATTTTCAATGCATTTGCTACGCGGTCAATGGCCACCATGTAAGCGGCGATGCGGTTGTTCACTTTGTGGGCCTCCGCGTATTTGGCGACGGCGTCGAAAGCGTTCTCCATCACGTCCAGCAACCGCTCGTTTACTTCGCTTTCGCGCCAGAAAAATCCCTGCCGGTCTTGCACCCACTCGAAGTAGCTGACGGTGACACCACCGGCGTTGCCGAGAATGTCCGGTACCGTGAAAACGCCCTTGGATTCGATGATCGCGTCAGCCTGCCACGTGGTAGGGCCGTTTGCGCCCTCGCACATGATTTTCGTCTGCACCTGCGCGGCGTTTTTCTCTGTGATTTGGTTTTCAATCGCGGCGGGGATGAGCACGTCGCACTTCTGGAAAAGGACATCGCGCGAACTCATTTTTGTTCCGCCCTCCGGATAATCCTGCAGCGGCCTCTTTTGGCTGTAGACCCAATCAATGACCTTGGGCACGTCAAAACCGTTTTCGTTGTAAAGCCCACCGCCAATGTCTGCCAGGCCGATGATTTTGTAGCCTGCCTTTTGCATTAGGTCGGCGGCCATCGAGCCGACATTGCCGAACCCCTGAATGATGACGCGGCAGCCTTCTTTTTTCATGCCAAGCTTGGCGAGCGCCTTGTCGCAGCAGATCATGACGCCGCGTCCGGTCGCTTCGCGGCGTCCGCGCGAGCCGCCGAGTTCAATCGGCTTGCCGGTAACGACCGCCGTTGTCGCCTGACGATGATGCATGGAGTACGTATCCATCACCCACGCCATGGTTTGTTCGCCGGTGCCGACGTCCGGTGCAGGAATATCGCGCTCCGGTCCAAGCCAGTCTGTCAATTCCGCTGTGTAACGACGCGTGAGACGCTCGAGCTCGCCGCGCGACATTTTGCGCGGGTCGCAGATGATACCACCCTTCGCTCCACCAAAAGGAATGTCAACGACCGCGCATTTCCAAGTCATCCATGTCGCCAGCGCGCGCACTTCATCGATCGAAACGTCGGGCGCGAAGCGAATTCCTCCCTTGCCTGGACCGCGCACGGTGGAATGGAGCACACGATAGCCGGTGAACACCTCGAGAGTGCCATTGTCCATTCCCACTGGGATGTAGAGTGTGATTTCCTTGCTGGGATACTTCAAATACCGGTAAATTCCCTGCTCTAATCCCAGCTTCTGCGCCGCTACTTCAAAACGCGCTTCGGCGTTTTGATAGACATTCATCTCTTCCGGTGCCGGGGCTTGCGACATGCGAGACTCTCCTTATTAACGTGAAGCTCGATGGCCTCACACTCCGGCAAGACTCTGCTCGACTGCCGGAAACTGAATTCTTTGATTTCGGGGCGCAAACAGAGGATTTCGGCGGGCTACCCTTCCCGTCGTGCCTGCCATTTGGCCGGGCCGCCAGTATACGAAGCTCTTCCGCTTCCTCGCAAGCCGCAGCCATTACCGATCGGAGACTCTTTAACAAGCGCCTTTGCGAATGTTTTTTCGGCACTGCCAGTGAGGTTGCAAGAAATTTGTATCATGACTCATTAGGCGAGCATCCAAATAGCTCCCATCTAATCCGAAAGGCAGATTTCTTATGGCAAAAATGAAAGCAGTGCAGGTTCCCAAGGCGGGAGGCGATTTTGAAATCGTTGAGCGGGAAATCCCCCAGCCAGGGCCGGGGCAGGTCCGCATCAAGGTGCAAGCATGCGGCATCTGCTTCAGCGATCACTTGACCAAGGACGGAATTTTCCCCGGCATCCAATATCCGCGCGTCCCAGGCCACGAAGTGGCAGGCCTGGTGGACGAGCCGGGGCCGGGAGTGACTTCCTGGAAGAAGGGCCAGCGCGTTGGCATCGGCTGGCATGGCAGTCACGACTTCACTTGCCCCTCGTGTCGCCAAGGCGATTTCGTCACCTGCTACAACGAGAAAATCACGGGGATCCACTTCGATGGCGGCTATCAGGAGTACATGCTCGCTCCCGCCGAAGGACTTGCCGCAATCCCTGACGGGCTGGATCCCGCCGAAGCAGGCCCTTTGATGTGTGCCGGCGTCACCACGTTCAACGCGCTGCGCCATAGCGGCGCCGGGCCCGGAGATGTTGTTGCCATCCAAGGCATCGGAGGGCTCGGGCATCTAGGAGTGCAGTTCGCCAGCAAATTCGGATATCACGTGGTCGCCATCGGCCGCGGCCCCGAAAACGCCGCTCTCGCAAAAAAGCTCGGCGCGCACGTTTACATTGACAGCAAAAACAGCGACCCTTCAGCGGAATTGCAAAAGCTCGACGGGGCGAAAGTGATTCTCGCAACCGCCCCGAATTCCAAGTCCATGTCCGATCTTTTCACCGGCCTGAGCCGTAATGGATCCATGGTTGTCGTCGGAGCAGGTTCGGGAAACATTGAGGTCTCTCCGTTTCCCTTGCTTTTGGGAAAGCGCCGAGTGCAAGGCTGGGCTTCGGGCACTGCGTGGGACTCGCAGGACACCCTGAGCTTTGCGGCCCTCACCGGCGTGCGTCCGATGATCGAGAAATTCCCTTTGGAAAAAGCAGCGGAAGCCTACGAACGAATGAACAGCGGCCACGCGCAATTCCGCGTCGTGCTTACGATGTAATTTCGCGTTTGGTTTGCCCGGGTCGAACTATTGCAGCCGGAATTGAATCGTAACCACCAGGTGCATGGAGACAGGCTTTCCGTTCAGCGTGGCGGGCTTGTACTTCCATTGCCGAAGCGCATCCATCGCAGCTTGATGAAGCATCACGGGCCCGGTAACGACCTTCATGCCGGTAACACGCCCGCTCTCGTCGATCAATGCGTCAATTTTCACCTCGCCGGAAACCCGCTGTGCCCTCGCGAGTTGCGGATAGACTGGCGGTACAGAGGAGATCAACTGCACGCTGGTCACTTCTCCGCCAATGGGAACCGGAGCAGCGGGCTGATTGCTGTGCGAACCGAGCGCCGAACTTAGCGCCCCTGCGGATGTGTTTGCGCCGCTTTCCATGGCGATTCCCGGCTCGCCTTCGTTGGAAATCGTTTGCGCATTGCCGCTCTTCACCGTCGGCGCCGCTAGCCGCATTTTGCTAAAGGTGGGATTTCGTGTTTCCTGGGCCGACTGCTGTGGATCAGGTTCGGCCGCGCGCGACGCGCCAGAAGTCGATGCAGGCTTCGAGGAGTCTTTTCCGCCAGCGATTTTCTGTACGTCCGTTGCGGGAGAAACCGCGGGAGCTGGCTTCGTCGAAGGCTGCGAATTCAGCTGGCTTGGAGTCGAAAAGCCTTTGTCGGTCACGGGCGCGACAGCCGAAGTAAGATTTTGCTGCGTCTGCGGTTGAGATTGAGGCTGAGAGCTGAATTGCGTTGTGGGCTCTGAAACTGTAGCCGTTGTGCTGGCAGCTGCATGTCCTTGCCCTTGCTGCCACATGTACCACCAGGCGCCTCCAGCCGCAGCGAGCAACAACGTCGCAGCAATGGCGCCGATCCACAAACCCTTTTTGCTTCCGCCGGGCGCGGGTTCTTCGGCAATGCTATCGTTCGATTCGAACAGGCTGGTTCCAAAGCTCGGTGCTTGCGTTTCGTTCGCAGGAGCAAACTCGACTTCTTTCTTGCTTGCGAAGTCGTAAGATTCGGTGGCGACTTGAGCGTCCTCTAGTTCGGTGATCTCCGGCAATGCAAGTGCAGGAGAAGGCTCAACAAGCTCCGCAACGGACGGCGCAGGAGGCGCGACAACGACAACAGGTGCCGTCACTTGCGGCGCGGCGGGCGGCACAACTGGCGGCGCAGCAATTGGTGTTGACGTCGCCGCGTTACGCGCCAGCGGTTCAAGCCACGCGGGAATGCTCACTTCTTCATGCAGGAAACTCGCAGCTTTCTCGTTCCGTGCAACCGGAGCAGGGCTTATTGGCTCGGCGGGCTTTGCCGGAAGCGTAACCGGAGGCTGCGCGTTCGACGCGGGAGCAGGAATCCCCGAAGTCGCCAATTCGAAAATGTTGGCGGTCGCTTCAGACATGGCGATCGCATCGAGTTGAAGAATGGGCTGGTCCGGCTTCGGTGGCGGAGCAGGCGTCTCCGAAAAAAGCATGGATGAAAGTTGTTCCTGCAACCGCGCCGTCTGTTTCTTGAGTTCTTCGGTCGAATTGTCTGCGGCCGGAGCAATGAGTGATGGAACTTCTGAAGTTGCCGCTACGGGCGCTTCCACTCGTTTCTCAACGGGTGAAGTCGCACTAACAGGAGTTGCGGCAACCACCGGTGCGGGCGGCGGAGCCATCGCGCTCAGAGGCGGCACAACCGGCTTTACCTGCGCTACGGAAAGAACTGGTTTTGCCGGAGCAGCAGACGCAGGGACTCCGCTGGCTGGTGCCGCGGGCGGCGCAATCCGGTCCGACGGAAAACGCATTCCCCAAAATCCAACTGCAGGCTCGGTGAATTCGAGCTCCACGTATCCGCTCATGCTGCTATAGTTTTTCGATTTCACTACCTGGCAAACGACTTCTTTTTTTGTCTTCTCATTCGTTAGGAACAGAAGCTGGCCGGGAGTAACGCCGGAGTTCAGGCGAATCACCGCGCCGTTGCCGAATACCAGCACAGTTTGCGTCGTTTCGGAAAAAGGTTCTCGTTTGTCACTGCCCTCTACCGTCCGCGCACCGTTTACGGTAACGGAAATTTCCAGCGCAACAGGCTGCACCCTCGGTTGGGCAGGGGCAGCGGGAGCAGAAGAATTTTTCTGTTCGGGTTCTTTCAAGATCGGAGCCATGAAACTCACTCGCCGGGTAGTGTTTCAGCGTGATGCGTGCTCGAGGGAAACCGCTGAACCTCTATATATTCATTCCTGTACAACAAGCGGACGATAGTACGCGCGTACTACCGGTAAACCTGTCCGCAAGGACAGGTGCGATTTTTTTGCATTTGCAAAGGATCGAAAACGCGAGAAAAACTACTTCAGCGGCGGCTGGAACTGCTCATCAATCTCCACTTGATATCCCGTGACCATCTTGTTTGTTTCATTCGCCATGCCGATAACGGCTTGCAGTTCTTTGAACATTTCCGGCGTCATTCCCTTCTTGAACGCCGACGCCGTGTGCGACGCGATGCAGTAATGGCAATTGTTCGTCACGCTGACCGCAACGTAAATCAGCTCTTTCGTTAGCGGATCGAGCGCCCCCGGTGCCATGATCGCCTTAATGCTTTCCCAAGTGCGTTTTAGCGCCACCGGATCGTGCGCAATCGCCTTCCAGAAATTATTGATCCAGTCCGTTTTCCGCGTGGCCATGATGTCGTCATAGATGGCGCGCACTTCCGGGCTTGCATCTTTGTACTCAATCAATCCAAATGTGGACATTGTCTTCTCCCGTGATTTGCTGCCCTCCATTTTGTCCTTTCCAACTTCCTTTTTCCATTTTTCACAATTCGGCGTCCATATTTACCGCACCTTGTCGTAACGGAATAGGACTTGACATTAAGCGAATAAAAAGCGAATATGCGCATTGTGTTTTTGCCTTGTAAGGAGTTCCCGTGATTTCCCGCTCCAAGCTACTCGCCTCGCTTTCCCGTCATTGGGGTTACAGCTCGTTCCGGCCAGGCCAGGAGGAAATCGCTCGTAACCTTGCGGAAGGTCGCGACGCTTGCGTGGTTATGCCTACCGGCGGTGGCAAATCGCTGTGCTACCAGCTTCCAGCGACGATTGCCGGGATGCGCACGGCGGTCGTTGTGTCGCCTCTCATCGCTCTGATGCAGGATCAAGTCGCTCAACTCAAGGAAATCGGCATCTCCGCCGCCATTCTGAACAGTTCGCTCTCGTTTTCGCAGAGGGAAAAGATTCGCCGCGACACCGGTCGCGGTGTATTTCGCCTTCTGTATCTTTCGCCGGAATCCATCGTCCAGGAACATACTGTTCGCTGGCTCAAGTCGCTCAACCTTTCGTTTTTCGTGATTGATGAAGCGCACTGCATCTCCGAATGGGGCCACGATTTCCGTCCCGAGTATCGTCAGCTGAATCGTCTCCGCCGCGAATTTCCGGAGCTGCCAATTGCAGCGTTCACCGCCAGCGCCACACAGCGTGTCCGTCATGACATCGTCGAGCAGCTCGGCCTACGCGATCCGCACAAACACATCGCCAGCTTTTACCGGCCGAATCTCCGCTATCTCGTCCGCGAGTGCACGCACGACGAACAGCAAGCGGCTCTGGTCGAATCGTTGCGCGCTCTCGACGAAGGTAGCGCCATAGTCTACGCGCCAACCATTCGCCGCGTGGAAGAGGTCCTGGAGTTTTTGAAATCGAACGCCATCGCTTCCGTCGGCTATCACGGAAAAATGGAGACTTCCGAGCGCAGGCACAATCAGGAGCTCTGGTCATCGGACCAAGTTCGTATCGTCGTGGGAACTGTTGCCTTCGGCTTGGGCATTAATAAACCGAACGTGCGAAAAGTGATACACCTCGCCCTGCCCAAGAGCGTTGAGCAGTATTACCAGGAAGCGGGACGAGCGGGCCGCGATGCTCTCCCCGCCGATTGCCTGCTCCTCTGGCAAAAGCGCGATGCGGGTGTCATCGGTCACTTCATTTCCGAAATCGCGGACGAAGAGCAAAGAGAGCATGCCTGGCAGCGCTATCACCAGGTTCGCGAATTTGTAGATGCCTCTCTTTGCCGGCAGCTCGCGCTCTGCAGACACTTCGGCGAGAAACCGAAATGGCAATCTTGTGGTCACTGCGACGCGTGCTTGGGATTGCCCGAATGGTTTTCCAAAGCGGTTCGGGCGGCGGGCGAACTGCTTTTAACCAACGCACCCATGTCCTCGCAAGCAAAGGAATCTCTGCAACTTCTGAACAAGGGTTTGTCGTTTGAAGAGATCGCGGAAAAGCGAGGACGCAGTTTGCAGTCGGTCGAAAATCTGATTGGCGCGATGGTCGAGCGCGGCCAGTGCGCTTATCGGCCCGAATGGGTTTCTCCGCCTAGGTACGCTTATCTGTCAAACTGGCGCAAAAGTCGGGTGGGAACGCCTAAAGCCGATCAAGGAACTGCTGCCGGAAGAAATCACGTATGGTGAAATTCGCCTCGTCGCGGCCCATCAGCGATTGCAAGCCAACCGTTTGCAGCATTCCGCCAGTTAGGTGGAGCTTGGCTTGGCGCTGACCATGGCCTTGAGCAGCCATTTCTTCAAAACAGGGACGGAATAGGTAGCGATCTGCTCGAACGTTACGCCCATCCCGAGATGGGGTTGCGCGTAGATCACGCGCCCTTTCGCTTCGAAAAATTCATTTTCGAAGAAAATCTTGACGTGAATGGGCGTGCCGTCCGGGAGCGGGTTTACCATGTCGAAATAGCAGCCGTTCAGGCTGAGTTCCGCGATGCGCATCTCCATCTTTGTGCCGGCTTTTTCGTCAATCAATTCCGCTACCGCTACAAACGGGTAGCGGGGAGTTTTGCGTCGTTCCACAGTCACAGGTCACCTCGAGCCACAGGGCCGGCGCTTCCACCTTCGCCTGTCGCGAATGTTCCCTTCTGCGTTTATAGCACGAACAATTATTGCCGGATGGCCGGGAAACCCTCCCGTCGTCGAAAGACGCAATGGCCGGGCGATTTCGCCGGGGCTGGTTCGAATTGCTCGGACATCCACTGTTTCAACGCTTCCATGTTTTGTGGACGTCCCAGAAAGTTTCTTACCAGATCGTTCGCGGACATTGAGCCGCCTGGTTCCAAAACCAAACGGCGGTATTTCGCCGCCGGGCCGGCGGACAGAAGGTTTTTGCGATCGAACTGCGTAACAAAATCTTCGGCGATTACTTTGTCCCACAAGTATGTGTAGTAGGCGGAGGACATCCCCGCGAGATGACCGAACGAGGCATAATCATGAATTCCTGGCGTTGGCACGAACAGACTGTAGCGCCGCTGGTTGTTGGCTGAAATTACGTCCGGATCAACGGCATCCGGTTTCCGGTTGTAGAGGTCGAACGAAATTGTTGTAAACACGTTTTGTCGAGTCACCCAGCCGCCACGGCCAAAGGCATCCGCGCGATTCATTCGCGCCACGAGCTCCGTCGGAATTACTTCGTTCGTTTTGTAGTGTTTCGCGAACGTGGCCAAAACTTGCGGGCTGTGCATCCACTCTTCCAGCATTTCCGATGGAGCTTCACCGAAATCGGCCTCCATGGTGATGCCGCTGATTCCGGCCCATTGTTGCGCACTCAAGATCCAATGCATCAGGTGGCCAAACTCGTGAAAGAAGGTGACAACATCGTCGTAATCCATCAATCCAGGATCGTCCGCGGAAGGAACGGCAAAATTGCAAACCAGCACAGCCTCGGGTAGCTGTTTGCCGCGGATGCCGTCGAGTACGGGAGTCATTTCGGCATGGCTGAACTTGCCCTCGCGGGGATGCATGTCCAGATAAAAGCGCCCGATCATTTTTCCCTGATCGAAGACGTCCCACGTCTCGACGCTGGGATCCCAGGCGGGAACTCCGTGCTCTTGAATGAAGGAGAGATTGAAAAGTTTGGAGGCCGTATCAAGTACGCCCCTTTTCACGCGCTCATACGGCAAATACGGTCTGACGCTCGCTGAATCAAAATCGAATTTGGAACGGCGGACCAATTCCCTCAGAAAAAATCCCTCGTAGTCGGAGATATCATTCGCGCCCGGCTCAATTTTTTGCTTTTCCGTGAGTGCCATGGCGTATTCGCGCTGCGCGATCGGCTTCGCGACGGCATCTACCTTGTGAATGAAGTCGTCGATGCTTTTCGCAGAGCCGATCATACGGTCCGCCGCGTTGTAGTCGGCCCACGACGAATAACCGATGATGGAGGCGATTTCATATCGCGCGCGAACCATGTCCATCAGGACTTCGCGATTCTTTGGATATGCCCGGTTATCAAATTCGACGTAGAGCCGCTTCCGGAGCGCGCTGCTCTTCGCAAAAGTGAGCACCGGAAACGCGTCGGGATAATTCGTGGTGATTTTGATTTTTCCGTCAGAGCCGGGTTTGTGCGCGTCGATGTAATCCTTAGGCAAGCCATCAAGCTCCGCGGCGGAATCCACCGTAATACTGCGCTGGTCGTCAGAAATGTTGCGGTCGAAAGCGGATTGCAGGTCAGTCAGTTTATCGAGAAGCGTTTTCAAACGTGCGCGTGTGGCGTCATCCTTGTCGACCCCAGCCAGACGGAATTCGAGCAACTGACGCTGCACGTAATACTTCGTTGCGGGATCAGCGCCGCTGAGGTCAATCGCGGCGAGCGCTTTGTAGACCCCTTGATTAAGCGCGAGAGAAGAGCCGGCAGCGCCGACTTTGGAAGTCATGGCCGTGGCGGAGTCGCGGAACTTCGCGTCCGGATGAACCTGCTGCAGCATTACTGACAGATAGCCAGCCGTGTTGTACTGGCGCACAATCTCGTCGTACGGAACGAGAGTGTTTTCGATCGTGTGCGTGCCTTTCACGGCAAGAATCTGATCAATCGCATGCTGCCCGGCGGCAAGGTGCTCGTTTTCTGTTTTTTCAAAGGCCGCCACATCCGGCTTGTTGATCCAGACCGGCGCCTGAACAACGGTTGGCATCTGCGCCGTCGCAGCCAACGGCATTTCGCAAACTCCAATCGCAACGAAAAGATAAGCCAGCAGTCCTTTCGAAAGAGCCACTTTCATGGTGAATCTCCAAAACTGGTTTTCATTTGATACGCGTTTCCCCGCACTTGGGTTCCATAGGGTCCCCATTATCTTAGACGTACACCGCGGGCTCTCCGAGGGCGCGGCCAAAACTCATTCAGTGCAAAGCAAGGAATTCCTCGATGAGTAGCCGGGCAAGCCGCTTCGAGTCGTGCCGAATCACTCCGTGCTCTTCGAGCAGTGAATCCAGAATGACTCGCACACGCTGCTTTTCCAGGAGGGGCAGATCCACAGCTACGCGTTCGGCTCCTTCCTTCCGATAGCGGCGTGCGACTTCCGGCGAGACGCTTTTGCGGTTCGCGACCACAAAATCCACGATGCGGCCGGGGACATGGCGCTGGATCGCGTTCAAATGTTCCGAAAGAGTGTAGCCCGTGGTCTCGCCGGGCTGCGTCATCAGATTCGCAATATACACGCGCGGAGCTTTCGAACGCTGGATAGCATCCGCGATTTCCGGAATCAGCAAATTCGGCAAAATGCTGGTATAGAGCGAGCCGGGGCCAAGCAAAATCAAATCTGCGTGCCGAATTGCTTCGATGGCCTCCGGAACTGCGCGCACGCGGCGCGGATTCAATTGCAATTTGCGAATCGGAATTTTGTTCGCTGAAATGCTCGTCTCTCCGTGAACGCGCTTGCCGTTTTCCAAAAGGGCATCGAGCGTCACGTTGGCAACGGTCGAGGGAAAAATTCTCCCGCGAATCGCGAGCACTTTGCTGGAAACGCGCACGGCTTCCGTGAAATCACCCGTCACGTGCGTCAGCGCCGCAAGAAACAGATTTCCAAAGTTATGCCCGATAAGTCCATGCCCCGCGTGGAAACGATATTGAAAAAGGTGGCTCAGCAATGCTTCATCACTCGCGAGCGCCACCATGCAATTTCGAATATCGCCCGGTGGCAAAACGCGATTTTCGCGCCGCAATCGGCCGGAGCTTCCGCCGTCATCAGTGACCGTAACAATCGCAGCGAGATCGCTTATGGGACGTTTCGTCGTCGGCGTTGGATCTTGCCGCCGGACAACGTTGTGTTTCAGCCCGCGCAGCAGCGCGGAAAGTCCCGTGCCGCCCCCCAAGGCGACGACACGCAAACCGCGATGCGAGGTATTTTTGTTGGACTGCTTCGTCACGGGATTCCTGCGGCTAAAAGGCGTCTTACCCTAACAGAATTGAAACATGCGGGGGAAAATTTCGCCAATGGGGCGAAAACCCTAGTCGCCCATACCGTCTTTTTCCGGATAGAGAAGTTCCGTGAAGCGCGGATCTTCCTGCAAGAACGCAAAGTCTTCGTCGTTGCGCGCGTGGAAACGATTCGCAGAGCGCAGTTCGATGGCGATCTTCAGATTGGCGAGCGCGGCATCCGCTTCGCCCGTCAGGCAATCCAGCGCGGCAACAGCGTAAACAATATGATCCGCTTTCGGCGCGAGCTTCCTCGCCTTGTCCAGACTTTCGCGAGCCTCATCCCACCGCCCCAGATTCATCATGGCCACGCCGCGCTGATAATGCTCTTCTGCGTTGCGGGGGTTTTGTTCTGTTGCAGGCTTCATCCGCTGTTCGGCAATTTTGATGTGCATGCGCGCGCGGTCCGCGAGCTCTTTGCTCGGACCTTCTAGCACTTTCTCGAGCTCCTGCTTTGCCTTAGCGTATTTTTGCTGGTGAAACAGCACGAGCGCTTCGTCGTAGGTCTTCATTTGCGCCTGGACGAGAGGGTTAACAAGTTCAACGCCGCCACGCTGGACCGGGGGAGGAGCAGATAAACTCTTTCTTTTCTTCATTTTAGATGATTTTCTCGAGGAGCCCGAACGGGCGGATGACTTTCTAGCCTTTGCCATGGCGCGCATGCTAACAGAGCAGAATTGCCTCGTCAATCCGGTGCTAGGACCACCTTCTTTACATCAAAGCTCTCCTGCCCGTACACTGATTCAAGTATGGCTTCGCGTGCTGGCGTCAAAAGCTACCGGATCAGCTTCGATTTTTACGTCACTCCGGGTGTAAAGCTCCTTCTAATCGCCAATTTCGCCGTTTTTATCCTCGAAGCTTTCAGCTACCAATCCCAGGGCCACTCAGCTTATGGCTGGATGCTCAAATGGTTTGGTCTTGTGCCCGCGGGAGTTTTTCCTGGACTACGCGTTTGGCAACCCTTCACCTATCTTTTCCTGCACGCAGTCACGGATATTTGGCACATCCTTCTCAACATGCTCATGCTTTGGATGTTCGGCCGCGAAGTCGAACTCGTCTGGGGTCGCAATCGTTTTCTTCGCTATTACTTTCTCACGGGCGTCGGCGCGGGACTGATCAACGTCATCGTCAACAATTTTCCCCACCTTTGGGGCCGCGATTATTCGTACATATCCACCATCGGCGCTTCCGGCGCGGTTTTCGGTGTCTTGATTGCCTGCGCAGTCCTGTTTCCCGACCGCAGGGCATACCTGTTTCCGATTCCAGTCGCCATCAAAATGAAATGGATCGTCGCCGCGATGACCGTCATAACGTTCCTTGGCACGTTCGGCATCGGCGACAGCAAGGTGAGCCACATCTGCCATCTCGGCGGCATGTTGGTTGGCTATCTCTACCTTAGGCGCGATTCGTATCTCTATCGCCTGCGGAACGAAGTTTCCGATTGGAAGTATCAGCGCAACCGCAGGCGCTTTGAGGTTTATATCAACAAACACAAGGGCGACCCGCCCTCGCGCCCCGATCGTTGGGTGAATTAAGAATTGGGTAGCAAGAATGCCTTACCAGTTCTACGAAAGCGAGCAAGAACCAGAACCGCAAGCTTCGGGCAGTCGTGAGGGCGGTCCGCCTCGCAAACTAACGAGCGCAGATGTGCTCGATTCTCCGTTCCCCGCAAAACGTCCGCCAAACTCTAGTTTTTCAGTCGCTTTGCTCGTACGCATAGTGGCCGGAATACTACTCGCACTGATCGCCGGAGGGACCATCATCCTGATTTTCGGTGAAATATAGCTGACCTGCGTCCTGCGTCACAAACTAAACTGGACTCATTTCGTCCCACCAATCACGTGAAATTTCATGAAGTTCGTCGAGCCACGAACGCCCATCGGCGTTCCCGCTATAATTCCTATCACATCGCCCTTGCGCACCAGGCGCTCCTGTAACAACTTCTTCTCAGTTATTCCCGCTAGCGTATCTATGCGATGTGGGTCGCGCGACTCCAGCGGCAGAACGCCCCAAACCAGCGCCATACGCCGAAGCGTTTCGACCTCCGGCGTCAGCGCAATGATCGGTACCTGCGGCCTGTAGCGCGAGATAAGCCGCGCCGTAAATCCGCTGTGCGTGAACACCACGATCAATTTCATGTGCAATTCGCGTGACGCGTGGCACACGAGCTCTGCGACAGTTTCCGCAACTTTTAGCTTTTCCTGCGGAACTGGTCGCGAATACTCTTGAATGCTTCCTTCCGCCGCCTCGATGATGCTCGCCATCATGCTCACGGCTTCCACAGGATACTTCCCACTGGCCGTCTCCGCGGAAAGCATCACGGCATCGGAGCCGTCGAAAATCGCATTCGCCACGTCCGAAGCTTCCGCGCGAGTCGGACGCGGATTTTCCGTCATGGATTCCAGCATTTGCGTCGCGGTAATCACCGGGCGGCGAAATTCCCGCGCGCGCTGAATAATCTGTTTTTGCACAACGGGCACTCTTTCCGGGTTCATTTCGACGCCAAGGTCACCGCGCGCGACCATGACGCTGTCCGCGGCTTGCAGAATCGCGTCCAGATTTTCGATCGCCTCCGGTTTCTCTAGCTTTGCAATCACAGGCGTCTCTTTATTTGCCTGACGGATCAATCGTTTTGCGAGCGCCACATCCTCCGCACGCCGCACAAAACTCACCGCAATGTAATCCGCGGCATGAGCAAGGGCGAACCGCAAATCCGTCTTATCTTTCGCCGTAAGCGCGGGCACGCGCAACTTCACACCGGGCAGATTGATTCCCTTGTTTTCGCCGAGCGCGCCGCCATTCACAACTTCACAAATCACGTTTGGTTTTCGCACCTGTCGCACGCGAAGCTCGATCAAACCGTCGGAAAGCAAGATCCGGTCGCCTGCCTTCACTTCGTTAGGCAAGGACTCAAACACAGTGTTCACGCGTGTGGAATCACCCAAAATTTTCGAGGTCGTGATCGTAAATTCCTGCCCGGTTCGCAGCAGCACGGGCCCGCCTCCCGCAAGCATGCCGGTACGGATTTTTGGCCCCTGCAAATCCGCTAGAATCGCGATTGTCTTTTTCATGGTTGCCGCGGCGCTTCGCAGCAATGAGATATTTCTGGCGTGTTCTTCGTGCGTGCCATGAGAAAAATTAAGACGAGCAACGTTCATCCCCGCCTCAAGCAATTTCTTGATAGTTCGAGGAGAACTGCTCGCCGGGCCAATGGTACAGACGATTTTGGAATGGCGAAATGAATTCACGTCGCGCCCCGCAAGGAAGATCCAAGGAAACAGATACAGCCTAACTCATTCGCAAAGATTCCGATGCGCCTGGCTCAATTATTTTTTGCGTGAGTTGGATAAGATTGCCGCTGACGCAAAAACAAACTACTTCGCAACGGCGAATTCGTTCACAATCCGAACCATCAGGTCCACACCCTTCGAAAACGCAGCGACGGGAATGCGCTCGTCATCTCCGTGCATGTGTTTCAAGTCTTCCTCTGTCAAGGGAAATGGCACGAGCCCATATGCCTGCACATTATGCAGGCGCAATTGCGCCGAATCCGTTCCCCAGGTGGATTGATATGGCAGCACGGGCGCCCCGCCAAATTCTTGCGCCGCGGCCTTCACAATTGCGTTGTAAAAATCATTTTCAAGCGATGAGGTCGGGGCTGCAAGTCCTGCGTTCTGTTGAATTTCGAACTTCACCTGCGGATCGTTCACCAACTTATTCAACTGCCCTAAGAGCGCGTCAATCGTGTCGCCGGGAAGCAGACGAATATTTAGCGTAGCGCGCGCTTCGGCGGGAATGACATTGGCGCGTACCCCTGCGTTCAGCATCGTCGGTGAAATCGTGTCGCGGATCATTGAGTTCCACGCGGGATTCGCATCGGAAATCACGCGGGCGGCATGTTCTCCGCGGTCTGGCGTATCAAGGGAGCGAATCCATTTCCCAACTTCGTCGTCCTGCAACGGCGCCAATCCTTCAAAATAGCGCCGCGTCACTGCCGTAAGATGAACCGGCGCAGAATAACCGGCAATCCTTTCGATAGCCGCGGCCAAATGCACAACGGGATTGTCTTTTAGCGGAATGGACGCGTGGCCCGAGGTTCCGCGCGCAATGACGTCCACGTTGTACGTCACCTTTTCGCTGGCCTGGACCGCCGTGTACTGCACTTTGCCGCTCTTTGCAATCACTACCCCGCCTTCGTTGATGGCAAAACCTGCGGCAAATTTGTCCCAGTTCTTTGCAATCAGGGCTTTGATGCTGGCGTCGCCGAAAGCTTCTTCGTCGCAGGTTGCAAGAAAAATCACGTCGCGGTTCAAGCGCGCGTTTTTGCGCTTCAGCGAAATGAACGCGGCGAGATTCGCCGCCAACATTCCCTTGTCGTCCACGGCGCCGCGGCCATAAAGATAGCCGTCTTTCATCACGGCGCCGAAAGGATCTACGGTCCAGCGTGATTTGTCCACGCCCACGACGTCCATGTGCGCGACAAGCAGCAGCGCGCGTGAAGGATCGGCGATGGCGGCACTTCTCAGCCTTGCGACCACAGCGCTGCGCCCCGCGCTAATGGGCAAAATCTCCGCCGCAATTCCTTCTTTCTGCAGGATGCCGGCGAGATATTTCGCGGCGGCTTCTTCATTTCCAGGAGGATTTGTCGTGTTGATTCTGATCAAATCGGCGAGCCAGCCCAGAGCCTCCTGCGCGAGCGCGGCGGTGCTCGGCGCCGCAGGGGGTTGCGCGGGAGCGATGGGCAACCCGGGCGCGTTCTGCGCCGTCAAATTGTTTGCTCCGCACAATGCCAGCCCCGACGCAAGAATACCCACAAGAATCTTCTGCTTCCCGATCACCAGACTTCCTCCTTGGTCAGCAAACTGGAAAATTTTCGCGCGACAACTGTTTCGCCGGGAAAGTGCTTCATACTAACATGCAAGGGCGGAAGCCTAGGCCTTGCGCAACATCCGAGGTTTCGTAAGCTCTACGGGCAATGGCACTTTTAGAATATCAGTTTTAGAGTTTGTGTCGAGGATGGGGGAACGAATGAAGAGAATCGCTGCGGGGTTTTTGTCCGCAAGTCTGTTTCTGGCGCTGAGCCAGACTCCCGCGGGCGCGCAGGCTCCGACGGGCCCGCAAACAGGTCAGCAACCACAACAAAATCCACCGCAACCGCAAGCGCCCCAAAATCCGCCCGGGCAACAACCGCAGACAGGCGGCGTCTCTATTTCCGTGGAAGTGCCTTTGGTGACCATGGAAGTCGGGGCCACGACCTCGAACGGAGACATCATTACGGGCTTGAAGCGGGAGAATTTCCGCGTCTACGAAGACGGAGTTCCACAGCAAATAACGAACTTCGGTCCCAGCGATTCTCCGATCACCATGGTGTTAGTTCTGGAGTTTGGTGGGAGAGCATATGGGCTCTTTTCTTATCTGGCAAAGTATTGGTCGCAATATCTCTTTGCAAATTTGAAGCAGCAGGATTGGATCGCGCTAGAAACTTTTGACATGCGCACACGCATAGAGGTGGACTTCACCCAAAATAAGGAGGAAGTTCTTGGAGCGATTAATCGCCTTTATTTTCCGGGCTTTCACGAATCAAATGTGTTTGACGCGCTGATCGAAACGACAGATCGGCTGAAAGACGTGAAAGGCAAGAAATCCATCGTGATTCTCGCGAGTGGTGTGGATACATTTTCCAAGCACAATCTCGATCAGACTATGAAGCAGCTTCGTCAATCAGACGTTACGATTTTTTGCATTGGGCTCGGACAATTCCTCACAACCAGAAGCAACGTGGGCGCGTTCCGCGAGCTGGACTATCTCCAGGCGGAAAATCAATTGAAGACGTTTGCGAAAGAGACCGGCGGCTATGCATGGTTCCCGCGGTTCGAAGGCGAAATGCCGGAAATCTTCAGGGCGGTTGCAGGATTCCTCCGCAACCAGTACAGCATTTCGTATTCCCCCAGCAACCGCTCGCGCGATGGCAAATTCCGCAAGGTGAAAATCGAGCTTGTTGCTCCGGATGGTTCGCCGCTAGCTGTGCAGGATCAAAAGGGCAAAAAGTTGAGGTATCAGGTCTACGCGCGCGAAGGGTATAACGCACCCAAAGGCGCCGACTGAAGTTTCAATCAATAGCCGCGCGACAGATCGACAACATTTTTCATTTCGCGACCGCTGAACCACAGCTCCAGCAATTCCACAAGCAAATTCGTTTCGCGCTGCCAGAGGCGGTCGCTCACCGCGCTGGTGTGCGGCGTAATGAAAAGATTTGGTGCTTTCCAGAGGGGAGAATCCCGAGGCAGAGGTTCGATTCCGGTGACGTCAAGCGCCGCGCCTGCCAGATGACCGTTTTCGAGCGCGCCGATCAAGGCCGATTCGTCCAACAGCGAGCCGCGGCCAACGTTGATAAGGCGCGCTCTACGCTTCATTCGGGAAATCTCGGCCGCTCCGATTAGGTGTTTGGTTTCGGCGGTCTCTGGCGCGGTCACGACGACGTAATCAGCATCCGGAAGAGCCTCATGTAAGTGATTTGCTGGCAAAATCTTCTCGACGAAAGATGTGTCACCCTTGCCCGACCGCGTAATGCCCCACACATGCATGCCAAAGGCCTTTGCGCGCTTCGCAAGTTCCTCACCGATAGAGCCATAACCCACAATCAACAGAACCTTTCCGTTGAGTTCTGTCAGCTGCTGAGACATGTCCCACAACTGTTGCTGGCCCCAGGTGGATCTGTCCTGAAAGCGGACCGAATCCGGGAAATTTCGCGCCATCGCGATGATCATTCCCATCACGTGCTCCGCCATCGGAACCGAAAATACACTGCGCGGATTCGTCACCAAAATCCCAGACTCGCGCAATTCCGGGTATGTGAGCTGCGCGATACCGGCAGCCGTCGAATGAATCCACTTCAGTCTTCTTGCATGCTTTAACTGCTCCGCACGCAGCGAGTAACCCACGAAAATATCCGTGTCGGGCAATTCCGGCGGAAGCGCATCGTAATTGGGCAGGTGCACAACGCGCATCTGCGGCCAGCGCGCACGCAGTGTCTCCGCCATCACTGGCTGTGGCCGCCAAAACGCAAACGGATGCCAAACACAAATGACGAGCTTGGTTTCGCCTGGTTGTGTGCGATTCATTTTTGTTCCGGGCAGGCTAGTGCAAAACTCGCAGGTCGCTGCCGGTCATGTCCGCGGGCGATTTTTCGCCGATGACGCCGAGCAAGGTTGGCGCAATGTCGCGCAAGGCGCCGCCCGGGCGCAACTGCAATTTGTCGTTTTCGGTGACCAGAACGAACGGGACAGGATTTGTTGTGTGATACGTATGCGGACCGCCCGTTTTTGGATCAATCATTGTCTCCGCGTTTCCGTGATCCGCGGTAATGATCCATGCGCCGCCGCGCGGCCTCAGCGTTTGATAAATCTTGCCGAGCCCCGCGTCAACTGCCTCCACTGCTTTGATCGCAGCCGTGAGTTTTCCGGAGTGCCCGACCATATCCGCGTTCGCGTAGTTCATGATGATGGCGTCGAACTCGCCTTTTTCAATCGCTTTCACAACCGTGTCGGTAATCCCTTCCGCGGACATCTCCGGCTTCAAATCGTAAGTCGCCACTTTCGGTGATGGCACCAGAATGCGCTCTTCCCCCTCAAACGGTTTTTCCACCCCTCCGTTGAAAAAATAAGTGACGTGGGCATATTTCTCCGTCTCCGCAGTCCGCAAATTCTTGTAATTCAGTCCTGCAAAGACCTGCGCAAGAATGTGCTCGAGTTTTTCCGGCTTGATCACGGCGTGAAGCCAAGGCCAGTTTTTGTCGTACTGCGTCATTGCGACATAAAAAAGATTTCTCGGGCGCTTTGTATCCTTAAATTTGTCGAAGCCCGGCGCCGCCAGTGCGGACGTCATCTGACGAGCCCGATCCGCTCGGAAATTGTAAAAAATAGCGGCATCGTCATCGCGGATCATGCCCACAGGAGCAGCCGTAGGACCTGTTCCCCTCGTGATCACCAACGGCTTCACAAACTCATCCGTCACGCCACTTTCGTAACTTTTCGCCAGCGCAGCTACCGGATCGTTTGTCTTGGTCTCCGCTTCGCCGTGAACGAGCGCGCGATACGCTTGCTCGATGCGCTCCCAGCGATTGTCGCGGTCCATCGCGTAATAGCGTCCGGCGACGGTCGCAATTTCTCCAACTCCAAGTTCGCGCATTTTCTGCTGAAGCCGTTGCACGAACTCCTTGCCGCTGTGCGGAGGTGTGTCCCGGCCATCCATAAAACAGTGCACGAAAGCTTTCTCGACCTTGTGCCGCTTCGCCATTTCAAGCAGCGCGAAAAGATGTTCGATATGCGAGTGCACGCCGCCGTCGCTCAATAGCCCGAGAAGGTGCAATTGCCGCTGTCGCCCGCGCTCCATCGCCTGCTTGAAAAGCGGAACTTCATCGAGCTGTTTATTCGCCACCAGCACGTCAATCTTGGTGATATCCATGCGCACGACGCGCCCCGCCCCGATGTTCATGTGGCCGACTTCGCTGTTGCCCATCTGCCCTTCCGGCAAACCTACAGCCGGGCCGGAAGTGCTGATCAGTGTGTTTGGGAACTTTCGCAGCAGTTCGTCGTACGTAGGCGTGTGGGCTAGCGCGATTGCATTGCCTTCCGTCTCCGCGCGATACCCCCATCCATCGAGCACAGTTAATACAATCGGTTTCGGTCGTTTGGTCATAGCCAAAAAGAATACACGGCCCCCAGCGCGCTTGTCACACCGCTGTCTCTGTGGATGCAAGCTCCTGAATCCGTGCTGAATCCGTGCAAAGAGCGTCGCCTGTCCTTTCGGACAGTGTGCGATTTGCTTCAACCTTCAGCATCAATTTCGCCCCCAAAGGCAGCCCCGCGCTATTTTGAGAGAAGGAAACGAGGTGCCACGTGCCCATCCCTTTTGACCTGGACTTGCCAATTTTCCTTTGGACGACTCTCAAAGTCGTCTTCGGTTCGAAATCGCGCCTCCGTCAGAACACCAAACCGATACCGCTTCGCTTTGAGTTTGAAGAGCTTTCGCCAAGCCAGCTAACGCCGGCGCAACTCGAATACTTGAAACCGATTGACGCGCAGCTCGCGCGCCTCAACTACCGTCCTCTCTGCACCTTCCGAGCGAAGAATTACGGCACAAATCTGTTGCGGCGCTACGTTCACCCGTCTGACACCGCGAGTTGCGCCCTCACCGTTGTCGAGGTCAAAGTGAATGTCGAAGGCGTGAGTAACGTGCGCAACTCCTCTCATCTGGAGTTCGCGACGCGCACAGCCGATGGCAAACTCCTCATCACCCGCAACATGTCACTAAAATCCCTTTTTGATCAGCCGCCCTATCGCGTCGTCCAGGAATGCCCGAATGCCACGGACGCAGCCGATTTAAAGAAACGCCACGACGCTCGCGCCCACTCCCTCGGCACACCACTGCCTCCGCCGCAAGAACCCGCTGCAGTATTTGAAGAGCTCAACTCCGAGCACGAGCGCTACTCCAAATCTCAGGTCGAGAGCGGAGTTTATCAACTAGCGCCGGGTGGTGGCGCTTACATCGTTACCGACAAAGTCTTCGACCGTGGCATTCGCAATCATTTTCTTCCATTCGGTCGCAAGGTCTCGCCAACTTATGCACTTTTGTCTGCGCTCGTCGGCGCCGTGCTTCCGCTGTTTGGCATTCTGAAGCTTGCGCCTTGGCTCGCCGCACACGCTGCCGACGCCAACGGCTCCTCTCAAGTTGGATTTTTCGGAATCCTTGTTTGCTATTGCCTGGCGGGTCTCATCATCGGGTACATCTGCGAATTTCAGAAACTCACCTGGCTGATGCTCGTCACCTACGTTCCCGCGCATCTCGTCGCGGGCTGGAGCTTCGGCTGGTTCCCCTATACGACTGCCGCATTTCTCTGCGCGTACATGGCCTCGCAGGCCCGCCAGCGCGCCAAACTCGTCTTGCAAACCTGAGCCGTGAACGAAACTAACGGCCAGAGAATTCGCGCAACGCGCCGACCAATCGGTCCACTTCTTCGGCGGTGTTGTAGTGAACAATTCCCACGCGCAAAACGCCGCCTTTTTGCTCAACCCCGAGGCGCTCCGATAAATTCAGCGCATAAAAATTCCCGTCCCACGTAAACAGGCCGCGCTCTCCGAGAAATGCCGCAATCTCTGTGGGATTGTGTTCGCCAATCCGGAACGAAATCGTCGCGCAACGCTCGCCAAATCGCGTCCTGTCCGTTATCCCGAAAATGCGAATACCGGGTAGGGTCTCCAGCCCTTCGATCAATCGAGCGAGCAGCGCACGCTCATACGGTACGGTAGCCCTGTACGCCGCCGCCAGCGCCTCCCGCCTTGTCTTTGCCGACGGATCGCATTTTTTTCCAAGTTCCGCAAGATAATCCACAGCTGCGCCAATGCCCGCAATCAATTCGTGCACTTGCGTTCCCGTTTCCCAACACTCCGGCGAAACATTCGTCGCCGGCCGCACCTTGTATGGCTTGAAGAGTTCTAAATGCTCTTTTTTTCCGTACAGCGTTCCCATGTGCGGCCCAAAAAATTTGTACGGCGAGCAAACCAGAAAATCACAGTCGAGCAGTCTCACATCAATCAGGCCGTGCGGAGCGTAGTGCACTGCGTCGATAAACATCAGTGCGCCAGCGTTGTGCGCCATTTTAGTGATTTGCGCTACAGGATTAATTGTTCCCACCATATTCGACGCATATCCAACAGCCACGAGCTTCGTTCTGCCCGTGATTTTTCTCTGCAAATCGTCCATGTCCAACGTGCAGTCGGATTCTCGAATATCCACTTGCCGCACTACAACGCCTTTTTCTTCCAACGAACGCCACGGCCCCACATTCGCATCGTGGTCAAGGGTCGTCACTACGATTTCGTCTCCCGCCTTCAACCCGCGCCCGATCGCGCGAGCCAGTCCCATCGTGATTGTCGTCATGTTTTGTCCGAAGACGACTTCCTCAGGCGCGCAGTTGAAGAAATCCGCCATCGCCGCGCGTACGTCGAGAATCATTTCGTTCGTCCGGCGGCTCGTTGCAAACGCGCCGTACGTGTTCGCATTCGCCTCCATCAGGTAATTCTGAATCGCCTCCATTACCTGCCGCGGCACTTGCGTCCCGGCCGGGCCGTCAAGAAAAGCAGTTGGCTTGCCGCCAACTTCTACTTTCAGCGAAGGAAATTGCTCGCGAACCCAAGCAATATCCAATGGCTTTTTGCTTGCTTCGTGCAGCGCCGGTGTACTCATGCAATTCTCCCAAAAGTTTGCGTGCGCTAGTTTCTCACACTCGCACTCACCTGAGCGATTCGGTCTTCGTGCTAGCATGTTTCTAGCAGTTCCCACTCATGCCGCGAGCGCCGGCTATCAACTCAGCGCTCGGTTTCACGCACGGTGTCCATCATGGCGGATTCTTTTGCACCCACGGAGCGAACGCAAATCCTGCGCGAGCCGCAGCGCGCGGTCTACGATCGCGCGGCCATTTACAAAATTCTCGATGAAGGATTCGTTTGCCACGTCGGCTTTACCACTGACTTGCAGACCTACGTTATTCCTACGATGTACGCCCGCGTCGGCGATTCCATTTATTTTCACGGCTCCGCCGCGAGCCGCATGTTGCGCAATCTTTCGAACGGCCTTTCCGTCTGCATCACTGTAACGCTGACAGATGGCCTCGTTCTGGCACGCTCCGTCTTCAATCACTCCATGAATTACCGCTCCGTCGTTGCACTGGGAACCGCAACTTTGCTGGACGATCCCGCCGAAAAACTCGATGCTCTGCACGCCTTCACGGTGAAAATTCTTCCCGGCCGCTGGAACGACGCTCGTCAGCCAAATGAAAAGGAATTGAAAGCCACTAGCATCCTCAAATTGCCGCTCTCGGAAGTTTCCGCAAAAGTCCGTGTCGGTCCGGTCGAAGACGACGCTGAAGACTACGCGCTTCCCGTTTGGGCAGGCATCGTCCCGCTTCGCCTCGTTGCCGATGCACCGATTCGCGACGAACGATGCGACGCGTCTCTTCCCGCCCCTGCGTACGCTACGAACTTTCGGAGATAACCCGTGCCAGCGCTGGATAGCTATCCAGCCGTAGCGGCCCGCACAAAGTCCGCGAGCAAACCGTACGCCGTCGCTTCGATACCTGGATTGTGCTCCACCATCGACAGTCCAAACATATCCAGATCAAATCGAATAGCTGAACTCGTGCCTTCGAGCCCCGCGAGCGGATCCGCGGCTAACAAAAGTTCCGGTTGCACGGAGCACTGCACAGAATCACCGCGCCGCTCCGCCCGGCAAACCAGCTTGTAGCGCATCCCCGCCGCCCGCACGGAACGAATTTTCTCCTCGCTGAGCTCGCGAATTCCGGTGCGTTGCACCTGCCCGATTTTTACATCCGCGCCCATCAGCACGATCGCCAGCGCCGCAAGTTTTACCGCTGCGTCCCATCCATCCAAATCCGCCGCCGGATCCGCCTCCGCGATCCCCAGCGATTGTGCCTTCTGTACTGCCTCGGCAAAAGATCTGCCTTTTTCAATTTCCGTGAGCACGACGTTCGTCGTCGAATTCAGCACGCCGTGAAATCCGCGCAATTCTGTCATAGGCAATCCAAGTGGAAACAGAGAAAAAATTGGAACGCCATCCATCACGGTGGATTCGAAGAGGAACTGTCGTTTCTTTTCTTTAGCGAGCGCGGCAAGCTCCCGGTATGCATGCACTACCGGTCCTTTATTTGCCGAAATCGCGTGGGCGCCATTTTCGAGCGCGGCTTTCAAATGGTCTGTGGCTGGTTGCCCGGTTTCCACTGCCAGCGAGCTGGCTTCGAAAAATACGTCCGCCTTGGCGCGCTCCAACCATTCGCGAATATTACGCGGCTGGGAAGTACTTCCTGAAGGCCAATGCCCGTTCAACAATGCAATCGGATTAAATCCGTCCGCATCGGCAAACCAGCCGACGCGCCGCGTCGCCACACCCGTCAGCCGCCAGCGAATGTCGCACTTCCTCCGCAGCTCGGTCTCTTTCGCAATGAGCAAACGCAAGAAAGCTCGGCCCACGTGACCGAAACCGACGATCGCAAGATTGTAGGAAGGCATGCGAAACCAATTCTAATTTGCTTGGGTTTGCGCGCGGAGCTTCGCCGCGGCTTGCGAAATCTGCGCCGCTTCATTTTCCAGAACGTGAGCGACGCGTGCGGCGGATTCTTCCGCTTGTTTCCATTTTTTCAGCTCGAGCGCCTCTCGCACCCCAGGGATCGCTTTTGCCGCATATCCCGTGTACGCCCCCGGTGCATAAAGTTCGTGTTTGTACCAGAAACGCCCGGGCAATCCTTCCGGGGTTGTCAGCTTGTGCTCGCTCTGGATCAACATTTCGTTGATCTCCCTGAGCGAAGCTTTCGCAAGGACCGCTCCCCCGTTCGCGGCTGCCGCGTTCAGCGCCTTCTGATACTCCTCCGCGCTGTGATTCAGCTTTTCCACCGCATTGTCCAGCGGGGCAAAATTGATGTGCGGCGGCACCTCCTCCTTCGCTGGCGGCACATACGTCTTTTTTGGATCCGCGCTCGCCGTGTACGCCCCCTCTTCAATTTCGCGATTCCGTTCGATGACTTCGTCGTGCTGATCCGCCGCAAATTTCTTCACGCCTTTCACGTACATCTGAACGTCGTCGGCAAAATTCATAAACTCAAACGGCAGCAAATCTGCATTCGCGAGCCGCATCATCGCCGTCCCGCCCGTCTGCGAAAGCGCCTTGCCGTAAGCAAAATCCGTATCGCTGAAATGTGCGTACCAATAAAAGTCGTCGTAAATCGAGTGATAAATTCCGCCGCCGTCCTCGCCGCCGAATCCAACGCCGAGCGCCGCGACTCCTGCAAAGTTGTTGAAAGGCGCATGATCGGAGCCGCCTCCGAGCATGTCGAGCCGCAAGTCCCCGCGGCTGCGTGCTTCCTTCCTGTCTTCTGAAGAGTCCGCGTTGCGAATGGCTCGCAGCTGCGCGCGCTTCCAGACGGAAAGTTTCGTCTCCGGATCCTGAACGTCCCGCGCCACGTCATTCATGAATTTTTCCAGCGTCTGCGATCCTTCGAATTCCAGAAAACCGCGCGAGTTGCTGTCCGAATTGATGTACGCAACCGCGTGCTTCTTCAAATCGTCCACATGCGTTTCCACCCACTCCGTAGATCCCAGCAGTCCCGGCTCCTCGCCGTCCCACGCGCAATAAATCATCGTTCGCTTCGGCTTCCATCCCTGCTTGAGTAATTCGCCCATCCCGCGCGCTTCTTCCATCAGCGCGACCAATCCCGAAATCGGATCTTCCGCGCCGTTGACCCACGCGTCGTGATGATTTCCGCGAATCACCCACTCATCAGGGAACGTCGAACCGGGAATTTTCCCAATCACGTCATAAAGCCGCTTGATGTCCCAATTCGAAGCCACCTTCAAATGCACTTTCGCCGGTCCCGGCCCAAGGTGATATGTAATCGGCAGCCCACCGCGCCACGCACGCGGAGCCACCGCTCCGCTCATCGCTTCGAGCAACGGCTGCGCATCGGCATAAGAAATCGGAAGCACCGGAATCTTCGTAAGCGTTTGCGCATCTTTGATCGCAACGCGCTTTGCGTCCGGCGTCGCACCGACTCCCGGCGTCAGGGGATCGCCCATAAAGACGGCGCTGTCCTGCACGCTGCCGCGTTGCACTCCATCTTTCGGCCGCCACGCGCCTTTTGGAAAGATCTCGCCGCCCGAGTATCCATCGTCCCGCGGATCCGAATAAATGATGCAACCAATGGCACCATGTTCTCCCGCGACTAATGGCTTAATTCCGCGCCAAGAATGTCCGTACCGCGCGATCACGATCGCGCCTTTCACGGAGATTCCCCGCCGTTCTAGTTCCTCGTAATCCTCCGGCACGCCATAATTCACATAAACGAGCGGGCCCGTCACGTCGCCGTCAATCGAATACGCGTTGTAGGAGGGCAACTGTTCTGCCGTTTGGTTCGAAGTCGGGTCTTCCGGAAGCACCGGCTCTTGCAGTTTGGCTTTGAAATGCGGCCCACCGTCCACAAGCTCGACCAATCGCTCCTTCGGCGTTGGAAAAAGCACGTCGAAATTCTCGATCTGAGTTTCGAGTCCAAATTCCCTGAATTTCGCGGCAATCCATTCCGCATTGTCCTTATCGTAAGGTGATCCGACGTTGTGCGGACGTGCTGTAAGCCGCTGCATGTACGCGCGGTGATTCTCAGGGTTGGGAATAGCTCGGAATTTTTCTTCCCACTGTCTTTCTGCCCGAGACGATTCCACGCTGAACCCAAAGAGCGGCACATCGTCTCCCATCGTGGAATGAAAAAATGGCCCAAAAACTGCACCCGCGAGCAAACCGCCGGCGATCAAAACGGCACGTTTCATGATTCCCCCCGAAAATATGCAACCAGAAAATCAGCTGAAGACAATCTTCCGCAGAATCCATCCGCCAATCAGCGGAAATTGCGCCCATTCGCCCTTGTTTGCTTTGATTCCATAAATGATTCCCAAAATCACGTTCAACAGCCAGCCGCCCATGGCAAAAAGCCAAACGAAGGCAAAAAATCCAAAAAACACCGGAGGCGGTTGCGGCTGACCGTGTTGTGAGGCAAGAGAACCCAGATTGAAAATCATGGAAACAAAGAAAATCGCCATTCCGCCAAACACAAGAAGCAGATAAATGATGTGCCAGGCCAGGCACTGCAGCGCGTGGAACGACACGAATTTGGAGTCGCGCTTTACCAGAAACAAAACCAGCGGCGCCAGGAAACCGGAAAAAACTCCCAGAACATACACCAGCAAAGCAAATGTTCTCTCGTCGTTTGTCGGTAAATACAAAACTGGGCCTTGCGGATTGCTGCTCAAGCATCTCTCCCGGTGTCAGCCAAAAAGCGCGTCAGATTATTTCGCGATTGGCACACCACTGCAAGTGCGGACTAAGTCTTTCGTCCTGGGCGATGTTCAAAATTGGTCTACGAATCTTTTTTCTTGTGTGTAGTGTTCAGGATTTCGTCCGGAATACGTAGCCGCTCGACCGGCACGTTTCCCACGATGTGCGATTCAATAATTTCG
>JACXTT010001503.1_pt1 | contig 38640 bp, 27 predicted proteins | sample 9270951 | NCBI WGS metagenome assembly JACXTT01 (sample SAMN15532306, study PRJNA645909) | rock metagenome | isolation source: weathered quartz diorite | place: Puerto Rico | collected 2017-06-21
AGAATTCCGGCCGAGCGGCGATCAACCCGAAGCGATCAGAGAACTTTCCCAGGGCGTGTCACGCGGGGACAAGTTCCAGACGCTCCTCGGTGTCACCGGAAGCGGAAAGACTTTCACCGTCTCGAACGTGCTGGCCGAGGCCGGACGCCCCGTCCTCGTGATGTCGCATAATAAGACGCTCGCCGCCCAGCTTTTCGGCGAGTTCAAGCAGTTTTTCCCCCGCGACCGCGTCGAATTCTTTATCTCGTACTACGATTACTACCAGCCCGAAGCGTATGTGCCCGTCACAGACACCTATATCGCCAAGGATGCCTCCATCAACGATGAGATCGACCGCCTCCGCCTCCGTGCCACGAGCGCCCTGCTGAGCGGGGACCGGAATGTCATCGTGGTCGCTTCGGTGAGCTGCATCTACGGCATCGGAGCGCCGGACGAATGGCTCAAGCAGATGGTCTCCGTCGCAAAAGGTCAGAGGATTGAACGGAATTCCCTGCTCCGGAAGCTGCTCGACGTCCACTACCTGCGGAATGATTTCGAGTTCAGCCGCGGCACCTTCCGCGTCCGCGGCGATGTCGTCGAGATCATCCCGGCTTACGAGGTAGAGCAGGCCATCCGCATCCAGTTTTTCGGGGACGAGATTGAAAAGATCATGACGATCCATCCCGTGACGGGCGAGGCGATCCGGGAGGTTTCCTCTGAAATAATCTATCCCGCAAAGCATTTTGTCACTTCCGCCCCGACGCTCGAAAAGGCCATGGAAGGGATCGAGAAGGAACTGGAGGAGCAGCTCGATATTCTGCGAAAGAGGGGAAAACTCCTGGAGGCCCAGCGGCTCGAGCAGCGCACACGCTTCGATATGGAAATGATGAGGGAAGTGGGCTACTGCCCGGGGATCGAGAATTATTCGCGCCATATCGCCGGCAGGCCCCCCGGATCGCGCCCGTACTGCCTCCTCGACTATTTTCCCAAAGACTATCTGCTGCTCGTCGACGAGTCGCATGCCACCGTTCCCCAGATTGCCGGCATGTGGCACGGAGACCGGTCCAGAAAATCCACCCTCGTCGAACACGGCTTCCGGCTTCCCTCCGCACTCGATAACCGCCCCCTCACCTTCGAGGAGTGGGAGTCGATGGTGAATCAGGTCATCTTCGTCAGCGCAACCCCCGGGCCCTACGAGCTTGAGAAATCGCACGGCGTGATCGTCGAACAGATCATCCGCCCGACGGGGCTCGTCGACCCGGTCGTCGAAGTCCGCCCCGTCAAAAATCAGGTCGATGATCTGATCGGGGAGATCAGGCTGCGGGCCGAGCGAAAGGAGCGGTGCCTCGTGACCACGCTGACGAAGCGGATGGCGGAAGATCTGACAAAATATCTGAGCGATATCTCTATCAGGGTGCGGTATATCCATTCAGAGATCGATGCCCTGGAACGGGTGGAAATTCTCCGTGACCTGCGCCTGGGAGCCTTCGACGTTCTTGTCGGCGTGAATCTTCTCAGGGAGGGGCTGGATCTTCCCGAAGTTTCGCTCGTCGCGATCCTCGACGCGGATAAGGAGGGGTTCCTCCGGTCCGACAGATCCCTCATCCAGACGGCCGGCCGGACCGCCCGTAACGCGAACGGCATCGTCATCATGTACGCCGACGGTCTCACGGGATCGATGAAACGGATGCTCGACGAGACCCGGCGGCGACGCGAGAAACAGATCGACTATAACAAGGAAAACGGCATCGTCCCGACGACGATCTACAAATCGACGGAAGAAGTGCTGGCGAGCACCGCAGTCGCCGACGTGAAGATCGCCCGCGACTCGCGCCGGGAGGCGGAGAAGACGCCCATGTTCTCGGAATCGGTTATCCGGTACATGACCCCGGGACAGCGTAAGGATCTTCTTGAAGAGCTCCGGCAGGAGATGCACAACGCAGCCAAGGATCTGGAATTTGAAAGGGCGGCCGAACTGCGCGACGAAATCGCGCGGCTCGAAAAAATGACGTAACGGAGGTAGCGGCGGACTTCCGCCGTTGATTCGCACTTGTTGGGGAGGCCACCCGTGAGCCCGCCCGCTCGCTCGCGGCCCCGCCTAGCACTCTTCTAGCTAATTGGCAGCGCCGATTTCACGACCGCCCCTCCCGGGCAGTCTGCTGCCTGACAGACACGATGAAAAATCCGATAAGCCTGCTGAAGCCCGTGAGGGATTTCATTTTCCCCCCTCTCTGCCTTCTCTGCAACGAGAGCCTCACCGAAGAGCGCATCTGCCGGTCATGCTGGGGGAGTTTCCCCCCTGCCGACCCGTCACACGCCGCCTGGAAAAATCTGCAAAGAATCGTTACGCGGGAGGGTGTCGATGATCTCTTCGCCAGCTTTCTCTTCGAGAAGGAGGGTAAACTGAAGGACGCTCTGCATCTATTGAAATATTCGGAAAAAAGATCGATTGGCCTCATGTTCGGGCGCGAAATCGGCGCCCACATTGCCTTCGCCGATGCCCTGGTCCCAGTCCCCCTGCACCGGCGAAAGCAAAGAGAACGGGGGTATAATCAGAGCGAATGGATTTCTCTGGGAATCGCCGAGACGGCAAAAATCCCTTTGAACACATCGATGCTCGTGAGAAGGAAGGATACGCCGACTCAAACTCATCTCGATTCGGAGAGCAGGTGGGAGAATCTCCGCGATGCGTTCGAGTCCTGCCCCGCCGTCAATGGAAAGAATGTGATCCTCGTCGATGATGTGATGACGACCGGCTCAACGATTGCGGCATGCGCGCGGGCGCTTAAATCTCTCGGCGCCGCAAGGGTGTGCGCCGTCGCCGCTGCCATCGCCACGTGCGACCTCTGAATTCCCGGCGCCCCGGGGAGAGGGCGGCGATCGGGTTGATTTTCACCGGTCAATTGAGTACGCTCCTGATCGATGCCGCAGACGGTTAAAAATTTCAAGACCCTTCTCCTCGCGGGCGGCGTCGCCCTCCTCTACGGACGGGCCGTCAGATACCCGTTCATCGAGGATGACTGGTGCGTTATCCGGGCCATAGTGAAAACGGGGGGGACGGAGTTTCTGAAAAACGCGCTCTCGCCCGCCGGAAAGCTTCTCTACCGTCCCCTCGGCCAGGCCTACATCGTCGGTATGACCGCCGTATTCGGCCTCAACGCGACGCCCTTTCACATCGCCGCCCTCGTCCTCCATTTCGCAAATTCTCTCCTGATCAGTATTATAGCGGGCAAACTGCTGGATGACCCCGCGCTCGGATGGATATCGGGCTTCCTCTATGCGTTTTCCCTCAGGGTGCATGTCGACAACCTCCTCTGGGTCGTGGGGATCTACGATCTCGGCGGCACTTTTTTCCTGCTTATCTCTTTTGCCCTCTTCATGGCCGGGCGAAGGAATCTCTCGGCCTTTATTTTTTTCCTCGCCACGCTCCTGAAGGAAACCACTCTCTTTTTCCCGGCCCTCCTTCTTTTATACGGTCTGAAAAATATCAGGTCGGCTGCCCGGGATCTTGCTCCGCACGCCGTTGCCCTCACTGTCTACGCCCTCCTCCGGCTCCAGGGAGAATCTCCCCTCGGCTTGCCTCAGGGGGATTCTTACCGGATGGAACTGTTCGGGGCCTATCTTTTAAAAAACATGTATCTCTACGCCCGATGGTGCCTCGACGCAGTCCACCCCCTCTCGGCGCTCGGCGAACCGCTGGCCGGCATATTTTTGCTTGTCTTCCTTGTCTGCATCCTGAGATCAATCGCTTCGCCGTCAGTGATCGTCCTCAGCGGGTGGTATCTCATCGGGCTTGTGCCGGTGATCTTTTTCCCGAACCACGTCTCGCGCTATTACCTGATGTATTCAGTCGCCCCATTCATCGTTCTCCTGGTGCATACGCTCAGATCGGTTGCCGGCCGGCACGTCCGAACTCTCGCTGTTGCCCTCTGGATTCTGTGCGCGGTCAACCTCGCCTGGTCCACCCTGCTTTTTGCCCGGATGGATGAAGCGGGGTTCAATACTCCGACCGTCGAAGGGTCCAATAATCTCACACGAAAGGCGGCGCTGATTTCGATGGTGAGAGATTTTATGGAAAAAATCCCAAGTGTTCCCGCGGGCGCCGTGTTCGTCTTCGACTGGCTTCCCACGACCGCGTTCTGCCACAGCGCGGGACCTCAGGTCTGGTTTCATGACTTCACTCTCCGCGCCACGGAGATCGACAAGATCCACCGTGATTCTCACGGGATTTTTCTCGATCCCCAGGAAGATCTCGCAAGAACTTATGTTGACTCCTCGAAGTTTTTTTTCATAACCTTTCACGGTGACTCACTCCGGTTCGGCGGCGGGAATCTCCTCCGGTGAGTTGATTTTCGCACACTTTTTTGGTACATTTGGTCATCCACACTCGGAGTAACCTCATGCCAGCAAGAATTGGAATCAATGGATTCGGCCGGATCGGGCGGAATGTTTTCCGCGCAGGATTCGGCTCGAAGGAATACGAAGTCGTGGCCGTCAATGATATCACCGACGCCAAGACGCTCGGCCATCTCCTGAAATACGATTCGATCATCGGGAATTTTTCACGGACCGTCGAGGTGAAGGACTCCGCCATTGTGGTGGACGGCAAACCCTTGAAGGTTTTGTCGGAAAAGGATTATATGAAACTCCCCTGGAAAGAGCTGGGGATCGACATCGTGATCGAATCGACGGGCCTCAAGCATTTTACGGACGGCGATGCCGCCCGCCAGCACCTCACGAACGGCGCGAAGAAGGTCGTGATCAGCGCCCCGGCCAAAAGCCCCGACGTCACCATTGCAATGGGCGTGAACGACGATCTCTACGACCCGGCGCGGCATCATGTCATCTCCAACGCCTCATGCACGACAAACTGCCTGGCGCCCGTCGCCAAGGTGCTGCTTAAGAATTTCGGCATAAAGAAGGGGTTGATGACCACCATCCACTCCTACACGAACGACCAAAAACTGCTTGACCTGCCCCATTCGGATCTGCGCCGCGCACGCGCCGCAGCTCTCAATATGATCCCCACCTCGACGGGAGCCGCCAAAGCCATCGGCCTCGTCATCCCGGAGTTAAAAGGGAAGATGGACGGCGTCGCCATCCGCGTCCCCACCCCGAATGTGTCCCTGGTCGATCTCGTCATCGAAGCGGAAAAACCCGCGACGCGGGAGGCCGTGAACTCGGCTTTCGCCGAGGCGGCCCGCGGCGAGATGAAGCATATCCTCGAATATACAGACCTCCCCCTCGTCTCCGGCGATTTCAAGGGGAACCCTCACTCGGCAATTTTTGACTCCGGCCTTACCTATGCGGTCGACACCATGATCAAGGTCGCGGCCTGGTACGACAACGAGTGGGGCTATTCCTGCAGGGTCGTCGACCTGACGAAAAAGATCCTCTCAATGATGGATTGATGTCGGCTCGCCGCCCGCCGCGGGATTCCCTGAGACCGGGTATCTGTCATGACCAAACTGACGATTGACGATATCCGCCTGCGCGGGAAAAGGCTCCTTGTCCGCGTCGATTTCAACGTCCCGATGGAGGGAACCGCCGTATCGGATGACACCCGTATCGTCGAATCGCTGCCGACCATACAGAGGGCGCTCTCCGAAGGGGGACGAGTCGTTCTCATGAGCCACCTCGGACGGCCGAAGAAAAAAGATCTTTCTCTGTCCCTGCGGCCCGTCGGCGAAAGACTGGCAGCTCTTGTCAGGAAACCCGTTAAATTTGCCTCCGACTGCATCGGCGAGGAGGCGAAGCGGACGGCGAGCCATCTTGCAGACGGGGAATGCCTTCTCCTGGAAAACCTGCGTTTCCACCCCGAGGAGGAAGCCAATGACCCGCAGTTCTCACGTGAACTTGCGCAGCTCGGGCAAGTCTATGTGAACGACGCGTTCGGTACCGCCCACAGGGCTCACGCGTCCACAGAGGGCGTCACCCACCACCTCACGCCTGCCGTCGCAGGCTATCTCATGGAAAAGGAGCTGGCTTACCTCGGACGCGCGGTGAGCAATCCCGTGCGACCCTATGCGGCGATTCTCGGCGGCGCGAAGATTTCAGGGAAGATCGACGTCATCCATAATCTGATGAACATCGTCGATCTGCTGATTATCGGGGGAGGGATGATGTTCACTTTCTACAAGGCTCAGGGAATGGAAATAGGTAATTCGCTCCTCGAGCCCGAGAAGGTCGACCTCGCATCCAGTCTACTTTCGGAAGCGCGCCAGCGGAAGGTGCGGATTGTGCTCCCCGTCGACTGCGTCATCGCCCCCCGGTTCGATAACGACGCAGAACGGCGCACTGTCCCTGTGACACAGATCCCGGCCGGCTGGCAAGGTCTTGATATTGGTCCTGATTCTGTTAGATTGTTTAACAATGAGCTGAAAAACTTCAAGACGGTTGTCTGGAATGGTCCGATGGGAGTTTTTGAAATGCCGAATTTTGCCGCAGGCACGGCCGCGATAGCCGAGACTCTGGGGCAGCTGACGACGGCCGGGGCCACGACGATCGTCGGCGGCGGGGATTCCGCGGCCGCCATCGGCCGGCTCGGCCTTGCGAAATCCGTCTCCCACGTGTCGACGGGAGGAGGAGCTTCGCTGGAATTTCTTGAAGGCAAGATTTTGCCCGGCGTCGCAGCCCTGACCGACAAATGAAACGATTAGCGCGGCGCCAGCGTTCTAAACACGAAAGGAGTCTTCTCCCTTAGACAGATGTCCTACTATCGCTACACGAATTCCAGCTACTACCGCCCCTCGCCTCTGGGGGGATTCCGGTTTTTCCCGCCCGTGATCAAGGCGCTTCTCATCAGCAACTGCGCGGTCTTCCTGGGGATGTCCTTCTTCGGTCTGTTTTTCATCCACGGCACCTCGATCGGAGAGATTTTTAACAGGCTGTTTCCCCTGTACCCCCTCGGTGCCGGCTTCCGGATCTGGCAGCTCTTCACCTACATGTTCATGCACGGCGGGCTCATGCACCTTTTCTTTAACATGTTCGCCCTCTGGATGTTCGGCATGGAGCTGGAGAATACCTGGGGGTCGCGGAAGTTTCTGGGGTACTATATGATCTGCGGGATCGGAGCGGGGATCTCGACGCTCCTCATCGGGCCTCTCTTTGCCCCCCCGGGTCCTACCGTCGGCGCATCCGGCGCCATCTACGGCGTCCTTCTCGCCTTCGGCATGATGTTCCCCGACCGCCCCATCTTTCTCTACTTCCTCCTGCCCATACGCGCCCGGTACTTCGTCATGATTTATATGGCCCTCGAAGTGTATGCCGGCATCACCGGCACGGCCGATGGCGTGGCGCATTTCGCCCACCTCGGCGGCGCCGCCGTGGGCCTTGTCTACATGCTCCTCGATCGGCGCGGGATCTCGCTCTCCCGGATCATTCAGAGGACGCGGAGCCGGTTCGTCCCCACCGAACAGGTGGGCCGCTATACGTCGACCGACCGGGTGCACGTGAGTGACGCAAAATTCTTCGACATCGATGACGAAGAACGGATAAGCCAGCAGCGGGTCGATGAGATCCTCGATAAGATCAACCAGCACGGCTATCAGAGCCTGACGGAACGCGAGAAGAAGATTCTGTTCGATGCGAGCAAGAAGCTTAACTGAACGCGCCTTTTCCTTCCTTGCCTATGTCTCTTACCATTCCGATTCTGAATAACGAGGTGAAACACCCGACCTACAAGGTCGGCGTCCGCCGCCGGACCCGCCGTGTGAACGTTGGGGGAGTCCCCGTCGGCGGAGATGCGCCGATCTCCGTCCAGACCATGACGAAGACGAAAACCTCCGACGTCGAGGCGACTCTCGCTCAAATCCGCCAGGCCGCCGAAGCCGGCTGCGATATCGTCCGCGTGACCGTCAACGACAAGGAGGCTGCCGATGCTATCGGGAAGATCGTGTCAGCATCCCCGGTCCCGATCGTCGCCGATATTCATTTCAACCATGTATTCGCCCTCAAATCGGTCGAGGGAGACGTCGCCAAGGTGCGCCTCAATCCCGGCAATATCGGATCCCGGGACCGGATCGGCCAGGTTCTGCGCGCGGCGCGTGAAAAGAACATCCCGATCCGTATCGGCGTCAATTCAGGCTCTCTTGAGGAAGATATTCTTGAAAAACACGGATATCCAACCCCCGAGGCCCTCTACGAGAGCGCGATGAAACATGTCGGGATCTGCCACGACTTCGGATTCGAGGACGTCATCATCTCGGTGAAATCCACCGATGTCAAGCTGATGATCGAGGCCTACCGGCTGGTCGCCCAGAGGACCGACATCCCGCTCCATCTCGGCGTGACCGAAGCGGGCACGGCCAAGATCGGCACCATCAAATCGGCCGTCGGGATCGGCACCCTCCTTGCCGAAGGGATCGGCGATACGATCCGGGTCTCTCTCACCGACGATCCGGTCCGTGAGGTGGAGGTGGGGAAGGAGATCCTTCGTTCCTTGAGCCTCGCTTCCCGGAATGTGGAGCTCATCGCCTGCCCGACGTGCGGTCGGCTCGAAGTGGATCTGTTCGGCATCATGAGGCAGCTGGAAGAGAAGCTCGAGGGAGTGAAAAAGCCGGTGAAAATTGCCGTCCTGGGATGCGTGGTGAACGGCCCCGGCGAAGCGAGCGAGGCCGATATCGGCATCGCTGCCGGAAAAGGGGTCGCTATTCTTTACCGGAAAGGCGAGGTCATCAAGCGGGTTAAAGAGGAAGATATCGTCGCCACGGTCGTCGAAGAAGTGGAAAAATTTCAGCCAGGATCATGATCGCTCTCGGATTGCTCCTCGCCCTCATGCAGCCAGCCGACAGCGCTGCGACATCGGAAGGGGTCCTTGGATTTACGATGAAAAACATCGACGGTAAGCCGGTGCCCCTTTCGTCCTATAAAGGGCACGTGTTGATGATCATCAACACGGCGTCGGAATGCGGCTATACGCCCCAGTATGAGACTCTCCAGAAACTCTATGAAAAATACAAGGACAGAGGATTCCGCATCCTCGCCTTCCCCGCAAACGATTTCGGGGCCCAGGAGCCGGGGACGAACGCACAGATAAAGGAGTTTTGCTCGAAGAATTTCCACACCACCTTCGATCTGTTCGAAAAGATAAGTGTGAAAGGGAAGGACCAGCACCCCCTTTACCGGTTCATCACCGGCGCCTCGCCTTATAAGGGGGACATCAAATGGAATTTCCAGAAATACCTGGTCGACCGCTCGGGGAAGATTGCGCAAAAATATCTTTCGGCCGTCGATCCGATGTCGAAAGAAATCCAGACCGAAGTGGAGAGACTTCTCCGCTAGATTTCAGAACTCAGCCAGCCTCAGCGCAGCCCGGTGGATATCCTCCTCCTGGATGAGGACCGCCCTCTCCAGGATTCGAGAAAAAGGCACCGGGGAATTCTTCGAACCGATCCGCATCACTGGCGCATCAAGATGGTCAAAGGCTTTTTCCGCGACGAGAGACGCAATTTCCCCTCCAAATCCCGCGAACTGCGGATGCTCGTGAACGACGAGCAGCCTCCCGGTCTTTCTGACCGACTTTAAAACGGTCTCGGCGTCGAGAGGATTGATCGACCGCAGGTCGACCACTTCGGCCGATATTCCCTGTTCCTCAGCTATTCGTGCCGCAACTCGCAGCGAGAAATGTACCGGGGTTCCCCAGGTGACGATGCTGAGATCGGATCCCTCGCGCCGCACGCGCGCCTTTCCAAAAGGAACGGCATGAGTGCCGGACGGCCTGACGCTTTTGGCAAAGAACTGATTGTACAAAAACTTGTTCTCGATGAAAATGGTCGGCCCCTTGCTCCGCATGGCGGTCCTCAAAAGGCCCACCGCGTCGTCGGCAAACGAGGGGACAACGATCCGGAGTCCCGGAATCGTGGCAAAAGTCGCGTCGAGGCTCTGCGAATGGTAGAGGCCGCCGCCGATGTATCCGCCCGAGGCGAGACGGATGACGACGTTCGGGGTGAATTGGCCGATGGTTCTGTAATACTCGTGGGCGCATTCAATGAGCTGCTCCATGGCAGGCCAGAAATAATCGGCGAATTGCGCCCCCTCGATGACCACCCGTATGCCTTCTCGGTAGCGCGAGAAGCCGTTCGCCGTGCCGACGATGAAGTCCTCAGCGATCGGGGCGTTGAAGACGCGCTCGTGCCCGAATTCCTGCAGCATGCCCTTGGTGACGTTGAAGACGCCCCCCTTGTCGTGCGACGCCACGTCCTGCCCCCATAGATAAGTATCCGGGTTCCGTCTGAATTCTTCCTTCAGAGTTTCATTTATTGCTTCCCTCAGGGTGAGCGCCGGCGCGTCAGGTGTGCCTGCGGCTCCCGCATGATCGTCCTCGGCCGCCTCGTAGGCGGGCGGAATGACGAAATCGAGGGCCGTCGCCGGGTCGGGATCGGGATCACTTTCCACCTTGAGGGCCGTCTCATCGACGAGACGCGTGTTCTCGGCTTCTATCGCCGAGAGCTCTTCATCCGTGAACTCGTCATGCCCGATCAGATACTCCCGGAGCCGTCTCATCGGATCGTACCTCTGGGCCTCGGCAATCTCCTGTGGCGACCGGTAAAGCTCCTGACGGTCGGAATTGCTGTGGGAATTTATCCGCACGCAATCGGCGTGCAGGATCGCCGGCCCCTCGCCCGATTTTACCCGGTCGAGCGCCTCCTGCATCCCTCGCCATGAATCGAACACGTTCGTCCCGTCAACATTGACGATTTTCACGCTTGTGAAGCCGGAAAAATTCTGGGCGACGTTCCTGTTGGCAGACTGCTCCTTGTTCGGGACCGAAATGCCGTACTGGTTGTTCTGGATGACGAAGATGACCGGAAGACCTTCCCGCGCCGCGCCGCTGATGGCCTCGTACACGAAACCCTCGGACACCGCCGATTCCCCGAAGCTTGCGAACGCGATTTCATCCCCCCCGTATTTTTGAATCGCTCTCGCCACCCCCACCGCATGCAGGGCGTGATTGCCCGTGGCCGATGAAACGTTTTGTATCCTGATGGACGGCTTCGAGCAGTGATTGCTCATATGCCTGCCGCCGGAACCGACGTCGGTCGATTTCGAGAGGCCGTTGGCGATGATCTCCTCTACGCTCATGCCCGCCGCAAGACAGCTCACCAGATCCCGATAGTACGGGAAGAGAAAATCCTTCCCCTGACGGAACGAAACCCCGAGGATCAGCTGTATCCCTTCGTGCCCCGCACAGGAAGAATGGTACGACCAGCCCTTCGCCTGCCGTATGTAGGTCGCCGCCTTGAGGTCGATTAGCCTGCCGAGGTGAATGAGCTGGTACCAGCGCCGGAGAGTTTTCGTGTGGACGGTGATCCCGTTGTCGGAGAGGGGATGGAGGGTGGTTTTCTGCTGTTCGGTTCGCGTTGAGAGATCTTTTTCTGCCATAATCTCCTGAAAAATGTTCCTAATACTCTAAGATATCAAAATTTTTTGTTAACACAAATTTTCCTATATTCATGGGCCTTTTCGATTGATGTCCATCACCCGATTCTCCTCCTCGAAATGCCGGACAAATTCGTGAACATTCTCTTCATCGGCGATATCGTCGGTAAGCCGGGACTCGATCTCGTCGAAACGCTCATCAAGAGCTATCTCCAGAAATATGAAGTCGATCTCTGCATCGCCAACGGGGAGAATCTTGTGGAAGGAAAGGGCATCGACGAGGATTCCTCAAGAAAACTTTTTAATCTCGGAGTCCACGTCATCACCGGGGGCAATCACCTGTGGGATAACTGGCACTCCCGAAAACTTCTCGCCGCAAACCGGAACGTCCTTCGCCCCCTGAATTACCCGGCTGAAAACCCCGGGAACGGCTTCGTCATCTATGACGTGCCCGATAAGGGGAAAGTCGGCGTGCTCAACCTCCAGGGACGGGTTTATATGCAATCCATCGATTGCCCGTTCAAGAAAGCGGATTGGGCGGTCTCCAAAATCCAGGAACAGACCAAGCTGGTTTTCATCGATATGCACGCCGAGGCGACGGCGGAAAAGATAGCGCTCGGATGGTACTTGGACGGCCGGATCACCGCCCTCGTCGGGACTCATACGCACGTCCAGACCGCCGACGCCCGTATTCTTCCCCGCGGGACCGCCTATATAACGGATGTCGGCATGACCGGGCCCTACGACTCGGTTATCGGGCTCAAGAAAGAGATCGCCATCCGCCGGTTCCTCCACCAGACCCCCTACAAGTATGAGATGGCCACCCTCGATGTCCGGCTCGCAGGAGTGGCCCTCAAGGCCGACGCCGAGACCGGGAAGGCCGTAAAGTTTGAAAGCTTTGTCTACCCCGCCTTCTGATTAACTACCCATACACCAGTGAGCAGCGCACTCATCGACGGGAAGGCGATCGCCGAAGATATTAAAAAGGAAGTTCTGGCGGATACCCAGAAGCTGAAGGCAGACAAGGGAATCACGCCTGGACTAGCGTTCATCGTGGTAGGCGAGAACCCGGCGTCCCAGTCTTACGTTCGTATGAAGGGGAAGGCCTGCGAGGAAATGGGGTTTTACTCCGTCACGGAAAGGCTCCCCGCGACGACGACGGAGCGACAGCTGCTCAAGCTCATAGAAGATTTCAATCGCGACCCTAAGATCCACGGGATCCTCGTCCAGCTCCCCCTGCCCGAGCAGATCGATGAGGCCAAGGTTCTTGTGTCGATCGACTTCCGTAAGGACGTGGACGGATTTCACCCTGTCAATGTCGGACGGCTGGTGATCGGCCAGAAATGCCTGAAACCTTGCACTCCGGCGGGCATACAGGAACTCCTGGTGCGTTCCGGCAATGACCCGTCGGGAAAACATGTGGTCGTGGTCGGACGCAGCAATATTGTCGGTAAACCCGTCCTGAACATTCTCCTGCAGAAGCAAAAAGGTGCAAACGCGGTCGTCACAATCGCGCATACCGGAGCAAAAGATATCGGCGCCTTCACGAAAAACGCCGATATCGTCATCGCCGCCATGGGAAAACCGGAATCTATCACAGGCGGGATGATCCGCCCCGGAGCTGTCGTCATCGATGTCGGCATCAACCGCGTCGACGATGCCTCCGCCAAGAATGGCTACAGGCTTGTCGGAGACGTCCATTTTGCTTCCGCATCACAGGTGGCCGGCGCTATCACCCCCGTCCCGGGGGGTGTGGGACCGATGACGATCGCACTTCTCATGCGGAATACCCTCGCCGCTGCAACCGGCGGCCTCTACTGAGGCCGACTCCCCCCGCGGTCGATTCCCCAAAAAGGCCGAAAAGTGTGATTTCTCCTACGCTATCCTTGATTCTCAGACGCCTTTTCTCTAAGTTTCTTTCACCGAAACAGGGCCATTTTAAGGGATTTTTCTTTGAGCGAACCGAAGCGGTGCGTAGTCGGGGTTGACGGAGGGGCCACAAAGACCCACGCGATTATCGTGGGAATGGATGGCGCCGTCCTGGGCGAGAGTTTCGGCGCTGCGTCGAACCTTCACGTCGTGGGGGTCAAAGCCGCCGCCGAAACCCTTTTCGATCTTATCAGTGATTGCTGCGCCAAAGCTGACTGCCCCCCGGAAGGTCTCCAGCAGGTGGTCCTCGGGCTCGCCGGAGCAGGCCGGAGTTCCGACCGTTCCGAGCTGAGTGAGGAAATTGCCGCCGTCGCGGCCCGAAAGAAGTTTGCGCTCAAAAATGTCGCCGTTGAAACCGATGCAAGGATCGCGCTCGAGGCCGCGTTCCCGGGCGGTCCCGGCATCGTCCTCATCGCGGGAACCGGCTCCATCGCGCTATACCGCACCGAGGACGATAAGCTCATCCGGGCGGGCGGCTGGGGCTATCTCCTCGGGGACGAAGGGAGCGGTTTTGCAATCGCCCGGGATGCGATGAACTCCGTTCTCCGCCAGCATGACGGCCGAAGCGAAAAAACGGATCTGACAAAAAAAGCGCTCACTCACTTCGGCGTCGCCACCGTCGATGAACTTATTCCCAAAATCTATCATAACGGATGCGACCTGGCATCCTTCACCCCAAAAGTTCTTGAGGCCGTCGCCGAAAGGGACCGCATCGCCCATATGGTGATGGTGAAAAACTCCACCGAGCTCGTCGAGCTCGTACGGGTTCTGACCATGAAGGTGAGGCCCAAGAAAAAGCTCCCCGTCTGCCTGATGGGGGGATTGCTCGAGTCGGAAAATATTTACTCGAAAATGGTGAAGGAGAAGATCATGCATTCCCTTCCCCTCGTCGTCATCCAGAAGCCGAAATTCCCCGCGGCTTTCGGCGCCACGATCATCGGCCTGAACGCGTTTCGCTGATCTCGAACGACGCGGCGCCGAGCGCGCCGCGCGCGGAGGTTGTACCAGGACCTAAAAAATGTCGAACAAAGCCCCAAAATCGGCGTCATCGCTCTTCATTGCCGGGGCCCTCGCCCTGCTCGCGGGGTGCGCGCCGACTCCTTCGGTCCGGCCGACCGACGCCTGGGTCGAATCGACTCTCCGCCGCCTCACCCTTGAAGAGAAAATCGGCCAGATGATCATGCCCCGGGCCTATGGCTACTACTACAGCTCGGAAGGCGACGAATTTCGCCGCCTCGTGCACATCGTCCGGGAGCGTAAATTCGGCGGCGTGGCCTTTTTCCAGGGGGATGTGCTTGAGACCGCCGAAATGGTCGACCGGCTTCAGCAGATGGCGGGGATTCCCCTGCTCATTGCAGGCGATTTCGAGTGGGGTGCCGCAATGCGCATCCGCCGCGCCTCGCGTTTCCCCGAAGCCATGGCGCTGGGCGCCACCCGCGATAGCGCCCTCGTCGCCGCCATCGGAAAGGCCACCGGCGAGGAAGCGGATGCGATCGGCGTGAAGCTCGTTTTCGCCCCCGTCGCCGATGTCAACGTCAATCCCGATAATCCGGTCATCAATACACGGTCGTTCGGCGAAAGCCCTCTCCTGGTGGGCACGCTTTCGACAGCCTTCGCCCGGGGTCTCCAGTCCGCCGGGGTCCTCGCAACGGCGAAGCACTTTCCCGGCCACGGGGATACCCAGACGGATTCACACCTGAACCTCCCCCTCCTGAGAGAGACGAGGGCGAGGCTTGATTCAGTGGAGCTCACTCCCTTCAGAGAGCTCGTCTCATCGGGAGTGGCATCCGTCATGGTCGGGCATCTCGAGGTTCCTTCGCTTCAGAAGGGAGGATCCCTCCCGGCAACCCTCTCGCCCGGCGTCATCAACGGGGTTCTCAGGAGCGAGCTGAAATTTAGCGGACTCGTCATCACCGACGCGCTCGATATGGGCGCCCTGGTGAATACGTACGGCCAGGATTCCATCGCCGTGAAAGCGGTCCAGGCAGGGGCGGATATTCTCCTGATGCCGGCCGATGAGGATGCCGCGGCGGCATCCCTCTTGAACGCCGTCAAATCGGGCAAGATTCCGGCGGAAAGGATTGATCAGTCGGTGAGAAAGATTCTGCTTGCGAAGAGTTCGCTTGGTCTCCACGACGCGCATCGCGCGGCAAATATCGCCGAGATCTCCAGCCGTGTCGCCACCCCGTCGCATCTTGCCCTCGCCCGTCTCGCCGCCCGGCATTCGATCACGCTTCTCAAAGGGGACGATCTTCTCCCCCTCCAGCGGACCGGGGTCAAGAAGATCCTCTGCGCCATCGTCGCGGATATCGAAAACTATCGGACGGAAATCAATCGCCCGTCAAGCCCGTGGACTAACGAGCCCGTGGGAGACTATTTTGTCGCCCAGATGAGGAAGAGATCTTTCAGTGTTCAGTCGGTCAGGATCGATCCTACGACGAGCGATCTTGAAGCTCTTCTGGCGGCGGCCCGGCGTGCCGATATTATCGTGTGCCCACTTTTCTCCAAGGCCCGCTCGGGCTCCGGAGCGATGGGCATTCCCCCAAAAACCGCGGCGGCCGTCGATACTCTGCTTTCGCTTGACAAGCCTGTCATCCTGATTGCCATGGGAAGCCCTTATGTTCTCGCGAATTTCGACGGCGCACAGGCGATGATGTGTACGTATTCCGACGGGGAGCTATCGACCGAATCCGCCGTCGAGGCGCTGTTCGGCGAAATACCCACGACCGGCAAGCTGCCGGTGACCATCCCCGATATGTTCCCGTATGGCTCCGGGATTGAGCTCGGACAATCGGTCCTTCGGAAAGACAGCCCTGAGTCAGCCGGCATGAGCCGCGATGGTTTTGCGCGCGTCGACTCTGTCATCGTGAGCGCGATCGGGGACAGCGCATTTCCCGGCGCGCAGGTCGCCGTCGTGAAATCGGGGACTCTCGTCTATGCGAAATCATACGGATCCCTGGAGTACGGCGGCCGCCCCGTCGACAACTCGACCCTGTATGATATCGCCTCGATGACAAAGGTTTTTGCAACGACCCCGAGCATCATGTACCTCTACGATCAAGGCAAGATCTCCCTCGACGACCGGGTCACCAAATTTATTCCCGAGTTCGGCAATCACGGGAAGGAAAATATTTCCATAAGAAATCTTCTCGCCCACGACGCCGGGCTGCCTCCCTTCAAGCTTCTTTACAGGACGTGCAAGTCCCCTCAGGAAATACTCGATTCCGTGTACCAGACCGAGATGATTTACAGGACGGGGGATTCGACGGTGTACAGCGATTTCGATTTCATCCTTCTGGGCAAGATCGTCGAGCGAATTACAGGCAAAGCCCTTGACCGGTTCGCCGATTCCGTTTTCTTCACACCGCTCGGGATGGCCCATACGCTGTTCAACCCCGCGACGGCTCTCATCGACAATGTCGCCCCGACAGAACTCGACACCTCCTTCCGCCGCCAGATGGTTCGGGGAGTTGTGCACGACGAGAATGCATTCGCCCTCGGAGGCGTCTCCGGCCATGCAGGGCTTTTTTCGACCGCCTCAGATCTGGCCATCCTCATGGACATGATCATGAATGGAGGGAGGTACGCAGGACGGCAGTATTTGAAGCCCGAGACCGTCGCGCTGTTCACGAAACGGCAGGGGAGAGGCGTCCGCGCCCTCGGCTGGGATATGAAGGCGGCGACGGGGTACAGCTCCGCCGGCACGCTCATGAGCGAGAAGACTTTCGGCCATACCGGATTCACAGGCACCTCGGTCTGGGCAGATCCGACCAAGGATATTTTCGTCATATTTCTTACCAACCGCGTCCACCCGACACGCGCCAACAATAAGATTGCCAAGGTGCGCCCGGCTCTTTATGACGCCGTGATGCGCGCCGGCCTCCCTGCAGCCCACTGAGCGTCGGTCCCCACTTCCCTCGGCCGACGTTGACGATCGTCGGGCCTCAGGATCGAGCACCGGGGCGATATGATGCATTTTTGGCCGGAATTTCATATATTCCTCAATGTTGATCCGGGATTGTGCGTGGAATGCTGACGGTTCCGCGCGTCTCTCCTCGCGTGATTTCCCCATTTGTGAAAGGATTCTATGGCAATACCTCGCTTCAAGAACGAGCCGCTGACCGATTGGTCGAAACCGGCCAATCGTGCAAAACAGGAAAAAGCCATTGCGGCCATCAAGGACTCGCTCGGGAAGGAATATCCCAATATCATCGGCGGGCAACGGGTCATGAATACGGAAAAATTCCGGTCCGTCGATCCCTCAACTCCTCAGAATACGGTCGGGCTGTTTCAACAGGGCACCGCAGCCGACGCTCTCCGCGCCCTCGATGCCGCCTGGTTAGCTTTCCCGAAATGGGCGGAGGTTTCATCGGAAAAGCGCGCTGCCGTTCTCTTCCGCGCAGCAGCGCTCATGCGCAAGCGCCGGTTTGAGCTCAATGCCGTCATGATGTTCGAGGTCGGGAAGACATGGCCCGAAGCCGATGCCGATACCGCAGAGGCGATCGATTTTTGTGATTTTTATGGCCGGGAAATGCTCCGCTATGCAAAGGCCAAGCCGGCGATTCAGCTCGCCGGAGAAAAAGATGAGCTCGCCTACATTCCCCTCGGCGCCGGGGTGGTCATCCCCCCCTGGAATTTTCCCCTCGCCATTCTCACCGGGATGAGCGCCGCCGCGATCGTCACCGGGAATACCGTTGTGCTGAAGCCCTCGAGCGACTCCCCCCTCATCGGCTACAAATTCTGCGGAATCATGGAAGATGCCGGCCTCCCGCCCGGCGTCCTTAATTTTGTGGCGGGTCCGGGAGCGGCCGTAGGCGATACGCTCGTCCGTCACCCGAACTGCCGGTTCATCGCGTTCACCGGCTCGAAGGAAGTGGGGATTCATATCAATACCGAAGCCGCCAAAGTCCAGCCCGGCCAGAGGTGGCTGAAACGCGTGATCGCCGAAATGGGAGGAAAGGATGCCATAATCGTCGACAGCGAGGCGAATCTCGACGAGGCCGCCGCGGGGGTGACGGTGTCAGCCTTCGGTTTTCAGGGACAGAAATGCTCGGCATGCTCCCGGGCGATCGTTGACGAGAAAGTGTACGATCGTTTCCTCGGGCTCCTGAAAAAACGCGCGGATTCCATCACCGTCGGACCGTCCTACTCCCTCTCGAACTATATGGGTCCCGTCGTCAATCGACGCTCGATGGAAAGCATCCAGCGCTATATCGACCGGGGGCTCATCGAAGCAGGGCGGCTCATCTCGGGGGGTGGGCCGGCGCCGCAATCCGACGGCTTCTTCATCAAGCCGACGATCATCGCCGACGTCGATCCGAGCGCGACGATCGCCCAGGAAGAGATCTTCGGCCCGGTCCTGGCCGTGATAAGGGCGCAGAATTTCGATCACGCCATCGAGATCGCCAACAACACGGAATTCGGGCTCACCGGCGCGGTCTACACGAAGAATAAGAAAAAACTCTCCGAAGCCAAGAAGAGATTTCACTGCGGCAACCTTTATCTCAACCGCAAGTGTACCGGGGCCATGGTCGGCGCCCATCCTTTCGGGGGTTTCAATATGAGCGGCACCGATTCCAAGGCGGGGGGGCAGGACTATCTCCTGCTGTTCCTCCAGGCCAAGTCGATCGCAACAAATCTGAAATAGCCTCATGAAGATACACGAGTATCAGGGCAAGGAAATTCTGAAAAAATTCGGGGTAGCCGTCCCTGCCGGAGGCCCCGCGTTTTCGGCCGAGGAGGCGGTCCGCGTGGCCGAAGGCCTCGGGGGCGACCTGTGGGTCGTGAAGGCTCAGATCCATGCCGGGGGCCGCGGGAAGGGGGGAGGGGTGAAAATCGCCGGAAGCCTCGCAGAAGTCCGCCAGATCGCCTCGGAAATTCTCGGGATGCGGCTCGTGACACACCAGACAGGTCCCGAGGGGAGGATTGTGCGAAAACTCCTCGTCGAGCAGGGGGTCTCGATCGCCCGGGAATTGTACGTCGGCATCACGCTTGATCGCGCGCAATCGCGGAACGTCGTCATGGCCTCGACCGAAGGGGGGGTCGAGATTGAAAAGGTCGCATCGGAGTCGCCGGAAAGAATTCTCCGCGAGACCGCCTCGCCTTCGATCGGCTTCAGGGAATTTCAGGCCCGTAAGCTCGGATTCGGCCTCGGGCTCTCCCCGCAGGCTCTTCCCCATGCCACGCGCTTCCTCATGGGACTCTATCGGGCCTATGAGGAAACCGACGCGACCCTCGCCGAAATCAATCCGCTCGTGGTCACGGCCGCCGGCCAGGTGCTGGCGCTTGACGCGAAGATGAATTTTGACGACAACGCTCTCTTCCGCCATCCGGAGATCGCCGCCATGCGGGATCTTGACGAAGAAGAGCCCCTCGAGATCGAAGCGTCCAAGTTCAATCTGAATTACATCAAACTGGACGGCAATGTCGGGTGCATGGTGAACGGCGCGGGCCTCGCCATGGGAACCATGGACATCATCAAGCTCGCAGGCGGCGAGCCCGCCAACTTCCTCGACGTCGGAGGAGGCGCAAACGTGGAAACGGTGTCGAACGGTTTCAGGATCATCCTCTCCGATAATAACGTGAAAGCCATCCTTATCAACATTTTCGGCGGGATCGTCCGCTGCGACCGGGTGGCGAATGGCGTCGTGCAGGCGGCAAGAAACCTTCACCTCACCGTCCCGGTGGTCGTCAGGCTCGAAGGCACCAACGCGACCGAGGCGCGGGAAATTTTGGCGAAATCCGGACTGAACTTTTCCGTCGCCACAAGCCTCCAGGACGCCGCCGGAAAGGTCACCCGGGCGATTTCGGCATCCTAAGTGACGTCCCAGACCTACGATCCCGTCATCGGCCTCGAAGTCCATGCCCAGCTCTCCACGGCGTCAAAGGCGTTCTGTACCTGCTCGACTCACTTTGGCGATCCTCCCAATACGAACGTGTGCCCGATCTGCCTCGGCATGCCCGGGGTCCTTCCCGTCCTCAACAGGAAAGCGGTGGAATTCGCCCTCAGGATGGGCCTCTCGGTCAGCTCCCGCATCTCTCCCGAATCTCTCCTCGCACGGAAGAACTATTTCTACCCCGACCTTCCCAAAGGATACCAGATCTCCCAGTACGAAGAACCGATCTGCTCCGGAGGTTTTGTCGAACTCGATGAGCCCCCGGGGAAACGGATAAGACTGACTCGCATTCACCTGGAAGAGGATGCGGGGAAATCGATCCACGACCGGGGAGAGGGAACGCTGCTCGATTTCAACCGCTGCGGGATTCCGCTCATCGAGATTGTGAGCGAACCGGATATCGGCTCCCCCCATGAAGCCTACCTGTTCCTCCATAAAATCCGGCAGATCGTCACCTATCTCGGCATATGCGATGGCAACATGGAGGAGGGGAGCCTGAGGTGCGATGCGAACGTTTCTGTACGAAGGAAGGGAGAGAAGAAACTGGGCGCGAAGATTGAGGTGAAAAACATGAACTCGGTCCGGAGCGTCGAACGGGCCCTTGAATCCGAGATCCAGCGCCAGATCCAGCTCATCGATGGAGGGGGGAGCGTTACCCCCGAAACTCTGTTCTGGGACGAGGACCGCAGCGCCGCCTATCCGATGCGGGTCAAGGAGGAGGCACACGACTACAGATACTTCCCGGAGCCGGATCTGAGCCCGATCCGCGTTGATCCGGAATTGATCGAATCGATACGCGCCTCGCTTCCGGAACATCCGACGACACGGAGAGACCGGTTCATGAGCGAATACGGTCTCCCCAAGTATGATGCCGATGTTCTTACCGCCGAGAAGCCTTTTGCGGATTTTTTCGAAGATACGGTTCGCCACACAGGCCCCGCCCTGGCCAAGCAGGCGAGCAACTGGGTGATGACCGAGGTGATCCGGGGGGCCGGTTTTCCGGTCCGGCCTGAGAACCTTGCGAGGATGATCCGTATGATCGGCGAAGGCACGATCAGCAGCAGGATCGCCAAAGAAGTTTTTGCCGAAATGCTTTCCTCAGGCGAAGATCCGGACGCAATTGTCGCACGAAAAGGGCTCGTGCAACTCTCCGATCCTTCGGTTCTGGAGAAGATGGTGGACGAGATTTTGCAGAAAAACCCCGAGCAGGTGAAGCAATACCGGGCAGGAAACGGGAAAATCCTGGGATTTTTCGTCGGCGAGGCGATGAAGGCATCGAAGGGGAAGGCCAACCCGGCTCTCCTTAATGAAATCCTCAAACGCAGGCTCGCCCCGTGAAGTCTCGGTCGTCGGGCGTTAAATCTTGTCACCAAAGTTGAGCAGGGAAAATATGCGAAAGAAAATTATCGCCGGCAATTGGAAGATGAATAAGGACATACACGAGACGGCCGCTCTCATCGCCGGCCTCACCGAGAGGCTGAAGGCGTTTCGGGATAATGTGGAGGTCGTGATCTGCCCTCCCTTTACATCCCTCGTCGTCGCGCAGTCCCTCGTCAAGGGCACCTCGATCGGGCTGGGCGCACAGAATATGTCTCAGCACGATGACGGCGCGTTCACCGGCGAAATTTCGGGACAAATGCTCTGCGCTCTCGGATGCCGGTATGTTATCCTCGGCCATTCCGAACGCCGCCAGTACTTTGGAGAGACCGATTCGACCGTCAATGCCAAACTGAAGAAGGCATTGGCCTCAGGCCTCACCCCGATCGTCTGCGTCGGGGAGACCCTTGAGGAAAGGGAAAAGAATCTCACCGAGAGTACCATCTCCCTCCAGATAAAGGGGGTCCTCCACGAACTTTCCTCGGCCGATCTGGACCGGCTTATCATCGCCTATGAGCCCGTGTGGGCGATCGGCACGGGCCGTAATGCCACCCCCGCTCAAGCGAACGATGTCCACCGGCTCATTCGCAGGCTGGTGAGCCAGATCTCAGGCTGGCCCTCTGCCGAAAAGGTGAGAATCCAGTATGGCGGCAGCATGAATCCCCAGAATGCGGCCGATCTCCTCTCTCAGCCCGATGTCGACGGCGGGCTGATAGGGGGCGCAAGCCTGAAGGCCGAGGCCTTCATGGCCATCGTCCGGGCCGCTTCCGAAATTTCCGCCTGATCGCCTCCCGCTTGGTTATACCCGTCCGGACGTAAACGTTAAATCGAAGAAATAGCCCGAAATCCCTAGATTTTCGTTGCTATCCCCCCTTTTTTTTATTATATTTCAGGGCGAGGGGATACTTAATCCCCGATTTACGTGTTTTTTGGGCATAGTCGCGCGTTTTTCTTCCTCCGTCTCCTCTGGGGCCCGGAGGGAGCGGTCGTCTTGAATTCCAGGACTACTACCGTCACGAAGAGAAAACACCAACACCGATTGCGTTCCGCCTGCCTGTGCGCGCTTCTCCTTCTCCCGGCGACCGGGCGCACCCAATTCCCAAACATCCGGTTTTATGAGAACGGGCAACCCTCCCGGACCGGGCCCGATGCTGCTATGTTCCCCGACTCCCCCACGCGGACCAAGATAGACCTCTCCGGCAGCTGGAACTGGTCTCTCGACGGCTCACACTGGATGAGCGTCGGAATCCCCGGGGCCTACGACTATACCGGCCGGGTGACTTTCATGCGGAACTTCGAGATGAAGCCCGAAATGCTTGAGAAATATGCCTTTTCCCTGGTCGCCTATGGAATCAACTACCAGAGCGAGATCCTGATCAACGGGAGTTTCATCGGAAGGCATATCGGCGGGTATACGTCGTTCGTCCTCCCCATTCCTGCGAACTGCGTCCAGGCCGGGAGCCAGAATATGATCTCGGTCTCCGTCGACAATGAGCTTACCCCCAAGACGACCATTCCCCTGCGTCAGCAGGTCGGGGGATGGAAGACATACGGCGGGATCTTCCGGGACATTTACATCCTTGCCACTCCGAAGGTTTTTGTTGACAATACACACTCGCGCACCGAGCTTACAACCGACTCAAAAGGGGAGGTCAAATCTGCCACCATCTCCGTGCAGGCCGACGTGACCGACTGGGCGTCGGGCGCCAACGGCCCGGGCGGCTGGGACCTGCAGATCGAAATCGACGATAAGTTGAACGGAGATCTCCTAGGCCGGAGCGGTCTCGTCCCGCTCGCTCCCGAGCAGAATAAGACGGTGAGCGTCGACGCCGAGGTCACGATCGCATCTCCCAAACTCTGGTCCCCCGAATCTCCTGATCTTTATGTCATGAAATGCCAGCTCGTCCGCCTCGTCAATAAGGAGGTGGTCCTCGTCGATCAGTGCCAGAGCGATCTGGGGATAAGGGAAATGCGGTGGAAGGAAGGGCATCTTGTGGTCAATAATGCGGCGGTCATGCTCAAGGGGCTGCTGTGGCAGGAAGACCATTCCACCTTCGGTTCGGCGATGACCTATGAATCGCTCGAACATGATGTCGCTGCGATCAAGGCAGTGGGGGCCAACCTGATCCGCTTTCTCGCCCCCCCGCATCCCTATATGCTCAACCTTTGCGACCGGTACGGGATTCTCGTCATGGAAGACGCGCCGGTCATCGGAGTCCCGGGCGAGACTCTCATGAAGGATTACTACCAGGATCTCGCGGCTTCCTACGTGAAGGAAATGGTGGAGCGGGACAGTCACCACGCGTGCGTTCTAGCCTGGGGCATCGGGGATGAGGTCGAGACAGGGGGCGCGAACGCGTGCGATTATGTCAACGCCGTGAGAAATGTTGTCCGCTCGGGCGACGGCCGGGCCGTATACTTCGCGTCGAGCTCATCGAAGGAGCCCTGCTACGACAAGGTCGATCTGATCGCCGTCAATACCTACGGGGCAGATCCGAAAATCTGCAGGGAGTTTCTGCGGCAGGTCAAACAGGAATATCCCTCCAAACCCATTGTGGTCGCGCGCTACGGCCGGGATGTTGAGCCGGGCAATCACAACGGATACAGCGATCCCCTTTCGGGCGAATCGCAGGCGCGCTATGCGATGCAGTTCTTCGACGTGATGAAGGAGGCAAAAGTTGCGGGCGGAGTCCTCTGGTCTTTCGCCGACTGGCGCACCGACCGCGCCGCGCTGAGCGCCCATTCGAAAAATCCCTACCTGAGGTCGATGGGGATCGTCGGCTATGACCGCGATAAACGGGTGGCGTATGACGTCGTCCGGTCGCTTTTCAACGGAGAAAAGATCCAGGCGTTGCCCGTCGGAAATTATTCCTCGAACGCACCGATCATCTTCGTCATCTCCGGATTTCTCACCCTCATCTCGTTTGCGTTTATTTATAACGGGAACAGGCGTTTCCGGGAGGGCGTGAACCGCTCGCTTCTGCGGACATACAATTTCTTCGCCGACGTCAGGGATCAACACATCCTGACCTATCTCAACTCGCTTTCCCTGGCTGCGATAGTCTCGATCACCCTCGCCACGCTCCTGGCCAGCATTTTCACCCATTACAGCAACAGCCTGCTCCTCGACAATTTCCTGAGCCAGATCCTCAGCGACCGGCTGAAAGAGTGGCTCATTCGGCTCGTCTGGCATCCCCTCAATTTCATCCTGGTTGTCTCGGGGCTGTTTTTCGGGGGGCTCCTGACGCTCTCGGTGCTGATCAGGATTTCCTCCATGATGGTCCGGGCCCGCGTGTACTTCTACCACGCGTTCTCGATCACGATGTGGTCCATGCTGCCCTTCGTCCTCCTGACCCCGCTGGCGATGATCATGTTCCGCCTCATGGAAACTCCCTTCTACGTTCTCCCCATGTTCGGGCTCATCGGGGTCATCATTCTCTGGGCTGCGGTCCGGCTCCTCAAGGGGATCTCGATCATCTATGACGTCTTTCCGGCCAAGGTGTATGCACTGGGGGTGCTCGCCCTTTTGCTTGTGAGCGCAGCCCTCTATACATACCTTGATTACGCGAATTCCACTTCGACGTACCTGCGGCAGATGATGCAGTCAATGAAAAACTCGGCCTGAGCGATGTATCTCTCCAAAATCGAAATCATCGGGTTCAAGTCGTTCGCCCAGCGGATCAACGTGAATTTCGATTCCGGCGTCACCGCGATCGTCGGGCCGAACGGCTGCGGGAAGACGAATATCGTCGATGCGATCCGGTGGGCTCTGGGAGAGCAGCGCTACAGCACCCTCCGGAGCGATAAGATGGAGGATGTGATCTTCAACGGCACAAAGGACCGCAAACCCCTCGGACTCGCTGAAGTATCGCTCACGATTGAGAATACGCGCGGCATCCTGCCTACCGAATACTCGGAGGTGACGATCACGCGGAGGGTTTTCCGCTCGGGAGAGAGCGAATACCTTCTCAACAAGATCCCCTGCCGGCTGAAGGATATCATCGACCTCTTCATGGATACAGGGATGGGGAGCGACGCGTATTCCGTGATCGAGCTCAAGATGGTAGAGACCATCCTGAGCGACAAGACCGACGAGCGGCGTCGCCTCTTCGAAGAGGCGGCGGGAGTCACGAAGTACAAACACCGCCGCAAGGCCGCCATACGGAAACTTGAGAGCGTCCAACAGGATCTCGCCAGGGTGAATGATATCGTCAAGGAAGTCCAGAAGACCGTAAGCTCTCTGGAGCGCCAGGCCAAGAAGGCCGAACAGTATAACGAGGTCTCCTCCCGCCTCCGCCAGCTCGAGATCGATCTCCTGGAGAGGGAGTACGCCTACCTCCTCGGAAAACTCCGGCCGCTCGAGGAGAAATTTACCCTGGCGACGACCGATAAATCGGAGATCGATGCGGCCCTCGCCATGCAGGAGCGAAAGGTGGACGAGCTGCGGGATGCCCTGACGCAGATCGAATCGCGGCTCACCGAGGCCCTGAGCGCTTCGGCCGCCCAGTCCCAGGCGGTTCACCGGGCGGAGGAGAAGATGCTGGTCGCGAACGAACGCCGGAGCTCTCTCTCCGACAATGTGTCGAGATATGAAAAGGAGAAGGATGACCTCAGGGCCCAGGACTCAGCGCTCTCGGATGAGAAGGCATCCCTCTCCGGCAGGCGCCGGGAATTGCTCTCCGCCAGCGCCGAATCGGAAAAAGCCTTTGCCTCGCTCAGGGAGGACCATGCCGGCGTCGCCCGGCGGCTCGATGGCAAGAAATACGAGGTCCAGGGGCTCAAGGATTCCCTCCTCGAAGTTGCCCACGAACTCGTCCAGAAACGAGGGGAACAGGAACGCCTGAAGACGAAGATCGATAATTCTCGCGGGCGTATGGAACGATCCTCCGAGGAAAGCTCCCTCTACGCCGCCGACATCGCCAGGAACGAACAGCTTATCGCCCAGCTCACCTCGCAGGACCGCGAGCTCAGGAAGGAATTTGCGGACGCGGAAATAGAGCTCTACAACAGGGAGAAGGCTAAAAAGGAATTGAAAGGGGAGATCGACCGCCTCGAGAAGAGGGTTCTCGAGATTACCCATGACATCGAGCGGAAAAAATCCAAATGCGAATTCCTGCGGCGAATGGTCGAGAGCCACGAGGGTTTTCCGGAAGGTGCGAAATACCTCCTCAGCAACGAAGCATGGAAGAGAAAGAAGATGACGACGGTCGCCGATGTCATCCGGACCTCCGAGAAATACAGGCCCGCGCTTGAAACCGCGCTGGGCGAGTACGCCAACGTGCTCATCGTCGACAGGGCGGAGGATGGATTCGCGGCCGTCGAAGAGCTTGCCCGGCAGCGCAAAGGGAAAGCAACATTCCTCTGCCTCCAGTGGGTGCCAAAGATCCGCCGAAGGGGACGGCCCCGAGTGCCCGCAGGCGCCGTGTGGGCGATCGACGCGGTGCAGTGCGAGGACAGGTACAGGCCGCTCATGTCGTTCCTCCTGGATGACGTGCTCCTCCTCGAGCAGGTCGCCGATGCGCGGCAGGCGGCATCCTCTCTGACGGCCGTACGGTGCATCGCCTCCGACGGATCCCTGATATCCGCCTCCGGAGTCCTGCGCGGCGGAAGCCGTCGCCTGGATGAAGGGGGGGCGATCGATAAGAAGACCCAGATCGAAGAGATTGAAAGAGATATAGCCTCCGCCGAAGCGGAATGCCAGTCGGTGAAGACCAAACAGATCACGAAGGAGGTCGCACATAACGGTTTCGACCTCACGCCGTACTCCGAGGCCGTGAAGCTGAAGCAGAAGGAAATGTCGGCGATCGAGATGCGCATCGCCCAGCTGGAGTTCGAGAAACGCCGGGCACAGGACGGGATCGAGCGGAACTCTGCCGAGAACAGGGATCTCGAGCGCGACATCCTTGAGCTCGAGCAGGCCTACGAACGGGTCGGCGCCCAGCTCTCCGAGGTTGAGAAAACCCGTACGGCGAGGGAGAACCTGGCGGACGGCGCCGTCCGCGAGCTCGAGGAACTCGAACAGCTGTGGGCCGAGAAGACCAGGTCGCTCAACGATCTTGAAATCCAGCTGGTCACCTCTCAGGGAGAGGTCCGCAATATCGAAAGGGATCTGGAGCGCGCCGATGCCAGAGGCGACGACATCCGTCTTACGCTGGAGCGGCGCGAAGCGGAAGTGGCCCGCGCCAGCGAGGAAATATCCCGGCTCGCGGCCGAAGGCTCCGCGATCGAGGCCGAACTTTCCCGGCTCCGCTCCGAACAGGAGGCGATCGATGCCTCGAAAAAGGAGGTAGAGCTCGCCTATTCTGCCCGCCGCTCCGAGCTGCATACGACCGAGCTCACGATCAAGGATGAACGGCGGCTCCACGAGGATTCCGTCGCCCGTTCCCATGAACTAGAGATGAAAATCTCCGAGCTGAAGTCAAGCATCGAGCATGTGAAACTCCGGTCCAAGGAAGAGTTCGAAATCGATCTCGAACTGAAGACGTATCCGGAGGATGAATGGGTCGATTTCGCCCAGCTCCGGGAGGAAGTGAAGATTCTCAAGGATCGCATCCGCGTCCTGGGCGCAATCAATTTTGCGGCTTTCGATGAGTTCACCACCGAAAACGACCGGCTCAATTTTCTCACGCAGCAGAGGGACGACCTGATCGAAGCCGAGAAAACGCTTCTCAGCACGATCGAGGAGATCAACGCGACCGCCCAGCGGTTTTTCCTCGAAACGTTCGGGAAGATAAGGGAGAATTTTATCGCCACCTTCAAGGAGCTCTTTCTCGAGGGAGACGAGTGCGACCTCAGGCTGGAAGAGAACGTCGATCCGCTCGAGGCGACTATCGAGATCATCGCAAAGCCGCGCGGAAAACGCCCCACGTCCATCGACCTCCTTTCCGGCGGCGAAAAGACCCTCACGGCCATCGCCCTGCTGTTCGCCATCTATCTCGTGAAACCGAGCCCGTTCTGCATCCTCGACGAGGTCGATGCCCCGCTCGACGATTCGAACATCGACCGGTATACGCGCATCCTCAGGAAATTTTCGGGGAACACGCAGTTCATCGTCGTGACGCATAATAAACGCACCATGGAAGCCGCCAGCGCCCTCTATGGCATCACCATGGAAGAGCAGGGAGTTTCGAAGATCGTCACAGTGCGGTTTAATGAGGAGGCACGCGTCCGCGCCGCCACGGTGACGAACTGAGGCGGCATGATCAGGATTTTTGTCGATTTTGACGGAACCATCACCCTGCGGGATGTCGGCGATGCCCTGTTTGAGACTTTCGGGGGAGGGGCTGCGACGGATGCCGTCCGCGAGTATCTCGGGGGGAAAATCTCCGCCGTCGAATGTTTCAGGCGGGAATCCGCCGCCTGCTCCAGCGTCAATCCCCGCTCGCTCGAGGCCTTCCTCGATGATCAGGAGATCGATCCGAGTTTTATCCCGTTCGTGCACTTCTGCCGGGAGTCGGGGATTTTCTGCATGATCGTGAGCGATGGGATGGATTACTATATCCGCAGAACTCTGGAGAAACACGGGCTCGACGTCCCCTTTTATTCCAATCACCTGGACCTTGAACAAGCCGATTCGCCGCCGGAGGTGCGGTTTGTGCCGGCGTTTCCTTATACCGACGAGGTGTGCGACCGGTGCGCCTCCTGTAAACGGAACCATATTCTCCGGCTTTCGGCCGATGACGATATCATCGTGTACATCGGCGAGGGATACTCCGATCGATGTCCGGCACGTTTTGCCGATGTCGTCTTCGCCAAGGATGAGCTCCTCAGGTATTGCCAGACGGAAAATATTTCGTACTACGAGTATGCATCGTTCGCCGACATCGAACGTCGCCTGCGCTCGGCCCTCGGGACCGGGAAGCGCTCGCCGTTCCGGAAGCGCCGGCAGGCCGAACTCGCCCGCCGCGAATTGTACCGGGGCGGCTAGGTGGATGCGCGCCAAAGGCTCTTTGAATACCGGAGCTATACCCCGATACCCTTTCTCATTGCCATGCTTCTGTTCGCACATCCGAATGCCATCAGCATGATCTCCGGCGCCCCTCTGGTCGTCGCCGGCGAATTCCTCCGCCTCTGGGGCGTCGCCATCGCCGGGAGCGAAACCCGAACGACAGGCCCCGTCGGCGGCACGTACCTCATCACGACCGGCCCGTTCGCGTATGTGCGCAACCCTCTTTACGTCGGCAATGTGCTGCTGTATCTCGGCTCAGGGATCATGGCAAACGCCCTCTTCCCCTGGCTGGCGCTGGCCGCGCTCATCTATTTCCTCTTTCAGTATTCTGCTATCGTGAGCCTCGAGGAGGAGTATCTGGCCGAGAAATTCAAGGAGGAGTTCGTAAAATACCGGGATGCAACCCCGAGATTTCTCCCCCGGCTCACCCCCTACGGTGCGCCAGGGGGACCGCAGCCTCCCCTCGACTGGAAGAGCGGGTTTGAGTCCGAGAAGAGGACTCTTCAGGCTATCGGAATCCTGGCAGCCGCCCTCGCCGGCATCTGGGCTCTGCGGGGATAGAGCATGCGCGTGATGATCATCGCGGGTGAACCCTCCGGCGACCTCCACGGAGCCGGCGTCGTCCGTGAACTTCTGAGAAGCTCGCCCGACGCCGAGATCTTCGGCATCGGTGGGGATAAGATGCAGGGCGCCGGGATGCAGCTCGTCTACCACGTGAGGGAGCTCTCAATCATGGGCATCTGGGAAGTCCTTCAGCATCTGCCGCTCCTTCGCTCCGTGGAACGCACGCTTGAAGCGCTCCTCTCGGCGCGACGCCCGGACGTCGTGCTCCTGATCGATTATCCGGGCTTCAATCTCCGTTTCGCCCGGAAGGCCCACGAGCGCGGGGTGAAGACGCTCTATTACATAAGCCCGCAAGTCTGGGCCTGGAATCCGGGGCGAGTCAGGAAAATGAAAGGCCTCATCGATAAGATCCTGGTTGTGTTTCCGTTCGAGGTGGACATCTACCGCCGGGAAGGAATTCCATGCGAGTTCGTCGGCCACCCGATTCTGGAATCGCTCACCGAACCGCAGGGCCGGGCGGACTTCTGCAAACGCCAGGGTATGCTGCCGGAGAGACCGATACTCGGCCTCTTTCCCGGAAGCAGGAAACAGGAGCTTGAAAGGATTTTTCCCTCTATGCTCGGCGCCGCCCGCATGCTCAACCGGCAGAACGGCATCCAGACCGCCGTGGGCGTTTCCTCGGTGCTGGAGTTCGATTTTGTGAAATCCTTCATCCGCGAAGACTTTCCGGTGACGCTGGTCAGCGGCGGGACCCATGATCTCATGAAAAACTCGGATGTCGCGCTGGTGACCTCCGGAACCGCCACGCTCGAGACCGCCTGCTACCAGACCCCGATGGTCGTCGTCTACAAGACCTCGGCCCTGACCTACGCCGTCGGACGTCTGCTCGTCCGGATAAAGAATATCGGGCTGGTCAACATCGTCGCCGGGAAAAGGGTCGTCCCGGAACTCATCCAGGGCAATGCGATCCCCCGGCGCCTGGCCGAGGAAGCGCTCCGGATGCTGGAAGACGAGGAATTGAGGAAAAGTATTTCGGAGGAGCTTGCCTCGGTCCGAAGGAACCTCGGAACGGCCGGAGCATCGCGCCGCGTCGCCGAGACAATCCGCGCTTTTGCCTGAGACAGCGCCCATGCACGCTCTCTCCCGGATTTATGAGTTTGTGATCCGTCTCCGCAACTGGTGCTATGATGCCGGGATTTTTCGGGAAAAAAAGGTCTCCGTCCCCGTGATCTCGGTCGGAAATATTACAGCCGGAGGAACGGGGAAAACCCCGTTCATCGAGTACCTGATCCGGTATTTTCTTGGGAAAGGGAAAAGGCTGACCGTTCTCACTCGGGGTTACAGACGACGCACCAGGGGGCCGTTCATCCTCTCGGACGGGAAGACCGTCTATGGGACTTTTGAGCAATCCGGCGATGAGCCGGTCCAGATCGCCAGGAAATTTCAGGAAATCTCCGTCGTCGTTGACAGCAAACGCACACGCGGGGCGACCATTGCGATGAAGAATTTTAAGCCGGACATTCTTCTTCTCGATGATGGCTTTCAACACCGGGCGCTCGCCCGTACCCTGGATATCGTCCTGATCGACGGGACGATGCCCCTCCCGGAGATGATCCCGGCAGGGTCGCGGCGGGAGCCCCTTTCCTCGCTCCGGAGAGCGGATATCGTCGCCGTGACGCGGACCCGGGAAGCTGTGAATGTCCCGCCGGGCATCTCGCCGGCGATCTCCGTCATTTTTAAGCCCGTCTCGCTCCGGAATATGACCACCGGTGATTCTCTCGCCGCCGGGAGCGTACGGGGAAAGAGCTGTACGGCGTTTTGCGGCGTCGGGAACCCGATGTCGTTTCTGGACATTTTAAAGGAGATGGGACTCGATGTGCGTGAACTGATCCCTTATCCCGATCATTATCCGTTTGGAAAGCAGGATATTGATGAAATCGTCGAAAAGCACGGCAGGAACCGTGCGGAGGTCATCGTGACCACCGAAAAAGATTCCATGCGACTCCCCTCCGGGGCCTTTCCCCGGGGGATCCTCTTTGCCCTCCTGATCGAAGCCGTCGTGACCAGGGGAGAAGAGATTCTCGAAAAATTCCTTGACAACGCTCTCGAGGCGGCATGACGAGAATCGGCGTGACGGAGACGATGCAATCGGAGCACAATTTTCACAATTACCTCTCATGGCTCCGTTCGGGCGGCCCCGATATCGAGTGCACACGGCTGAGCTATTTCGGGGGGTCCACGCTCGAGGGATGCAGCGGCCTTGTCCTTACCGGCGGGCACGATGTCAATCCGAGATTCTACGGCGGACCGGCCGGCCATCCGACAATAACCGAAATCGATCCGCGGCGCGATGAGTTCGAGAAAGAATTGATTGAAGGGGCGCTGAGCCTGGAGATTCCCGTCCTCGGCATCTGCCGCGGGCTCCAGCTCGCCAATGTCCATTTCGGCGGCACCCTCATTCCCGATCTCGAGGAATCCGGGTTCCCGTCCCACAGGAGCACAACCGACGGCGCCGAGCACCGCCACCCCCTCACGGTAGTGGAGGGAAGCGGTCTCTCGGTCTACGCGGAAAGCGGCACCGTGAATTCAAGCCACCATCAGGGGATAGACCGCATCGGGAAGGGACTCCGGGCCGCAGCATTCTCTCCGGACGGCCTCCCTGAGGCGCTCGAGCGGGAGGGAGGCGCTTTCTTCCTCCTCGTTCAGTGGCATCCGGAACGCATGCCCGGCGAGCCCCTGGCCAGCCGGATTCTATCGAAATTTCTCAGCACGGTGCGTGAGAATGTATTAGCAGACAAAGGACGTCAATGAGTTATATCTACATCTTCGGCGGCGGACGCGCTGATGGACGCGCGGATATGAAAGAGATCCTCGGGGGAAAGGGCGCCAACCTCGCCGAAATGACTAATATCGGATTGCCTGTGCCTCCGGGGTTTACCATTTCGACCGGCACATGCAACTATTATCTCGGACATGCCGGGAAATATCCGGCCGGATTCAAGAAGAACGTTCTCCGGGCAATGGCAAAGGTTGAGAAATTCACCGGGAAGAAATTTGGAAACCCGAACAACCCCCTCCTCGTCTCTGTCCGCTCCGGAGCGCGCGCTTCGATGCCCGGGATGATGGATACCATTCTGAATCTCGGCCTCAACGATAGGACAGTCAGCGGGCTTATCTCACTCGGCGCCGATCCCAGGTTCGTCTATGACTCCTACAGGAGGCTGATTCAAATGTACGGAGATGTGGTCCTCGGTCTGAAGCCGGCCACGCAAGACGACCGGGATCCCTTCGAGGTCATCATTGAACAGGTGAAGGCCGAACGCCATGTCCATCACGACACCGAGCTGACTTCGGAAGATCTCCGGCGCCTTACGTCCGTTTTCAAACAGGAGATCCTCAGAAAGCTTGGGGTGGATTTTCCGCAGGAACCGTTGGATCAGCTGTGGGGCGCCATCGCGGCCGTCTTCAAGTCGTGGAAAAATGACCGGGCGGTGGCCTACCGTAAGCTCAACGATATTCCCGCTTCCTGGGGAACCGCAGTGAACGTTCAGGCGATGGTTTTTGGAAATATGGGGGACGACTGCGGCACCGGCGTGGCCTTCACCCGCAACCCGGCCACCGGAGAGAATGAGTTTTACGGCGAGTATCTTATGAACGCGCAGGGCGAGGATGTGGTCGCCGGCGTCCGGACCCCTCTTCCCATCAGCACGCTCGCTGAACAGAATCCCAGAATCCACCGACAGCTCCTCAAGGTCCGCCAGACGCTCGAGCGCCATTACAGGGATATGCAGGATATCGAGTTCACCATCGAGCGGGGCACGCTCTATATGCTCCAGACCCGGTCGGGCAAGAGGACGGGCGCCGCCGCCGTGAAGATAGCCGTCGATATGGTTGGCGAGAAGCGCATCACGCCGGAGGAAGCGATTCTCCGTATCGAGCCCGAACAGCTCAACCAGCTTCTCCGCCCCGTCTTCGACCCGGAAGAAAAGCACGCGGCAATCCGGGATGGGAGGCTGCTTGCGAAGGGTCTCAATGCCGGGCCGGGCGCAGCGGCCGGCCGGGTCGTCTTTAACGCTCCGGATGCGGAACTCTGGCACAACCGGGGCGAGCGGGTGATCCTTGTCCGGATGGAAACCTCGCCCGAAGATATACGGGGGATGGACGCCTCCGAAGGGATATTGACGGCGCGGGGCGGGATGACATCCCACGCGGCGCTGGTCGCGCGGCAGATGGGCAAAGTCTGCGTCGCCGGCTGTGGAGCACTCGAGATCGATTACGCCTCGCGGACGATGCGCGCCAAAGGGCGGACGATCGCCGAGGGGGATTGGATCTCCATCGACGGGTCCAGCGGCGAGGTCATCCAGGGGGATCTCCAGACAAAACCCTCCCCCGTGGTGCGGATCCTCGTGACGAAAGATCTTTCCGAAAACTCGTCTCCCGTCTATGAGACATACAGGAAGCTGATGTCCTGGTCGGACCGCGCGCGAAAGCTGAAAATCAGGACGAACGCCGATCAGCCTGACCAGAGTTCCATCGCCATCGCCTTCGGAGCGGAGGGGATCGGCTTGTGCCGCACAGAGCATATGTTCTTCGGCGGAGACCGCATCGATTCGGTCCGGGAAATGATCCTTGCCGAGGATGAGCCGGGGCGGAGGCGCGCCCTTGCGAAACTCCTTCCGATGCAGAGGGAGGATTTCGCGGGAATTTTCAGGACGATGAGAGAACGGCCGGTGACCATCCGGACGCTCGATCCGCCGCTCCATGAGTTCCTCCCCCACTCCGAAAAGGAGATCGAGTCTCTTTCCTCGAGGATCGGGATCCCGGCCGCAAAAATCTCGTCCCGGATTTCCCAGCTCAAGGAATTTAACCCCATGCTCGGGAACCGGGGTTGCCGCCTCGGCATCGTGTTTCCCGAAATCACTGAGATGCAATCGCGTGCCATATTCGAGGCGGCGTGCATGGTGAAGAAGGAAGGGATCGACATTCACCCCGAGGTGATGATCCCCCTGGTGGGATTCGTCAATGAGCTCAGGGAGGAAGAACGCATCGTCCGGCGCGTCGCCGAAGAGGTTTTTGCCGAGACCGGAATACGGGTTCACTACCTTGTGGGGACGATGATCGAATTGCCGCGTGCAGCCGTCACCGCCCAGGAGATCGCGGGCATCGCCGAATTCTTCTCGTTCGGGACGAACGACCTCACGCAAACGACTCTCGGTCTGTCGCGGGACGATTCAGCGACGTTTCTCCCGCACTACCTGGATGCCGGGATTTTTGAGCAGGATCCCTTCCAGACGCTCGATCAGCAGGGGGTCGGGGTTCTGATGGACCTGGCGGTCGACAAGGGACGCATCGCCCGCCCCGATCTCAAGATCGGCATCTGCGGCGAGCATGGCGGCGATCCTAAATCCATCGACTTCTGCGCACGGCTCGATCTCGACTATGTCAGCTGCTCCCCCTTCCGCGTCCCCATCGCCCGGCTTGCGGCGGCTCAGGCCGCCCTCCGGAACTCTGCGCACCGGCCAGGGAAGCGCAAAATTTCAAAACGTCAGAGGTAAGCATGAAGCTTTCAGATTTCAAATACCCGCTTCCCCGGAATCTTGTCGCGAAACACCCGGCCAAACCCCGGGACTCGGCCCGGCTCATGGTCCTCAACCGGAGCGATGATTCGATCACCGAGAAGAAGTTCAGCGATATCCTCGACTACATCCATAAGGGGGATTGCCTGGTTCTGAATCAGACCAGAGTCTTCCCGGCCCGCTTGTTCGGCAAGAAGGAGAAGACCAACGCCAAGATTGAAGTGTTCCTCCTCCGGGAGCTCAACGCGGAGGAAGGGATCTGGGATGTGATCGTCGATCCGGCGAGGAAGGTCAGGATTGGGAACAAGATTTATTTCGATGAGGGGAAGATCTGGTGCGAAGTCATCGACAATACGACCTCGCGCGGCCGCACCGTGCGCTTCAATTACAAGAACGACCTCTTCAAGGTTATTGAGCGGATAGGGATCACGCCGCTTCCCTATTACATCAAGCGCGAGGCTATCGAGGAAGATAAGGAAGCCTACCAGACCGTGTACGCGAAACATATAGGATCGGTGGCCGCCCCCACCGCAGGGCTCCACTTCACCCGGAGGCTCCTCGCCTCGATCGAGAAAAAGGGAGCCCGGATCGTCCCCCTGACGCTCCACCTCGGCCTGGGTTCGTTCCGCCCCGTCGAGGTCGAGGATCTTTCAAAGCATAAGATGGACTCCGAATACTATGAAATCCCCCAGTCCACCGTCGATGCAGTCAACCGGACGATTGATAACAAGGGGCGCGTGTTCGTTGCAGGGACCAGCACCAGCCGCGCCGTGGAATCGAGCGTGACGACGACCGGGCACCTTAAATCCAATAAAGGATGGACCGATAAGTTTATTTTCCCTCCCTACGACTTCAAGATCGTCGACCACCTGATCACGAACTTCCATATGCCGGAATCCACTCTTCTCATGCTTGCGTCCGCCTTCGCAGGGCGCGATTTTATTCTCAAAGCCTATAAGAAGGCTATCAAGGAGAAATGGAGGTTCTATAGCTACGGCGATGCGATGCTCATCCTCTGATCACCGATGATGCGCGATGCCCGAATCGCCGCGATCATCCCCGCCGCCGGTCAGGGGAGGAGGATGAATGGCGCTAAACAGTTTCTCGACCTGGGGGGGAAGCCTGTCGTCCTCCGGACCCTTCTCGCTCTCCAGAACGCAGACGAGATCGACGATATTGTCGTCGCTGCACGTCCAGGCGAATTCATCGACTTTGAAAGGCTGAAACATTCGTGCTCTCTTTCCAAAATCGTGGCCATCGTTCCGGGGGGATCCACGCGCCAGGGCTCGGTCTGGAATGCCCTCCAGGCCGTTCGGGCATCCTCTCCCTCCCGGCTGATCGCCGTCCACGACGCGGTGCGGCCCCTGCTCCGGCATGATTCGCTCGTTTCGGTGATAGAGGCCGCCATGGTCAGCGGCGCGGCAATTCTCGCCGTACGGCCGAAGGATACGGTGAAAACGGCTTCTCCGGAGCAAAGAATTCTCTCCACCCCCCCGCGAGACCTTCTCTGGCTGGCTCAAACGCCCCAGGTGTTCGACGCCGAGCTTCTCTGGTCGGCATTCATTAAGGCCAATTCTGACAATTTTACCGGAACCGATGAGTCGAGCCTCGTCGAACGGCTCGGTGCGGAGGTCCAAATAGTCGAGGGAAGTGAGGAAAACATTAAAATAACGACACCCGGAGACCTCATACTAGCAGAATCGCTTCTTTCAGGGGTTTTGAGCCAATCACGCGGGTGTTGATTTTTTCACGATTTCTTATATCTTTATCACAGTCTTGACCATGAGGGAAACACTATGATGCCACTGGCGGCCATTGTTGTTCTCAGCTATCTCGTCGGATCATTCCCGACAAGCATCGTTGTTACGAAACTGGCTCGCGGTATCGATATCCGGAATCACGGTAGCGGGAATGCCGGGGGAACAAATGTGATACGGGTTCTCGGCCTCAGGGCAGGCCTCATTGTGATCGCCTTTGATATTTTCAAGGGATATGTGGCGACCATGCTCATCACGAAACTCATGGTGGGTCCTATGCCCTTCAATAATCAGACCCCGTTCGAGGATATAACCGTCATCCGGATTATCGCGGGATGCGCCGCAATCCTTGGGCACGTTTGGACGGCTTTCAGCGGTTTTCGGGGTGGCAAGGGAATGGCCACGGCGGCCGGGGTTCTTCTCGGGGTCGCCACGATCGAGCTTCTCGTTGCGGTAGGGGTCTTTTCGATCGTTTTCCTCCTCTCCCGGTATGTCTCACTCGGTTCCATAAGCGGCGCCGTCGCCTTTCCGCTCACAATGTTTTTCAGACACAACCTTTTTCACGCTGATCTCGAGGGGTACCATACTCTCATCTTTTTCAGCATCGTCATTACGCTCCTGCTTCTGTATACCCACCGGGCCAATATCCGCCGTCTGCTCGATGGGACTGAACATCGCCTGACCCGGATCCGCATCCCCGGCGCCAATCTCTAGAAAATCCGATGCACATCGCGGTCTTGGGGACCGGCAGCTGGGGGACGACCCTTGCCATTCTCCTCAGATATAACGCGCATGACGTCGCCCTCTGGTCCCACCGGCCCGAACAGGCCGAGGTCCTGAAAGCATCCCGCCTCAACAGCCTCCTCCTCCCCGGCATCCAGATCCCTCCTGAAATTGAGATAACCAGCGATCTCCCGGCTGCCGTCCAGGGCACAGATATGGTGGTCACTGCTGTTCCCACGCAGTTTCTCCGCTCCGTCGCCATGAAACTCAAATCCGAGATGGGTCACGATCACCTTATCGTGAATGTCGCCAAAGGGATCGAGAACGACTCACTCATGACCGTCTCCGAGATTCTTGCCGATGTGCTCCCGGGGATTCTCAGGAAAAACATCGTAACTCTCTCCGGGCCGAGCTTCGCTGAGGAGGTGAGCAGACAGGTCCCTACGGCTGTGGTCGCCGCATCGGAGGACCTGAATTCGGCGCGGGCCGCCCAGCAAACGTTCATGACCCCC
>JACXTT010001504.1_pt1 | contig 38631 bp, 34 predicted proteins | sample 9270951 | NCBI WGS metagenome assembly JACXTT01 (sample SAMN15532306, study PRJNA645909) | rock metagenome | isolation source: weathered quartz diorite | place: Puerto Rico | collected 2017-06-21
GCCGAAGCGGCGTGGGCCAACCACCGTCAGGCCCTCGCCGTCGTGGGCGGAGCCGATCAGCCACGTCCCGCGCTGCTGCGCTGGCAGCGCGATGCGCACGACGCGCTCGCTCTTGCCCGGGCCTTCGCGCCGCGCGAGGCCGCGCGGTCGCGTGCCCGGGAGCGTCGTACGGCGATCAAGGTGCAGCTCCAGACGATCGAGACGACCGTGGCCGAGCTCGACATCGCCCTTGCCGAGCTTCCGGCGCTCATCGCCGACGCCGCCCAAGCCAGCCGGGAAGCGCGTGCGGCGGCTGCCCTCCTGCCGGGTGTCCTCGCGCGTGCCGAGCAGCTCGAGACCCTCGTCGCGGCCGCCCGACGGGCAGAGGTGGTCAGGCTGGAGCTGGTCGCCGCGCGGACCGACGTCCTGACGGCCACCGCGAACGCCCAGGAGACCCGCGAGCTCTACCTCGACGTCCGCGAGGCCAGGATCAACGGGATGGCCGGCGAGCTGGCCGGCCGACTCGCCGTCGGCTGCTCCTGCCCCGTCTGCGGCAGTGCTGAGCACCCGGCCCCCGCCCGTCAGGACACCGGCGCCGTCGGGCGCACCGACGAGGACCAGGCGCGCAAGGTCCACGAGGACGCGGCCTTCGAGCTCCAGGGACGCGAGGTACGCGTCAGCACGCTCGAGGCCGAGCAGGCGGCGCTGGACGCCAGGCTCGGCGATCGCGACCGCGAGTCACTCGCCACCGAGCTCGCGAACACGCTCGCGGAGGCCGAGCGGCTCGAGCCCCTCGTCTCGGCGCTCGAGGTCCTGGTCGCCCGGGAGGAGACCTGCCGGGCACGGCAGCACGAGGCGGGTCGCACCCGTGCCGAGGCGCTGATCGAACGCGCGAGCCTCACGTCCGAGGCCGACCAGGCCAAGGCGGAGATCACCGAGGTCGCCGCCGCCTGGGACGAGCTCCTCGGCTGCCCGGGTGCGGCACCGGAGGAGCAGGCCCGCGACGACCTGGACACCGTGATCGGGGCCCGTCGCCGCCTCTGCGTTCTCGTCGACGAGGCGGTGGCTGCCCTGGACGCCGTCGAGGCGACCGCGCGCACCCGCACCGAGGCGGCCGCGGCACTTGCCGACGGCGCTGTGGCAGCAGGCTTCGACGACGCCACGGCACTCGCTCAGGCGTGCCTGGAGGAATCCGAGGCCGCGACCACGGCCGAGTCGATCGCACAGCTCGACCTGCGGCGCCGCAGTGCCACCGAAGCGCTCGCCGACCCCGCCGTGGTCGCGGCACTAGCAACACCGCCGCAGAGTCTGACCGAGGTCCGCGCGGTGAACCTCGCCGCCCAACGGGCTGCCACCTCCGCCGCGACGGCCCACGAGACGGCTCTCGCCCGAGCCGCCCGGGCCGGAGAGCTCGCGACCGAGATCGAGCGTCGACTGGCCACCTGGGCTCCGGTCCGTGCCCGCCACGCCCTCGCCGCCGGCCTCGCAGCCCTGGTCGAGGGGAAGAGCGTCGACAACCCGCTCCGGATGCGGCTCGCCGCGTACGTGCTCGCCGAGCGGCTGCGGGAGGTGGTCGACGCGGCCAACGAGCGGCTCGCCCGGATGACCGACCAGCGCTACGCGCTCGAGCACACTGACGACCGCGGGTTCGGCGAGCAGCGCGGCGGCCTCAGCCTGCTGGTGCGCGACGACTGGAACGGCGTACGACGGGATCCGGCGACTCTGTCAGGTGGCGAGACCTTCGTCGTGTCGCTCGCCCTGGCCCTCGGGCTGGCGGACACGGTCGCGCACGAGGCCGGCGGCACGGACATCGACACCCTGTTCATCGACGAGGGCTTCGGCTCGCTCGACTCCGACACGCTCGAGGACGTCATGGACACCCTCGACAGCCTCCGCGACGGCGGACGGGTGGTCGGCCTGGTCAGCCACGTGCCCGAGCTGCGCAGCCGGATCACCACCCAGCTCGAAGTCACCAAGGGCCGCAGCGGGTCGACGGTGCGCCAGGTCCTGGCCGGTTCGTGACCACGCTTCTGGGTAGGGTCGCGGCATGGCAGCCGATGACCTGATCGACCCGACGTTCACCGCGCTCCCGTACCGACGCCTCGCCGCAGCAGCGCTCGCCCGCGCTCGCGACTTCGGGGTCACCCACGCGGACTTCCGCTTCGAACGGGTCCGCTACCAGCACTTCTCGGTGCGTGACGGTCACCTGCAGGGCGCGGAGGACGTCGAGGACCTCGGCTTCGCGGTGCGGGTGATCCACCGGGGAGCCTGGGGGTTCGCGGCCGGCGTCGTACTGAGCACCGACGAAGCGATCACGCTGGCCGAGCAGGCGGTGAACGTGGCCCAGGTCGCTGCGGGCATGACCCGGTCGCCGGTGGCACTGGCTCCCGAGCCCGTCCACGCCGACGCGGTGTGGGCGTCGGAGTACCAGGTCAACCCGTTCGACGTCCCGCTCGGCGAGAAGACCGCGCTCTTCGCCGGCTGGACGGCCGACCTGCTCGCGCACGACGCGGTCGACCACGCGAGCGCGAGCGTGCAGCAGGTGCTCGAGCACAAGTACTACGAGGACCTCAACGGGACCAGCACCACCCAGCAACGGATCCGGCTGCATCCGACCATCGAGATCTACGGTTCGCACGAGGACAGGTTCGACTCGATGGCCTCGCTGGCTCCCCCGGTCGGGCGCGGGTGGGAGTACCTGACCGACGGCCGCTACGACTTCTCCGCCGAGCTCGCCGCGATGCCCGACCTGCTCGCCGAGAAGCTGCGGGCCCCGAGCGTGACCCCGGGCACCTACGACCTGGTCATCGATCCTTCGAACCTCTGGCTCACGATCCACGAGTCGATCGGGCACGCCACCGAGTTCGACCGCGCGCTGGGGTACGAGGCCAACTACGCCGGTACGTCGTTCGCCACCCCCGACAAGCTCGGCACCCTGCAGTACGGCTCGGACCTGATGCACGTCACCGGGGACCGCACCACGCCGTACGGGCTCGCCACGATCGGGTACGACGACGAAGGCGTCCAGACGCAGGCGTGGGACATCGTCAAGGACGGCGTCCTGGTCGGCTACCAGCTCGACCGGCCGATGGCGCACCAGTTCGGCAGCGCGCTGAACGGCGGTCGCTCCAACGGCTGCGCCTACGCCGACTCCCCCGGGCACATCCCGATCCAGCGGATGGCGAACGTCTCGCTCCAGCCCGACCCCGACGGACCGGACACAGCCGGCCTGATCAGCCAGGTGGAGAACGGTCTCTACGTCGTGGGCGACAAGTCCTGGTCGATCGACATGCAACGGTTCAACTTCCAGTTCACCGGGCAGCGCTTCTACGCGATCAAGGACGGCCGGCTCGCCGGGCAGGTTCGTGACGTCGCGTACCAGGCGACGACGACCGAGTTCTGGAACTCGATGAGCGCGGTGGGTGGCCCGTCCACCTACGTCCTCGGCGGCGCGTTCAACTGCGGCAAGGCCCAACCCGGCCAGGTGGCCTCGGTCAGCCACGGCTGCCCGAGCGCGTTGTTCCGCGGGGTGCGCATCCTGAACGTCGCGGACGAAGCGGAAGGCGGTGCCAGCTGATGTCGGTCACCAACCCCCAGAGCCTGGTGGAGCACGGCCTCTCGGTCTCGACCTCCGACGACTGCATCGTGATCGTCGCGGACTCCACCAGTGCGAACCTGCGCTGGGCCAACAACACGCTGACCACCAACGGGGTCGCCCACGACCTCGGGGTCACGGTGATCGCGTTCCAGGGCAACGGCAACGCGTCGGTCAGTGGTACGGCCACGTCACCCGAGCAGGTGACGGCCCTGGTCGAGCAGGCCGACGCGGCCGCCGCGGCTGCCGATTCCGCCGAGGACCGGGCACCACTGGTCGACTCGTTCCTCAGCCCGGACTGGGAGGACGAGGCCGCTGCCACCACGATCGACGTGTACCGGACCTTCGCCGCCGATCTGGGCGAGGCCTTCGGCCAGGCCGAGGCCGAGGGCCGGATCCTGTACGGGTTCGTCAACCACGAGGTCACCACGACCTACCTGGGATCGAGCACCGGCCTGCGGCTGCGCCAGGTACAGCCCACCGGCCACTACGGCTGCACGGCCAAGAACACCGCGCTGAGCAACAGCGCGTGGGTCGGTGGCGCCACCCGCGATTTCAGCGACGTCTCGGCGTACGCGATGGCAGAGGCACTGGCGATGCGGCTCGACTGGGGCACTCGCCGGTTCGACCTGCCGGCCGGCCGGTACGACACCGTGCTGCCGCCGACCGCGACCGCGGACCTGATGATCGACGCCTACTGGGCGGCCGGGGCCCGGGTGGCCCACGAGGGTCAGTCGGTCTACGCCCGTCCGGGCGGCGGGACCCGGATCGGCGAGCAGCTCGTCTCCGTCGGGGTGGATCTGTACTCGGACCCGGCGTACTCCGGCCTGGAGTGCTCGCCGTTCGTGATAGCCAGCGGTTCCTCGAACAACGCGAGCGTCTACGACAACGGGTTGCCACTCGCCCGGACGAGCTGGATCCAGGACGGCAAGGTCACCTCCCTGATGCAGACCCGGGAGACCGCAGCGTTGACCGGACAGCCCGTGACGCCGGGCATCGACAACCTGGTCCTCGAGGTGGCCGGAGGCACCGGCACCGACCTCGACCTGATCGGGGACGTCGAGGACGGGCTGCTGCTGACCTGTCTCTGGTACATCCGCGAGGTCGACCCGCAGACGTTGCTGCTCACCGGGCTCACCCGCGACGGCGTGTACCGGGTGCAGGGTGGCGAGATCACCGGAGCCGTCAACAACTTCCGGTTCAACGAGAGCCCGGTCGACCTGCTGCGCCGGCACACCGCCGCCTCGGCGACGGTGCCGAGCTTCTCGCGCGAGTGGGGCGACGACTACTTCTCCCGGACCGCGACACCGGCGCTGCGGATCCCCGACTTCAACATGAGCTCGGTCTCCCAGGCGTTGTGACCGAAGGGCTACTTACCAGTAACCAGCGGCGCAGAACAAGACTGATATTGGTGTGACGCAGGCCACTAGGTTGCCCGAAGGGCTCATCTCGGGCCCCTCTTGCTCCCACAGGAGGCTCACCGGTGTCATCCTCACCCGGCCGCACCGCCCTCAGGCGTCGGCTCGCTGCACTGTTCGCCCTCACCCTGCTCCCCGTCTCGGTCAGCGCGCTGGCCCTGACCACTCCGGCACGCGCCGACGGGCCCGGGGTCGGTTCTCCCTGGGTCGTCTCCGTCGGCGACTCCTACATCTCGGGTGAGGCGGGCCGTTGGGCCGGCAACACCGACAACAGCTCGTCGGGCATCGACGCGCTCGGGTCGACGGCGTACTACGACAACGCCTCGAACACCGCCGAGGTGATCAACCGATGCCACCGCAGCAAGGCAGCCGAGATCAAGATCGGCGGCACGGTCAGCGCGATGAACCTCGCCTGCTCGGGCGCCCAAACCACGACGTACACGTCCTCGGACGGGTACTTCAAGCCGGGACTGGACTTCTACAACTCCGGTGGCAACCAGGGTCAGGCCCTGATGCTGCAGAACTTCGCCGCGGCCCACAACGTCAAGATGGTCTCCGTCTCGATCGGCGGCAACGACTTCAACTTCGCCGGCATCGTCACCGACTGCGTCGCGGACTTCCTCGACTCACCGTCCTGGTGGCCGGACTACTGCTACGACGACAGCACGGTGACCTCCGAGATGTCGTCGTCCAACATCGCCGCGGTGAAGTCGCGGATCTCGACCGCGTTCCAGAACATCCGGACCGCAATGCGCAACGCAGGGTACGCCGACACGGCCTGGACCCTCGAGGTGCAGAACTACCCGTCGCCGATCCCGGCCTCCTCGGCCTTCCGGTACAGCCAGAGCGGCTACACCCGGCAGAGCACCGGCGGCTGCGGCTTCTGGAACGCCGACGCCGACTACGCGAACAACACCCTGCTGCCGACCATCAACAGCACCGTCAGCGGGGCAGCCACGGCCAGCGGATTGGCCAACATCAAGCTGCTCAACCTGGCGGGCGTCTTCAACGGTCGACGGCTGTGCGAGAACTCCGTGGGTCTGCTCGAGGAGAAGGGCCTCAGCTCCTGGACCCAGACCGGTGCGGTCGACAGCACTGAGTGGATCAACCAGATCCGCACGGTGTCGACGGCCGGCAGCAGCCCGTACTACATCCAGGAGTCGCTGCACCCGAACTACTGGGGTGAGCTGGCCCTGCGCGACTGCGTCCGGCAGGCCTACAACGGCGGGACGCCGAAGGCGGGGACCTGCGTGCGCGGCGCCAACGGGCTCAACTCGTACGGCGAGCCGCAGATGAACCTGCAGTAGTCAGGAACCCTCGGGACTCAGCCCTCGGGGTACGGCGTCCGGGTGAACTGGAAGGTCGCGCAGACGAACTGCGCGACCGACCCGTCAGCCCCACGTCGTACCTCGAGGGTCTCCCCCAGCAGGTAGCCCTCGACGCCGCGGATCCGGTCGGGCTCGACGACGAGGCGGTCGACCAGCTCGGCCGGTGACAGGGTCCAGAGCTCGAGCTGCTGGTTGGTCCAGCGCAGCTCGTGCGCCGTGTTGCCCCAGAACCACAGACCCAGCAGCTCGGTGACCCGGTCCGGGACGTTGCCCGACGGGCTCCAGCGCTCCCCGTCGTACGGGTCCCGCCCGGCCCGGAGTGCCAGGGCGAGACCATCGGTGCTGATGCCGGTGGTCGCGTTGCACAGCGCGATCACGCCGGCCCGGGTCCCCGGATCGACGAACGCGGTCGCCAGGAAGCCGGGCATCGACCCGGTGTGGCCGATCAGCGTCGTGCCGCCGTCGGCGAGCAGCCGGAGCCCGAGGCCGTAGTCCGGGGCGATGCCCGGCTGGGCCATCTCCTGCAGCGTGTCCCGGCTGAGCAGCAGGTCGGACCCGGACGCCAGGAAGTCCAGCCAGAGGGCGAGATCGGGCAACGTGCTCCAGAGCTGGCCGGCAGCGGCCATCGCGCCGGAGTCCTCGTGCGGCTCGGTGCTCAAGGTCCCGGCGAAATGAGCGACGCTCCGTCCGGTCGCGTGCCGGCCCGGCAGCGGGTGGTAGCTGGTCTCCTGCATCCCGAGCGGGTCGAGCAGCCGGGTCCGGACCAGGCTGAACCACTCCTCGCGCCGCAGCCGCGCGGCCACCTCGCCGAGCAGCGCGAACCCGAGGTTGCTGTAGTGGAAGGCAGTCCCGGGTGCGAGCACCTGGCCGCTCCCGTCGTTCGCGGCGACCAGGTCGGCCAGAGGCACACCGGGCGATCGCTCCCACCAGGGGCCGACCGGTTCTGCCTGCATCCCGGACGCGTGCGCCAGCAACGTGCGCAACGTTGCGTCCCGGTAGCCGCTCTCCGGCAGGAACCGGCCGAGCGGGTCGTCGAGGTCGAGCAGACCGTCGTCGCGGCACTGCAGGACCAGGACCGCCGTCATGGTCTTGGTGATCGAACCGATCCGGTACTGGAACCCGGCGCCCTCGGCATCGCCGGCGGTGCCGCTCCAGGTGATCCGACCGTGGTCGGTGGTGGCGCCGACGATCGACGGCAGGCGTCCCTCAGCCTGGGCGGCGTCCAGGACCGCCTGCCGTCGCGGGTCGCTCATGACGAGGCGAAGGCCTCGGGGGGAGGGCACGAGCAGACCAGGTTGCGGTCGCCGTAGGCCTGGTCGATCCGGTTGACCGGCGGCCAGTACTTGTCCGGGTCGAAGCCGTTCGGGAACAGCGCCACCGAGACGTCGTAGGGCAGGTCCTGGCTGATCGCGTCGGCGGTGTGCGGAGCACCGGTCAGCGGGTTCGCGTCTGCGTCCCACTCCCCTGCCGCCACCTTGTCGATCTCGGCGCGGATCGCGATCATCGCGTCGCAGAACCGGTCGAGCTCGGCCAGGTCCTCGCTCTCGGTCGGCTCCACCATCAGGGTGCCGGCCACCGGGAAGCTCATCGTCGGCGCGTGGAAGCCGTAGTCGATCAGCCGCTTGGCGATGTCGTCGACGCTGACTCCCGTGTCCTTCGAGATCCCGCGGACGTCGAGGATGCACTCGTGCGCCACCAGGCCGTTGTGGCCGCGGTAGAGGACCGGGAAGTGCTCGTCGAGCCGGGCTGCCACGTAGTTCGCCGCCAGGACGGCGACCGCGGTGGCGCGGGTGAGCCCCTCGCCGCCCATCATCCGCACGTAGGCCCACGAGATCGGCAGGATCCCTGCCGACCCGTACGGCGCAGCGCTGATCGGTCCGATGCCGCTCTGCTTGTCCGCCTCCGGGTGCATCGGGTGGCTCGGCAGGTACGGCGCCAGGTGCTCGCGCACCGCCACCGGACCGACACCGGGCCCACCGCCGCCGTGCGGGATGCAGAACGTCTTGTGCAGGTTGAGGTGGCTCACGTCGCCGCCGAACTGGCCCGGGCGGGCGTGCCCGAGCAGCGCGTTGAAGTTCGCGCCGTCGATGTACACCTGCCCGCCGGCGTCGTGCACGATCCCGCAGAGCTCGGAGATCGTGTCCTCGTAGGCGCCGTGCGTCGAGGGGTAGGTCACCATGATCGCGGCCAGGTCCGCGGCGTGGGTCGTCACCTGGGCGCGCAGGTCGTCCAGGTCGACCGAGCCGTCGTCGGCCGACTTCACCACGACGACCTTCATCCCGGCCATCACCGCGGACGCCGCGTTGGTGCCGTGGGCCGAGGACGGGATCAGGCAGACGTCGCGCCCGGCGTCGCCGTTGGCCAGGTGGTAGCCGCGGATCGCGAGCAGGCCGGCGAGCTCGCCCTGCGACCCGGCGTTCGGCTGGATCGAGACCCGGTCGTACCCGGTGACCTCGGCCAGCCAGCCCTCCAGGTCAGCGACGAGCTCGGCGTACCCGCCGGCGTCGGCAGCCGGCGCGAACGGGTGCAGGTCGGCGAAGCCCGGCAGGCTGATCGGTTCCATCTCCGAGGTCGCGTTCAGCTTCATCGTGCAGGAACCGAGCGGGATCATCCCGCGGTCCAGCGCGTAGTCGCGTGCCGAGAGCCGGCGCAGGTAGCGCAGCATCGAGGTCTCGGACCGGTGCGTGTTGAACACGTCGTGGGTCAGGTAGTCGGTCGTCCGGATCAGCGCCGTGGGCAGCCCGCGCGCAGGCTCCACGGCGGCCGGCGTCACGCCGAACGCATCGTGGATCGCCCGCAGCGTGCCGGCATCGGCGGTCTCGCCGAACGACAGGCCGACCGTGTCGCCGTCGACCAGGCGCAGGTGCACGTCCTGGGCCCGCGCGGCCGCGACGACCTCGCCTGCGCGCCCGGGGACGCTGACCTGGAAGGTGTCGAAGAAGGTGTCGGTGAGCACGTCGTGGCCGGCTGCTGCCAGCGAGGCTGCCGCACGAGCCGTCAGGTCGTGGACCTGGTTGGCAATTGCGCGCAGCCCGTCAGGGCCGTGGTAGACGGCGTACATGGCGGCCGTGACGGCCAGCAGCACCTGCGCGGTGCAGATGTTCGAGGTGGCTCGGTCGCGGCGGATGTGCTGCTCGCGGGTCTGCAGGGAGAGCCGGTACGCCGGCCGCCCGACAGCGTCCACCGAGACCCCGACCAGGCGGCCCGGCAGGTGCCGCTCCAGCCCGCCGCGGACGGACATGTACCCGGCGTGCGGGCCGCCGTAGAACAGCGGGACACCGAAGCGCTGCGAGGAACCGACGACGACGTCGGCCCCCAGCGTCCCGGGAGCCTCGATCAGGGTCAGCGCGAGCAGGTCGGCCGCCACCACCGCGAGCGCGCCCCGCTCGTGGGTGGCGTCGATCACCGGGCGCGGGTCCACGATCCGGCCCGACGTCCCCGGGTACTGGACCAGCACGCCGCAGAGGTCGCCGTCCGGCAGCCCGTCGGCCAGGTCGGCGACGAGCACGTCGATCCCCATCGCCTCGGCACGGGTCCGCACGACCTCGATCGTTTGCGGCAGTGCGTCGGCATCGACCACGAACGGGCCCTGCGCCTTGGGCGCTGCCCGTCGTACCAGCGTCATCGCCTCGGCGGCGGCGGTGCCCTCGTCGAGCAGCGACGCGTTCGACGTCGGCAGCCCGGTCAGGTCCGCGATCATCGTCTGGAAGTTCAGGAGCGCCTCCAGCCGGCCCTGGCTGATCTCCGGCTGGTACGGCGTGTAGGCGGTGTACCAGGACGGGTCCTCGAGCACGTTGCGCCGGATCACCGCCGGCGTGATGGTGCCGTGGTAGCCCAGCCCGATCAGCGAGGTGCCCGGCGTGTTGCGGGCCGCGAGTGCCCGGAGCTCTGCCGCTGCCTCAGCCTCGGAGGCCGCCACGGGCAGCGAGAGGACGTCGGTCGCCCGGATGCGACCCGGGACGGCCGCTTCCATCAACGCCTCGAGCGAGTCGAAACCGACCACCTTGAGCATCTCGGCGACGGCGGTGTCGTCCGGGCCGATGTGACGGTCGACGAACGGGCGGGCGCCGAGGTTCGGCGTGGAGGACAGGTCAGGCATGAGGCTCCCAGGTCGGGTGGGTCACCTCCCCCTCTGTCAGGCAGGTGCCTTTCAGAGTTGCCTCGTCCGCACGGTCCTGGCGCCTGAGAGGTTCCGGGGAGGAATTGCCCCTTCGGCGCCCCTGCCCGGTGCCCTCGCGGGCACCAGCGGGGACTCTCCCGTGCGGGATTGTCAGCACGCCAAAAATACCAGCCCCGCCACGGTCAGGGACCGTGACGGGGCCGGATGAGACTCAGAGGAGGCAGAAACTAGCCGGACATCCGCGCCTGGCGGCGCGCGGCGAGCTCGTCGCTGGCGTTCGCCGTGTTCGAGAACTCCTCGGCGGTGCGCTCGGAGGGCAGCTCGGCGAGCGAACCCTCGATCTCGCGCCAGACACCGCCGATCGCGATGCCGAACACGCCCTGCCCACCCTGGAGCAGGTCGATGACCTCGTCGTTGCTGGTGCACTCGTAGACCGAGGCGCCGTCGCTCATCAGCGTCACCCGGGTCAGGTCGTCGGTACCGCGGGCGCGGAGGTGGGCGACCGCCGTACGGATCTGCTGGAGCGAGACTCCGGCGTCCAGGAGGCGCTTGATCACCTTGAGCAGCAGGATGTCGCGGAAGCCGTAGAGGCGCTGGGTGCCTGAACCGGTGGCGCTGCGCACGGTCGGTTCGACCAGACCGGTACGGGCCCAGTAGTCGAGCTGCCGGTAGGTGATGCCGGCGGCGCTGCAGGCGGTCGGGCCGCGGTAGCCGAGGTCGTCGGGCAGCGACGAGACGTCGTCGCTGAACAGCAGTCCTTGTTCGTCGGCTTCCACCGCGGCCTGCTCGGCGGCAAGCAGCGCCTGCGCGTCGATCTCGGCCACGGACTTGCCGTCTCCGTTGTTGGTAACCACTGCGACCTCCAAGTCTGGCTTCACTGAGCGTAACCCCTGAGGAAGGGCGGAGGAACGACTGCGGGCGCAGGAGTTGCAACCGTGGAGTTACAGCGAAGACATATGAAAGGTAAACCTGAGGTTGAGGGTTGGTCAAAGACGTCCCTCGGCGTGTCGCGAAACCTTAAAGTCAACCTTCAAGGTTTCGGGGCGGTCACCCCTGGGGCTTCTCGAAGTCCTCCGGGGACACGTGGTCCAGGAATTCCCGGAACGCCTCGACCTCGTCCTCGCGCTCGTCCGGTACGGCGATCCCGACCTCGTCGAGCAGGTCCTCGGCGCACACGATCTTCGAGCCGGTGCGCAGCGCCAGCGCGATCGAGTCCGACGGGCGCGCGCTGATCTCGACGCCCGAGGCGAGGACCAGGGTGGCGTAGAAGACGTTGTCGTTCATCTCGGTGATCCGGACCTCGGCGAGGCTGTTGCCGGTCTCCTCGAGCAGGTTCTTGAGCAGGTCGTGCGTCAGCGGGCGGGGCGGTACGACGCCCTGCTGGGCGAACGCGATGGCAGTCGCCTCGACGGCGCCGATCCAGATCGGCAGGTACCGCTCCCCCGCAGCCTCGCGCAGCAGCACGATCGGCTGGTTGGACGGCATCTCCACCCGGACTCCGACGACCTCGACCTCGCGCACGTGATCAGCCTAGCCGCAGGGTGTCCGGGACTCAGCGCATCGAGCGGAGGCCGGAGCGGACCAGGGTCGCGTGCAGCCGCAGCGACAGGGTGGCGATGTCGTCGACCGCCTGGGCGGCGCGTCCCTCGGCGCCCTCCTCGCGGCTGCGCCGGATCGGTGAGACGACCTGCTCGACCAGACCCACCTCGCGATCCGCAGCAGTCTTGAAGGCGCGCAGGTGCCGCGGCTCGATCCCGAAGGCGGCCAGCTCGCCCGCGGCCTTGGCGATGACCACGGCATCGGCGTCGTAGTGCTTGGAACCCGTGCGGGTGCGGACCAGGCCGAAGCCCTCCAGCTGGTCCAGCAGGTCCTCGGTGATGCCGGCGGTCTTCACCAGCTCGCGCCGGGAGATCCGTACGTCGCCGCGGTCGCCGCGTAGCAGGTCACCGGTCGTCGGTTCTCCCAGGACACCGCTCGGGACCGTCGGACCGCCGTTGAGCGCCGGCGGCTCCAGGCCGCGGTCGATCGCGTCGAGGTGCTCGCGGATGACCTTGAGCGGCAGGTAGTGCTCGCGCTGCGCCCGGATGATGTACCGCAGCCGCTCCATGTCCTCCACGGAGTACTTGCGGTAGCCCGACGGTGTGCGTTCCGGCTCGACCAGACCCTCGGACTCGAGGAACCGGAGCTTGGACTCCTTGATGTCCTCCTCGGGGAACTCGGCCGAGAGGTCGGCCAGCGCCTGCCCGATGCTCTTGCGGGCCGACTGCCGCACGTCAGTTCTCCGAGGCCGCGCTGGCGAAGAACACCAGGCGGAACTTGCCGATCCGGACCTCGTCGCCGTTCTGCAGCAGCGCGTCGTCGATCCGGTCCCGATTCACGTAGGTGCCGTTGAGGCTGCCGACGTCGTGGACCCGGAAGGTATTGCCCTCGCGGTGGAAGTCGACGTGCCGGCGCGAGACGGTGATGTCGTCGAGGAAGATGTCGCTGTCCGGGTGCCGTCCCGCGGTCACCAGGTCGGTGTCGAGCAGGTAGCGGCTACCGGCTCCCGGGCCGCGCTGGACGATGAGCAGGGCGCTTCCCGGCGGCAGCGCATCGGCCGCGGCCGCGTCGGCCTCGTTCAGCGCGCTGCGGTCGTCCGGGTCCTTGGGTGCCCCGAAGGTGATCGTCGCCGTCGAGTCGGCAGGACCGACCTCGACGGGTGCCGCCGGCTCGAGCGCGTGACCGCAATGGGAGCAGAACCTCGAGTCGTCGGTGTTCTGGCTCCCGCACTGCGAGCACGTCTGCATGTCCCGGCCTCCCGTGTCACGGTCCGCTGCGAACCCTCAACGCTCAGTGGAGGTTCACAGTTTGTCGGGCCAACCTATCAGTGGCGAGCAACCTCGATCAGCAGGCTCGACTCAGGAAGCGTGCGTCGATTCGTAGGTCGCCGCGTCCATCAGGTCGGACGTCGCGCCGCCCTCGGCGACGGCGACCTCGAAGAGCCAGCCCGCGCCGTACGGGTCGCTGTTGACCAGCTCCGGGGTGGCGTCCAGGGCCTCGTTGCGGGCGACCACCTCACCGGACACCGGCGAGTAGACGTCGCTGACCGACTTGGTCGACTCGAGCTCGCCGACGGCGGCACCCGCCTCGACGCTCTCGCCGATCTCGGGCAGCTGGACGTAGACGATGTCGCCCAGGGCGTCCTGCGCGAAGTCGGTGATCCCGATCCGGACCGACCCTGCGGTCTCCCCCGGGGTACGGACCCACTCGTGCTCGGCGGTGTACTTGAGATCGTCGGGAAACACGCTGCTCCTCGTGGGTTGTCGCGGGTGAACTGCTGCTGGGAGAAACCTAGCGCCCGGCCGTCAGTGCGTCTGGGTCGACCGGGCATATTTCGGCTTGACCGGCGCGCGCAGCGACGTGACCTCGATGTGCTGGCTCTGCTTGATCGTCACCTTGCCGCCGTCGAGCGCCAGGTCGTCGGCGAACCCGCCCGGGAACCGCAGCGCCGTGGCGAGGCTCCCCGGATCACCGATCGCGTCGATGATGAACGGCGGCGTGAGCACGTGCCCGTCGACGTTGATGCCGCCGTCGGCCGACTCGAAGGACGTCTGGGCGACCACCCGCACCAGGTCGTTGATCTCCATCGCCTCGGCGCCGGCGTCGCGCAGCTCCTCGATGCCGTCGAGCAGGTAGTTCAGGCTGATCCGGGCCGCCGGCACGGTCACGGTGATCCGAACGCCGGGACCGCTCGCCGGGAGCGTTCCGGCCAGGACGCCGAGGGAGGAGAGCTCGTCGCGTGCCTGCCGCAGTGCGGCGGCCGTCCGGTCGCTGCTGTTGCGCAACGAGTCCCGGGTCGCCTGGAGGTCCCGGATGTCCTGCTCGTTGCGCAGGGAGGCGGCCTGCAGGCCCGAGAGCGCCTGGACCAGGTCGGACTGCCGCATCCCGGCGTAGTTGTCGTCGGTGCCGGCGAGCCGGACCTGGGTGACACCGGCCGCCCCCAGGATCACCAGCAGCACGGCCGCGGTGATCTGACCGCGACCCGGGTGGAGCAGCGCGCGGACGAGACGCTGACGGGCCGTCGCCTCGCCGGTCGGCTCGTCAGCTGCGTGCTCCTCGGACGTCATGCGTGGAAGATGTGTCGGCGGATCGCCGCAACGTTGGCGAAGATCCGGATACCGAGGACGACGATGACGCCGGTCGACAGCTGGGCGCCGACCCCGAGCTTGTCGCCGAGGAACACGATCAGCGCGGCGATGAACACGTTGCTGATGAACGAGACGACGAAGACCTTGTCGTCGAACAAGCCGTCGAGGAACGCCCGGAGGGCACCGAACACGGCGTCGAGGGCGGCCACGACCGCGATCGGCAGGTAGGGCTCGAGGCCGAGCGGCACGTTCGGCTTGAGGAACAGGCCGAGCCCTACCCCGAGCAGCAGGCCGATGATGGCGATCAACCGATTCCCTTTCCGTCCGGCGGGCTCTGCGTCGACGTCACGAAGCGCAGGTCCGGGAGATCGGCGCCCGGAAGGTTCATCGAGGACTGGGGGCGCATGGAGAACCTGAGGCCGACCTGTTGCTGGAGATCCAACCATGCCTGCCCGCTGGTGGTCTCCGCGAACCTGAACGGCAGCGTGTTCGGATCGCCGATCGCCAGGATCCGGTACGGACGGCCCAGGGACGTGAAGTTCACGGTGATCGCACTACCGGCGTGCCGGATCGAGGACAGGGCCGTCAGTCGCTCGCCGTTGATCGAGATGGCTTCGGCTCCCGCTTGCCAGAGCCCGTTGACGAGCTTCTGCAGATCCGTGTCCAGGACCGTGTTCCGGTCGCTCTGCGCGTGCAGGGCGTCGTCGACGACGACCTCGACCCCTGGTCCGCGGGCCGGTGCGATGCCGCTGCGCAGCCCGAGCAGGTCGAGCTCGGAGAAGACTCCGCTGGAATCCGAGCTGGCGCGCAGCACCGCGTCCTCGAGCCGGGTGTTGGACGCCTTCAGCGACGTGATCGTGCGGCGCTCGGCGTCGACGGTCGCCGTCCGCTCCTTGACCTGGGCGATCAACCCCTGGCGCTCGCGCTCGTCCGACGTGCTGTTGCGCGAGGTCTGGACGGCGGCCGTGACTGCCAGGACGGCGAAGACGGCGAGCGCCACCGCGCCGCCGCGGCCCACCCGGCGTACTGGTTGCACCCCTGCCTGGGTACGCCGCTCCGCGGCCTGCGCGTAGTCCTCGTCCAGGGCGTGCGCGTTGAGATAGGGCAGCAACCCCATCCTGACGCGCTCGGGCAGGACCTCACGGGTCCCGTTCTCGCCGGCCATCGCTCAGCCGGTCCCGGCCTCGGGGCCCGACGACGCCGGTCTGATCGGCAGCTCGGGGGCGCGACGGTCGCGGTCGGACAGGAGCTTGCGCACCTGCCAGGCGTAGAGCAAGCCGGCCCACCAGTACAGGCCCATCCCCCAGATCGCGAAGGCCCAGCCGAAGACCTTGCCCAGGGTCGCGATCGCGCTCGACCCGTCGCCGATGAACAGCAGCGGGAACGCGTAGAGCAGGTTGAAGGTGGCGGCCTTGCCGAGGAAGTGCACCGGCAGGGCGCTGTAACCGCGCGTGCGCAGGAAGGGCACCAGCAGCCACAGGAACGCGTCGCGAGCCGGCAGGATGATCGCGACCCACCACGGGATGATGTCGCGGAAGGCCAGGCCGATCACCACGGCCAGGATGTACAGCCGGTCGACGACCGGGTCGAGGATCTCGCCGACCTTGGAGGTCTGGTTGAGGCGACGGGCGAGGTAGCCGTCGAGCCAGTCGGTGACCCCCGACGCCATCAGCACGACCAGGGCGGCGACGTCGGCCTTCGGACCGAGGACGAGCCAGAGGAAGAGCGGTACGCCGAGGAGCCGCAGGAAGCTGACACCGTTGGGCAGGGTCCAGACCTGGCTGGCGCTCGCACCGCCGCGCCCGATCGTCCGGGGACCCCTGAAGTCGCTCATGTCGGGGCAACCCTATCCGTGCGGCGACCGCCGGGACGGCGCACCACCGCGGCCGCCGCCACGGTAACTTCGGTCCGTGAGTTCGCCCTTCGATCCTGTCGGCCTGTGGAACGCCGCTGCCGGTGCGGTGCGCCAGATCACCGGCGCGTTCGTCGACGGCTGGACCGGGGCACCGGCCCGCACCGCGGACGAACCCGTGCCGAGCCCGCCGCCGACGAGAACGAGCGGCCTGGACACGAAGATGCAGGCCCTGCTCGCCCGGGCGCTGGAGCAGAGCACAGCGTCCGGGACCGACGAGCTGTTCCACAGGATCCTCGACCAGATCGTCCCGGACGAGGCGCGCATGATCGGCGCGCTCTCCGACGGGTCCGCCTCACCGATGGTGAGCGTGCACGCCCTCACCCGGGCCGGCCTGCTCGGCGAGGCCTTGATCGAGAACGCCTCGCTCGTCGGGCGGACGGCCAACGTCGCGCTCCCCCAGCTCACCCCGACCTACGTCGGCCACCTGCTGGCGCTCGGGCTGCTCGAGGCCGGCCCCGAGGACGACACGCTGAAGGACGAGTACCAGATCCTGCTCGCCGACACCGACGTGCTCGCCGCGATCCGCCGCGGGTCGCTCGGTCCCGTTCCGGCGCGGGTCGAGCGGCGTACCGTTCGGCTCTCGCCGCTCGGCCTGGCCCTCTGGGAAGCCTCGATGGGACCGGGCGCGTGAGCGTCGGCCTCGTCCCGCTGTTCCAGTCGTGGAGCGAGCTGCGCCACGACTTCGGGCACAACTGGCTGATCTACCTCTCGATGCCGTTCGTGGCGGCATTCGTCGGCTACACCACCAAGCTGCTGTTCCTGCAGATGCTCTACCGGCCGCTGGAGTTCCGCGGGATCGGCTGGTTCGGCTGGCAGGGCATCGTGCCGCGCCGTGCCGGCAAAGTGGCCTCGACGACGATCGACATCCTCACCAAACAGCTGCTCAAGCCCGAGGACCTGCTCGACAAGTTCGACGCCACCCAGGCGCTCGAGGAGCTACGCGGTCCGCTCGAGGGCACGATCGACGAGATCGCGCGCGAGGTCTCCGAGCAGATCCGCCCGGGCCTGTGGGACGCGCTGCCCGAGGCCGGTCGGCGCGCCCTGCTCAACCGGATCCACGCCCAGGCGCCGGTGATCGTGGACCGGGTGCTGGTCGAGATGAAGTCCGACCTGTCGCGCTACGTCGACCTGAAGTACCTGACCGTCACGACGCTGGTGAAGAACAAGGAGCAGCTCAACGACCTGATGAAGGCGATCGGCGGCCGCGCGATGGCGTTCGTACGGCGCAGCGGCATCTGGTTCGGCTTCCTCATCGGCCTGGTGCAGATGCTCGCCTGGGGCTTCATCCACAACGTCTGGATCATGCCGATCTTCGGGTTCGGCGTCGGGTTCCTGTCCGACTGGCTCGCCCTCACGATGCTCTTCCGCCCGCACCTGCCCACCAGGTATCTCGGCTTCATCACCTTCCAGGGACTCCTTCACCAGCAGCGCGACCAGATCACCCGGGACTACGCACAGATCCTGGCCCGGGACCTGTTCGCTCCCGACGTGCTCTTCGAAGGGATCCTGAACGGGCCGACTGCCGACAAGCTCTTCGACACCCTGCAGCGCGAGGTCTCCCGCGCCATCGACGAGCAGACCGGGATCGCCCGGCCGTTCGTCGTTCTCGCAGTCGGAACCCAGCGCTACCGCGAGATGAAGGAATCGCTGGTCGCGGTCATGATCAAGCGCCTGCCCGACACGATGGCGATGGCGGGCGAGTACGCGACCCGGACCCTGGACATCGAGAACACCATCATCGACAAGATGGGGCAGCTGAGCACCGACGAGTACGAGTCGATCCTGCGGCCGGTCTTCAAGGACGACGAGGTGATGATGATCGCGACGGGCGCGATCCTGGGTGGTCTCGTCGGTGAGCTCCAGGTCCAGGTCATCGAGCACTTCTCGCACTGAGCTCGTCTGCGGGCTCAGTCCGCGGCGGTCGCCTTGCCCGAGATCAGCGGAAGGGTCCAGCGCGCATCCGGGTCGGCTTCGACCAGCAAGGCCTTGAGCAGCAAGCTCAGCGGTACGGCGAGCAGGGCACCGAGCGGCCCGATCGCCCAGGCCCAGAACACCAGCGACAAGAACGTCAGCGTCGCCGACAGGCCGACCGCGTCGCCGACGATCCGCGGCTGGATGACCGACTGGATGACGAAGTTGATCACCGAATAGACGACCACCACGGCGATGCCCAGGCCGGGACCGCCTTCGAGCAGGCCGACCAGGGCCGGCGGCACCACCCCGAGCACGAAGCCGATGTTGGGGATGAAGTTGGTGACGAACGCCAGCACGCCCCAGATGAACGCCCCGGGGACGCCCATGATCAGCAAGGCCCCGGCATCGATGACGGCCACGATCAGGCCGAAGACGGTCGAGACGGCCATGTAGCTGCGCGTGCCCCGCGCGAAATTGCCGAGAGCCTCGACCAGGTCCGGTTTGGCGTCGGCCAGTGCGCTGATCATCCTGACCGCGGGGGCCGCGTCGAAGGCGAGGAACAGCAGCAGGATGGCGATGAAGAAGAGGTCCGAGAGCACGCTGAGGATGTTGCGCAGCACGCTGGTGGCCACCTTCACGAGGCTGCCGACGTCGAAGGACTTGGTGATCGCGTGGACCTGGTCGCTGCCGACGCCTTCCTTCTGCAGCCAGCGGGCGACGTCGTTGACGTAGCCGTTGAACTGACTGCTGTAGTCCGGGACGATCACCGCGAGCCGCCCCAGCGAGATCACCAGCGACAGCGTCACCAGGACCAGTACCAGGTACACCGTCAGCAGCAGGGCCACGGAGGCCAGGACTCCGGGCACCTTGTGGGCCACCAGCCAGCTCCGCAACGGGTACATGGTGATGATCAGCACCAGCGACAGGAACGCCGGACCGATGATCCCGGAGACCCCGCGGATGCCCGCCATCGTGATCGTCAGCGCGGCCAGGCCGACCAGCACGCTCAGGATGCGCGGTTGAAGACGCTCCACGACGGCCTCCTTCTCCTCTGACCGCACGCTATCGATGAATGTCGGTGCACTGTGGGAGCCTCGCAGCATGAGCGAGCAGTCCCTCTCCCCCGCAGCCGCAGACCCGCGTCGCTGGAAGGCCCTGGCGGTCCTCGGCCTGATCCAGTTCATGCTGATCCTCGACGTCACCGTGGTGAACGTCGCCCTGCCGCACATCCAGAACGACCTCGGGTTCTCCGAGGGCGGGCTGTCCTGGGTGGTCAACGGCTACGTCCTGATGGCCGGGGGCCTGCTGCTGCTCGGCGGGCGCTTGGCGGACGTGTTCGGCCGGCGACTCCTCTTCCTCATCGGCGTCGCCCTGTTCGCCGCAGCCTCCGCCACCTGCGGGCTCGCCCAGGACCCGGCGATGCTGGTGGTCTCGCGCTTCGTCCAGGGCGCCGGTGAGGCGCTCGCCGCTCCGGCGTCGCTCGGCCTGATCGCGCTGCTGTTCCCCGACCCGCTCGAGCGGATGAAGGCGCTCGGCATCTGGGGTGGCATCGCCGGCCTCGGCGGGACGTCGGGCACCGTGATCTCCGGTGTCCTGACCGATCTGGCGTCGTGGCGCTGGATCTTCCTGATCAACATCCCGGTCGCGGTCGTCGCGCTGCTCGTGGTCCCGCGCCTGGTCTCCGAGAGCAAGATGGCCCGGGGCTCGCAGCGACCCGACTACTGGGGAGCGCTGTTCGGGACCGCCGGGCTGATCCTCGTCGTAGACGGGCTCATCGAGGCGGCCAAGCACTCCTGGGGCTCGGGCAACGTCCTGGTGCCGCTCCTGCTCGGGATCGGTCTGATCGGCCTGATGGTGTTCATCGAGTCGGTCGCCGCGGCGCCGCTGATCCCGTTGTCGTTCTTCCGCAACCGGACCCGGGTGGTCTCGAACTTCACGACGCTGTTCTTCTCGTCGTCGTTCTTCACCTACTTCTTCCTGCTCACCCTCTTCGAGCAGCAGGTGCTCGGCTGGTCCCCGCTCAAGGGTGGGTTGTCGTACCTGCCGTTCGGGTTCAGCATCGGCGCTGGGATCGGGCTCGGGACCGCGCTGATGCCCAAGCTGGGTGTCAAGCCGATGCTCGCCGCCGGCTTCTTCGGGTGTGCGATCGGCCTCTTCCTGACCAGCACGATCAGCGTCGGGACGTCGTACTGGGCGCACATCATGCCGGGGATGATCGTGCTCGGCCTGGCCTCGGGGATCAGCTTCCCGTCGTTCGGCAACGCGTCCCTGCACGAGGTGACCGGCCAGGACTCCTCACTGGCCTCCGGGGTCCAGAGCGCGATGCAGCAGATCGGTGGCGCGCTGGGCCTCGCCACCCTGGCCACGTTGGCGATCCGCCATGCCAACCACGCGATCGCCACCGGCACCGCCAAGGCGGTGGCGTTCACAGACGGCTACGTGCTCTCGTTCCGGGTCGGGGTCGGCATGTGCATCGTCGGCGGCATCCTGGTGCTCGCCCTGCTCGAGCACGTGATCGCCGAGCCGCGGAACCCGCTGGCCGAGGAGATCGCGCCTAGCGCCGCGTGAGCAGCACCAGCACCTCGGAGTGCCCCGTGTGCGGGAACATGTCGAAGAGACGGCCCCGCACCGGGACGAGATCGGGCATCGCGGCGAGGTCGCGCGCGAGGGATTCCGGGTTGCAGCTGGAGTAGAGGACGTGGCCAGCGTCCGAGTGCTGGAGCCAGGTAGCGAGCTCGGTGCCGATGCCACGGCGCGGCGGATTCACCACTACCAGGTCGGGAGCCTCGGTCTGTGCCTGCGCCCAGGCGATCGCATCCCCGGCCTCGAACTCAGCGTCGGTCAGTCCGGCCCTGGAGGCACTCTCCTTCGCGCCCGCCACTGCCTCGACGCTCTCCTCGACTCCGACGATCGATCGCCCCGAACCGGCAAGGTGGAGCGCGAAGCCGCCGACGCCGCAGTAGAGGTCCCAGATCGTCCGGGGAGCGAGGTCGTCGACCCAGCTGCGCGCCTCCCGGTAGAGCGCCGCCGCGACGGCCGTGTTGGTCTGGAAGAAGCTCTGCGGTCGCAGCAGCAGCTCGATGCCGTTCAGCGTCATCACCAGGACCGCGTCGTCGGTGAGCACGATCTCGCGATCGCCTTCGAGCACCGCCTTGTGCTCGGGCTGCAGGTTCACCGACACCGCAACAGCGGACGGCAGCGCCTCCAGCAACCACGGCAGGTGCTTGCGGATCCGGGTCACGGGTTCCTGGGAGCGGGTGACGAACCGGATCATCAGCTCGTCCGCGGGTGACGCCGTCACCAGGACGAACTTCAGCTCACCCGTGCGCGCCGCGACGTCGTACGGGACGAGCGCGGCGCGTGTCACGAACTCAGCCAGGACCGGCAGGGCAGCCTGGATCGCCGGGAGGTGCAGACCGCAGTCCCGCAGGTCGACTCCCCCATCCTGGCCGAGGATGCCGAGGGTCGGCTGCTCGGTCGTGCCCGCCACGACCATCTTGGCCTTGTTGCGGAAGCCCGCGTCGCTGCTCGCGACGGGCGTCAGCCAGCTGAGCTCGGGGAACGCGCCCAGCACGTCGACGCACCGCCCGTGTTTTGCCGTCAGCTGCACGTCGTACGGCGTCGCCAGCAGGGCGCACGACCGGCAACGCCCGGCGTCGAAGTGGGAGCAGTCCATCGCAGCGTCAGGCTACGCCGCCGACCTCCGCGTTCAGCGCTTGCTGGCGCGAACCAGAGCGGACAGCAGGGTCCGAGCGACCGCAGCCGCCACCCCGCGCTCGACGAACGGGATCCGCTCGTCCAGGGTGATCGAGTAGTCGATCCGGGTGCCGTCGGCGGTCGGTGTCAGGACGACCTGGCCGCCGTAGTTCTTGAACGGCACCCCCGACAGGGCGCGGTAGCCGAACCGGGTCTCAGGCTCGAACAGCACGACCTCCTCGACGATCGCCGGCATCGGCCCGGGCGAGGTGATCCTGCGGACTGCCCCGAGTCCGTTGCGGTCGGGCGCACCCTCGGTGGTCAGGGTGACCTTGAGGCCCGGGCCCCAGGTCGACATGCCCTCGTGGTCAGCCAGCACCGCCCAGACGTGGTCAACGGGACGCTGGACCGTGGCAGTCGCGGTCGAGGTGCTGCTGGACATGGTTCTCCTCAGGGGTGCGGGACAGTGGCCGAACGTTTGCACGTCGTCCGACGGCGTGCAAGGACGTAGGTCACGTCAGCCGGGTGTCCTCACCGGCGAGCATGGCCGCCACTTCGGCGCTGGTCCACGCCGGCCGTACGTCGCCGGACCCGTTGGTGGCGACCCAGCCGATCCCGGGCTCCAGGCGGCGTACCGCCTTGGCCGGTACGCCGGCGACCACGGCGTGGTCCTCGACGACGCCCCGGACCACCGAACCGGCTCCAACCACGACCTGGCGGCCGATCTGCGCCCCCGGCAGGATGATCGCGCCGTGACCGATCCAGGACCCCGCGCCGATGGAGACCGGCTGCTGGTCGGCCAGCTGGATGCCGATCGGAGTCTCCGGGTCCTGGTACCCGTGGCTGGCGTCCGAGATGAACACGTTCTGGCCGAGCCAGACGTCGTCGCCCAGGGTGATCGACGCGTGCGCCGTGATCGTCGCGCGAGCGCCGATCACGCACCGGTCACCGATCACCAGGCCGCGTTCGGGCAACGATTCCTCGGTCGGCGAGTACCCCACGCTCAGCACGCTGTGCGGGCCGACCAGGGTTCCTTCGCCGAGGTGGATCGAGCGGGCGCCGTACAGGGTCGCCATCGGGTAGGAGATCAGGCTGCGCGCTCCGAACGTCCCGAAGGTCTCCGCGAGGTGCGTGCCCGGCGTGATCGCGCCGAAGCGCCGGATCCACCGGCTCACGGCGTGGATCAGGCGGTTGGCAGGGCGACGCAACCAGGACACGCCCGGACGGTACCGCGTACGAGCGCTGGGCCGCTCAGCTGTACCGGAAACCGTCCCGGAACCGGCGGAACAGGCCGCCCTTCTGCGGCAGCGGCGCCGTGGGTGCGGGCGCCTTGGGCGCACGCGTCGCGATCGGCTGGTCGTAGTCGGTCCGCACGATCGCGTCGATGATCTGGTCCTCGGTGAACTCGTCCGAGCCCTCGATCTCGGGCACGTAGCCGACGAGCATGCCGTCGCGCATGACCTGCGCCTCCAGGCTCGCGGTGTCGTCGGAGTCCCAGGTGGCCTCGCGACCGTCCGGGAGCTTGATCGTGATGCCGAACTGGTACACGCCGACGCGGGCGAGATCGGCGTCGGTACCGCGCTCCCGGAGCGCGTCGACGACCCTGCGTGCCTTGTTCTCCTCCATCAGGTTTCCGAGCGTACCCGGCACCCTGTGACACGCAGAGCCGTCGACGGCCACTCTCAGAGCTGTTGGGCGAGCCCGACCACGTGTCCGAGCGGGTCCGCGATCAGCGCGAAGGACACGCCGGGCACCTCGACCGGCGCCTGCACCAGGGTGCCGCCGAGACGCACCGCATCCGCAGCGGCTTGTGAGATGTCCTCGACCCCGACGAAGAAGGTGACCAGGTCACCGTCACCCTGCAGCGGGCTGATCGCGGTGTAGAGCGCGCCGGGGACTCCGGTCTCGACGAAGGTGTAACCGGGGTAGGCGCCTTCGGTGGGATAGGTCCAGCCGAACAGCTCCCCGAAGAACGCACGGGTGGCGTCCGGGTCGCTGGACCTGATTTCAGCGTGCACGATCGGGTGGCTCATGGTGACCTCCGGGTTTCGCAGCCGCCGGACGGCAGCCTCTGCCCTGATGACGTCCGGAGGAGTCGCAGATCGACAGCCGCGGCCTACGATCTGCTCGTGACCATCGAATGGCGTGAGGCGACCGCGGGCGGTCAGACCTTCCGGTACGTCGACACCGGTGACGGTCCCCTCGTGCTCCTCCTGCACGGGTTCCCCGATCTCCCCACCGGCTGGGACAGCATCCGGGGCCACCTGAACGCAGCGGGCTACCGCACGGTGGCGCCGTACCTCCGCGGCTACCACCCGGCGACCTTCAGCACGCGCGCCTTCAGCACCCGGGACCAGGCCGACGACGTCGCCCTGCTGCTCGACGCCCTCGGCGAGCCCAGCGCAGTGGTGATCGGCCACGACTGGGGCGCGGACGCGACGTACAGCTCGGCCACGGTGCATCCGGAACGCGTCACCAAGATGGTCGCGCTCGGCATCCCGCACCCCAGCACGCTCGCTCCGTCGCTCGCCGCTGCGTGGACCGGCCGACACTTCCTGTACTTCAAGCTCCCCTGGGCCGCCACCACGGCCCGGCTCTTCGGCCTGCGGATGGTGGACCGGCTCTACCGCCGCTGGGCTCCCGGCTGGCACGGACCGCTACGCGACGTCTCGGTCGGGGCAGCGGTCGAGGCCCTCAGCGATCCGCAGGTGCTGCGCGGGGCCCTCGCCTACTACCGAGCGCTGCGGCCGGGCACGCCGCTGTACAGGGCCAAGATCGGCGTACCGGCCCTGGTCGTCGGTGGTGCCGACGAGCCGGAGGTGCTCCAACGGGGGTACGCCGCGACGCCGGGGCGCTTCACCGCGGGCTGCACCGTGGCGATCCTGGACGGCGCCGGTCACTGGCCGCACCGCGAGAACGAAGACGCGTTTCTTGCGGCGTTGCTGCCCTTCCTGGCCGACTGACGCCGCTAGCCTGTGCGGTGAGAGGCCGGAGTCGGGTGGGGAAGCCCTTCGCCGGCCTCTCCGTCACTGGTCACGCTGCAGGGCCACCAGCTGTGCTCGTGAGGGCACGTACGGCTCCAGGTGCAGGACCATCCCCGCCTCCTCCGGCGTGCGGTTGCCCTTGGCGCTGTTGCACGGCTCGCAGGCAGCCACGTTGTTGCTCCACGACCAGGGTCCGCCGCGCGACTCAGGCACGATGTGGTCGATCGTCGTCGCCCGACCGCCGCAGTAACCGCACCGGTGGTGGTCGCGCACGAAGACGCCCTGGCGCGACCAGCCGGCCGGGCGGTAGAGCCACTTCGTGGCCACGTAGCGCACCAGCCGGATCACCCGCGGCCACGGGTGCGGCCCGATCATCCTCGGGCCACCGTCAGGGTGCTGGTCGGCCTCCTCGACGATCGCGACCTCGCGGAAGAGCATCTTGACCGCGTGCTGGAACGAGACCTTGGCCAGGGGTTCGTACGACGCGTTCAGGAGGGTCACCGCAGTCACCTGCGCGTACCTCCTCTCGTCCTCGATGCACGGGCAGGTAGGACAAGTCTGCGGTACGGCAGGTAGACACGGCGACTGGTGTCGCCGTGTCTACCCGACCGAACTTCCGCGGAGGCGGTCCCGATCAGGCCCGGTAGCGGCCCTGGTAACGACCCTGCCCGCGACGCCTGCTCGCCAGGATCAACACGCCTCCGGCACCGAGCAGGGCCAGGCCGATGAGCAGCAGCTCCTCGTTCGGACCACCGGTGTTGGGCAGCGGGCTGACCACGTGACCGCAGTTGACGTGGCACACCACGGGCGGCAACGGGTTCGGAGTCTGGACCGTCTCGCAGGCACCGTCCGCAACACAGTGTCCGGTCGGTTCCACCGGCGTTGCGATGTTGTCGACCGTGGTGATCGCGCCCGACTTCAGGGTCACCGAGTACATCAGCTGGGCACTCTCGGTCGGAGCCAGGTCCGGCACGTTCCACGTGAGCGTGTTGCCGACCACTGTCCAGAGGATCCCGTCCGGCGTCTCGTTGAGCGTGGCCGTGTTCAGCACCTTGCTCAGGTCGTCGGTCACGTGCATCCCGCTGACCTCGGCGTCCGAGGTGTTCACCACGGTCAGCGTGTAGTGGATGACGTCTCCCGGCGAGACCGAGGAACCACTGGCCGGGTCCGAGGTCTTCTGCAGGGTCCACTCAGGTGTCTCGTGGACCGTGGTGCAGTCGTCCGGGGTGACCGCGGGGACAGCGGCCGCACGCCGCGGGACCACCGGCGGCGGGCAGTTCGTCCCTGGAGCCGTGACCAGGTTGATCAGCGTCACGCCGATGGCGTCGGCGTTCACCGTCACCGTGTAGCTCAGCGGCGCGGTCTGGTCGGTCAGCTCACCGATGTGCCAGGTGAACGTGTTGTTCGCGTTCATCGTGACGTCCGGGTTGTTGATCACCACCGGTGACGTCTTGCCGACCAGGCCGCTGAAGTCGTCGGTGATGTTCAGGTTCGTCGGGTTCAACCCGGCGACCCAGGTCGGAGTCAGCGTGTAGGTGATCTGCTGGCCCGGCTGGACCGTGCCCGACGCCGGGTCACTGGTCTTGACGATCTTCCACACCGGGTCCTGCGTGTTGACGATCGTGCAGGTCACGTCGTCGCCGAAGGCCAGCGTGACCTGGTTGCCGCTCACGTGGTCGGTGTTGCAGGTCCAGTCGCCGCCCTGCGAGTAGCCAGCCGGTCCGCCGCCCTCACCGAGGGTGTAGGAGCCCGGGAGGACGTCCTTCTCCAACGTGCCGCCCGGATCGGTCGGGTCGCCGTTGCCGGTGACCGTGCTCTGGCCCGCGATCGAGTTCGGAGTCGCGGTCAGGGTCCAGTCCTTGCTGACGGCGACGCCGCCCTTGCCGTTGACGACGATCTTGTGGAGCGTCAGCTTGGGCAATGCGGGCGTCTGGTTGGTCGTCGAGCAGTTGTTGTCCCCGACGCAGGTTCCACCCGGGCTCTGCGGCGTCGCGGCGTTGATGAACGTCGAGTTCCACGCGTCGCTGTTCACCTGCACGGTGTAGCTCAGCGTCGCCGAGGTCGAGAGCACCGGGATCGACCAGCTCAGCAGGGTGCCGCCCGGCTGGACGAGCACAGGAGTTCCGGCGCTCGCCACCACGTTCGTCGGGCTGCCCGTGTTGTTGAGCACCTTGCTCAGGTCGTCCTCGACCAGCACGTTCTCGGCCGGCACACCCGCGGTGTGCGTGACCGTGAGGGTGTAGGTGATCGTGCCGCCGGGCATCAGCGGGTCGGGGTCGGTGGCGCTCGTCTTCGTGAGCGTCCACGCGGCCGCGTTCACGCAGATGATCGCCGCCGCAGCGCTCTGCCGCGCCGTCGGCGTGACTCCGTCCCCACCCAGCCACGCCAGGTTGTTGAACTGCGGCGCGCACGATCCCGCCACGCTCTTGTCCACGCTCAGGTCGAGCGAGTACGTGCGGGTCGTCGGCGTACCGGCTGCGTTCCAGACTGCGTCCGCACCCAGTTTGATCGGGCTGGCGCCGTGCGAGACCTCGTTGTCGTAGATCGAGATCGACTTGTCCACCTCGGTCGGGGTGTTCCACGCAACCGGAGCGCTGGCCGTGGTCGCCGTGCCGGTGCTCCCCCAGGTCACGTTGCCCTGGTGGGTGCCGCCGTAGACCGGGGGCTCGCCACCATTGTTGGTGGGCGTCGGGTCCACCGTGCAGGAGAACCCGATGTCAGCGTGCTGCCCGGACGACAGGTCGAACGGAACCGCCTTGTCGTAGGTGCAGCTGGACACGGCACCGACGTTGAGCAGCTCGCCCACGCCGGTGACGGTGATCGGCGCGATCGCCGGGTCGGTGTTGTCGTTGTCGACGCCGATCGTTCCGGAGATCTTCCAGCCGCTGTCGACACGCGGGAGCGGGGTCGCGATGACCGTGTAGTCGAAGACGTGGTCGTAGGTGTCGATGTGGACCGTCTGCGACTTCTGGTCGGTGTTGATGAACTTGTCGATCTTCCAGTTGTACGTCCGCGTGAAGTCGCCCGTCGCGGTGTCGGAGACACTCAGACCCACCGGGTTGCAGACCTGGACGTTCGCCTGGTTGTTGTCGGCGTTCTGGTCCGCGTCCAGGTGCACCCCGCCGTCACCGACGACCCAAGCCGTGTTGGTCTTGGTGTCGCAGGTGCCGCCGTCAGGCAGGTTCTGCAGCGCGACCGAGTACGTGATCACGTCCTGGTGGTTCGGCATCGCGTGCACGGTGGCCCAGTCGAGCGTCGCGACGACGATGTCCTGACCCGCCGAGTGGTCGTCGTGCACCGTGACGGTGTTGTTGACCAGCGTCTTGGTCCAGTCGGCCTCGGTCACGCCGAGGTTGTCCGTCGTCGAGCCGTCCGGCGTCGATGCGGCCGTCTGGTCCCACTGCACCGTGGCGGCGATGGTGCCGCTGTAGCTCGGCTGCACGCCACCGAAGTTGCACGAGTAGGCGAAGTCCTGCGAGCCGCCGGCGGGGATGACGACCGGGAACACGACGCCGGTGACAGCGCAGGTGCCGCCGCCGCTGTAGGTCACCGGGACCCCGGTCACCGACAGCGACTCGAAGTCGTTCGGGTTGTGCGCAGTGACCGTTCCGGTCATCGCCCAGTCGCTGTCCGTGCCGTCGCCGGCCGTGACCGTGACCGAGTAGTCAGCCGAGGCTGCGCCGCCGCTGACCAGGACCTTGGGCGTGGTGGTCGCCTTCTCGATCGACCACGGGTAGGTGCGCTTGAAGCCGCGCGCGTCGATGCGGGTGATTCCCGCGTCCTGGGCCGCGCACAGCTTGCCGTACGCCGAATCCGTCCCCAGGACGACGGCGTTGTCCCCGGTCAGGGTCGCCGTGTTGGCCAGGACGGCCGAGCAGGTGCCGGGTGCGGTGGAGAAGCTCTGGGTGTAGACCGCCGAGGTGTGCACCGGTCCGCCGACACCCCAGGTGAACTGAAGGCCGCCCGGGAAGACGTGGTGGTCGTCGGTGATCGTGACGGTCTTGTTGATCGAGGTGGTCTCGGCCCCGAATGCGTACGCCGCGGTCGGGCTCACCGAGTAGTTGCCGGCAGCACCCACGTCACCCGCGACCTGCGGGTAGTCCGCCTTGGCCCAGGTCACCGTCGCGGTGTTGAGGCCGGAGAGCTGGCCCGCGGACGGCGTACCGGCGAACGAGCAGACGTACGGGTACGCCGTCGTCCCGGCGGGCACGGACACCGTGTCGGTGGCATTGCCCTCGACCAGGCAGGTCGCACCCGGGAGTGCATCGGAGACGTTCGCCGTCACCGCGCTCGCGTTCGGGTTGGTCACGCTGATGTTGCCGCTCACCTTGTACAGCGACGTCGTCCGCGCGCCCTCGGTGGCACTGACCCGGTAGGACAGCGTGCCGGTGGTCGGGTTGCCGCTCGCCGGGACGGTCTTGGTCAGGGGCGTGCCCGACGTCGTGTCGGCGACCCACGGGGCAGACCCGTCCTTCGAGATCTCCTTGGCGATCGACCAGTCGTAGCTGGCGGTGTACGTCGGCACCGCCGTCTTGGTCGCCGTCAGCGCCTGCCACTGCTTCGGGTCGTGGAAGTTGAACGTGGCCGTCTGGTCCGCACCAGGCGCGAGCGTGAGCTGGATGCTCGTGGTGCTGGGGAGGAAGTAGCCCGTCGGCGCCTGGGTCTCGACCACGGTGTAGTCACCTGCCTGGGCAGGGCTGATCGTGATGACGCCGTCCGCGGTGTGGTCCGCGTCCCCCGTGCCGCCGTCGACCAGCGTCACCGGTCCCGGTGAGTTCGATCCCGGCGTCGGGTCGGGACTGATCGTGAAGTGCGCCCCGCCCACCGGGGTGGAACCGCTGTCGAACTTGTTGATCACGATCGAGCCGCAGGTGGGCCGGATGTTGGTGTCGAACGGCAGCACGTAGTCCTGGAGCGCTGCGGTGTGGGACTCCGAGGCGACCGTACGGATGTTCATCTGGCCGAACTTGCCGGTGCAGATGTTGCCGTTCGCCTGGGCGAGCGCGCTCAGGTTGATCGCACCTTCCGCGAACAGGCCGTCCGTGCTGGTGCGCGAGAAGAACTTCGGCGGAGCGACAGTGTTCAGGGGGCACCAGCCGAACCCGGTGGACCCCGACTGGAAGCAGTTCGGGTCGGCGAAGTTGCCGACAGCCGTCCAGGAGTACGCCTTGTCGAAGGCCAGCGGGCCGGTGCCGTTCACGCTGAACTGGAGCAGCAGGTCGCCGACGGACCGGTTCGGCCGCTGGGGTGCGCTGTTCGAGTTGTGGTTCAGCTCGACGTCGTACGTCGTCGTGCCGTTGTCGGCGACGCGGTGCACGGCGAAGAACGTCCAGACGTCGCCGGCGATGATGTCGGTGTAGCTCCAGGCGTCGGTGATGTCGTCCTTGCCGTTCGACGAACCACCCGTGTGCCAGCCGTTGGCGTCGGTGCTCTCGGAGTCACCCTGGGTGTAGGCCGTGCTGTCCTTCGCGCCGTCGTCCACGTGGGAACCGGTCGTGTCCCAGTCGAGCTTCCCGGCACCGTCGACGCAGGTGTTGCCGTCGATCTCGAAGTTGCCGACCAGGACGGGCGTGTGCTGGGGGTCGCACTGGCTGGCCAACGCGTTGGAGACGACCGAGGTGAGCGAGGCGGCGAGGGTCTTCTGCGGCGTGCTGCCCTTGGAGCCCGTTCCGCCGGTGGCGCCGGAGCCGGTAGTCGCCGGCGAGGAGGAGCTCGAGGACGACGGGGCGGCCGGGCTCGGAGCGCTGGTCGACGGGTCCGCGCTCGGCGTCGGTGAATCGGTCGGAGCACTCGTCGTCGGCGACGGGTCGGGGGTCGCGGCAGCGCTCGGCGCGTCGTTAGGCGTCGACGAGTCCGTGGGACTGGCCGGGGCCGGCGTGAGGTCGTCGGCCATCGCCGGACCCATGCCAAGCACGAGCGCGATCGTCGCGGTGGTCACGATCGCGAGAACGCGTGCGGCCGGGTTGCTGCGGTTGACGGGGCCGAATTGCCGAATAGCCCGAGTGTGTCGACGGTTCATGTGTGCCTGACCCCCATTGGTGGTGTGCCGACCTGACGATGGCTGTCTGGCCTGCGGCGATGCTTGCTGTCGAGTGGCCGCCGAGGTGCACCGGAGGCCGTGGATCCGCGCTGGGGTCCAGTGTCATGGAATTGGAATCTCACTAGACGACGCGTTCGGGGCAGAGGCAACATTTCGGGCACGGTTGGGAACCACGGACTAGGCCACAGCGCCGGACCAGTGACAAAACCGAGCCCTGCGACGCCGTTACAGGACGGGTCGTGGACGCAGCCGTATCGGCGCCGGAATCGGGAATGACAAACGGCTCTGACCTGCGAACAGGTCAGAGCCGTTTCTGTCGGGCTGACAGGATTTGAACCTGCGACCCCTTGACCCCCAGTCAAGTGCTCTACCAAGCTGAGCCACAGCCCGAATGCTCGCAATTGCGGCGAGCGGCACGACCTTACACGGTCGGGAAGCGAAGTCGGGAACCGGCTGTCGGTCGTCGCTCCTAGCCTCGCTTCATGCGGCGATACTCGGATGACGACTTGGCCCACGCAGTCTCTACATCAACCTCGTGGCGGGGCGTCCTTCGAGCTCTCGGACTACGCGCAACCTCGTCCGGAGCCATTCGTTCCGTGCGTGGTCACGCAGATCGGCTCGGTCTCAACCACGACCATTTTCGTGGCCACAGAGCGTGGACCGATCAGCAGCTGGCTGCAGCCGTCCAACGATGTCGGACATGGCCCGAAGTGACGTCCATGCTCGGCTTGACCGGCGGCTCAGCAACAGCCACGCTGCGCGGCCATGCTTTTCGATCCGGACTGGACGTAGCCCACCTGGACCCAGTCCAGGCTGACCCTGTCCAGGACCGAGACCTGGTACCTACTGCGTCTAACCTTGCAAGCGCCGGTTCCCTGATGGCGGCAGCATGGTTCCAACTCTGTGGCTGTGCCGTGTCATGGCCGCTAGAACCTGCGCGGTATGACCTCCTCGTCTGGCGCCACGACCGAGCTGATCGGGTCCAGGTGAAAACAACGACTCATCGCGCCGGACGCTCATGGTGCGTTCGGCTGGCAACGACGCGCCGGCACGTTCACACCTACGCCCCCGACGAGATCGACCAGTTCTTCATCATCGACGGCGACTACAAGTACTACCTCATCCCGCTGCGCGTCGTAGGCGGCCTCAAGACCATCAGTCTCAACCGGTACCAGGCATTCCAGGTCGCACCCAACTAGCCCGCTACCCCAGTGAGCTGGTGTCGACCGCCTCGAACTCCGACGCCGGGATCCTCTTCAGGTCGGAGATCAGCCGGTCGGCCCAGTGCGCGTTCTGCTCGCCACCGAAGTACCAGTCCGACCCGTTGTCAGCCAGCACCAGGCCGTACTTCTTCATCGCCGCGACGACGACCCGCGCCTGCGGGCCCAGTCCCGCCGGGTTGTAGGACGCCTTGAGCCGGAACCGCGCACCCATCGGCGGGTACGCCCAGTTCGTCGTCGAGCCGGCATCGTGGCGCGCGGGGTACAGGTGGTGGCTGCTGGTCTCGGACACGGTGAACCGGATCGCGTGGTCGACGCTTCCGGCAGCCACCTCGTTCCAGCGGAGCAGACCGGGCAGGATCGGCAGACCGGCGGCGTCGGCGGAGGTCCAACCGTTGGGCCGCACCCGGTTGCTCCTCAACGACCACGTCGCTCCCGAGCCGGCCCTCCAGCCGCTCCGGGTCGAGCGCGTCAACCACGTCTCGTAGAGGCGGCAGGTGCTCTTGTCCACCACGATCGCGTGCCGGTCCCCCGTCGAGGCACGACCGCCCTCGATCCGGGTGTCCCTGCCGAGTGGGTATCGGACGTGGTCGCTCTCGGAGGAATAGCCGAACCGCACCCTCACCTTCGGATGTGTCGCCCCGACCACCGTGATCGGGATGCCGTAGTTCGGCCCGTCCCCGTACGACGGCCCGAAGTCCGGGTGCAGATTCACGCCCGATCCCATGTGCGACATCCACACGGCACTGCGGCGGTCGACCGGCAGCTTCCGGATGTCGGCGTGCCACCAGTTGCTCGCCGGGAACGCCCGACAGCTCGTCCCGGCGATCGGCCGACCCGGCGGCGACGCTGCGTGTGCCGTCAGGCCGGGCGACACCGCGCATGCCAGGGCTGCGAGCAAGAACACGGCCACGATCGTCGGGGTCCCGCGTCGGCGCATAGGTACATGGTCACACCGGGTGTCTGATTTGTCAGGCTTTCACCCTCAGCGCTTGCGCTTCTCCCGCGGGCGCACCTGGATGTTGATCGGAGTGCCGGTGAAGCCGAACTCCTCACGCAGCCGACGCTCGATGAACCGCTCGTAGGCGGCATCGAGCTTGCCCGAGGTGAACAGGGCGAACGTGGGTGGCGACGTCTGCGCCTGGGTGCCGAACAGGATCCGTGGCTGCTTGCCGCTGCGCACCGGGTGCGGGTGCTCGGCGACCAGGCGACCGAGGAACGCGTTGAGCATGCCGGTCGAGATCCGGGTCTCCCAGCCGGCCAGGGCCGCCTCGAGCGCCGGGACGAGGCGGTCGATGTGCCACCCGGTCCGCGCGGTCACGTTGATCCGCGGCGCCCACTGGACTTGCACGAGCTCGCGCTCGTACTCGCGCTCGAGGTAGTAGCGGCGCTCGTCGTCGACCAGGTCCCACTTGTTGAAGCAGATCACCAGCGCCCTGCCTGAGTCGCGCACCGTCTGGATGATCCGCATGTCCTGCTCGGAGATCGACTGGCTGCCGTCAATCACGAGGACGGCCACCTCGGCACGCTCCATCGCGGTCGCCGTACGCAACGACGCGTAGTACTCGTGGCCCGATGCGGTCTTGACCCGCTTGCGGATGCCGGCGGTGTCGATGAACTTCCAGATCTTCCCGCCGAGCTCGACCAGCTCGTCGACCGGGTCCACCGTCGTTCCCGACGCGTCGTCCACCACGACCCGCTCCTCCCCCGCCAGCTTGTTCAGCAGCGAGGACTTGCCGACGTTCGGGCGTCCGATGATCGCGATCCGGCGCGGGCCGCCGATCTCGGCGAACGACTCCTCCGGTGCCTCGGGCAGCGCTGCCAGGATCGCGTCGAGCATGTCGCCCGACCCTCGCCCGTGCAGGGCCGAGACCGGGAACGGCTCGCCCAGACCCAGGTTCCACAGGCCGAACGCCTCGGCCTCGGCGCGCTGGTCATCGACCTTGTTCGCCGCCAGGACGACCGGCCGTCCGCTCTTGCGTAGCACCTTGACGACGGCCTCGTCGGCGTCGGTGATCCCAACGGTGGCGTCCACCACGAACAGCACCGCGTCGGCCAGCGTGACGGCGACCTCGGCCTGGGCCGAGATCCGCTCCGCGAGACCTTCGGCGTCGGGGTCCCAGCCGCCGGTGTCGATCACGGTGAAGGCGCGGCCGTTCCAGGTCGCGTCGTAGGAGACGCGGTCGCGGGTCACCCCGGGCTTGTCCTCGACGACGGCCTCGCGGCGACCGATGATCCGGTTGACCAGCGTCGACTTGCCGACGTTGGGCCGTCCGACCACAGCCAGGATCGGGGTCCGGACCTGCTCTTGCTCACTCACGGTGCTTCCTGACTGTTCTCGTTGCTGTGCTCGTCTTCGGGAAGAGGTCCCGGAAGGGTCATGCCGGTGGCGGCCTCAGCGGCTGCGACGTTCGTGATGATGGCCTGCCGGATGGTCTCGGTCAGTGCACGGACCTCGCCCTGCCGACGCGGCCAGCCCTGTTGCGCCACGGCCACGGGTTCGCCGTACGTGACGACGATCCGGGTGCCCGCCGGCGGAAACGTGCTCGAGCTCCCCGGCAGCCGCGTCCCGAGGAACGCCACCGGGACGACCGGAGCACCGGCCGCCAGCGCCAGGTACGCCGCGCCACCGGCAGCCGTGAGGACCTCGCCCGAACCGCGGGTCTGCTCAGGGAACAAGCCGGCGACACCGCCGTCCCGCAGGACCCGCAATGCTGTCTTGAGTGCCAGGGGGTCGGGCTCGCCGCGCTCCACCGGGATCTGACCGGACACCGTCAGGAACGCACCCAGCGGGCCGGTGTACAGCTCGCGCTTCGTCAGCGCGTGCACCGGGCGCGGACCGACGATCGCCATCAGCGGGCCGTCGAGGAAGCCGATGTGGTTCGCTGCGAGGACGACCGGACCGGTGGCCGGCACGTTGTCGGCGCCGAGCTGGGTGATGTCCCAGCGACGGTGCGCGACCGCAGCGAACGCCGGCCGCAGCCGATGCAGCGCCAGCGTCGCGGGGTGCCTGACGTCGTCGGTGCGCGGCAGCTCGCAGCTGACCGTCGTACTCATCCGCGCCGACTCATGACGTGGTCCGGACTGCGACCGCCTGCTCGACGATCTCGACGACGCGGGCGATCACCTCGTCCAGGCCGTACGGCGTCGTGTCGAGGTGGATCGCGCCCTCCGGCACGACCAGGGGTGCAGCTGCACGGGAGGAGTCGATGGCGTCGCGGCGCAGCAGGTCTGCCTCGGTCGCCGCGAGCGATCCCGTGCCGTTCTCCGCCGTACGCCGCCGCGCGCGAGCCGCCGCGTCCGCGGTCAGGTAGAGCTTCACATCGGCCTCGGGCCAGACCACCGACCCGATGTCGCGACCCTCGACGACGATGCCGCCCGCGTCCAGCGACGCGGTGATGATCGAGCGCTGCAGCTCGAGCAGGCGGGAGCGCACCGCCGGCACCGTGGCGACCGGGCTGACGGCCGCGGTCACCTCGGTCGAGCGGATCGCCTCGGCGACGTCGTCCCCGTCGAGCGTGATGGTCGGGTCGAGCGGGTCGGTGCCGGAGACGAGCTCCGGCGCACCGGCGTGCTCGGCGACCGCGTCGGCGTCGTGCACGTCAACGCCGTGGCGCAGCATCCAGAGCGTCATCGCCCGGAACTGGGCACCGGTGTCGAGGTAGCGCAGACCGAGCCGGTCGGCGACACCCCGCGAGGTACTCGACTTGCCCGATCCGGACGGCCCGTCCATCGCGACGACCACGGTGTTGCCCACTGCACTGCTCCTGACGAACTCGACAGCGTCCGGACCACCTGCTCACGTGTCCAGCGCCGGGGAGCAGCCTACCGGTGAGCGGTCCAGTTCCTTGCCTCGAGAGCGCCGCGCAGCCGCTCGGCGGCGCTCGCTTCGACCTGCAGCTCGACCAGACCGGCCGGCCGGCCGGGATCGTGGTCGATGCGCAGGTCCTCCACGTTGACGCCGATCTCGCCGATGTCGGTGAACAGCCGGGCCAGCTCGCCGGGGTGGTCCGGCACCAGCACGTACACCGGTCCGGTCTGCAGCGGCGCTCCCCCGTGCTTGCCCGGGATGATCTGGGTGCCGGCCACACCGCGGGCCAGGATGTCGACGAGGTCGTCGGGCGAGGCGTCGTCGACCGCCCCGATCAGGGCGTCGAGCTGGTCGCGAAGCGACCGGAGCAGGTCGCCGACCACGACCGCGTTCGCCCTGATGATCTGGCCGTAGAGGTCCGGGTCGCCGGCAGCGACCCGGGTCACGTCCCGGACCCCCTGACCCGAGAGGGACAGGTGCTCGGGCACGGCGTCGGTCAGCTGCCCGGCCGCCAGGACGGCGAGCAGGTGCGGCAGGTGCGACGTGCGGGCCACGGCGAGGTCGTGCTCGACCGGGGAGAGCCGGACGGCCGCCGCGCCGCAGAGCGCGATCAGGTCCTCGACGAGCCTCACCGCAGCCGGGTCGGTGTGCACGTGCGGCGTCACGGCCCACGGGCGGCCGTCGAACAGGGAGGCGCTGGCCGCGAGCGGACCCGACCGTTCGCTGCCCGCCATCGGGTGGCTGCCGACGTACCGGGCGAGGGTCGCCTCGTCGACCTGGTCGGAGATCTGCTCGAGGGGCTGCGCCTTCACGCTGCCGATGTCGGTGACCACGGCACCGGTGGCGAGCGCGTCGAGCGCGACCTCGGCGATGTGCACCGGCGGCACCGCGACGACGACGAGCTGGGCGGTCCCGTCAGCGGGGACCGCCTCGCCGGCACCCAGGCTGATCGCGGTGCGGACGTGCTCGGGGTTGGCATCGCTCAGCCAGACCGGGATCCCGGCTCGGCGCGCTGCCAGGCCGATCGAGGTGCCCAGCAGGCCGGCCCCGATCACGTGGATCGGACCTGTCAGCACGACGCTCTCGGACATCAGCTGGGCCCGTCGGACTGGTCGTCCGGCAGGGACCTCACCTTGGTCAGGTCCGAACGCAGGGCCGCGGCCCCGTGCAGGTAGACGTGGGTGACCTCGCGGCGCTCCAGATCGGTGTCCACGTGCGCCATCATCCGGACCACGCGCGGCATCGACCCGTCGATCTCGAGCTCCCGGGCGCAGATCAGCGGGATCTCGCCGAACCCGAGCCTGCGCGCCGCGTACGCCGGGAACTCGGCGACCAGGTCGGAGGTCGCCGTGAAGATCACCGAGATGAAGTCGTCGACGTCCAGCTTGTTGGCCGCCATGACCTCGGTGACCATCTCGGTGACCCGTTCGAGCATCTGCTCGCGGGTGTCCTCGACCAGCTGGGTCGCTCCTCTAATCGCACGCACAGACACGCTCCCGACCCTATAGGCCAGCGGTGTCGAGCAGCGATCCCACCTCGTCGAGGGTGAGCTCGCGCAGGGCGCCCCGCCGCAGGTTCCCGATCCGGACCGGACCGATCGCCGTACGGGTCAGCCGGGTGACCGGGTGCCCGATCTCGGCGAGCAGGCGCCGCACGATCCGGTTCCGCCCCTCGTGGATGACCAGCTCGACGATGCCGCGGTCAGCGGTGGTCGAGATGACCCGGGCGCGCCGTACCTCGACCGGCCCGTCCTCGAGCGTCACGCCCGCGAGCAGGGTTGCGACGGTGCCCTTGTCCACCGCGCCGGAGACCTCGGCGACGTACGTCTTCTCCACCTCGTACGACGGATGAGCCAGTCGCTGCGCGAAGTCGCCGTCGTTGGTGAGCAGCAGCAAACCGTCGGTGTCGGTGTCCAGCCGCCCGACGTGGAACAACCGCTCGGTCCGGTCGGCGACGTACTCGCTCAAGGACGGCCTGCCCTCGGGGTCCGACATCGTCGAAACCACGCCGCGCGGCTTGTTGAGCACGAGGTAGACGCTCGGGGAGATCGGCGGCAACCGCTTGCCCGAGACCCGGATCACCGCGACCCGCGGGTCGACCTTGGTGCCGAGCCGGGTGACGACCGCCCCGTCGACCTCGACCTCGCCGGCCAGCATCAGCTCCTCGCACTTGCGACGGCTGGCGACCCCGGAGGTCGCGAGCAGCTTCTGCAGCCGGATCAGGCCGTCCTCGTCGAGATCGGGCAGGTTCTGCGCGTCGTGCTCAGGCATCGACGTCGGGCTCGACCGGCGGCTCCGGCGTCACGGACGCTGGCGAGGCCGCGGTGGCGGCGAGCTCCTCGTCGAAGTCGAACTCGTCCATGTCAGGCACGTACGGCGCCAGCTCCGGCAGCTCGTCGAGCGAGGTGATGCCGATCCGCTCGAGGAAGTAGACCGTGGTGCGGTAGAGGTGGGCACCTGTCTCCGCGTCGGTGCCGGCCTCCTC
>JACXTT010001505.1_pt1 | contig 38629 bp, 24 predicted proteins | sample 9270951 | NCBI WGS metagenome assembly JACXTT01 (sample SAMN15532306, study PRJNA645909) | rock metagenome | isolation source: weathered quartz diorite | place: Puerto Rico | collected 2017-06-21
CTCGCTACCGCCCGAACCTGACGAAGGTGCTGGGACGACCATTTCTCTTCCACAGCACCTTGTCATTCGGAGTCAGCCGCTACGCGTTCGGACTTTCGCTATTACTTGGACAGCCTCCTCGAAGGAGGGGCGGCCGCGCCGATCAAACAATTGTCTCGCTACATCAGAATCGGCGAGGCCGGGGAGGTCTAACAACTGTTCTGACCTCCCGGGCCGCGCCCCGTTTAAGGTAGCGAGACAATTTTTTTATGGGGTGCAGCCACCCTTCCTCAAAGGAGGGGTAGAGAGAGCCTGCTCTTTCGCCTGCTAGGATTTGAGATGCAAGATTCGCCCAATATTCATTTTCAAAATTCCGTTTTGTTTCTCCTCGCATGCGGGAGCGGCGTAGCGGCGCTCATTTACGAGATCGTCTGGTTTCAGCTCCTGGAATTGGTCATTGGCTCTTCCGCCGTCACGCTTGGCGTCATTCTCGCAACTTTCATGGGAGGCACGTGTCTCGGCAGCATGCTGCTTCCGCGGTTAGTTTCCACAAAACAGCATCCGCTGCGAGTGTACGCCGCGATCGAGATCGGCATCGCCGTTCTTGGAATCCTCGTCTTGGTTCTGATGCCTCTGGCAGGCGGTATCTACACAGCTTGGAGCGGTGACGGTCTGCGAGGATTTCTGCTCCGCGGGGTTATCGCGGGCGCGTGCCTGTTGCCTCCGACGTTGCTGATGGGAGCCACGCTCCCTGCGCTGGCGCGACATGTTGAAGCGACACCCAATGGCGTCTCATGGCTTGGATGTTTTTACGGCGGCAACATCGCAGGAGCCGTGTTTGGATGCCTGGTGTCTGGTTTCTATTTGCTGCGCAACTACGACGTCACGACCGCCGCTTACTTCGCGGTAGCGGTGAACGCAGCGGTAGCGGGGACCGCGCTCGCACTTTCGGCGATCGGAAAGCGCGAGGCCGAACCTCCTCCCTCCGGGAGAAGGTGGCGCGAAGCGCCGGATGAGGGCCATCACGAAACCGTTTACATCGTCATCGCCTTATCCGGCCTCTGTGCCCTGGCGGCCGAAACGGTCTGGACGCGCATGCTTGGATTGCTGCTGGGGGGATCGGTCTACACGTTCTCAATCATCCTTGCGGTCTTTCTCACCGGCCTCGGAATCGGAAGCGGCATCGGATCTTTACTCTGTCGTATTCTCGCGCGCCCTCGTCTCGCGCTAGGCTGGTGTCAGGTCCTTATCGCCGTCGCGATTGCCTGGACCGCATACAGTCTGACTGCATCGCTCCCGTACTGGCCCGTCAATCCCTCGATATCCTCGAACATTTGGTTCACTTTTCAACTCGACCTCGACCGCGCGTTTTGGGCCCTGCTGCCGCCGACACTGCTGTGGGGCGCGAGCTTTCCGCTGGCGCTTGCCGCTGCCGCAAAAAATGGCCAAGACTCCGGCGGACTCATGGCGAGTGTATACGCTGCTAACACGATAGGAGCGATCGCCGGTACGCTCGGCGCCAGCTCGTTCCTCATCGCGCGCATCGGATCCCAGCGTGTAGAGCAGGCGCTGATCGCTTTGTCGATGGCCGCAGGTTTGCTGCTCCTCTTGCCGCGAGTGCGATGGGCTGTCGCAGCGTTGGGCATCATTGCGGTGCTGTGGAGCGGAGTCCTGATCAACAGTGTTCCGCCGATTGCTAAACCGCTGATCGCGTATGGCCGGTATGCGGCAACGTGGGTCGGCAAAAGCGACATTATTTATGCAGAAGAAGGCCTGAACGCATCGGTTGCCGTCTCGAGTTTTCCGAGCGGCGCCTTGACCTATCACGTTGCAGGCAAGATACAGGCCTCGAGTGTCGCGCGGGACATGCGGCTCCAGCGAATGTTGGGACACCTCACCTCGCTTGTGCCGGCGAGCCCGCGCTCGGTTCTTGTCATCGGCTGCGGCGCTGGAATCACGGCGGGCGCGGTGTCCATCGATCCTGGAGTGGAACACATGACCATCGTGGACATCGAGCCGCTCGTGCCACAGGTCGCTGCGGACTACTTCAGTAAATACAATTTCGACGTCATCCACAACTCAAAGGTCCGCGTGCGCATCGATGATGGGCGTCACTACCTTCTGACAACGAGGGAACGGTTCGATGCGATTACTGTCGATCCGCTCGATCCGTGGGTGAAGGGCGCGGCGAATCTGTACACCAAAGAATTCTTCGAGACAGTCAAAGAGCATCTCAATCCCGGAGGCGTGATCACGATATATGTGCAGCTCTTCGAAACGAACCTGGAAGCGGTCAAGAGCTCGATCGCAACATTCTTCGAAGTTTTCCCGAACGGTGCCATCTGGGGAAACACGTACGAGGGCAAAGGTCACGACATGGTGTTGCTTGCCCAAGTTGAACCGATGCGGATCGACATGGACAAAATGGAAAAGCGTGTAAGTCATACTCCGATTGCGCAGTCGCTCTCCGAAGTCGGCATGAATTCGTCCGTGGATTTGTTAGCGACTTACGCGGGCCGGAGATCCGATCTAACGCCTTGGCTGAAAGACGCCAGGATTAATCTCGATCGTAACCTGCGCATGCAGTACCTGGCAGGCTTCGGACTCGACCTTGACGAAAGCGCATCCATCTATGCGGACATGCTGACCTACAGACGCTTTCCCGATGATCTTTTCATTGGTTCCGAAACACGAGTGAATTCGCTGCGAGAGAGGATTCACGCCAGTGACCAGTGACAAGCGCCATCACTCATAACGGAGAGCCACCATCGGATCCACTTTCGTCGCACGCCGCGCGGGTACGTAACAGGCGAGGAGAGGTACGGCGCTCATGGCGAACGCGATCACAACAAACGTTAACGGGTCGGTGGCGGTGATACCGAAAAGCAAGCTTTGCATCAGTCGGGTAAGGGCAAGCGAAGCCAGCAGGCCAATCATGACACCAGCCAGAGTCAACGCCATTCCTTGTCCGATGATCAGCTTCAGCACATCGTGCCGCCCCGCGCCAAAAGCCATGCGGATGCCGATTTCGTACGTGCGCTGTGCTGTCATAAAACTGATCAAGCCGTACAGTCCAATACCTGCCAATATCAACGCCAGAACGGCGAATGACGCGAGTAACAGGAGATTGAATCGTCGCTGGTTGAGCGAGCGCGCGACGAGTTGATCAATAGTTGCTACGCTGGAGAAGGCCTGCTCTTTATTGACCTCGCGGATTTTCTCTTTGACCGCGGGCAGTAAGGTTAGCGGATCGGTTGCGGTGCGCACGAAATAGGTCATGGAGTTGGGATATCCGATCGAGCTCGCGTGTGATACGAAAACCTCCGGCTTCGCTTCGGTCTCCAGGCCTGCGGTGCGCGTGTCACCGACAATGCCGACGATCTCTGCGGTGAAGTCGCCACCGTATGATCGAAACGAAATCTTTTTTCCAACTGGATCCTCAACCGGCCAGTAGCGGACGGCCATTGTGTGGTTGATGACCGCAACCGGCACATCTTTCGTATCAAACCTCGTGAGAAGACGACCGCTAAGCAAAGGCACACGCAAGGCGTGAAAGTAGTCCGCCGTGACTGAAATCAGATTGGCGGTTGCATCTCCTTCCGGCGCAACTGAGGGACGGCCCTCAATTTTGATGGTCGTTGGCTGAGCCACTTGATTGTCGGAAAATGGCAGAGCAGACGCGGCGCCCGCTCCTGTCACACCGGGCATTGCGGCGAGCTTCTCCAGCGTCTGATTGAGAAAAGCCGTTCGCTGCTCCGTCGTCCGTCGCGCCAATTGAACTTCCAGCGTGAGTGCTTTGTTCGCAGCAAAGCCGGGATCGACCTCGAGCAATGCCACGAAACTACGCGCCAGCAAACCTGCGCCGACGAGCAAAACGAAAGCGACAGCAACCTGGATAACGACAAGGGCACGACGAAAGTGTTGTCTTGCCCTGCCGGCGGTTGTCGTGTGGCTGCCCTCTTTCAGCACATCCTGCAAATTCAGCCGCGTGTTCTGAAGAGCCGGCGCTAGACCGAATAGCAGGGCGGTGAAAACGGAAATGCTCATCGCGAAAAGCAGCACACGAGAATTGAGGTTGATTTGGTCCAGACGCGGCAGGCGGTTGGCGCTGAGCGCAACGACGACGTGAATCAACCAGCTCGACAGCAGCAAGCCGCCAATGCCGCCGAGACCTGCGAGCACCAAGCTTTCGATCATCGATTGGCGCACCAGCTGACCGCGGCTTGCCCCGAGCGTACTGCGCACTGCAAATTCTCGTTGCCTTTCCGCAGCGCGCGCAAGCAGCAGATTGGCGACGTTGGCGCAGGCAATCAAGAGGACTAGACCAACGGCTCCGAATAACACGAGCAGCGCCGGACGCACGTCCCCGAAAAGAATTTGACGCAATGGCAACAGCGTGATGCCGATGCTCGCGTTGGTTTGAGGGTATTGCTCAGCGAGGCGAGCAGCGACGGCATTCATTTCCTGCTGAGCTTGTTCTCTGCTGCGGCCAGGTTTCAATCGACCCACGACAAAGATGAACGTCCTGCCGCGATTCTGCATGTCATTGTCGCGGCGCGGGCGCGGCGCCCACAATTCTCGTCCCGGCGGATATTCAAACTCCGGCGGCATAATACCGACGACGATTGTTGGCTGATTATTGAATGTCAGTTTCCGCCCGACCAGGTTCGGATCACCGCCAAAGTGGTTCTGCCACCATTTGTAGCCCACCACGACGACCGGGCTCGCGCCCGGCTGATACTCCTCAGGCAGGAACGTGCGGCCTCGAAATGGACGCGCGCCGAGCGCCTCAAAGAATCCTGGCGAGACAACCCATGAGCGAATAGCTTCCGGTTCGGCATCGCCGGTCAAAAGATGGCCCCACGGCTCGGCCATACCGAATTCCTCGAAGGATTGGCTACGCTCCTGCCAATCAAAAAAGTCCGCGGGTGAAGTCTCCTCGCGCTCAACGCCGCGTTTGGGAGCGGTTTGCCAGACGGTGAGGATACGCTCGTCGTGCGGGTAAGGCAGCGCGCGTAATAGAACGCCGTTCACCACACTGAAGATCGCTGTATTGGTGGCGATGCCGAAGGCCAATGTCAACACCACGACAACGGTGAACGCCGGCTTCTTCGTCAGCGTGCGGACGCTGGTTCGCAGGTCACGAAAAGAGTTTTCCACTGTTCTACCTGCCCAACGAGAGCTCTGCGTTCGCCTGCTCGCATGTGCCGGGCCAGCCTTGATGACAGGCGATCGCATATAGCGCGGCCGGATCCCGCTCGCGGATCTGACCCTTGCTTCCCCTCAAAATGACGGGATAGTCCTCGAGCGTCGGCTGCGCGCTCACGAACGCACCAACCTCGCCGTGCAACGTGCTGAGGTTGCGACAGGCGGCGTTGAAACTTAAGTTGCAGCCACGGACGAGAGGTTCTACAGCTCCGGCGATATCGAGTCTTCGAAGATCCTCGCCCGAACGCGAGAGCGCAATATGAAGAAGACCGGCTTCATTGCACGCCCAACCCGATCCTTGATTGCAAAAGCCGACCTCTAAATCGGCAAGATAGGGGCAGGCGTACGGTCTTCCATCTTCGCAGGCGTGCCGCCAAAACGGCAGCCACTGACCGGGATGGTTGTCCCCCACGCCTTGCGCGGCACTCATTACGACAAAAACCATCGCCCAAACGGTCATGTATGCGACGTGACGCTGGTGTGGCTCGAGTGATCGGCCGAGCGAAGCCGTATCGAATATCCGAAGTATTTTGGAACGCGCTGCCCGATCGACTCCCTTAATCGACAGGTTCAGGAGCGGCACCTGGAGAAGTTTGTCGTAGAACGTCGGCATTCCGAGGCTGCCGAGCAACTGATACAACACGACGGTGCTCAACCCATAAAGCGCGCCGAAAATCACGCGCCCAAGTTCCGTGCGGGGCGAGGTGGAAGGATCGGTAAACAGCAGATGCATTCCCAAGAAAACGGCAATCGGAATGTACGAATCGTAAAAGAAATAAATCCCGGTGGTGGCGTAGTAGACGAGACCGAACAGGTAGGTCGTCACGACCGCCGACATCGTCATTGAGGTCACGCCGAAGAAGAATTGGCCTGGCAAGCCGATGAGAAAGAGCATGAGGTACATGTGCGGTGGATAGAATTGCGTACTCGCAATCTCCCGTCCCCACGTAATCCCGCTTGCGCCGGTGAGCAGAAGGCCGAGCGAAATCACCGCAAGTGGAAATGACGACGGATTGAAGATGTGGACGCGGCGGCCTTCTTTCTCCCAACGTATGAGCTCTTTGGCCGTGAATCCGAATGCGACCATCGCGAATTGAAGATAGAACCAGTCCGGTTTGAACCAGAGGAACAGATTGATGCTGAAGATCACGGGGAATGGAGCGAACCCGAGTGTGTAGGTTTCGCGCCGAGACCACGCGAGCAGCATGTCGAACGCATAGGCGAAGAGCAATTGCGAGAGGATGAGGTGGGCGGAGTCGTATACCTGCGGCCAATACCAGCCCCAATAAAGCAGAACCGAACCCTGCGCGCATGCTTGCAGGTAATGCTGCTTTCTCGCGACCACCTCGAGCTTGAGTGTTCTTCCTTTTCGCCCAACCCAGACGAGCAGCAACGCATTCCACGCCGACAACGCGAGCGCAGCGCCCAGGCAAGCCCAAAGCACCCTCGGGTTCTGTCGGACTGGCGCGAGGAACGCAAGGCCAGCGAGCGCACAGGTCAACGCAAACGGTAGAACGAGCAATTTCTTGCTACGCATTTTGTTCGGCTTAGTCTTTACCAGATGTGGGCAAGCTGCAAACGGAAATAGCCACAAGAAGGCACAAAAATTACAAGGAGTCGATTGCCCTTCAGAACCGCGTTATCAAGCCGAGGCGGAGAGCACGCGGGGATCCGGGAGAAATATTCGTGTTACTGTCCGCGTTTACGTAATACGTCTGGTCGAAGAGATTCTCCACGTTAACCTGGAGACGAATCCTTTCAGTAACCGAAAAATAGAGCCCCGCATCCGCTCGTGTGTACGCGGGCAGCGTGACCGTCTTGCCAATCGCGGCAAACATGTTCGTGCGGCGAAGTATTCCGATTCCAGCGCCCCATTTCGAGTTGATCTGATAGGCATTCCATATCGAAAACGTGTGATGCGGAACTTGAGGCACCTGCGCACCGGCTTGTGCATTCGTTGTCGGGCTGGCAATGAAGGCTTCTTGATAGGCGTAGCCTCCCGTCACCTTCCAGAAACGAGTGAGCCTCCCATTCAATGCGACCTCATAACCGTTACTACGTGTCCTGCCGGTTTGAACGATTCGCGTCGGATCGTTGGGGTCGGTCGATCGAGTATTCGTGCGGTCCAGTCGATAGACCGCCGTCGTCAACGAGAGGTCCCGATAGATATCCCACTTTGTGCCAAGTTCGATGTTCTTGAACTCCTCCGGCTTGACTTGTTGAGTAATCGTTGTGAGGGAGGAGAACTGATCACCCGAACTCGGCAGATAGGAGACGCTGTAATTGCCATAGATCGAGAGCATCGCGATCGGCTTCAACACAACTCCGGCCCGCGGCGAGATCAGATTGTCAATACGGCGCAGGTTTTCATCGAGTCGATTGTTGTGATACCGCAGATCAAAATAATCAAAACGAAGACCGCCGATGAATTGAAGATGTCGAGAGAATTCGATCTGATCTTGAACGTAGACCGCAGCCAGATTGGTCTCGAGGTGGTTGTTTGCATCCGTTGCACTCTGCCGAAATGTTACGGGGGTGTTGATCGCCGGATTTGAATAGGCAACGGAGATCGAGGTCGTGGTGTTGTTGAAGTAACCCGTGTTGCGCAAATTGTCCGTTAACTGGCGTCCGATCTCGGTTCCGCCTAGCACCGTATGCCGGATTCTTCCCGTCGCTAGAGTGTAAGTGAGATTGGTCTGGTCGAATACATTCCGCCGCTGCGTTGCGTTATTGTACGCAGAGAGAGCGACCAGACTTTTATTGGCGCTCACTGCGCCGGGAACAAAATTCTGATAACCGCGATCGTAATCCCCGAACGTCAGCCGGTTCTGAATACGGAGTCTGCCCGACTGGTGCTCGATCGTCATCGATCCGAGATTCACACGCGCCCGTACTTTGCTCGCGTCCGGATTGCCGAAGAAAGTAGCAATGTCAACGTCGGCGGGCTTGCCGTCAAACGATGGAATACCCCGATCGGCGACGCGATGATCGCGAAAGAACTCGTAACCCACTGTGATTCTGGTGGCGTTGCTGGGAACGAAAGTCAGAGTGGGGTTGATACCGGAGCGGTCGAGATCGACATGCTTTCGGAAACTCCCAGACTTTTCGAAAAGGCCGTTCAAGCGAAGCGCGAGATGATTCGATAGCGGCTGATCGAAATCCGTTGTGAAACGTTTGCTGCCATACGAACCGCTCAGCAACGACACTTCGCGCAACGGCATGAAATCCGCTTCCTTCGTCACACGATTGATCACACCACCGCCACCGCCCCGCCCGAAAATCATTGCGTTGGGACCTTTGAGCGCTTCCAGCCGTTCGAGGTTGTAGAGATCGCGATAGTATTGAACGTCGTCTCGAACGCCGTTGACGAAGAAATCCGCGGATGAGCTATTGCCGCGAATGACGATTTGGTCGCGGTTGTTCTCGCCCTGATGAGCCGTGATGCCGGGTATATAACGCACGACATCACCGACACTCAGCATCGATTGATCGCGAACCTGTTGTTGCGTCACAACCGCAATCGATTGCGGCACGTCGCGCAAGGGCGTGGGTGTTTTCGTCGCGCTGCTAATGGCCGACAGTTCGGACCTCGGCGAGTCAGTGACTGTCACCACGGCCCGAATCGCAGCAACTTCGAGCGTGAAATCCTGGATTTGCCCAGCATCTGGCGCGATGTTAACCGCCCGCGATGTTTCCGAAAAACCCGGCATTGCGACGTTGATGGTGTATTTCCCCGGCGCGAGTAAAAGGAAGTAGCGGCCACTTTCATTGGAAATCGTTGACGCACTTAATCCTCGTTCGGGAATTGCCGTAATTTTTGCACCGGCAATAATGGATTTTGTTGAATCCAGTACATTCCCTTCGAGAGTGAATTGCGTCGTCTCTGCGCGGAGTTGACAGAAAATTCCAGCCGTTAAAAGGACGCCGATGACAAATGAAATGTGTGTTTTGGGTTGCATTGCCATTCCCTCCAAAGGTTTTTAGGTGGCGCGGAGGTGAATGGACTGGCGGGCCGCCCAGCAGTACAATGAGCACCCGCGCTGGTTGGAGACTTCGATGGATTCCGCCGCGCGACCCGGGGGATGTGCCGTTGCCGCGGCATATCCCTCTTTTCGTTTTTAATGTCGCAGTGGGATTATCGCGATGGAGGGCGGCGGTTGTCAACGACAATGAAAATCGTTCTCATTTATTAAGGTCCCGCCGCCAAACGAGGAAGTGGAGAATATGTCACAACCTTTAGCGTCTGTCCGTGCTGAGATCGATCGAATGTTATCGGAAGTCGGGACGCTCGAATCGCGGTTAAAAGAGAATCTTCAGCAATCGTTGGCGGCCGTCGCCAATGCTGTCGATGACGAATTGAAGGAAGCGGTGAGCGCAGCGGAACAAGCCGTGCGAAAGCGGACCTTCCTCGAGGTTCGTAATCAATACGCCAAAGAAGTCGAGCCGATCATTACCGAAAAAGCGCTGCTCGAACAGCGCCTTCAGACCGTTACGAAACAATTCGAAGAACAAAAGCAGTTCTGGAACGCGAAGCTCCTTGAAGCGGACCACAAGTTGTCCAAGCTCGATGTCGACTTCCAGAAAAGCCAGGCCGAACAGGCATCGCTGCGGAACTCGCTCAGCCGCGAGACTGAGAAGTTGTTGCAGACGGAGGAGGGTTTCAAACGGCTCGAGGCGGAAGTTCGGCGGATTGCCTTGGAAAAGCAGGCTCTCGAAGTTCGGCAGCAGCAGTCGGAAGCAAAACGTTCAGAAGGCGAACTCACCGTGGCCCAATTGCTGGCCGATACGCATCGACTGAATGCTGAGAAACAAGGGCTGTTGTCGAATCTCCAGCAGATCGCGGTGAAACTGAGCACAACCGAGCAAAGCCTGGCTGCTCTCCAGCCGCAATTCCGCCAGGTCACCGCTGAAAAACTCGAGATCGAGGCCCGGCTTCAACAAGCAGAGGCAAAACGTGCAGAAGCGGCAGAATCTGCTGCGCGACTGTTGGCCGATACCGGACAAGCGCAGGCCGGAAAGAAGGAGCTCGAAACGCAGCTCAGGGAGGTGCAGGCTCGCCGGAAGGTGACGGAAGATCTTCTGGTGAAGTTGCAGACGCAGCTCAAACTGACAGAAGCAGAAAAGCTCGAACTCGATAGACGTCTCGCTGATGCGATCGGCCACTTCAACCAGGCGGAACGGTCGTTGGTTGATTTGCGCGTACAACTCGAATTGGAGCGATCGGGCAAACGCGAGCTCGAGAGCAGACTCGCCGAAACTTATGCGGAAGCGGCAAGGTCCGAGCGGGCGCAGGCCAAACTTCAGGCAGAACTCCAACGAAACCAATCCGAAGGCCACGAATTCGAGACGAAGTTGAGAGACACTTTGGCCGCCAGGAAGGAGATTGAAGCCAAACTACAGGAAACTGCGGCGAAACTTTCTGAGACGGAACTCACTCTGGGCCAACTGCGGAAGGATTCAAAACAATTTGAAGCCGAAAAACAGCTGCTCCAGCGAGAGTTGAGAGATACCGCACTGAGTCGATCGAATGCCGAAACACGGTTGAGAGAGGCGGCAGAGCGCTTTGCCCGCGCCGAAGAATTGATAGCTTCACTGCGGGCGGAAGTAGCAGAGGTGCGAGCCGGCCGTGTACACCTGGAAGTCAGGCTAAAAGAAACCACAGCTGGCCGGGCCGAGCTCGAAAAGAAGTTGAGCGGTGTTCGGTCCACGCGATCGGATCTTGAAATCGAATTGGAGCGGGAACGGGGCGTGAGAGCGGCTCTCGAACAGCAAGTCCAGAAACTTGAAGGGGACTTGCAATCGGCCAGAGCTAGACAGTCAACGAGCGCACTAACGGCCGTGACGTCGGACAAACTCGCGCAGGAAATCGCGCGAATCGAGGGCTTGCTTTCTGAAGTGCTCAAGCTCATTGAAGATCCGGCTTCCGCGCTGTCGACAATCATGCGCAAAAATCTGGAGAAGACCGAGCTGGAGTCCTACTTGAAGGGCATTCGGTTCGCCACGAGTCACGCGTGAATGCGCAGATCGCGCCAGGTTATTGCGAATCCGAGTCAGGCGTGATAGCTTCCGCACACCACTTCGAACACTTCAAGCGCGGGAGTCTTTAATGACGACAGCTTTCGATCGACGAAGCTTCCTGAGCACAGCCTTGAGTTCATTGGGTCTGGCGGCAATGTTCCGTGGCCATGCGGCAGTTTTCGCACAAGCAACCGCTGGCAAGCCGTATCGGATCGACATACATCATCATTTCGGACCGCCCGTGTGGGTGGCGGAGGTCAAGGGCCGTCCGCTTTTGCAGCCGGCGAATACGACCTGGACGGCGGCAAAATCGATCGAAGATATGGAGAGGGGTGGCGTCGCCGCGTCGGTCGTCTCGATCACTAATCCAGGTTTGTGGTTCGGCGACAAGACTGTCACCGGCCGCCTCGCGCGCGGATGCAACGAGTACGCGGCGAAGCTAGTCGCAGACTATCCAAACCGGTTTGGATTTTTCGCTGCGATGCCGTTGCCTGATGTTGACGCCACACTGAAGGAGATTGCGTACGCATATGATGCGCTCAAAGCCGATGGCGTCGGATTGTTTACGAGCTATGGCGATACTTGGCTCGGCAATCCTGCTTACCGGCCCGTTTTGGAAGAACTGAATCGCCGCAACGCTGTCGTGCACGTTCATCCAACCGCCGCCAATTGTTGCCGGGATCTAAACTACGCGCCTGGCGTTGGTCCAGGGAGCATGGAGTATGGCACTGACACAACGCGCGCCATCACCGGCTTATGTTTCAGTGGTGACGCGACGCGGTTTCCAAATATCCGCTGGATCTGGTCCCATGCGGGTGGGACGATGCCCTTCCTTGCAGGCCGCATCGACGGAGCCGCTAATAATTTCAAAACGCAATTACCGAACGGCCTCATCAGCGAATTGAAAAAGTTCTACTACGATCTGGCAGGTGCGGCGAACGCAGGCGCGGTTGCTTCGCTGCAGAAACTCGTGAACGCGGACAAGATCATGTTCGGCACCGATTTTCCGCCAGGCGGCACGAGTCAGGCAGTGGCTCAAGCGGTGCGCGAACTCCGAATGTTTAGCGAGAGCGATCTTCGAGCCATTGAACGCGAGAATGCCGTAAAGCTGCTGCCGCGCCTCAAAGCGAGTTAGTAACCGGCCAATAGGGCTCTGCCCAACTAAAGAAAACGGGCCACAAAAAGGCACAAAAAACACAAAGGCGTGCGGAATTCTCCGGCGTTGCTGGTTTTCTTGGGCTTTTTGTGCCTTCTTGTGGCCAATCTTGTTTTTGTCGGCGGAAGGCGATCAATAGGCAAAAGGAATAGCGGTGAGATCGATATTTTCACGGCCGCTTTCGGCGATATGGACCTGTCTACCCGAAGCTTGGTTCCGTTGAATGAATTCAGGATCTCGCCAGAGTCCGTCTTCGATATCTTCCCAAGCAAATAACGCGTAGTCGCCTGGAGGGATAGCTTGCAGACGAAACCGTCCGGCTTCGTCGGTCATCGTACTCCGATATAAATCGGCTCGCTGGCGCTGTGCTTGTGGAGGAACAAGTGCAACAGGAGCATTGCCGACGGGCTCGCCATTCTTATTGACCACGGTACCGGTGAGCGAGCCCGCATTCAGCGACAGGATAATTTCCAGCCGGTCTGTCGTTCGCGAATCGAAACGAAGGCTTTCGTTCAACGCGTCCACGGAGCCAAATCGAATCGATTTCACATATGCGCCCGGCGGCAAATCGGTCACCTGGACTTGGTAATCTCCTTCGATGAGGTTATCAATTGAGAACTGGTTGCCGTTGAACAAAGCCCACTTCTCGCCGAACGCGGGGACTGGAAACTGACTCTTCAATGAAATAACGGGATGATGGTAGTCGTTGCCAGTGTCGCGTAGCCCTTCAAGCGTGAGTTCACCGGCAATCTCTCGAACAGGTGACAGCAGGATGGTCAGACGATCGATATCCGAACCACCGACATCGACAGGAGCACGCCCGCCAGTCATAGTGACCTGATCGCGTCCATTGACGAGGCGCTGAGTAGCGACCGCGAAGTACGAACCGGGAAATACGCCGTGAATCTCAAATGTGCCATCCGATGAAGGCCTGGCGGGCACCGAGCTCGCGATAGAGGCATTCCGTGGCACGAGAAGAACGGTTGCATTCGTGGCCGGCTGTCCCGTTACTCCATCGACAGCAATACCGCGCACTTTGTGCGTCTTCACTCGCGCGAGAGTGAAATCGACTCCTCCGATATCCGCTCCAGGACGCACCTCGACCGGCATTGCGGATTGGGAGTCTGCGGTTCCTGGATAATAGACCGGCGCATCCGCCTCGCCGAGCTTCTCGGCGGCTGAACGCTGGCTCTCGATGAGACCTCGTGCATTGAGATTGACGAACCGGCCTGACCCGTCATCGTGTACAACCAGAAATGCAGACCCAGGCGTTCCTCGGGGCGTTGCGCTGACGTAGTATTGCGCGGGAGGAAGCCAGAAAAGACGATACTCGCCTCGATCGTCGGTTCTGTCGGTCTTCACCGGAGTCAACTTCCGCTGGCCTTCTGCATACGAATACTTAAGAGCTTCCACCGGCACGTTCGCCAACGGTTCGCCGTTGGAGTCGTAGACCCGTCCGGAAATCGCGCCGGTTGCGATCATGGTGAGCCGGATGTCCTTCAACGTCTGGCCCGGTTCGAGGGCCAATGTCGTGGGTGTTCCGTTCGGACCGCGCTTTCCATAAGCACTCTCCAGATACCCGTTGCGTGAGGCTGTGAGCCGGTATCGCCCTGGCGCAAGATTCCGGAATTCGAATTTTCCATCCGCGCCTGTGGCGATTGCGAGGGGGTCCCCTTTGCTGGTGTCGCTGATCTCGACCACAGCTCTCACAACAGGCCGAGCACTTCCCGCCTGCACGACGGTTCCTTCCACAGACGCCAATCGCGGCTGTTGTGCGAGAAGACCCACGACTAGAATGCCAACGATATTCATTGTGTAGATGTTACTCGTGCCGTAATGCGCCGACAACATCGACGCGGCTGGCGCGCCGGACCGGGACGCAGGCTGCGGTGCCGGCGACCAAAAGCAATACCAATCTCCCTTGTTCGTTGTGCAACCTTGTACACCATCACGCCATAGACACCGATCGCCGCCAAAAGGATAGCGGTGTGGCAAATAAGGTGAGCAGTAGCACATTGAAATTCTCGCGGGCGGTCGAGTCAACGCCGATGTAGAGCGATAGAGCCACTGTTCGTCCGGTAGCCCAGTCGCGTTTGACGGTGGCGGGAAAAATACTCGCAAATTACGCGAATGGGATCTGCGTAATTCGCGTAATTTGCGCGTAAACTTGATTCGTCATCAGAGGACGAACACCATGGCGAACAAAGTAGCTCTTTTTCTCGTTCCGTTTGTGCTGATCTCAACAGCCTCGATCGTGTTAGGGCAGACCACAACCGCAACGCTTTCCGGTGCGATCCGCGACAGTTCGGGCGCAGTCGTTCCTGGAGCGAAGATCGGCGTTCGGAACATCAGCACGGGTGCGATGCGCGAAACGACCAGCGACGAAGAGGGTCGCTACAATGTCAGTAGCCTCGGACCCGGGCAGTACGAGGTTCGCGCCGAACGCGTCGGTTTCAGGACGGCGCAAAGCAACGTAACGCTGACTATCGCTGGTGCTTCGAGCTTGGACCTGACCCTCCAAGTCGGAAACGTGAGTGAGGTGGTCGAGGTCAAGTCCGAAGAGCCTTTGATTGACCTCACGAAAGCGGAGGTGAGCCGCGTCGTCAATCAACAATCGATCGAATCGCTACCGATCATTGGGCGCAACTTCGTCGATTTCGCCAAGCTTTCGAGCGGCGTCGCGCCAGGGCGGGAGAATATCGGCGGCGGAGCGTTTAAGGAACCCGACGCAGGAGTGGGCGCGGCCGCTGCGCCTCGCCTGTCGTTCGGCGGCCAGTCGGAGTTGAACACACTCGTTCTCGTGGACGGCGCCGACAACATCCAGACCTTCACAGGTGTTCCACGCGCTACGCCTTCGCAGGAAGCCGTGCGCGAATTTCGCATTCTCAACAATACATTCGCCGCCGAATATGGCCGCGCCCTCGGCGGCTTCGTGAATATCGTCACCAAGTCCGGCGCGAACGACCTGAACGGCTCCGCCTATTTTTATGGCATGAATAACGCGCTGAACACGACGCCCTTGCTGACAGGACCTAATCCAGCACTGCGGCATAACCAGCACGGAGCAACTCTCGGCGCGCCGCTCAAAAAAGACCGGACCTTCTTCTTCGGTAACTACGAAGGACAACGGCGTGCGGAATCCAACAAGTTCTCCACCGTGATCCTGAACAACCTCAGCGCCATAAATGAGGTCAAGCGTTTCTATGGTCTGACGCCTGAAACCATCAACTCACTGAGGGCGAATGATTACGATAGCTTTCTTGGCAAGATCGATCACTCCATCACAGCGAGCAACATCCTCTCGGTGCGTTACAGCGTGCTGAACTCGACCGTGAATGGCTTCCTGGGCGGAGGTGGACGCGCCTCCCCGGCCTCGAGTACAGCGCGAGACAACACGACGCTGGATCAGTCTGTCGTGGCCGGCGAGACATTCTTCCGGGGGACCCTGGTCAACGAAGCGCGGGTGCAATGGTCCCGCCGGCGCTTCAATTTCGGCTCTCGTCTTAAGGAACCGGATTTGGAAGTCTCGAACCTGCTGATCACGGGGAAGAGCACGTCGGACATGGATTTTTATCGCGAAACGCGTGTACAGCTCTCCGATAGTCTTGGAATCGTTCGCAGCGGACATTCGTTGAAGACAGGAGTCGATTTTCACCGGCTCGGCGACGACTCGCAGTGGGATCTTTTTTTCCCGGCGCGAGTGATCTTTCCGAATTTGACTGCATTTTTTTCGGAAACCCCGGCCGTGTTTTGGTGGCCTTTCCTGAAGAGCGCTTCGTCGCGTCCGCAGCTTAGCGTGCCGTTCACTCAGGCAGTTCCTTCCAGTTGGCAGTCAGCGACGCTGACCAGCCTGCACCACAACGCTTACGGGTTCTTCGTCCAGGACGAATGGAAGACCACGCGCAAGCTCACGCTCACGTACGGCCTGCGCTACGATTTTGAGAACTATCCTGACAAATTCGTCCAGCGCAGAGACCTGAACAACTTTCAACCGCGGCTGGGGCTCGCTTATGCCTTCACCCCCCGCACGGTGGTACGAGCCGGCTTCGGCATTTTCAATGACCGCCTCGTGTCGAGCATCGGGCAAGTATTCGACACCGCCGAATGGCTCAGCGTGGGTGACCGGCCGAACGCGGCGATTCTGTATCCAGGGATCTCTCCGTTTCAGGGTCGCTTCGTACAGCCGACAATTCGCGGAGGCGCTGCAGTTGCCTCATGCTTCCTACCCACGCTGTCTCCACCCACCACGGCTCCCGCTGCGACTTGCTTGTTTACGACGACGGGTCAGACGCCTCCTCCACCGACGATCGCGGGCCAACCCGGTGTCATCCCTCCTGGATTCACGGACAACCTCGACGGAGGACTCCGTACTCCTTACGCCGAGCAGGCCAGCCTGAGGATCTCGCGCGAAATCGGCGGCGGAGTGGCTGTCTCTGCGAATTACCAGTACGTGCACGGGCTCAAGATCGGATCTCACACCGGAAACTTGAACGGTGTTCAGACCAGCACGACGGCCTTCGGAACTCCGGTGCTTGGGGCGAGACAATTCCCGGAGCTGGGCGATTTCTTCGTGAAAGACAGCGGCGGTTTCTCCATCTACCATGGGGGAAGTTGGGAAGTGGAGAAGCGTTTCGAACACGGGTTCAGTTTCCATGGCAGCTACACCTTTTCAAAAACGATCAACAATAGCGAGTCGGTGGCGAATCTCGCCGATATCTCTCAAGGACAAGATCGAAGGCTGGAGCGCGCCATATCGCGGCAAAGCGTTCCGCACCGCTTTACTCTGGCTGCGGTGAGTCAGATTCCCTCGCGCGTGCGCGTCTTGCATGACTTCCGTTTCAGCTCGTTGATTACTCTCGAAAGCGGGCGGTTCTACAACGTGTTCGCCGGCTCCGACGTCAACGGCGACGGAAACCCAACATCGGACCGGCCCGGAAACCTCGGCCGCAATACGCTGGAAGGACCGGGCTATGCAAGCGTCGATTTGCGGGTTGGCCGCGCATTGCGACTGCGCGAACGCCTGGCTCTAGATCTGAGCGGCGACCTTTTTAATCTGTTCAACCGCACAAATGTCAAAGATCTGAACACGCTTTATGGAGCCCCAGATCTCACGCGCCCTGCCGATCCCAACCTGGGATTCGGCACAGCGCGCGACGTGTTCAACCGATTCCAGTTCCAATATGGCGCGAAATTGCGTTTCTGATCTGTTTCATATCGATTCCGAAATCGAGAATGGGATTGGATTTCATCGAAGTTCTGACCTCATTGCTTCAACCGCAGCCTGGCGCACTGCGGGATCGTTGCTGGCCGTCGCCCTCTCAAAATGGGTGCGAGCCTCTGTCGTGCGTCCTTTGCGAGCAAGGATTGTTCCCAACGCCAGATGGGCTTCATACTCGGCAGGATTCGCGTGGATCGCCAGCGTATATTGCTCAGCCGCACGATCGATCCGTCCCGTCTCATCTAGCACGTTCCCCAGATCCCTGTGGGCTTGCGCAAGATTCGGCGCCAGACGCACGGTTTGTTGCAGTGCGGTTATGGCTTTCTCATAGGATCCTATCAGGACCAGGAGCATGCCGTAACTGTGGTGAGCCTCGACATACCGCGCGTTAATCGCAATCGCCTTTTGGAAATGATACGCCGCCTGAGCGTAATCTCTGCCGCCCGCCAGCAAGTTCGCCAGGTTGTTGTGAGCCTCTGCGAGGTCCGGCTGAACCCGTATTGCATTTCGAAAGTACATTTCTGCCGCAGGGGAGTCGCGCGTTTTCAGCGCTGCCAGTCCCATCAGATTGTTCGCCTCCGGCAGGTCCGGATCCAGCGTCAATGCCTTCTGCAGGACCTGCTTGGCTGCCTCGATTTTCTCCTGTCGAAGATAGGCGTTGCCCAGATCGGTTAGTGCGAACGAATCGTCAGCCGAGAGAGCAATGGCTTTTTCCAACATCTCAGCAGCTCGCGCCAGCTGTCCGGCGGCTATCAACGCGGAGGCAAGTTGTTTCAGAGCGGGCCGGAAATTCCCAGCGCGATGGAGCGCTTCATCGCTCCAGTGAATGGCAGCTTGATGATTTCCTGCCTTAGAGTAGGCCCGGGCAAGCTCGAAGTAAGACTCAGGCCTTTCCGGCCTGTATTTCTTCAGCGCCTGTTCGAGCCGCGCAATGCCGGTTGTCAAATTTGAACCCTGCTGGACCTGTGCGACGGCCAGGTAGAGTTCGCTTTCCGCTGAAGGTGGAAGTCGATCTGGATAGTAGAGGACGACTTCGCCGCGGTAGGCGCTATTCTCGAAATCGACTGTTTCCTTGACTGGCGCCAGCAAATCGCGCGAGGGTCTTCGTCGCTGGATTCGATGATCGGTCACCACGACGTGGACAGCATCCTCAGCTCTGCGCTTGGGCATATGGCAATCGAGACAATTGTTATCCGCCGTTCTCGGGGTGCCGGGCGGACCGGAAATGTGCGCCGACGGATGGCAACTCTGGCACACCTTCACGTAATGCTCTACGGCTGCTCTGCCTCGCGGGATATCGTGAGGATCATGGCAGGTGATGCATGTCATTTGACTTTGTTGGAAGCACACGGATTTGCGCAGACGGTAAGCGGCGCCGGCGATCTCGAATTTCTCGTCATGACCTGTGCCCGGGGCATGATCGAAGAAGATGAAGTAGTCGCTGAGCGACTCCCCTGGCCGGTAGGAAAAAGGCGAATGATCATACCGGGAAACAACGTAGGGTAATGGACTGCTTGTCGTCTCCAGATGGCATTGCAGGCAGACTTGCAGCTGCCGCTCACGATCGAGCCGCGCGGGGTTCACGATTGCCCGGCGTATGTCGGCCTGTGCGCCACGCCCCGAGAACGCCGCGTCGACAGCTTCGATGTGGGCCTGCCCGGACCCGTGACATCGCTGGCAATCGATGCCTTCCGGCATGCGGCTGCCGAAGATAGGATCGCTACCGGTTTGATCCGAAGGTTGCTGCTCCGCCGGATACGCGTTATGGCAGAAAATGCAATTGTTCGCAATTGCGCGACGGAAATCCGGGTGCCCAGATCGATCATAGCCTGGGCTCATTGCCCAATATCCGCCATTCTCGGCGTACCAGCTCACCGGTAACTGCATTAGTTTACCGTCGGCAGTACGATGGAGATAGCTGCGGGCATGATTGCCCGACCCGATTACAAAATCGACGGAAACTTCGACGATATTAGTTTCTTTTCCGCCGAACCCTGTTTCATGACGGCGCTGGAACAACTTTCCGCCACGTTCTAGGATCGTGTAGTAACGATCAGAGGGCTGGTGGTAAAAGCTGTTGTGAACCTTATAGTCTTCTACGACGTTTTCTGAACCTGGGCGATAGAATGAGCGGCCCATTCCGGTGAGGCGATAGGTCTCTGCGATTTCGGAGTGGCAATCGGCGCATGCGGCGGAATCCACGAAGCCTGAGACCGATTTTGGAAGCCGGGCATCATTGTTGGACTGCCCGCGCTTGTGATACCGCGCGGCAATCAACGAAATAACGGTTATCAGGACGAGGGTGGCGATTAGCAGCGTCCCCTTGCGATTCAAGGCACGAACCACCCAGTCGATTTCTCAATTTCCATCGGGCAAGCCTGCGCGCGTGTATACCACCATTTCAGCAGCGATTGCAAAACACCCTACATACTTGAGTCAACACAAAGAGAAAACATTTTGTCCATTTCAAAATGTTCCCCGTCCTTCGACTAACCGATGCCTGGTCGTATATACTGCGACGCATTCTCAGCAGAATCTTCAAACGGGGGATATCCATGTGGACGCGTACCAGGCATCGTGCTGCGCCCTATAAAGGAGAAGTTATGTTGGCTCGTTCGTTTGTGTTTATCACTCTCTGCTTATCCTTCGCCTTGCTACTGGTCGCGACTCTGTTCGGCCAGACCTTTTACGGTTCCGTCATTGGCACTGTGACCGATCCATCTGCCGCCCGTATCCCCGGTGCATCGATCACACTGGTCAATACCGGTACCGGCGAGCGGCGGACGGCGCTAAGCGATGAAGACGGCGCGTACCGATTCGTGAATCTTGTACCGGGCAGCTACAAACTCGAGGTGGAGCTTGCTGGATTTCAGCGCTACGTGCGAGACCAAATTGCAGTCAACGTCGAGGCGGCGGTACGTCTGGATGTGGTATTGCGCGTCGGCAGCGTGGAAGAAACTGTCCAGGTTACGGAAATAACTCCCGTACTTCAGACCGAAGGCGCAAGTGTGGGGCAGGTGGTGTCGAGCCGGGCCGTTCAAGAGTTGCCATTGAATGGTCGGAACGTTTTGAATCTGGTGTCGCTGGCACCCGGCGTCGTGCCTCAGGGCAGTTCAGAGGGTAGCCTGACGGGCAAGAACGTGTTCGCCGGCGGGAATTATCAGATCGGTGGCGGCACTTCAAACCAGAGCGCGACTTTTTTTGACGGCATTCCGGTGAATGATCCATACGGCAACATTGTGGCGTTGATTCCCAGTCCTGACGCGGTTGGCGAGTTCAAAGTGCAGACGAGCAGCAATAACGCCGAATATGGACGGTATACCGGCGGTGTGGTCAACCTTGTTTCACGTTCCGGCAGCAACGAATTCCACGGAAACTTATACGAATTCCATCGCAACAAGGTCCTCAACGCGAATGACTTCTTTGCCAATGCGACCGGAGCAGGTAAGGCGCCCTTTGTGCAAAACCAGTTCGGAGGCAGCCTGGGTGGACCGATTTTCAAAGATAAGACATTCTTCTTCGTCAATTACGAGGGCTATCGCCAACGGAAGGGAACTTTGTTCTTGAGAACAGTCCCATGGGAGCCAATGCTCCGAGGTGATTTCTCCAACTACAGGAACGCGGCTGGCCAGGTCATTCCAATTTACGATCCCTTGACACAGTGTGGTGCATACGGGAATCCCGCATGTACGGCCGCTCAACTCGCCGGCACGGACCCGCAGCGCCAGCAGTTCGCGGGCAACATTATTCTGCAAAATCGGATCAGTCCAATTGCTCAGAGGTTCATTAATTTTCCGATTTTTGCGAAACCCAACATTGCGGGCGATGCTAACGGGAACAACAATTTTGCGAAGAATGTTTCGACTGGTGGCGATAACGACCAGATCAATATCCGCGGGGACCAAAACGTCAGCCCAAGGCAGCGTCTCCTGGTCCGGTACACTCGTTGGAACTCGCAGAACCTTCCGGTGGACGTGTACGGCAATGGTCAAACGAACGGTGATCCTTACTCTCCCGAGCACTTCGTTACGACGCAGGCAGTGATCGCCGATACCTATACGATTAATCCAACGACGATTCTGGACGTTCGCCTCGGCTTCATGCGCTGGTTTTATGACCGTACGCCGGGCAATGTGGGGATCAACATACCGGAGAAGTTCGGTTTGCCAGCGTACTACGGGGAGATCCCCGCGTTGAACGCCGTCCCACGCAGCACCACCGTGCCTTCCATAGGCGCCGCCGGATACAACGTCATCGGCACGGGCTTGCTTTACGCGCGTGACAACACATACGTGTTCGCTCCGAGTTTAATCAAAATTATCGGGCGGCACGAGCTGAAGTTCGGTGGTGAAGCGCGGCGAGGCGACATTAATTACTATCAGAACAACAGTCCCGGCGGCACTTTCACTTTCTCGAACATCTTCACGTCTCGAAACGCGAACAACCCCGGTGCCACAGGCAATTCCTTCGCGTCGTTCCTTCTGGGCCTGCCGGCGTCCGGCAGTGTTCAAATCTCTCCTTTCACGGCCGGTGGTTCCCGCTACCAGGGCTACTATATTAATGATACGTGGCAGGCGACACGGAAGCTGACCACGACGCTGGGTGTGCGATGGGAGATTCCGGGCGTTTACACAGAGCGATTTGATCACCAGGTCAGCTTTAATCCCGATCTGGTGAACCCGGTTTTGGAAGGGATCACTAATCCGGCAACGGGTCAGCCCTTTAAGGGCGCGTTCGTCCTGGTAAACACGCCGTTGCATCCGGAGCGAGGTCTGCGGCCGGAGAAATTCGACCTGCTCGCACCTCGCGTCGGCCTGGCGTACCGTATCACGGCTAAGACAGTCGTCCGAGCGGGTGGTGGTATTTACTTTGTTCCTTCAACCGCCCACTTTCCCGAAGGGCCCACGCAGGCCGGCGTAAACTATGTCACCAATAACATTGCCTCGACCGTCGATAATGGCGTTACATTCACCAATACGCTGAGTGATCCTCTGCCCGGTGGCTTCAAAGCTGCTCCCGGCCGCGACCCCAGTTTCCAACAGATTCTCCTGGGAGGGACTGCGCGAACGCACTTCCGCAACGAGGACTTTCCTGGTTATACCGAGCAATGGAATCTGTCGGTCCAGCACGAATTTCGAAATGGCTTATCCGTTGAGGCGGCATACACCGGCCTCAAAGGCGTTCATCTCCCACTCGGTACCTTCCAAATGAACCAGATTCCACTGGCCTTGGTGAAGCCGGAAAACGCAAACTTCTTGCGGGAGCAAGTAACGAATCCGTTCTTTGGCAAGATCCTTGTTGGACCGCTCTCGACGCCTACCGTGCAGCGCGGTAATCTGCTGCGCCCATTTCCACACTACTCTCAAGTTCCGCGCAACGCCTATATCGGCGACAGCAGCTATAACGCTCTGCAACTGAGGGCAGAGAAGCGATTCGCAAACGGTGGGACGCTGAATGGCTCTTACACGTTTTCCAAAAACCTCGGCAATGTGGAAACGCTCACAAACTGGTTGGAAACCGGCGCTAATCAGGGGGCCGCAGGGTACCAGACAAACGATCTCAGTAAGGAATGGTCCCTCTCCAGTTTCGATGCCCGCCATCGAGCAGTGGTTTCCTATGTGCTCGATTTGCCATTCGGCAACGGCGGCAGGTACTTGAATCGAGTGGGCGGGGCCGTTGGTAAAGTCATCAACGGCTGGAGTATCAATGGAAGCGCAACGTTTCAGTCGGGATTTCCGCTGGGATTTACTGCAAGTCCGAATCTCACCGGATTCGATACCGGCTTGCGGCCCAATATAGTTGCCGGCTGCGAAAAGAAGACCTCGGGCTCCGCACAGTCGAGATTGAATCGCTGGTTCAACACGGCTTGCTTCACCGTGCCGAACGCTTTTGAATTTGGTAATGCCAGCAGAACTGATCCCGAACTGCGCGGTCACGGCATCAACAACTACAATTTCGCGCTTTCCAAGAGGACGGCCATCTCCGAGCGAACTCGGCTCGAGTTCCGGGCTGAAGCATTCAATCTCTTCAACCGCGTGCAATTTGCGAAACCGAATACGGCTGCGACCACGACAGCGAACAATACGTTTGGTCAGGTCAATGCGCAACAGAATGACCCTCGACAGATCCAGCTTGTATTGCGGCTCGCGTTTTGAGGGTGTTGATCGGATGAGCGATCTGCCAGCGTCGCACCTTCCACGAGCTCCAGAACCAGAAACCGCGAATCCCCTCCTCGATTCAGACGAGGAGGGGACAACGTGCGACGAGTTCGCGCGGGTTTAATTGGTTTCCAGCACGAGCAGCATCAAGCTGCCGTCACGTTCAACCTGCAACACGAGGGGCTCTTCGGATTTCAGGCGGTCCAGGTCGGAACGAAGCGTTTCCACGCTAGTGATAGGGTGGCCGTTCACGGCGTGAATCACGTCGCCTTCCCGCGGTCGATCACCAAAATATGAAGGGGCGCCGGTCTGGGCGGCAACGAGAACGCCGTCGGCGAGGCGAAGGTCGGAGAGCACTTGACGTATCTTGTCGTCGATCGTCAGGCCAAGGACTCCGAGTTTCGAAATCAGGTTGTTCTCGGGTGTGACCATGTCCGCGAAGCGCTCAGGATCGCCGCGGCTTTCCGTCACAGCCACCGTCGCCTCAAACACTCTCTGGCCGCGTGCCACCCGCAGTTGGACTGCATCTCCGATGCGATATTGATAGAGTTCTAACGAGAGATCGCGCACGTTACGGAGCGGTCTACCACCAAGACTCAAGACAACATCACCGACCTGCAGCCCGGCTTTGTCCGCGGGGCCGCCAGGTAAGACGTCCTCCGCAATCACTCCGTTGTCCGGCTCGATGTTGAACGCTGAAGCCAGCGTTGCAGTGATCGTTCTGGCAAAAATGCCGATTTGACCGCGATGCACATGTCCATCTTTCTTCAACGATGCATACACATACCGGACTACATTACTTGGAATTGCAAAACCCAGCCCCTCACTACCACCGGACTGCGAAAGTATGAATGTGTTGATCCCTACTAGACGTCCGGCTGCATCCACCAGCGGCCCTCCACTATTTCCGGGATTGATTGGAGCATCCGTTTGAATGAAGATCCGCGGGTCATCATCGCTCAACTGACGTACTGGCGCGCTCACGATTCCCATGCTGACGGAATCATCCATCCCAATCGGACTGCCGAAAGCGAGCACAAGTTCACCTTGTTTGAGATCTTGCGAGCTACCAAACGGCAAATCCTTCAGACCCGTCGCTTCGATTTTCAAGAGTGCGAGATCGAGGAGGCGATCCATGCCGATAAGCTTTGCCTCGAAGACCGAACTTTGCCCGCGCGACATGCCGTTTATTTTGACGCGAATGGTGCGCGCGCTTGCGATGACGTGCGCGTTGGTCATGATGTCTCCGTCGCCAGACACGATCACACCCGAGCCTGTGCTGCGCTGTCGGAAGAGCATGTTTGTCCCACCAGTGCCCTGGGAATTAGATTCCAGGCCGTAACCCGTTGCTGTGACCTGTGCGACCGACGGCGAGATTCGACTCGAAAGCTGCTGCAACGAATCGCTCAGCTCTGACAGGCTGATCGGATTACGGCTTCGGTTCTGCGCCTGAGCCGGCGCTAGAAAAGAGAGCGCGAGCAAAGCCAACAACATATATTTCAACCTCCAGATCATATCAAACGGAATTATAGCCTTCAGGGTTCTCACGCGTCGTTATCTCATCATCTCGTCGGCCACCACGCGGGACTTGTTCACATTTTGATAGACCGCCGCTAGCGTAGGAACGAAAAGCGCGTTCAGTTTGCTTGGACATCCAATCGGCCCACTCAACAGGTCAACGCAGTTTTGAACTGGTTCGAGGAACTGAAGCAGCGCGTGCCGGTGCGTTAGCTCCGGTGCGTTAGCTCCGGTGCGTTAGCTCCCTTGCATTAAACTTCGTTGTGCGTATATAACCAAACCACTTTTCCTGCTCAGGATAACCAGTGGCACTGACAGCCGGCAGCCGCATTGGTCCTTATGAAATCAAATCACCGCTGGGTGAAGGCGGCATGGGTGTGGTGTTTCGTGCTCTTGATACCAAACTGCAGCGTGATGTCGCGCTGAAACTCCTGCCGGATCATTTCGCTGATGATCCCGATCGTCTGCTGCGATTCCAGCGTGAAGCTCAAATCCTTGCTAGCTTGAATCATCCCAACATCGCACAGATTCACGGTCTTGAAGAAATCCGAGAACACACGTTGCATTGTGATGGAGTTGGTGGAAGGAGAAACGCTGGCGGGCAGGTTGCGACGGGGACCTGTCCCCGTCAATGAAGCATTGCAGATCGCAAAGCAAATCTGCGAAGCCTTGGAGGCTGCTCACGAGAAAGGGATCATTCACCGTGACCTCAAGCCAGCGAATATCAAGCTGACCAAAGATGGTACCGTTAAGGTGCTGGACTTCGGTCTTGCCAGGATGCGTGAAGCCGAAGGCGCTGCGACAAACCTCCCAAACTCGCCTACGCTCATGAGCGCCGCATCCACGCCGGGAATGATTATGGGAACTGCCGCATACATGAGTCCGGAGCAAGCTCTCAACGACAGCCAGCCCAAGAGTGATGACGCGGTGAAGTTTTGCTAGCGCCTTTGGGTGGCGGGGGCAATGAATCACCAGCGTTTTGTTTAATGCTTTACCGCCATACATTCTATCGAGCAGATTCCGGCAGCAGGTAATCCGTACGGGATGGGTCTCGACCTGTAACGCGATCGAGCAGCCAATCAAACGGGATCTCGGCCCCGTCTGGGCAGCCCGGCTAAGAGACCCTCTCGCGGTGACGCGGTTTACATCAGACCTACACTGTGACGGATATTCTTCCCTGGTATGGGTCGATATCGCTTCGTCGGCTCGGTTTGAATTTCCAAACTCTCATAGAGCTATTTCCGAACATATTTCTTCAACGTCTGCGTCGTCGTCTCCCCAACATAGATGTTGCCCATCGCGTCTGCTGTTACACCTTCCATACCGGCGTTGTTGTTCTTGTCCGGGTCTGGTTCAGCGAAAGGAATGAACGCCGTAACCTTGCCGTCCTTTGCGCTACCAACCCTCAGACCTCTCTTGAAACCCGGATTCAGTGTGGCATTCGACTGAGAATCGGCGACGTACATGACGTCGTTCTTGTCGATGAAGACACCGCTTGGCCGTCCGAACTGCTTCCACTGTTTGAGAAAACGTCCGTCCTGATCGAAGATCTGGATACGGCTATTCGCTCGATCACCGACGAAGAGACGCCCTCGGGAATCCATTGCGATGCTGTGAGGCGTGTCCATTTCGCCGGGGGCGGTTCCCTTCTTACCCCACGTCTTTATGAATTTGCCGTCCTTGGAGAACTTAACGACGCGGCCGTTGCTATTCGCCACATGTCCGTCGCTGACGAAAATGTCTCCATTCGGCGCGACGACAACATCGGTCGGTCCGTTGAATGTATCCGGACCCTCCGCAGCGACCCCTGCCTTCCCGAGTGTCATCAAGACCTTCCCGTCCGGACTAAGCTTGAAAACCTGATGGCCTTTGCCATCCTTTCCTTGCGCATCGGTCACCCAGATGTTTCCGTCCCGATCGATTGTCATGCCGTGCGGCTGCACGAACATGTCTTTGCCGAAACTCTTGATGAGCTTGCCTGCCGGATCGAATTCGAGAATCGTGGGTTCGCTTCGATGAAAAACCCAGAGGTTGCCGCGCGCATCGACGTCCGCCGAGATCACTGCTCCCCACGTAATGCCCGCAGGAAGCTGAGGCCAGCCTTCCGCGACTCGATACGGATTCTCTTGTGCACGCACCGTCGTTGCGAAGACGACGATCATCGCAATGAGTTGTGCGACACGCCTGAATTTCACCTGAAGTGCATGTGACATTTTCACTGCCTCCTTCATTGTTGCGTTGGGGTCTTTGTTGGATGCGGAATCATACCACGTTCGTTTTGCGTCCCGTTCGCAGTAAAACACGTCAGCGGCGTTCACCAGCGAAGCTGAATATTTGCTTGACGTCTACTATAAGGACTGCCTATTGTACGCGCTCGCAAAGACGGATTTCCTAACGGGTTCGAATGGAACAATCCATCGAAGTTGCACACAACACGATTCTGAGAAAGGGACAGTTCAATGCGCCCATGCCGGCGCTCCCGTTGGATACTTGCCGCCTCCTCACTGGCGTCGTCTGTGCTTGCTACTTTGTCCGCACTTTACTCGAAGCCCGTGATATCAGTGATCTTGATGGCTTGATTGATCACCAACTTTCATTCGAGATCTTTCCTTTCACAAGTCCGACACTCTTCGGCACAAGCATAAAGTATCCCGTCTTCGTGATGGTCTTTCTGATTGCGGTGATTTGCTCCTTTGGTTTGATTCTTGGTTATCGATCGAAGCTTTCGGCCGCAATCCTATACGTAATCGCTGTGTCGACTTACCGTTGGAATTTCCTGGTGATGTATGTCGACGACGCAATAGTGCATCTCATGCTGTTCTGGATGCTCCTTCTACCGATCGGAGGTACGCTGGCAGTCAAGGAACTCATGGCTGATCGCACCGGCGTTGTTTGGGAAAAATGGAAACACAAATGGGTACCAGGCGGGACCGCCCGATGCTTCCTCCTGAATATCGCTTTGATCTACGTTGTCGCAGGGTCGTGGAAATGGACAAGTCCCATGTGGCGGGAAGGCACTGCAATAGCCGCGATCATGCAGTTGCCTGTCTCTTACGCTTACGAATCGTGGAGAGCGAACCACCTTTGGCTGTTCGGACCTCTAAATTTTCTTGCGCTGGCGTTCGAACCGCTGTTCCCACTCCTTTGTCTTTTACGCACCGGAAAACTAAAGTATGCGCTCGGCGCTGCCTTCATCGCATTTCACGTCTTCATCATCTTCACGATGAAGCTTCCTTTCGCCAACCTTCTTTGCCTTGCCTCTATGTGTGTCCTGTTTCGGGGTGAGTTGATGCGATGGTTGTCTGCAACGGCGAACATCGAAGTCGATCAAACCTCCGCAGCGGAGAAGTTGGGGTTCAGCACGATCGTCGGGTTTTCAGTTGTGGTTGTGCTGGCCATGGCGATGCTGACGTCCGTGAACCTTCCTGATTGGCGGCAACCCATCACAAGAGATTCGATAGTTAAGGAAGCGCCCGTCGAGGGGCTTGGGCCTTGGCAACGCCCATTTTTCGTCCTACTTTGGTCGATTGGTCTCGCACAGCAGTACCAATTGATGAATTGGATTGACGACCGAAACTATCTGTTTAGTTATTCCATCATCGAGTACGAGCCTAATGGTACGAGTCGATCGATAGATCCAAAGCTGATGTTTCCCATGGATATGCGAAATGTGCTGCTGCAGTCCTACATTCACGGCATCGTTTGGATGGCAGTGCCAAACACCATGCGGAACCAGCTCCAGGATAGTTTGAAACGCAGGTACGCCAGGCGCTTTTGCAGAATATTCGACGCCAGCGGAGAGATTCAGGTGAATTCCACGATCGAACGGATCACGGGCAAAACCCCCCGGCATTCTGAAGAGAGTCAGAACCTGCTCATGACCTTCACTTGTCACGAGGACAAACTCGTTTTTACGAACTGAACCCAATGTGCGGCATCGTAGCGCTTCTTTCCGATGGTAAACCGATCAATCAGGAACAGCTCTTTTCGGCGTGCCGCAGTCTTTCGCACCGCGGCCCCGACGGCGCCGGCTCCTGGATTGCACACGGTGGACAAATGGGAATGGCGCAAACCCGCCTTCGTATCATGGATCTTTCGAACTTCGAGATGCCGATCGCCAACGAGACCGGCACTGTTCGAGTCGTCATCAACGGAGAGTTGTACGGTTTCGAGCAAATCCGATCGAACCTGGAGCAACGGGGCCACCAGTTCCGAACGCAATGCGACTCCGAGATCGTGGTGCATCTTTATGAGGAATACGGCGAGAGATGTGTCGAATATCTCCGCGGCGAATTTGCTTTTGTGCTTTGGGACGATGCTCGCAAGACACTATTTGCTGCGCGGGACCGCTTCGGGATCAAGCCGCTCTTTTACGCTCAGCTCGGCAATGACCTGTATATAGCTTCGGAAGCCAAGGCGCTCTTTGCCGCTGGTGTTCCTGCAGCTTGGGATAGTGAAACGACATTTCGCAACATCTTTCTCTGCTTTGATGAAAACGGCACTCATTTCCGAGATGTCAAACAGGTTCCGCCCGGCACGGTTCTTACTGCGGGCGCCGGTAGAGTGCGTCTAAGGCGATACTGGGACTTGAACTATCCTACTCGGCGGCAGTTCAAGACGCCGGGCTCCCAACGGGACGCCATTGTCGAATTGCGCCATCTCCTTATTGATAGTGTCCGCGTTAGGCTGCGATCGGATGTACCGGTAGGGTGCTACTTGAGCGGCGGCCTCGACTCGTCGAGTGTTCTCGGCATCGCATCCGGAATTACTGCGGGCACAATTTCCGCATTCACTGTGACCTTTGACCACCCTGATTTCGATGAAACGCCCAAAGCCCGAATTGCAGCGGTTCGCAACCGTGTGCCCTTCACTGCAGTCCAGGCCAACGACGCGGCGTGCGCCGAGTGTTTTGCCGATGCGGTCTGGGCCAGCGAAGGTGCACACTATAACGCTCACGGCGCAGCGCGTTACCTGCTGAGCCGTCACGTGCGGAATGCGGGATACAAAGCGGTGCTTGCCGGTGAGGGGGCCGATGAATTGTTCGCCGGCTACGACTTCGCCCAAGGCGCTCTCGCGGCATCATCAAGCCATCAAAATATGGCGCAACTGCTGGTGCGAGTGGTGAAAGCAGTAATCGGCCCTCATTCTCCAGCTACGCGAACCATTTCGGCCGCCTCGCCGTGGTTGGCGCGTATGTGTCGCGTCCTGGCATTTTCGCCGTCATTTCTCGAAGCGCTCGCCGATAAGCTGGGTACCGTCAGGGGGTTGCTGGCTGCAGACTTTGCGAATGAATATCGCAAGGTCGATCCATACGCGGACCTTCTCGCATTCCTCAAGCCGCGTGTGAACCTCCGAGGACGTGAGCCTGTTCATCAGCTTCTTTATTCGTGGATTCGGTCCCTCTTTCTGAACTAGCTCCTGGGAGCCGAAAGGCTGGACATGGCCCATGCTGTAGAAGTGCGGCTGCCTTTCCTGGACCATAAGCTGTTTGAGTTTGCTCGTGGCTTGCCAACCGGCTTGCTCCTGCGGCCCGGCAAACGAAAATTTATTTTGCGGGAGGCGGCCAGAGAATTTGTTCCAGAGGTCATCTACAAGGGCGAGAAGCAGCCCTTTTTTGCGCCTCCCTCGACGGCGGGACCAGGCAATCGACTGCACGACATGTTTCAGGATTACCTGCGGGGACAGGAGTTCGCGCGCGTGCCGTTCTTTGATGCCCGAGCCGTAAGAGCGTGGCTCGACAAGATGGCGTCCTTCGACTCATCGCGGAGGGCCTCGATGGATCCACTCGTGTTCATGTTGGCATCCATGGGAATTTTGCAAAGCCGGTACCGGTTATAAGGACTCATTTCTTTGGAATGATTCGTTCGTAACACGCCATACCAGTCTCGACATCTATCCCAAAGAGTTCGATGTAGTTCACCCGTGGAAACAGAATCGGTCCCTCAATATTGACGAAAATTTTGTTGAGAAAAGCACGGGAACCGGCGATCAATGTTTCCGCACGTACGACACCGTCCTTTCGGTAAATTTCAACCTCGATCTGTTTCTGCGAAACAAGTGCCATGATGAAATGGCCATCGGAACGTCTCCTAACGTTGACGCCCCAGGCCCGACGCCTCTCGAGGAAACTGAGATCCTCTCGACTGCCGGACGATGATCCTATCGTCCAGTAAACATCTATCGGATCTGCCGGATCGATGTCACCGCCTTTGGTTAGGTGGGCGTCGTAGTGCACGACGTTTCCGTTGGTGGTTCTTGCGACGATGAAGAGGGAAACATCGCTCGCAGGAACAGGCATCACCAAAGCCAACATGGAGAAGATTGCGCCGAAAAATCTCATTCGTCTTTGAAATTATGAAGGCGGGCCGCTTATCAGATAACAATTTTTCGATTACGATACATTGCACACAAAGTCATGAACCTCTCACGAGTTTTGTTTTTGTTTACGGTGGCGACGGCTGCCTGCACTTCGAGTCTTCAGGCGCAATCGCTGCTGATCCGCGGCGGAACGCTTATTGATGGGACAGGTCGCGGCGCAATGCGAGACGCACAAATTCTCATTCGGGATGGAATGATTGCGGACATTCGCGCGGGCGGAGCTTTGGAACAGTCCAGCGGAGTGGACATGCTCGACGCGCGCGGCAAATTCATCATCCCGGGTCTGATTGATTCACACATTCATTACCGCGATTCGAATGCGGAACTGTTTCTCGCGCACGGCGTCACGACAGTCAACGATCTCGGTGATCCCTATCAATGGCAGGCGGCGCTCAAGAAAGGCTTCAACAGCGGCCGGATGTTCGGACCGCGCTACTTCTTCTGCGGGGAAATTGGTTTGCCCGACACCGACAGAGAGCAGCGGCCGGCGGTCGAGAGACGCGGCCTGGACACCATTCGGAAACCCGAAGATGCGCCGGCGATTGTGAAACGCCTTAAGGACAGCGGTGTCGAGTGCATCAAGCTCGACGAGAATTTCTCCGGTGAGCTGTTTTCCGCAATTGCTCGAGCGGCACACGCTTCAGGCATGAAGGTCATCTCTCATTCTCTGAATGCGGCGGACTCCATTCGATGGGGCATCGATGGTGTCGAACACATGGTTGGCATTGCGGTCGCGACGGCAGCCAGCCCCCGCGCGAAAGAAGCTGTGGGACGAATGCGGCTCGATGCCGGACACAAGAACAGCTCTCTATATCAGTGGATGGAGCCGCAGGAGTTCGATCGGTTGATTCAGGATCTGGTGAGCCGACACGTCTTCATCAATCCCACACTCTCATTCGAGTGGAAGGCGCTGAGCGAACGCGCTCCACAACACGAGCGGGAAGATCAGCGCCTGTTCAATACGCCGCAACTGTCTTACTTCTTGCTCGACGACCGGCTGATGATCCTGGGGCAGTATCACTGGGCAGACGATCGATCTCCAGAAGAGATCCGTCAATTCAGAGACGGTTATCGTGGAGTGCAACAGTTTCTAAAGAAATTCGTTGATGCTGGCGGAAAGATTTACGCAGGCACCGATTCATCCGCAGCAACGACTCCCGGATTGAGTCTCCATCATGAAATGGAGCTATTGGTTGATGCGGGGCTTTCACCAATGCAGGCGATTCAGGCTGCAGCAACGAATGGCGCCGAGATTATGGGGCTGGGTTCAAAGCTCGGGACGATCGAGAAGGGGAAGATTGCCGATCTGGTTCTTCTCGACGCGAATCCACTGGAAAGCATTTCGAATACGAAAACGATTTTCAAGGTGGTCAAAGACGGCCGCATCGTCGATACCCAATATCACGCCGATTACGAGATCCCGATCAAACGTCCGGGGCCGGAATCCAAGCACCTTTACAATCCTGTGCCGCAGCTTCGAGACGTGCTGCCTCCAGTTGCCGTCGAGGGAGAATCCGTCAACCTCCGGATTCTCGGGCGCGGTTTCACGCCGAACTCGGTTGTGAAATTCGATGGCCGCGCTGTTGAAACCCGTTGGGTCAATTCCACTGAGCTTCGCGCTGCCCTCGTACCATCTCAAACGGTGCGCGTCGGTACATTTTCAATTACCGTGGACACTCCGAAGCCGGGTGGCGGAGTTTCCGGAGCCGTGGAATTTCTGATCACCTTCAAATAGCGTGCGAAATCATCAAATCACGCGTAGCAGCTTCTTTGCAATCGTGCTTGCTTCAGACGTTGCGGACCAGAAGATCGCCTTTCCGCGGACGGGTTGCGCCCCGGTGCGCGAACGCAACATACCACGAGCCGGGTCTCTATCGAACTACGGCCGGGCCCTGAATATGTTGGATGTTGGTGTTGTTCTCCTGGCAGATATACTCCATCAATTCCCAGGATGGCTCGAGCCGCGCCTTTGTTTCCATGGTAAAGGGTTTTTGGTATGCCCCTGGATCGATGATCGTAATATCCCAGGAAAGCGTATTCATGTCCGTTCGCGTGAATCGTTCGATCGTGTGAAGCTGCGTCGTGTGCGGATGGCCATCGAAATCAAACCAGAATCTGTCGTTGTAGCCGATCGTATCGACAACGAGCGTGTCGCCTTCCCACTTGCCCGTCGAGTGTCCATACCAAGTTGGATCGGGATCTTTGGGATGGGGCCGCCCGTCTATGAAAATCTGTCGATAGCTGTGAATGTTGCCTTCAAACAAAATGAAGATGTGGTCTTCGGGTTTGTGCGTCGGCGTCTGAATCAGCCGCCACGGATAAGGATTCATACGCGGCACACCACCCGGCAGGCAATTGGCTTCCGGATCATCTTTCGACTGGCGGGCGTCCATAATTGTTTTTGCTTCCGACGTTAAAAGGATCTCATCACCTTTCTTGATATTTCTTGCGGAGACACCGCCACCGCCCATCCACACACCGGACAGATCCGGATGGCCATTCGGCAAGCGGGGCGTAGGAGCCGCCGGCACAGGTGCCGTTTGTCTTTGCCCTTGTCCGCGCCCTTGAGCCAAGGCCGAGAGTGAAAATGGAAGACATGCTAGGACTGTTGCGCCGACGATAATAGTGAAATGTCTCGTCATCGGTTGGTCTCGCCGGTTCCGCGAGCGTCGCCCGCAAAGATTTTTCGTCCGTCGGCCAATTGGACGTTGCCGCGAGCGTTGCCTCGTTTCGAGCCGTCCTTCGCCAGATAGAACGTGACAGTCACCTCGTCTCCGACGTTGAGCGCATGCCTATCCCAACCCGCGCGTGAGAGCGTGTTCACGCTCATGAGTTCGAGATCCCAATTGGTCACGGCGCCCTTGTCATCCTTCACATCGATGTAAAAACGGACGTGAGGATTCGTCCACTCGAACTTCGTGACGTTTCCTTTGAGTGTCATGACTTTCTTCTCGTCGTACTCTGCTGAAAAAGAATGGTGGGCAAAAGCCTGAATCACCGGGCATAGCAAACCGGCAATCGTCAAAGCGCAAATTCGGAGTTTCATCCGGAACACCTCGCGTGAATTTGCGGAGATCGTAGTACGGGCGAAAACCTCGGTCAAGAATCTCTAACATTGTGGAAACGTGAGCTAAAGCCCGCGACTACATGAGTGGATATATTTCGGCAAATCGTCGATCAAGCGGCGCATGACGTGACGCGCGTTTTCCTGGAACAATCGCAAGTTCCCTTCGCCCTCACCAAATTCCAAGCTCACCAGATCCGTCACCCCGCGGATGATCAGCACAGGAATTCCATTCCGTTTCGCGACCCAGGCTATTGCTCCTGATTCCCAATCCACGACGCGAGGACGGTACCGGTTCTCCAAATCGCGAAGATGAGTGGGTGTGAGATCGCGGTCGGCGGAGTACAGCGTGGTTCGAGTCAAGCCGGCCGGCAGCTCTGGAGGAATCTCCAGGTCGGTCGTGTAATGCGCAATCGCTTCACGCGATTCGCCCATGGCTTCATCAATGTCGTAAATCACAATGCGGTCCGCGACCACGATATCGAAACGATTGACTCTCCCTTCGACACCGCCACATGTGCCGAGATTGATGAGGTATGCCGGCTTGAAATGGTCGATTAAATATTGCGTCGATCCGGCTGCCGCAACTTTGCCCCAGCCGCCATGAAAGAACAAAACTCGATCATCAGCGACGCCGGCAAAAAAGTATTCTCCGTAAGGTGAGCTTTCGATTTGTACATCGGCGAATAGGGATCTTATCGATTCCCATTCCGCATTCGCCGAGATAATAACTGCGAATCGCATGGGCGTCATTTATCCTAATCGCCCGGGAGTTGCTATGCCTAACAAGATAAGCTTCGATACTGTGCGAAAAATTGGACTGAGGCTGCCGGGTGTGGAAGAAAGTACAACCTACGGAGTGCCGTCACTCAAAGTGCGAGGACAATTGTTGACATGCCCCGCCATCAACAAGTCTGCGGAGCCGAATTCAATTGTCATCAGGGTCGGTTTCGATGACCGATCTGAGTTGTTAGAGGGAGCTCCCGACACGTACTACGTAACGGATCACTACGTGAATTATCCCTGCGTACTCGTCCGCTTATCCCGCGTCAAAGCGGATGTCTTGCGAGATCTACTCCTGATGTCGTGGAAATTCGTGACCGCCAAGTCAAAAAGAAGGCCGCCATCAAAAACTGTTTGATGGCGGCCTTCTTGTGTTGGTGCCTTTGGGTCTTGGTTGTTTTAACTACGGATTCTGACCTTCGCTCGAAGCAGCGCCCATTCTCTTTCCATCGGGCGTCGTGACACTTCTTGCATTTGCGCGATTGCTTCCGTTCTTTGCGGCCGTGCCTTGTACGGTTACGACGTCACCGATCTTCATCGTGGTGCGAGTCCAGCCCCCGCCCTGAAGCAGGTGTGGCGGACCCATTTCGAATCCCCAATTGGAGATTTTGCCGCCTTCATCTTTCACGTCCATGTAGAACCACACATGCGGGTTCGTCCAGTCGATCTTGGTAACAACTCCGGTCATCTTTACAGTTTTAGTGGAATCAAACTCCGCAGCAAAAGAATGGTGTGCCATTAAAGGCATGCTGGCCGCAATAAGGGCAGCTACGATCGTTAAACCTAAAACGATGTGTCTCATCGTTCATCTCCTTGAAAGTCTGTTATGCGACGGAATAGGGCATCGTCGATCTGGGGCCATATTCTTATACAGGGCTGCCCTTACGTCAATTGTCAGTTTTGTGTTTGATCTCCATAAATGAACAGGGTATTTTCGAGGCACCATTTTTTGGTTTGTCAACAGAACTGTGTTGTCTTTTGAGTGAGAAGGGGGATTATGCGGAGACTTTTCGTCTTACTTTCCATAATGGTGTTCGTTGTTTCCATGTCTTTCGCTCAGAGCGATCGCGGCACCATCACAGGAACCATTTCAGATCCAACAAGCGCTGTTATTCCGGGTGCGAACGTGGCCGCAATCAATTCTGAGACCGGTGTGCGGTACGAAACGATCAGCACGGAAACGGGCAACTACACGCTCGGCCAGTTACCCGCCGGCGTCTACCAACTATCTGTCGAGTTGCCCGGTTTCAAGAAATACTCGCGCCAAGGAATTACCGTCCTTGTCGCTCAAACGCTGCGCATCGATGTCCGCCTGGACGTCGGAGCGGCCACAGACGAAGTGACCGTTAGCGCCGATGCTCCGCTGTTGAGAACGGAAAGCAGTGAAGTAAGTCATAACGTCGCCGCGAAGATCATGGATGACCTGCCGATACTGGGGATCGGTGGTACGCAATCCGGTAGCGCGGGTATTCGAAATCCGTACGCTATGGTGAATTTGATTCCCGGCACGGCATGGGTACCGAACTCGAATGTTCGTGTGAATGGCGCTCCTTCCAATACGCAATCCTTCCGGCTGGAAGGACAGGAAGCATCCAATACAGGCACTCCTGGCGTTCAAGCGCAGAACCAACCGAGCGTGGATGCAATCCAAGAAGTCGCAATTCAGACGAGCAATTTTGCCGCAGAGTACGGACAGGTCGGCGGCGGTCTCTTCAATGTGACGATGAAATCGGGCACGAACCAGTTGCACGGCACTGTCTACGATTACTTCGTCAACGAAGTCCTGAACGCGGGCAATCCCTTTACGGAAAATCCGTCCAACCCTCGTGGGCGCGCGAGGAGAAACGATTACGGTTTCACCGTAGGCGGTCCGGTCTATTTGGGCGGACTGTACGATGGTCGCAATAAAACGTTCTTCTTTTTTAATTGGGAAGAATTTCGAGAGAAGACAACGATCAACAACCTGTTTCAAACAGTGCCCATCGCGGACTATCGGAACGGCGATTTCAGAAAGGCGATTACATCACGGCTGATCGGAGTAGATCCAGCTGGACGGCAAATGTTCGAGGGGATGATTTACGATCCTGCGACGACAAAGACGGCATCCGACGGCCGGATTTACCGGGATCCATTTCCAAACAACATCATTCCAAGGGATCGCTGGGACTCCATAGCCGCCAAGATCCAGGCTTTGTTCCCAGCGCCGAGCGGGCCATACGCCGACGGACTCGCGAACAACTTTTTGAATCCGAATGTGCAAAACACTCGCGTCACAAATATTCCATCCATCAAGGTCGACCAGGTTCTTGGAAAAGGCAAAATCAGTTTCTTCTGGCAGAGGACAAAAACGGAGAATCCGAATGGCAACGCAATTTTCGGCAGTTCCGACGGTTTGCCCGATCCGATCACGACCCTTCTCGGCACGTTCGATACGGCCCCAACGTATCGGCTGAATTATGACTACACGGTTTCTCCACGAATTCTTTTGCACCTGGGCGCGGGTTATCGAAGCAATTACTTCTTGGTGCCGTCGGTGACCACCAAAGGTGACATTCCAAATTATGACGCGGAAAAGGAACTCGGTTTGAGGGGCGGCATCACGCATCAGTTTTTCCCGCCAATGTCGGGATTGCTCGCCACCAATGGTAGTGGCGGTATGAGGAACTTCGGCAGTTCGGCCTATGCAAATGCCATCACACAAAGCCCGAGCTACAACGCCACGCTTAATTGGGTGAGGGACAATCACAGCTACAAATTGGGTTCGGAGTTTCGGACAGAAGGTTATCCGCCCGACAGCCGCGGAGGCACTGCGGGAAGTTACACTTTCGCGGCCGACACGACGGGACAACCATTTCAAATGACCGCTGTGGGCGGCGCGAATGTGGGATTCGGCTACGCCAGTTTCCTTCTAGGTTTGGCTAAGGGTATCAGCATCAGCAATCCCACGCATCCGCGAATGGGGAAAAAACAGCTCGGACTCTACGCTCAAGATTCGTGGAAAGTGACTCGCAGGCTCACGTTGGACTATGGATTGAGGTATGACTTCTCCACGTATCTGCGCGAAACGTCCGGAGGCGCCGCAAAATTTTCGCCACCGACGATTCTTCCATACCCCGGCATTCTGGGTGCGGCGATTTACGACGGTAGGG
>JACXTT010001506.1_pt1 | contig 38623 bp, 41 predicted proteins | sample 9270951 | NCBI WGS metagenome assembly JACXTT01 (sample SAMN15532306, study PRJNA645909) | rock metagenome | isolation source: weathered quartz diorite | place: Puerto Rico | collected 2017-06-21
TGGCGGCACGCGGACCGGCGGGGAGCAGGCTGGCGGCGTTCTCGCTGAGGATCGGCGGATAGAGCCCGGCCTTGCCGTCCGGCAGGTAGACGGTCATGCCGCGCCGCCAGGCCTCCAGGTCGATGGGGCCGGCGTCGTCCACGAACCAGGCCACGTCGGCGATGGCGTAGCGCAGCACGAGCTCGGCGCCACGGCGCTCGAGCGTGAAGGCCTGGTCGAGGTCGGTGGAGGCGGCCGGGTCGAGGGTGACGAAGGCCAGGTCGGTGCGGTCGATGTGGCCGGTGAGCGGGCGCTGGGCGGCGAGGTCGGCGGCGGCCAGGACCTCGGGCGGGAAGCTGGCGGGGATTTGGAAGCGCGTGCGCAGGGCGGCGAGGCCTTGGGTCAGCGCATTGTCGGGATCGATCAGCGCCTTCATGCGGGCGCTTAGAGCTTCTCGCTGATCTTGATGGCGGTGCGGCAGCCGGTGCGGATGACGGCGGCCAGCAGGGCGTAGCCGGGGGCCTCGCGGGCGCCCTCCTCCACGGCCAGGTCGCGGTGGGCGAGCTCCTCGTCACGGAACTTGGAGAGCTCGGCGGCGAGGGCCGGGTCGCGGGTCTCAAGCTCGGCGATCTGTTGGGCGTAGTGTTCCTCGATCACCGTCTCGACGGCTTCGGTGCAGGCGTGGGCGGCCTTGTCGCCCATCAGCGCGGTGCCGGCGCCCAGCGCGAAGGCGGCCATGCGCCAGACAGGGGCGAGCGCGGTGGGGCGGACCTGGCGCTCGGTGATCAGGGCGTCGAAGCGGGCCAGGTGGGCGGTTTCCTGCTCGGCCATGTGGGCGAGCTGGCCGGCGATGCGCTCGTGGCCGGGGGCGGCGCCGAGCACCGCCTGCTGGCCCTGGTAGATGGCGACCGCGGCCATCTCGCCGGCGTGGTCGACGCGCAGGATCTCGGCCATGCGGGCGGCGAGCGCGCCGCGGCCAGGACGCGGGGGAATGGGCTTTTCCATCTAGACCTTGGCCTTGGCCTGATCACGCAGGGCCGAAGCGGCGCTGAGCGCGACGAAGACCACCGAGGCGATGGCGTTGTAGCCGGCCATGGAGAGGCCGAACATGCGCCAGGCGGCCTGGTCGCAGCGGACCACCTTGTCCAGCTTGCCGGCCAGCAGGGCCTGCAGGTCGGCCATGTTGACCTTGCCGCCGCCGGAGCAGCTTTGCGGGCCCGGCCACCACTTCCACTCGACGCCGGCGTGGTAGGCGGCGACGCCGGCCCCGACCAGGAAGATCGCGGCCAGCAGCCAGCAGGAGGCGGCGCGCAGCTTCGGCCCGCCCGGCAGGCGCACGGCGACCATGGAGATCGCGGCCACGCCGCCGGCCACCCAGTAGACGGTGCGCTGCTTCAGGCAGAGCTCGCAGGGGGCCAGGTGACCGAAGGTCTCTGAGGCGTGGGCCACGGCCAGCATGGCGGCGGAGATCACCAGGGCGAAGAACCGCCAGCGGTCGAGGATCGGGTTGAGCACGGTTGGCATATGGGCCCTCTTGGGGCGCTTTCTATAGCCCGGCTTTGGCTAGACCCTGTCCGATTTTGATTGAATCAATCAAAATCGGGGGAACAGGGTCGTCGCTTGAAATTTGCGAGCACGATTCAGGGTTTTGAGGGCTCCATCAAAACCCATCGTGCTCTAGTGGGCGAACTTGAGCGCCAGGACCAGCAGGACGATGGCGAGCGCCACGCCGCTGGCCACCAGGGCCAGGCGCTTCTCGACGAAGGCCTGGATCGGCGGGCCGTAGACCTTGAGCAGCAGGGCCTCGCCGCCGAAGCGCAGGCCGCGGACCAGCAGCGACACCAGCAGGAACTGCCAGTAGACGATCTGGCCGAAACCCGACGCGATCGCGGTCAGCTTGTAGGGGATCGGCACGGCGATCAGCACCAGGCCGTACTGGCTGTACCAGCGCTGGAACGAGGCCAGGTCGCCGCCGGTGAGCGACAGGATGAACCGGCCGACCGGCTGCAGGAAGTGGCCCACGGCGAAGCCGCAGGAGCCGCCGGCCAGGGAGCAGACGATGGTGATCGCCGCGTAGCGCATCGCCCGGTCGCGGTTGGCCAGCACCACCGGCATCAGCATCACGTCGGGCGGGATCGGGAAGAACAGGCCTTCGCAGAAGGCCACGACCCCCAGCGCCATGGGCGCCCGGGGCGAGGCGGCGAGCGACATGACCCAGTCGTAGAGTTTGCGAAGCATCGTGGCTGAGCTAGCAGGCGTCGGGCCTGTCTGTCTCGCAGCTTCGCGCGGCCGGGGAAGGGGTGAGGAAAATTGTCGTCGCACGCACAAAGTTCGCGTGCCGAGACGCCTGGTTCTTATGCTGGTTGAAGGCCCTAACCGCCGCCGGATATCGCTGATACGCAGCCCTCAAGGTCATCTCGACCAGAGGAAACATCCATGCGTATCGGATCCATTGTCGCCCTCACCCTGGGCCTCGCGATCGCCGGCGGCGCGCACGCCAGCATCTTCGTGGTCGACGCGGCCGCGAACTCGTCGACCGGCGGGGTCGGCAAGGCGAGCCTCTCCCTGACCACCGGGGAGGTCTTCTCGCTGCATTCGAGCCTGGAGGACACCTGGAGCGCGGGCTCGCTGCCGCGGGTTTCCGACGCCAACGGCCTGGACCAGGTGCGCTTCGCGGACGGGTCGGACGATAGCGGCTTCCCGGTCGGCACCCAGCTGACGGCGGTCTTCCCGCTCTGGACCCAGCACGGCCTGACGGCGAACTACGCCTCGCTGGTGGGCGAGATCGGCGGCGTCTACCAGGAGCTGGGCGCGAACTTCGTCGGCTCGGCCTGGGGCACGGGGACGCTGAACCTCTACTTCTGGGATGAGAACAACGGCGACAACTACGGAAACATCGCCTTCGACATCAAGCCGCGGGTCTCGGTGGACCACGGGCCGGGGGTGCCGGAGCCGGCGTCCTGGGCCCTGATGATCCTGGGCTTCGGCGGGGCCGGCGCCATGCTGCGCCGCCAGCGCTCGGGCGCCTTCGCCTGACCTGACGCGTTATTTCCTGCGACGGCCGCTTTCACGGCTACCGCCAATTCGTTTCAAATGATACGAGTTGGCGGATCGCAGGAGATTCCGCCATGCCCCCCGAGAGCCAAGCCGAAACCAAGCCCGCTTCAACCGACCTGTTCGAGAACCCGCTGGGCACCGACGGCTTCGAGTTCGTCGAGTTCACCTCGCCCGAGCCGGAGCGGCTGAAGGGCCTGTTCGAGCTGATGGGCTTCACGGCGGTCAGCAAGCACCGCTCGAAGAACGTGCTGCGCTTCCGGCAAGGCGACATCAACTTCATCCTGAACATGGAGCCCAGCGGCCAGGCCGCGGCGTTCCGCGAGGCGCACGGGCCGTCGGCCAACGCCATGGCCTTCCGCGTGAAGGACGCCGCCAAGGCGCTGAGCCTGGCCGTGGAGCGCGGGGCCAAGGCGGTGGTCGGGCCGGTGGGGCCGATGGAGCTGAACATCCCGGCCATCGAGGGCATCGGCGGCTCGAACCTCTATCTGGTCGACCGCTATGGGGCGCAGGAGATCTATGACGTCGACTTCGTCCCGATCCCGGGCGCGGCCGAGGCCATGGCGGCCAATTCCAAGGGCCTGACCTATCTCGACCACCTGACCCACAACGTGCATCGCGGGCAGATGGCGAAGTGGGCGGAGTTCTACGAGCGCATCTTCAACTTCCGCGAGATTCGCTACTTCGACATCGAGGGCAAGCAGACGGCCCTGGTCTCCAAGGCGATGACCAGCCCATGCGGCAAGATCCGCATCCCGCTCAACGAGAGCCAGGACGAGCACAGCCAGATCGAGGAGTTCCTGAAAGACTACAAGGGCGAGGGCATCCAGCACGTGGCGCTGGGCACCAACGACATCTACGTCTCGGTGGAGACGATGCGCGACGCCGGCGTGAAGTTCCAGGACACCATCGACACCTACTTCGAGGGCATCGAGGCGCGCGTGCCGGGACATGGCGAGGACGTGCAGCGGCTGCAGGCCGACAAGATCCTGATCGATGGAGCGCCCACCGAGGGTCAGGGCCTGCTGCTGCAGATCTTCACCGAGAACATGATCGGGCCGATCTTCTTCGAGCTGATCCAGCGCAAGGGCAACGAGGGTTTCGGCGAGGGCAACTTCAAGGCCTTGTTCGAGAGCATCGAGGCTGACCAACTGCGCCGGGGTGTTCTGCCGCCGAAGGATTGAATTTGCTTTCCGCTCTCCGCCCGTCGTCGTCTAGCGGACGCGCACATCGCGTCTGGTTGGGACTCGTCCCTTCTCCCCTTGCGGGAGAAGGTGGCCTGCGCAGCAGGTCGGATGAGGGGTCTCTCGGAATCTTCCGTTTTAGCTCGATCGATCGTTTCGCGCGGATGACGGAGCGCGACCCCTCATCCGGCAGGCATTCGCCTGCCACCTTCTCCCGCAAGGGGAGAAGGATCATGTTGCCCGACTGGATCTGAGCCCGTCCATGACGGAAGGAAGAAGAGCTTGACCTGGTCACTGGTGGTTCACGGCGGGTCGGGGGTCATCGACCGGGCGGACCTGTCGCCGGAGCAGGACGCGGCCTATCGCGCCTCGATGGCCCGCGCGGCGGAGGTGGGCGCGGGCGTGCTGAAGGGCGGCGGTTCGGCGCCGGACGCGGTGGAGGCCGCGGTGCGGACGCTGGAAGACGATCCACTGTTCAACGCCGGGCGCGGCGCGGCGTTCAGCGCCGAGGGCAAGGTGGAGCTGGATGCGGCGATCATGTGCGGCAGGACGCTGGCGGCCGGCGCGGTGGCCGGCGTGAGCCGCACGCGCAATCCGATCTCGCTGGCGCGCGCGGTGGAAGAACGCTCGCCGCACGTGCTGCTGGTGGGCGCGGGCGCCGACGCCTTCGCCAAGGCCGAGGGGTTCGAGGCGGTTGATCAGAGCTACTTCTTCGTGGAGCGTCGCTGGCGGGCGCTGGAGAAGCAGCTACGTCGCGAGGGGCTGCCGGTCCCGCCGCGGCCGCAGGGCGCCAGCGCCGACGCGGGCGTCGCGGCCCTGGCGCATGACGAGGGCAAGCGCGGCACCGTCGGCGTGGTCGCGCGCGACACCAACGGCAATGTCTGCGCCGGCACGTCCACCGGCGGCACGACCGGCAAGCGCTGGGGCCGGGTGGGCGACAGCCCGCTGATCGGCGCGGGGACCTACGCCGCCAACGCCTCGGCGGCGGTGAGCGGCACCGGCGAAGGCGAGTACTTCATCCGTCTGGCGGTGGCGCACCGGATCTGCGCGCTCGTGGAATTCACGGGGCTCTCGCTGCAGGCCGCCGCCGACCGGGTGGTGCAGGACGACCTGACCAAGCTGGGCGGCCAGGGCGGCGTGATCTGCGTGGCGCCGGACGGCCAGATGGCCTGGAGCTTCAACACCTCGGGCATGTATCGCGCCCGCATCGCCCAGGATCAGCCTATGGTCGTGGGCATCTACAAGGACGATCCGTAATGGCCGGCCGAAACTGGATTCCCGTTCGCGGCGCGCAGGGGCAGCACTCGCGCCAGGCGCACGCCGACATGCCGGCCGGGACCTATGAGCGGGAGATCTCCAAGGAGGGGTTCTTCGGTCCGGCGGCCTTCATCCATCACGCCCAGCCGCCCACCGGGTGGACGACGTTCGAGGGGCCGCTGCGCCCACGCGCCTTCGACCTGGCGGCGCTGAACGCGGCCGAACCCAGCCCCTGGGCGGCGGGCAAGGTGCTGTTCAACCCGGCGGTGGAGATCCGGTTCTGGAAGCTGGCGCAGGCGATGCCGGCCCTGGCGCGCAACGCCGACGGCGACCAGCTGCTGTTCGTGCACCAGGGCGCGGGCGACCTCTACTGCGACTACGGCCACCTGAGCTACGGCGCCGGCGACTACCTCTACCTGCCGCGCGGGACCATGTGGCGGCTCAACCCCTCATCGCCGACCGCGATCCTGATGATCCAGGCGACCAACACCCACTACACCCTGCCCGACCGCGGCCTGCTCGGCGGCCACGCCTTCTTCGATCCGGCAATGCTGGAGACCCCGGCCATCGACGAGGCGTTCAAGGCGCATCAGGCCGAGGCCGGCGACTACCGCGTGGAGATCAAGAAGCGCGGCGAGGTCTCGACCGTCACCTATGGCTACAATCCGCTGGACGCGGTGGGCTGGCACGGCGACCTGGCGCCGGTGCGGCTGAACGTGAAGGACCTGCGGCCCGTCACCAGCCACCGCTACCACCTGCCGCCCAGCGTCCACACGACGTTCCTGAGCGACCGGTTCGTGGTCTGCACGTTCGCGCCGCGCCCGTTCGAGACCGATCCGGGGGCGCTGAAGGTGCCGTTCTTCCACAACAACGACGACTTCGACGAGGTGCTGTTCTACCACGCCGGCGATTTCTTCAGCCGCGACCACATCGAAGCGGGCATGATGACCTTCCATCCGAGCGGCTTCACCCATGGGCCGCACCCGAAGGCGCTGAAGAACATGCTGAGCCAGCCCAAGGCGGCGACCGACGAATACGCGGTGATGATCGACACCCGCGATCCGCTGGAGGTGGGCGAGGCCGCGGCCAGCGTCGAGAACCCGGCCTACGTCGACAGTTGGAAAACGAACGCTTGAGCTACGAAGACGATCTCGAAACCGCCGCCCGCGAGGAACTGGAGCGCGCCTGCACGCTCGGCTGGCGCGAGCTCTCCAAGCTCACGCCCTGGGGCGACAACTTCGAGGGCTTCACGCCGGAGGGCCGCGAGGTGACCTTCGAGCGCAGCTATCTGTGGGAGACCGACGCGGGGGGTGACATCCGCGTCGAGGTCACCGTCTATGAACCGCGTGACTATGAGGAGGGCGTGACTCTGACACGCTCGATCCGCAACGAGACCGTCAACGGCCAGAAGGAACAACCATGAAGCTTGCGTCCCTGAAGGGCGGCCGCGACGGGCGGCTCGTGGTGGTGTCGAACGACCTGGCCTGGTTCACCGAGGCGCACCACATCGCCCCGACGCTGCAGGCGGCCATGGACATGTGGGCGGGTTGCGAGCCGGCGCTGCGCGGCCTGGCCGAGAGCCTGGAGCACGGCGCCGTGCCGCAGGAGCGGTTCCATGAGCATCAGGCGGCGAGCCCCCTGCCCCGCGCCTATCAGTGGGCGGACGGTTCGGCCTATGTGAACCACGTGGCCCTGGTGCGCCAGGCGCGCGGGGCGGAGATGCCGGAGAGCTTCTGGACCGATCCCCTGATGTACCAGGGCGGGTCGGATGGTTTCCTGGGGCCGCGTGATGCGATCCCGCTGGCGGACCCCGCGTGGGGCCTCGACCTGGAGGGCGAGATCGCGGTGATCGTCGGCGACGTGCCGCAGGGCGCGAGCCGCGAGCAGGCGTTGGCGGCGATCCGCCTGGTGCTGCTGTGCAATGACGTGAGCCTGCGCAACCTGATTCCCGGCGAACTGGCCAAGAGCTTCGGCTTCTTCCAGTCCAAGCCGGCCTCGGCCTTCTCGCCGGTGGCGGTGACGCCGGACAGCCTGGCGGGCTGGAAGGACGGCAAGCTCAACGGTGCGCTGTCGGTGGAGCTGAACGGCAAGCCGTTGGGCGAGGCCGATGCGGGCGTCGACATGACCTTCGACTTCGGGACCCTGATCGCCCACGCGGCCAAGACGCGAAGCCTGTCGGCCGGCACGATCATCGGGTCGGGCACGGTGTCCAACCGCGGCGCGGACGGCGGGCCCGGCAAGCCGGTGAGCGCCGGCGGCGTCGGCTATTCGTGCCTGGCGGAGCTGCGCACCATCGAGACGATCGAGAGCGGCGCGGCCAAGACCCCGTTCCTGGCGGCCGGCGACGTGGTGCGGATCGAGATGCGCGACGCCAAGCGCCATTCGATCTTCGGGGCCATCGAGCAAACGGTCGGCTGATGGGCGCGGACGGCCACCGGGAGACGGGGAAGGAGGGCGAGCTGCGGCTCGACGCCTACCTGCCCTATCGGCTGTCGGTGGCGTCCAACGCCGTGTCGGGGCTGATCGCGCGGGCCTACCAGGACCGCTTCGGGCTCAGCATTCCGCAGTGGCGGGTGATCTGCGTGCTGGCCGAGGACGGCGACCTGACCCAGGGCCAGATCGTGGCGCGCACCATGATGGACAAGGTGATGGTGAGCCGCGCGGCGCAGGGCCTGCTGAAGCGGCGCCTGGTGGCGCGCTCCGACCACGAGGCCGATGGGCGCAGCCACGTGCTGGCGCTCACGCCGGAAGGCGCCGGCCTGCACGCCGAGATCGCGCCGCTGGCCCTGGCCTACGAGGCGGCGCTGATCGCGGGCCTGGCGCCGGACGAGGTGGCGCTGCTGAAGCGGCTGCTGTCGCGGTTGCAGGCGGCGGCGGGGCAATTGACGGGGGACGCCGCGCCTTAGCGGACTCTTAGTCGTGCGCGTCCGAAGATCGGACGATGAAACCCCATACCCTCATCGGCCTGGCGATCGCGTGCGGCCTCGGTCTTCCGTCCCCGGCGGCGGCGTTCGATGACCCATGGACAGACACCAACGGCGCGCACGAGGCGACGCGGGTGATCGTCGAATGCCTTGCGATCGTGGGGCCGGCAGGGCCCTCGCTGACACGCGAGCAATGCATCAGAGCGCCTCTCGACGCCTGCTCCAACCGTCATGCGACCAACGAAATGACCTTGGCGGAATGCACGAGGTTCACCCGTGACGCCTGGGACGCGAGGCTCGCCAAGCAAGAGGATCGCGCGCGCGCCGCGGGCCCGGTGGCGGCGAAGGCTCTCCAGAAGTCCGACGCGCGATACCGGGCGTGGAGCGATGCGGACTGCGCCGTGCAGACGGGTGACGCCGGCGGCAACTACAACGCCGAGCAACAAAACATCTGCGTGTTCACCCATGCCGCCTGGCGGGCCCTGGAGTTGGAGACCCTCGCAGACGAGTGGGACGAGCACCCGCCCAAGGCCCGCTAGCCCCCATTGCGGACCCCGGGGAAGACCGCCTACCGTCGCGGCCTGGTGGGGTGTCGGGGGCGTTTGGGCATGGATCTGAAGACGATCGGGCGCGGCCTGTGCGGGCTGGTCCTGGCGACCCTCCTGGGCCTGCCGGCCGCCGGCGCTCCGGCGCAGGGCTATCGCGCCCCGCGAAACGCCTACGGCGCGCCCGACCTGAATGGGGTGTGGAACAACAACGCGCTCACGCGGCTACAGCGCCCAGCCGGTCTTCTGCCGCTGGTCGTTCGGCCCGCCGATGTGGCGGCGGCGGAGCGCAAGCTGATGGTGAGCTACTCGCCGCCGAGCACGACGGCGAATGTCGGGGGAACCGAAAGCGAGTGGTGGGACGGGGCGCACCTGGCCCGGATCGCCGGCGAATTCCGGACGTCCTGGCTGGTCGAGCCGGACGACGGCCAGCTGCCCTACTCCGCCGAGGGCAAGCGCCTGGTCGCGGTGTTCGCTAAGGCGCAGATCGAATCCTTCGACGGCCCTGAATCGCGGCCGGTGGCGGGCGACCGCTGCCTGCTGCCGAGTTGGGGCGCCATGGGGCCGGTGATGCTGAACTCACCCTACAACGCCAACTACCGGTTCGTGCAGACCCGCGACCAGATCGCGATCCTGGCGGAGAACAACAGCGAGCTGCGGATCATCCGGATCGGCGCGGCGCACCTGCCGGACCAGATCAGGACCTGGACCGGCGACTCCATCGGTCACTGGGAGAAGGACACCCTGGTGGTGGAGACCACCAACCTGCGCGCCGACGCGCCGTTGAGCCAGGCGCCGTTCTTCTTCACCGCGGGGGCGAGGATCGTGGAGCGGTTCACGCGGGTCGGGGCCGCGGCGCTGAAATACGACTTCACCGTCGAGGACCCCGCGATCTTCGCGCGGCCGTGGCGAGCGGAGATGGCGTTCGTGGCGACGGACGCGCCGCTCTATGAGTTCGCCTGTCACGAGGGCAACTACGCGATGACCAACGTGCTGGCGGGCGCCCGTGCGGCCGAGCCGGCGGCGGCTGTAGCCGGGACGCGGTGAGGAGTCGTGCGCCGGGCCACCGCCTAGTGGGTGGGGATGGCGTAGGTCATGAGGAAATACACATCGAGGCCGGCCATGAGGACAGCGCCGAGCCACTGGAGCCATTTGGGTCGGGCCCATCCTGACAGGACGACGGCGATCCCCATCGGGACGATGGCCAGGTCTTCGGCGATCCAGTCGTCAGGGTTGAGTCCCGCCATGTTGTTGCGGTCCCACCAGTTCTGGAAACAGGCGATCGCGGCCAGCGCCAGGAAGAAGCCGCAGATCAGCGAGCGGCGCTCCTCAAAGATCGCTACAAGGTCGATCGGCCGCTCGTCTCGCGGCTCGGCGATCCGGAACGTCGAGCAGGTGAAGTACTGAATGACGGCGGTCAGAAACTGGATCGAGATTTCGGGGACCGTCCAGCGCTTCAGCGCCACGAGCCCCCAGAGCGCCATCCAGTTGACCATCAAGAGGAGCGCGGCGCTGAGCAGCCAGCTGACGTACAGGCCCGAGATGCGAACCCGCTTTCGCTCGATCAGCAGTTCGGTGGCGCTCGACAGCAGGTGGGTCAGCGCCACCGCGTAGACAAACGACAACAGGATGGTGACGTGCTCGAACACGGGCCTGCCTCCCCAAGTGGGCCGCCAGCGCCGTGATCAATGCTGGTTCGCGACCCTTTCGGGTTTCGCCGAGCGCTGCAAGCGGTCCGCGAGGCCTAGGCCATGTGGGCGGCGATCATCTCGCCGAGCACGCCGAGGTCGATGTCCTTGAGGGACCGGAACTTGACGCAGTAGCCGGTGATCTTGGCCTTGCCGAGCCGCGGGCCGTAGGTCTTGGCGAGGTGGGTCTTGTCGTCGAGGCCCATGACATAGACCGAGATGCCGGTGGTGTTGGCGCTGAGGCCGACCCGGTAGAAGGCCTTGGTGTCGCCGTTGGCGTATTCGATCGTCTGCTGGCCGTAGCCGATGTTGGGGTTGGAGACGACCTTGCCGGTCGCCTCCCGGCCGTCCAGGAACCAGAGCCGGCAGTCCGGCGCCGCGCCCAGGACGAGCCGGTTCAGCGCCCGGAGCTCGTCGGCCTTTGACGGGGGTTGTTGCGCGACGTAGGCGTCGATCTGCTCTTGCACGGTCATGTCCGCTCACCTCTTTCTGACGGCTCGTCCGGAGGACGAACGAGGTTGTCGCCAGCCGACATAGTCTAGCCGCGTTGGGCAGGAGGATCGCCTTGGGCGTCAGGAACTATCTGATCGAGGGCGTGTCCGGCGCCGGCAAGACGAGCGTGGCGGAAGAGCTGGAGCGGCGCGGCGAGCACGTGGTCCACGGCGACCGGACGCTGGCCTATCTGGGCGACCCGGAGACGGGCGAACGGCTCGACGCCGCGGCCGGCGCGGGCGCGGTGCGGTGGCGCCATGAGCGCCACATCTGGGACGTGGCGAAGGTGCGGGCGCTGATCGCCGATCAGAGCCAGGCGCGCACGTTCTTCTGCGGCGGCTCGCGGAACGCGCGCCAGTTCATCGCGCTGTTCGACGCGGTCTTCGTGCTGGAGGTCGATCTCGACACCGTGCGGCGGCGCGTGGCCGGCCGGGCGGACGACGAGTTCGGCGGCAAGCCGGACGAGTGGGCGCTGATCCAGCGCGTGCACGCGACGCGGGAGGACCTGCCCAAGGACGCGGTGAGCCTCGACGCCACCGCGCCGGTTGAACGCGTCGTGGACGAGATTCTCAGCCACTGCTGACTAGTCCGGCTGGAACAGCTCCACGGGATTGCCGGAGGGGTCGTCGAGCAGGATCTCGCTGCCGCCGAGGCCCACGACGATGTCGTTGCGGAAGCGCACGCCCTGCTGGCGCAGGCGCGCGACCTCGCCCTTGAGGTCCGGGGTGTTGAGCACGATGCGGGTCCAGCCGCCGGGCGCAGGCCGTGCCCCGTCGGGCATCGGCTGCGAGGCGCCGCCCGGGCCCTTCACCGGGCTGAGCAGAAGCTGGAGCCCACCGCGCGACAGGGCGGCGAAATAGGGTCCGGACGCGAAGTCGACCTTGAAGCCGAGGCGGCCGACGTAGAAGTCCGTCGCCGTCTTCACGTCGGTGACCATGTAGCGGACGCGGACCGTGGCGACGGCGTTCTTCGCGTAGTCCTCGGCGTGGGCGCCGGGCGCGCCCGCCGCGAACGCCAGGGCGAGGGCCAAGAGGGTGGTTCTGAACATGGCGATCTCCCGCTGCGGCTAAGACAGGTTCGCCATATGCATCAAATTGGATTGATAGATCAAGCGAGATTGATGTATATGCTGGCGGCATGATCGCGTCGACGCCCGACATCGCCCCGCCCGCGTTCCTGCAGCTGGCCGGCCATCCGCTGCGCTGGCGGCTGCTGAGCGAGCTGGCGCGCAGCGACCGGCTGGTGGGTGAGCTGACGGACGCCGTCGGCGAGGCGCAGAACCTGGTCTCCTATCACCTGGGCAAGCTGCGGGAGGGCCGGCTGGTGTCGGCGCGGCGCAGTTCGGCCGATCGGCGGGACACCTACTACGGCCTCGACCTGGCGCGGGTGGGCGGGCTGCTGTCGGCGGCCGGCGGCGCGCTGCACCCCGGGCTTCGCCTGACGCCGGCGCGCGAGGCGGCGGCGATCGCGCCGGTGCGGGTCCTGTTCCTGTGCACCGGCAACAGCGCGCGCTCGCAGATGGCCGAGGCGCTGATCCGGGCGCGCTCGGGCGGCGCCGTCGAGGCGGTGAGCGCCGGCAGCCATCCCAAGCCCCTGCACCCCAACGCGGTGCGGGCGATGCGCGAGACGCACGGCCTGGACCTGGCCGGCCAGGCGTCCAAGCCGCTCAGTCAGTTCGCGGACCAGCGCTTCGACTGGGTGATCAGCCTGTGCGACCGGGTGCGCGAGGTGTGCCCCGAGTTCCCGGGCCACCCGAACGTCGTGCATTGGAGCCTCGCCAACCCGGTGACCGGCGAACCGGACGAGGTCACCTACCCGCTGTTCGTGGCCACGGCCGCGGAGCTCGCCACCCGCATCGACTATCTGCTGGCCGCGCTGGCCGCCCGGACCGAAGGAGACCCCCAATGACCGACCGCCATGAGATGGTCAGCGTCCGCTACCTGGTCGACGACGTTCAGGCGGCGCTCGACTTCTACACCGGCCTTCTGGGCTTCGAGGTGCTGACCAGCTTCCCGCCGGCGTTCGCCGACGTGGCGCGCGGCCGGCTGCGGCTGCTGCTGAGCGGGCCGATGAGCTCGGCGGGACGGGCGATGGCCGACGGCGCGAAGCCCGGGCCCGGCGGCTGGAACCGCATCCACCTGATCGTCGACGACATCGCCGCCGAGGTGGCGCGGCTGAAGGCGGCCGGCGCGCCGTTCCGCAACGAGATCCTGACCGGACCCGGCGGCCAGCAGGTGCTGCTGCAGGACCCGTCCGGCAATGTGATCGAGCTGTTCCAGCCCGACCCGGCGTTCAACCAGGCGCGCTAGCCGCGCGGCGGGCGCGCCAGGAACGAGGGGAACCGGGTTCGCCCGCCCCTCGGTCGGGAGCGGGCGGGCGACGCCACGGCGTCGGCTTTCGCCGACAGCTTCTCCGGTACTGCGGAGAAAGGGAATTTCTAGTGCGCGTACTCGGGTTCGGCGCGGACGCCCCAGCGGTGCGAGCCTTCGCCGAACGGCAGGTGGAAGCCGTAGGTCGCGCGGCGGCGCTCATCGCGCCAGTTCTGTTCGAAGGACAGGATCACCGCCTCTTCGAGTTCCTCGGGGATTTGGCGCACGTCGTGGCCGTAGTGGCGAGCCACCTGTTCGATGACCATCCCACGGTGGGCTTCGCCACCGAGAACAAGGAGGGCCTCGCGAACCCGCTTGGCGAGGGTCTGGGTCGCACGCACCGGCTTTTTGCTCGGGGCGTCGTAGATGTCAGCCATTGGAAGTGTCCCGCTCGTTTCCCAGTCTGTCCTGGAAACTCTGCGCACGGTCAGTTTAGCGGCGGGTTAAGGCACAGGTTGAATTCAAAGTTAATTCGCGACCCTGGGTTTAGCCCGCCGAGGGCTACCCGCGGCGCTCAGCCGAGGCCGAACGCAACCGCGGTTTGATAGGTGAGCAGGGCGGCCAGGTAGGCGAGGCCGGTCATGTAGACCAGCATGACGATCGGCCAGCGCCAGGAGTTGGTCTCGCGCTTCACGACGCCGATGGTGGACGCGCATTGGGGGGCGAAGACGTACCAGGCCAGGAACGACAGGCCGGTGGCGATCGACCAGTTGTGCGACAGCGTGGTGGCCAGGACGCCGGGCGTGTCGCCGGCGTTGCCGATGGCGTAGACGGTGCCGAGCGCGGCCACCGCCACCTCACGCGCGGCGAAGCCCGGGATCAGGGCCACGGTCATTTGCCAGTTGAAGCCTATGGGTTGCAGCAGGGGCTGCAGGAAGTGGCCGAGCTGGCCGGCGATGGAATAGTTGATCGCCGGATCGGTGGCGCCGGGCGGCGCGCCCGGGAAGGACGACAGGAACCAGACCGCGACCATCAGCGGGAAGATGATCGTGCCGGCGCGGGTCAGGAAGATCCGTCCCCGGAGAATGACGTTGCGCGCCACGTTGGCCGGGTCGGGGGTCTTGTAGGCCGGCAGCTCCATCAGGAACGGCTCGACGGCGCCGCGCCAGAACAGCTTGCGCGTGATGAAGGAGACACCGAGCGCGGAGAGGATGCCGGCGGCGTAGAGGCCGAACATCACCAGGCCCTGCAGGTTCATGACGCCCAGCACCGTGCGGCTGGGGATGAAGGCCGAGATGATCAGGGTGTAGACGGGAATGCGCGCCGAGCAGGTCATCAGCGGCGCCACCAGGATGGTGGTGAGGCGGTCGCGCTTGTTGTCGATCACCCGCGTGGCCATGATCCCGGGGATGGCGCAGGCGAAGCTGGAGAGCAGCGGGATGAAGGCGCGGCCGTGCAGGCCGGCGCCGCCCATGATGCGGTCCATCAGGAAGGCCGCGCGGGCCATGTAGCCGAAGTCTTCCAAGAGGATGATGAAGAAGAACAGCACCAGGATCTGCGGCAGGAAAACCAGCACGGAGCCCACGCCGGAGATCACCCCGTCGGTGAGGAAGCTGGTCAGCAGGCCGTGCGGCAGGTGGCTGGCCAGGAAGGCGCCGGCGCCGGTGAAGCCGTCGCCGATCAGGTCGCCGACCTGCTTGCCCCAGGAGAACACCGCCTGGAACATCACGAACAGCAGGCCGAACAGGATGGCCAGGCCGGCTACCGGGTGCAGCAGGACGCTGTCCACCTTGCCGGTGAAGGTGTCGGGGCGCTCGGGCGGACGGACGTGGGCCTTGAGGATGCGCTGGGCGTCACGGTGGGCGTCGCGGATCTCGCCCGCGGCCGGCTCGTGCCAGGTGCTGGCCGCGCCGATGGCGCCGGCGGCGATCAGGCCCTCGACCTGGGCGACCAGGTCGTCGATGCCGCGCTTGCGGGTGGCGACGGTGGTGACGATCGGGCAGCCGATGGCGCGCGCCAGGCCGTCGAGATCGATGCGCAGGCCCTGGCGCTGGGCGATGTCGTACATGTTGAGCGCCAGCACCATGGGGCGGCCCACGGCCTTGAGCTCGAGGATCAGGCGCAGCACCAGGCGCAGGTTGGTGGCGTCGGCCACGCAGACCACCACGTCGGGCGGGGTCTCGCCGGCCAGCTTGCCCAGCACCGCGTCGCGGGTGACCACCTCGTCCGGGCTGCGCGCGCGCAGCGAGTACGTCCCCGGCAGGTCGAGGATCGAGAGCGTGCGGCCGCTGGCCGTGGAGACCACGCCCTCCTTGCGCTCGACGGTGACGCCGGCGTAGTTGGCGACCTTCTGGCGGCTGCCGGTGAGCGCGTTGAAGAGAGCGGTCTTGCCGGAGTTGGGATTGCCCACCAGCGCGATGCGCGCGGGCGTGAGGGCGGCGTCGGTCATTGAGTATCCAGCTGAACCCAGACGTCCTCGGCGTCGCGGCGGCGCAGCGCCACGCGCATGTCGTCGAGCTTGACGGCGATGGGGTCGCGGCGGATCGCGCCCTCGTGCAGCACCTCGATGCGGGCGCCCTCCACGAAGCCGAATTCCAGCAGCCGGCGCTGCAACTCGGCGAGCGCCACGCCGTGGTCGCCGGGGTGAGTCTCGGCGCGGACGTCGACGATGACGCCCCGGTCGCCGGGCCGGGCCTGGCTCAGGCGCACGGCGGTGGTCGCCACTTCAGCCGGCTCTGGAACCATGTCGTGCAACGCGAAGACCCTTGGACGTCCGTACTTGCGACTGATTATCAGTTACGAACGCGGAAGTCGATGCGCAAGGCGCCGGGCGTCCCCACCGTCACATTGTGCAAGACGCCTGCGGGCGAGGCGCCCACGATCCGGCGATGCTGTTCGCGCTCCTGGCCCTGGCCGCCCACGCCGCACCGCCTTCCACCGCCCCGCCCGCCCTCATCGCCCGGCTGCGCGCCAAGGACCAGGCGCTGCTGGACGCCATCGCCCCCGGCGACCGGGCGCTCTGGGACCGCACGCTGACGGCGAACGCGGTCTATGTGGACGAGAACGGCCGGGTGCTGTCGCGCGCAGACTTCCTGAAGGAGATGACCGGCCTGCCGCCGGGCTCGTCGGGCAACATCAAGATCATCGACTACGACGTGCGCCTGGACGGCGACACCGCCCTGGTGCGCCACCTGGACGACGAGCACGAGACCTATCACGGCCAGCCGCTGCACGCGCAGTACCTGACCACCGAGACCTGGCTGAAGCGCGGCGGCGACTGGAAGCGGGCCGGCACCCACGCCTATGCGGTGAACGTCGATCCGCCGGCGATCGCGCCGCCGACGGCCACGCTGGACGCCTATGTGGGGACCTATGTGATGGCCGACCTGACCTACACCGTGCGCCGCGATGGCGACCACCTGACCGGCCAGCAGTCCGGCGGGCCCGCCCGGCCGCTGCTGGCCGAGACCAGCGAGGTGTTCTTCACCCCGGGCCGGCCGCGCACCCGCACGATCTTCCAGCGCGACGCCGCCGGCCGCGCGGCCCGGCTCATCAGCCGCCGCGAGGGCGAGGACCTGGTGTTCGTGCGCAAGGCCGACTGACGCCCGCGGCCCCAGGCCTGAGTTGGCGAACGCCGCGCCCCTCGCTATAGGGGCGGGAGTTGCCCGAGTGGTGGAATTGGTAGACGCGCCGGACTCAAAATCCGGTACCGCAAGGTGTGTCGGTTCGAGCCCGACCTCGGGCACCATGGCTTCAGGCAAATAGGGAGGGGTATCCCGTCCCTAAATTCCCGCAGTCCGTGGCTTGGGGCAGCTGTGTATGGCTTGCCTCCGAGCCTGACCGCCTCCATGACCTTGAGCGACAAAACAAATTCCTTGTCGGGCGCTTGACCCTAACCTGCCTTCGTGCCGCCAATCTCGTCAGTTCGAGACCCATTCACCTGGGGTTGCTTCGTGGCGTAATGTCGCCCTGGGGGTGTCTCATGAAGATGAACAAGAAGCCGGTGCCGATCACGACGATCTGCAACTGGAAGAACAAGATTGACGAGCAGCCGGACTACCAACGGCCGCCGGCCTGGGGACGGAAGCAGAAGCAGCTGCTCATCGATTCCATCCTGCGCGAGTACGACATTCCGAAAATGTACTGGCGCTCCGTGAAGCGCGACAATTTCCAGTACGAGGTGATTGACGGGCAGCAACGGCTGCGGACCATCTGGGAATACCGAGAAGGACTATTCGCGCTCCCGAAGGACGCGGACCCGGTCAAAGGTCACAAGGTGGCTGGGCTCAAATATGCGGACTTGCCGTTCGAATTGAGCAGCGACTTCGACACCTACGCCGTGGATGTCGTCATGGTCGAGGAGGCTGTTCAGACTGAAGGCGAGGACGAGGTGAGGGATATGTTCCTCCGCCTGCAGAACGGCACGACACTCAAAGCCCAGGAAAAGCGCAACGCGATGCCGGGCCAGATGCGTGAGTTCGTCAAGACGCTCAGCGTTCATCCGTTCTTTGAAAGCTGCCGCTTCAAGAATCAGCGCTACACCTTCGACCATGTGGCCGCGCAGGCGGTCTGCCTTGAGCTCGCTGGTGGTCCCGCAAACATCAAGGACACCGACCTCAACCGGATGTATGAAGAGAACCGCGCCTTTGATGCGAACGGCGCCCTAGCGAAGAAGGTTCGCCGCGTCTTCGAGCTGCTCCTGAAATGCTTCCCGGACAAGACGCCCGAACTTGAGCGCTACAACGTCATCACCCTCTACTGCCTCGCCTCCTTGCTCATCGATGGCTACGTGCTTGACGGAATCGACGAGAAGCTTCCGGCCTGGTTCATCGCCTTCGAAGGGGAGCGCGCGGCGCAAGAGGCACTTCCTGAGGACGAGCGCGAAATCCAGCTTGTCGAATACCGACGTCTCATCAGCCAGTCGACAGACGCCGAGGAAAGCATCCGCGCCCGGCTTGAAATGATGGAGCGGAGGTTCTTCTCCGCCTTTGCGGATATCGAGCCCAAGGATGCGCAAAGAGACTTCACCCACGAGCAGCGCCTCGCCATCTTCCGGCGCGACGGCGGCATATGTCAGGTCCACCTCAAGTGCGAGGGCAACAAGGTCGCCTGGGACCACTGGCACGCGGATCACAAAGTCCCACACGTGAAGGGTGGGAAGACGACGGTCGCTAACGGTCAGGTCGCTTGCGCCGCGTGCAATCTCTCGAAGAGCGGCACCTTCCTTGTGGCCGAGGAAGTGTAGCCGCAGCATGACCGGCACTGCTGCGGCGAAGGACCCCCACGAGGGATGTCCGCTAAGGGCCGTCGATCGGCGGCTCGAAGATCTGCATCGGCAGTGGCACGCCGCGGAGGAGGTCTATTTTGACCCTGAGGGCTTCCGGGTCGCTATCCAGACCGCCATTCAAACTCTGCGGACTGTCACGTTCATCCTTCAAAGCAACAAGCGGCTGATCCCCAATTTCGACGAGTGGTACGCGGGCTGGCAGGAGAAACTGAAAGCCGATCCGCTGATGCGGTGGATGGTCGACGCCCGGAACAAGATCGAGAAGCAGGGCGACCTCGAAGCCCACAGCACCATTCGCGCGCAGATCATCGCCTCATACCTCGATGAGGGACCCCGCATTTCCGTGGCGGCGAAACTCGCCGATGCGCCAGAGGCGTTGCTCAAGAAGGTCCCCGTGCTCCTTGCCGACCACATTCGGCAAAACGGCGTGCTGAAGATCGAGCGTCGCTGGTTCGAGAACACGCTTCCCGAACAGGAACTCCTGGACGCCGTGGCAATCGCCTACGGCCGGGTCGCGGAAGTGGTGGCCGACGCTCATCGCCAACTCGGACTTAAACCACCGACGACCACTGACGTCGTTACCGGCCAGACCTATGGCGATGATCTGCGGCAAGGGCGTCTTCCCTGCATGATCGGGCATGCCGACGCTCGGGCGCTCGAGGTGAAGCTCTCGACCGGCAAGCGAACCGTCATCGAAACCGTGACGAAGGACCTAGACCTCAAGGACGCTGACAAGGTCCTGGGTCGCTACGGAACGACGGCCGCCGAGGTATTTGGGCCGGGTGAGACCCTCGATGACAGGCTGAAGGGGCTGTTCGCCACCGCGCAGAAGATGTTCCTGAAGGACGGGTACCACGTCACCGCTATGTTCCTTCTGAAGGGTGGAAAGCCCGTCCGGATCAGCGAGCTTCGCGCAGATACCCAGTCGGACAAGTACCTCATCATGCGGAAGGTCGCCCACGAGGTGGTGAAGTTCGGCGCCGATGCTGCGATCATGATCAGCGAAGCCTGGTCCGCGAAGGCTGACCCCAAAAATCCCTACAGGCGAGCAGTCGATGCGCCCGACAGGGAGGAGTTTCTTCTGGCCACGCTCGTAAGCAAGGATGGCGAGCCTCAGGAGCTGCGGGCCAAGATCCAGCGCGAGGGTAAGCAGGTCACGCTTGGACCAACGCAGACCACTAACGGCGGTGCGCACTTCCAGTTCGCTCCGCTCTACGCCGCCTGGGGCAAACCTATTCCCGAGGCATGGAAGAAAATGACACCGGTTGCGATGTCCAAGGGCGACTGACGGCCTCAGGCTAATGTTCAGCCGAAGAGGAATGCCTTCGGTTCGAGCCCGACCTCGGGCACCAGTCACGGTCAGACCCTCAGCCCGGCGGCGCGAGCGCCGGAGCCTCATCAGCGGCCCGCCGGAGCCGGCGATAGGCCTGCGGGGTCATGCCGAACGCCTGGCCGAACGCCGTGGTTAGGTGGGCGTGGCTGGAGAACCCGGTCTGGAAGGCGAGCTGCGCCAGGTCGCCGGCCCCGTCGTCCAGGCGTCGGCGCGCCTCCGCCAGACGTCGCGCCAGGATGAACTGGTGCGGGCTCTCGCCGGTGGCGGCGTGGAAGGCGCGGGAGAAGTAGCCGCGGCTCAGGCCCGCCACGCTGGCGAGTTCCTCGACGGTGATGCGCTCGGCCAACCGGCTGTCGACGTGCTCCTGCACGCGGCGAAGGTTGAACGGCGCCAGGTCGGCGCGCGCCCGCCGGGGCCGCGCGGCGGCGCCGACCTGCAAGGCGCGGGTGACCTGCAAGGCGCGCGTGACCAGGGTGTCGGCCAACCGCGCGAGATAGGCTCCGGCCTGCTCGCCCTCGGTCAGCAGCACGCGCCGCATCTCATGGGCCAGGGCGCGGACGCCCGGATCCAGGCCCCGCAGCGACGCCGGGTCCGGGGGCGTGGCGCCCCGGCATTCCGCCGGCGGGTCGAAGGCGATCGCAAGCGTCTCGGCGTGCCCGGCGCTCTCGAGACTGAGCGGGTGGCCCGGCAGCAACACACTGAACGTGCCGCGCGGAATGGCCGGGCCGCCGCGCGCCGGTCGGGCCGGGCTGAACAGGAAGATCACCATCGGCCGGCGGCCGTCGTAGTCGAGGCGGAACGGCCCCAGCGCCTGGTGGCGAATCCAGACCTTCTGCAGGTCGACCAGGGTGACCGGAACGTCGGCGGCGAGACTGAACATGGGGCCGGCGCGATCGGGCGCCGTAAGCGAAGCTCTCAAGGTCACGCGCAGATCTCTCCGTCCGCGACACAGATAGGCGCGCCCGGCCGAGCGGCAACCGCCCGCGGGCCTTGGCGACGTCCGGCGAGACCCTGCCCGGCCGGGCGCGGCATTTGTGTCACGCCTTTGAAAGGCCGACGCGTTTCCTGGAAGCGATGACGCGCCGCGACCCCGATCTGTCGCTTCACAAGCCCGCGAGCGGGCTGAAGTCCAAGTCGGAGTACAAGAACATGAAGTCTCTCATCCTCGCCGCGGCCTCCGCGGCAGCGCTCGTCGTCGTCGCCGCGCCCCTGGCGGCCCAAGCGGCCGACGACAACAGCTGGTATGTGCGCGGCGACGCCGGCGCCACCTTCTCGGGCCGCATCGACGGCACCAACGGGCCGCGTAGCGACAGCGGCTGGACGATCGATGGCGCGGTCGGCAAAAGCTTCGGCAACGGCTGGCGCGCCGAGGGCCAGCTGCTCTACCTCGACAACGGCGGCAAGTCGGGTTTCGGCGACACCAAGGTCTTCGGCGGCTTCGCCAACGGCTACTACGACTTCCTGCCGGACAGCCAGTGGCGGCCGTTCCTGGGCGCCGGCATTGGCTGGGCGCAGGTGAAGGAAGACGGCGGCCCGGCGACCGCCCCGCACGGCGACAAGACCGCGTTCGCCTATCAGCTCCACGCGGGGGTCGCGCACCCGTTCAACGACCAGCTGACCGGTGAGATCGCCTACCACTACCTGGGCGCGCCCAGCGTGAAGTTCGGCTCCGGCGCCACCCGCGTCGACGGCGACTTCGGCGCGTCGCTGGTGACCGTTGGTCTGCGCTACCGCTTCGGCGGTTAGCGCGGCCCTGGAGGTCCCGCGCGGCGTCTCCCCGCCCCTGGCCCGCCGTCGCGCGGGGCCTCCGCTCTCTTGCCCTCGAGGCGTGTCATGACCATCCCCCGCCTGCTTTCGCATCTCTACAACGCGGCCTGCATCCTCCTCCTGGCGGTCATCGGGTTGGGGGCCGCGGCCATGCTGTCCAGTTGCGCCCCGCGAACCTCGCTCTTCGCGGACACCGCCCAGGCCGGCCCCTCGGCGAGCGTCGGGGTGCTGCAGAGCGATGTGCTGGTGATCAACGGCGAAGCCATTCACCTGGCCGACGCGGTGACGCCGCAGCCGTCGCCGGACGCGCGGTGCGCCGCCGAGGCCCTGGCCGCCCGGCAGGCGGCCCTGGAGCTCAAGGGCCTGGCGAGCGGGATCAAAACGGTCACCGTCACCCGCACCGGTACCCGAGACGGCGTGGGCCGGCCCTACGCCCACGTCCTGCTCGACGGGGTGGACCCGGCTCACGACCTGATCGTCAATGGCCTGGCGGTGACGGCTGACGGCAAGCCGTTCGACTGGTGCGGCCCGATCTCGGCCAGCTTCCCGCGCGTCGCGCATATCGCGAGCCTGTCGTTCTCGGGCACGTGAGCCGAGGGACCGGTCGCCTAGTCCTGGGCCGACGGCGCGGGCGCGGGCGCGGGCGCGGCGATCACCATCGCCTGGGGCATGGGGAAGATGTCGGTCCGCATTCCCAGCGCGGCGATCATGGCCGGGTCCTGGGCGCTCAGCGCGCGGGCCGCGGCGAGGTCGGGCGCCCTGATGACCGCCATGCCCCAGGCGCCGGCGGGATCGGGGACCGGCCCGAAGACCACCACCTGCCCGCGCTGGGCCGCGGCGGTCCAGTAGGCGACGTGCTGGCGCATCACGGCCAGCTCCGCGGGGGTCATGTCCTGCGGAAAGGTCGGGCGCGGCGGTGTGAGCTTGAGGAGGAAGTAGCTCGCCGCCGCGGCCTTGGCCGGCGGCGGCGTCTGGGCGCTCGCCACGGGCGCGGCGAACAGAAGCGCGGCGGTGAGGGCGAGGACGGTGACGGATCGGGGCATGGCGGACGCTCCTGGTTGCCCGATATTGGTAAGTCATGACTTACCATTGAGTCAAGCGCCCGGCCGCCGGCTACTTCTTCAGCTCGAACGCCGCGCTGATGGCGATGGTCGTCTCGTCGCTGACGATGGGGACGTACTTGGCCAGGCCGAAGTCGGAGCGCTTGACCAGGCCCTCGGCCTTGAAGCCCAGGGTCGAGACCTTGGAGAAGGCGTTGGGGCCGACGCCGTTGAAGGTGACGTCGAGGGTCACCGGCCGGGTGACGCCGTGGAGGGTGAGGTTTCCGGTGACCTTGGCGGTGCGATCGCCGGTGCGCGCCACGGCGGTGGAGACGAACGTCATGCTCGGGTACTTCCCGGCATCGAAGAACTCGGTGGAGATGAATTCGCCATTGAGCTCGCGGTTGGTGGTCTCGACCGTGAGGATCGGCACGCTGACCTGCAGCTTCGCCGAGGCGATGTCCTTGGGGTCGATGGTGAGGGTCCCGGTGGCGCCGGGGAAGGTACCCCAGAACTCGTTCAGGCCCATGTGGATCGTGGAATAGCGGACCAGGGTCTCCTTGGTGTCGATGACGTAGGTCCCGGCCTGGACGGCCTCGGGGCCCTGGACCTGGGCGGCAGCCACGGCGGGAATGGTGGCGAGCGCGGCGGCGAGAAGGCGGGGCGGCGTCATGGGGATCCTTTGCGGGCCCGGGGAGCGGGCGACGGCGGAGCTTCCACGGCGGCGCGCGGCCAAGTCCTGGCGGGCCGGCTGAAAAGCTCTGAAGAGTTCTGAAGCGGCGCTATCGTGCGGGCGACTGAGGCTAAGACCGGGCCCACATGAGTCTCCCCACGAACGGCAAGCTGCGCATCGGCGCCTGGTGCGTCGACCCGACCGCCGGCCGGATCTCGCGGGGCGAGGAGGTCGTGCGGCTGGAGGCGCGGACGCTGCGCCTGCTGCTCGACCTGGCCGACCACGCCGGCGCGGTGGTCAGCATCGACGACCTGCTGGACCGGGTCTGGGCCGGGGTGATCGTGACGCCGGATTCGGTCTACCAGGCGGTGGCGGCGTTGCGCCGGATCCTGGGCGACGACCCCAAGCGGCCGAGCTACATCGCCACGGTTCCCCGGCTGGGTTACCGGATGGTGGCGAAGGTCGAGCCGTGGGCCGAAGCGGGCCTCGCGCGGCGGGCGCGGCGGCCGGGGCTGATGGTGCTGATCGGCGGCCTGGCCGCCGCGGCGATCGCCATGGCCGGCGGGCTGACGATCCTCGGCCAGACCCTGGCGGCGCGCCATCCGGCGCCGATCGCGGTGGGGGTGCTGCCGTTCCTCGACCTCAGCGACGCCATGGACGACCTGCCGCTGGCCGACGACGTGACCGAGGGCCTGATCGACCGGCTGGCGAAGAACCCGCGCCTGCGGACGCCGGGGTTCCGGGCGTCGTTCCAGCTGCGCGGCAAGCACCTGTCGATCGCGCAGGCGGCGGCGGCGCTGCATGTCGCCTATGCGGTCGAGGGCAGCACGCGGCGGAGCGCGTCCGGCGTCAGGATCGCCGCGCGGCTGATCCGGGTCGACGACGGCTTCGTCGTCTGGACCGAGAATTACGACCGGCCGGCGGCCGACATCCCGGCGGTCCAGGCCGCCATCGCCGCGGGCGTGGGCGGGGCGCTGGCGAAGGCGGGGCGTTAGGGGCCACTCGCTCCGCTGAGCGGCGTTTAGCGGTAGAGAGCGGCCATCTCCCCCGCGGCTTGCATGAGCGCCGCGCGCAGCGTGGGCGGCTCCAGGACCTCCAGGTCGGGGCCGAACTTCAGCATTTCGCGGGTGGCGTGGGGCAGGCCTTCGATGGGGAGGCGGGCGCGGACCCAGTCGGGATCGGCGGGGTCGGGCCCGAGGGGTTGAAGGTTCTGGGCGACGGCGGCGCTGATCAGCTTCAGGCGCTCGGCGACCGTGGCGCGGACGCGGACCAGCGCCCAGTCCTGCTGCAGGCGCTCGACGAACGCCTCCTGGGCGGAGCGCCAGTGGGCGGCGAGGTCGAATGAGGCGTCGCGCTCGAAGGTCTCGTCGGTGACGGCGACGGCGCGGATCGAGGCCAGGCGGTAGGTGAGGATGCGCTTGCCGGCGAGCGCCACGAGGTACCAGGTCCCGGCCTTCAGCACGAGGCCGAGCGGGTCGACCAGGCGCGCGCTGGCCTTGGTCCAGCTTTCGTAGTCGAGGCGGATGCGGCGTTGGTCCCAGACCGCGCCGGCGAGGTCGGGCAGCAGGTGGATCGACGCCTCGTCGGGATTCCAGGCGGCGGTGTCGAGGTGGAAGCGGCCGGCGATGCGGGTGGCCTCCTCGCGCATGTTTTGCGGCAGCGAGGCGAGCAGCTTCAGGCGGCTGGCGAAGTAGGCGTCGGCGAGGCCGAGCTGCATGGCCGGGCCCGGCAGGCCCATGAACAGCATGGCCTCGGCCTCGGCGCGGTTCATGCCGGTGAGGCGCGTCTTGTAGCCGTCGAGGAGGCGGAAACCCCCGCCGGCGCCGCGCTCGGCGTAGATCGGCACGCCGGCGGCGGAGAGCGCGTCGACGTCGCGGTAGATGGTCCGCACGCTGACCTCCAGCTCCTCGGCGAGCGCGGACGCGCTGCGCTGTCCCTGGGCCTGCAGGGTGATCAGGATGGAGAGCAGGCGGCTGGCGCGCATGGCCGGAGACTAGCGCGGCCATGCTGACAGAGTCTGTCAGCTATCTCCTCTCCCCCGAGCGCAGCGAGAGAGGGAGAGGGAAGGGAGAGGGCGGCGCGTGAGCATGTGATCCGCCGGCGGTGGGCCGAGGGCCCTTGGACGACCGCCAGGCGATGAGGATGGCTCCAGCCGCCCTCTCCCTACCCTCTCCCTCTACGCTTCGCGTGGGGAGAGGAGGCATACTGGACATTCGAGGCGGCGCACGGCGATTATCCGCGCGCAGGGGGACGTCCAGTTGAGCACCACGGAATTTACCGAGGCCGAGAAGCGGATCACGCTTTGGGGCATCGCCATCGTCTTCCTGTTGTCGGCGCTGGACCAGACGATCGTGGCGACCGCCATGCCGCGGATCATCGCCGAGCTGAACGGCTTGGCGCTCTATAGCTGGGTGACCACGGCCTATCTGCTGTCGTCCACCGTGATGGTGCCGATCTGGGGCAAGCTGGGCGACCTGTTCGGGCGCAAGCCCGTGCTGCTGGCCGGGATCACCATCTTCCTGGCGGGGTCGTGGCTGTCGGGATTGTCCGGGGAGTTCGGCGACCTGCCGATCCTGGGCGGCGGCATGGTGCAGCTGATCGTGTTCCGGGCGGTCCAGGGGATCGGCGGCGGGGCGCTGTTCACGACGGCGTTCGCGATCATCGGCGACCTGTTCCCGCCGCGCGAGCGGGGGCGGATCGGCGGCATGTTCGGCGGGATCTTCGGGATCTCGTCCACGGTGGGCCCGCTGATCGGCGGCTACTTCACCGACCATGGGACGGTGACGCTCGCGGGCCACGTGGTCGCCGGCTGGCGCTGGGTCTTCTACCTGAACCTGCCGCTCAGCCTGCTCTCGCTGTTCATGATCCTCGTGAAGATGCCGAAGATGAGCCACCACGCGCGGGGCAAGATCGACTTCCTGGGCGCGGCCCTGATCATCGCCACCTTCGTGCCGCTGCTGCTGGCGCTGACCTTCGGCGGGCACAGCTATCCGTGGGGCTCGCCGGTGGTGCTGGGCCTGTTCGGCGGATCGGCGGTGGGGCTGCTGCTCTACGCGATCAACGAGCGGTTCGCGCCGGACCCGATCCTGCCGCTGGACCTGTTCAAGAACCGGGTGTTCACCCTGGCCAACCTGGCGGGGTTCCTGGTCTCCATGTCGTTCATGTCGACGGTGGCCTTCCTGCCGCTGTTCATGCAGCTGGGCCAGGGCGTGAAGGCGACCACCAGCGGGCTCTCGACCCTGCCGCTGATGGGCGGGCTGCTGGTCTCCTCGATCCTCTCCGGGCGGCTGGTGACGCGGACCGGCAAGTACAAGCCGATGATGATCGGCGGGGTCGTCGTGACCTTCATCGGCATCTTCCTGCTCAGCCGCATGCACGCGGGCACCACGCGGCTGGACCTGGCGTGGCGGATGGCGGTGCTGGGCATCGGCCTGGGGCCCGGCCAGAGCCTGTTCTCGCTGGCGGTGCAGAACGCCATGCCGATCGAGCGCCTGGGCGTGGTGACCTCGTCCAGCCAGTTCTTCCGCCAGATCGGGTCGACCATGGGGGTGGCGATCTTCGGGACCTTCTTGACCAGCAATCTCAACGCGGGGCTCGGCAAGATCATGCCGGGCATCGACGTGGGCAAGCTGCAGGGCATGGGCGCGGCCCAGGCGGCGAAGGGCGGCGGCGCGGGGATGCAGCTGCCCGACTTCATCAAGACGATCATCACCGACGCGATCACCGGGGTGTTCGCGCTGGGGCTCTATGTGGTGGCCGTGGCGCTGCTGGTGGTGCTGTTCATCCCGCAGCTGCCGATGCGCGACCGCTCGGCCATGGGCGCGCAGGCGACGCCGAAGACCGACCCCGACTCCGACGACACGGTGATCCCGGCGGAGGCGCATCTTTAAGACGACGGCATTTTGAGCGGCGACATTTGGCGTGATCCGGCGGGACAGCCGGACGCTGGGAGGATGGCGATGGGAAGGTTGATCGGCTGGATCGCGGGCGCGGTCGCGGCGCTGTCGCTGGCGCCTGGCGCCATGGCTCAGGCCCCGGCCCCCGCGCGGCCGCCGGCGCCGGTCCCGAAGCCGGGCTATGTGACGCCGCCGGAGAACTCGGCGGGGCTCTATCCGGTGAACGGCGAGCCGATCTTCAAGGCGCGCTGCGCGAGCTGCCATGACACCGGCGCCGACCGTGCGCCGAACCGGCAGGAGCTGTCGGCCCGCAGTCCCGAGGACGTCTACGACGTGCTGACCACCGGGCGCATGCAGGCCATGGCCCAGGGCATGAGCCCGGCCGAGATCTACGGCGTGGTGCGCTTCCTCACCGGCAAGTCGCCGACCCCGCAGACCGCCCAGGGGCCGGACCCGAACCTCTGCAAGACCAACGGCCCGCTGCAGCCGAACGGGCCGCAGTGGAACGGCTGGGGCCGCGACGTGGTCAACAGCCGCTATCAGCCGAAGCCGGGCTTCGCGGCGGCCGACATCCCGAGGCTGAAGGTGAAGTGGGCCTTCGCCTATCCGGGCACGAAGAACACGCAGGCGCTGATCTTCGGCGACCGGGTCTATGCGGCGAGCCTGGGCGGCAAGCTCTATTCGCTGGATGCGAAGACCGGCTGCGTCCACTGGCGCTACGACTTCAAGGGCGGGGCGCGGGCCTCGATGACCATCGGGCCGGACGCGCACGCGCCCAGCCATTTCGCGCTCTACATGGGCGACGACCGGATGTTCGTGCGCGCGCTGGATGCGGGCAGCGGCCAGGTGCTCTGGACCACGCGGGTGGACGACCACCGGGTGGGACGCGTGACCGGCTCGCCGGCGCTGTTCGGCGGGATGCTCTATGTGCCGCTGTCGGCGTCGGAGGAGAGCCAGGGCAACGTCGGCGCCTACGGCTGCTGCACCTTCATCGGCACGGTGGTGGCGCTGGACGCGGCGACGGGCAAACAGGTCTGGAAGCAGGCGATCCTCGACGAGAAGCCGCATCCGACGCGGAAGAACCCGGCGGGGACGCAGATGTACGGGCCGGCCGGCGGGGCGATCTGGTCGGCGCCGACCATCGACGCCAAGCGCGGCCAGCTCTTCGTGGCCACCGGCGACAGCTACACCGAGGTCAACCACCCGGCGTCGGACGCGGTGGTCGCCATGGACCTGAAGACCGGCAAGATCCGCTGGGTGAACCAGGTGCTGGCCGAGGACAACTTCATGTCCGGCACGATCAACGGGCCGCTGGGCACGCGCGGGCCGGACTACGACTTCGGATCGTCGCCGGAGCTGATCGCCCTGCCCGGCGGCAAGGACCTGCTGGTCACCGGCAACAAGTCGTCGATCGTCTACGCCATGGACCCGGCGACCGGGAAGACGGTGTGGGCGACGCCCAAGCTGGGCAGCGGCAGCGCCGGCGGCGGGGTCGAGTGGTCGACGGCGACGGACGGCAAGATCGTCTACGCGCCGCTGGCCGATCCGGCGGCGCGCGGCCGGCCGGGGCTGGCGGCGCTGGACGTGCGCGACGGCAAGGTGCTGTGGCAGGTGGATGCCCCGAAGGGTGTGACCTGCAACGTGCCGTCCGGCCGCTGCGCGCCGGCCTATTCGCAGGCGGCGACGGCGATCCCGGGCGCGCTGTTCACCGGGGCGCAGGACGGGCATCTGCGGGCCTATTCCTCGGACGGCAAGCTGATCTGGGACTATGACGCCACCGGGCCGTTCGACACGGCCAACGGGATCAAGGGCGCGCCGGGCGGCTATCTCGACATGGGCGGGCCGACGGTGGCGGGCGGGATGGTGTTCTTCCACTCCGGCTACAACGGCAGCGCCGGCGCCAACAATGTTCTGGTGGCGATGACGGTCGACGGCAAGTAGGCGCGAAATCTGACTGCAATCTGCGGCGGGACATCCTCCGCATCGAGAACGCCGGAGCAGGCGTCGGGACACGGGGAATGGGCATGAAGCGGTTCTGGAATGCGGCGATCGTAGCCGCCGCGGTGGCGGGGGCGCTGATCACCCATCAGGCGTTCGGCCAGCCCTCGACGCTGAACGCCAACCCGCCCCCGCCGCAGGCCCAGGCCAACGCGCGGGCCGCCCAGCAGGCGGCGCTGATGAAAATGCAGGCGCATGGCGAGGAGGTGTTCAACGCCCGCTGCAAGGGCTGCCATATGCCGCCTGTGGAGCACGCGCCGTCGCGCTCGGAGCTGGCCGCCCAGTTCCCCAATGTGATCATCGACGCCCTGAAGACCGGGAAGATGCAGGCGATGGCGGCGGGTCTCTCCGGCGACGACATCGACGCCGTGGCCTCCTGGATCACCGGCCAGGCGCCGGACGCCCACTTCGACCTGGCGGGCGAGTCGAAGAACGCCTGCCCGGCGGGCGCGAAGTTCAACCCGGCGGGGCCGTCCTGGAACGGCTGGAGCCCGGACAAGCAGAACACCCGCGTGGCGACGTCCACCACGATCACGGCGGCCAATGCGGGCAAGCTGAAGGTGAAGTGGGCCTTCGCCTACCAGGGTGGCCGCTACGGCCAGCCGACCATCGTCGGCAACCGGGTGTTCGTGACCTCCTCCTCCGGCCAGGTCTATGCGCTGGACAAGACCACGGGCTGCGTCGCCTGGGCCTACAAGGCGCGCGGGCCGGTGCGGGTGACCGTCTCGGTGGGCAAGAACCCCAAGGCCGCCTCCGGCTACGCCGCCTACTTCGGCGACATGAACCGCAACCAGGTGGCGTTGGACGCCAATACCGGCAAGGAGCTGTGGAGCACGGTGATCGACACCGGCGGCCGGGGCATCCTGACCGGGGCGCCGAGCCTGTGGGGCGACACGCTCTATGTGCCGCTGTCCTCGTTCGAGGAGGGCGTGGCGGGGCTGGCGGCCTATGAATGCTGCAAGCAGCGCGGCGCGGTGGCGGCGCTCGACGTGGCGACCGGCAAGATCAAGTGGAAGAGCTATGCGATCGCCACCGCGCCGGCGCCGTTCAAGAAGAACGCGGCGGGCACCCAGATGTACGGCCCGGCCGGCGCGGCGATCTGGTCCTCGCCCACCATCGATCCCAAGCGCGGCGTGCTCTACGTGGCCACCGGCGACAGCTACACCGACGTGGAGGAGAACGGGTCCGACGCCGTGGAGGCCATGGACCTGAAGACCGGCAAGATCAAATGGGCGCACCAGATGACCGAGCTGGACCACTTCCTGGTGGGCTGCCCGCCACAGCGGCCGGGCGTGAACTGCCCGACGCCGAACGGGCCGGACTTCGACTTCGGCTCCTCGCCGATCCTGAAGCACCTGCCCCCTAAGAAAGGCGAGAAAGCCGGCAAGGACATCCTGCTGGCCGGGCAGAAGTCGGGGCAGGTCTATGGGCTCGATCCCGAGACCGGCAAGTTCATCTGGCAACTGCGGATCGGCAAGGGCAGCGCGCTGGGCGGCGTCGAGTGGGGCATGGCTGCCGACGACGACAACCTCTACGTGGGCATCGCCGACCGGGGCATGCCGACGCTCTCGGCGCTGCGCCTGACCGACGGGGCGCTGATGTGGCGCCACCGCGCGCCGGAGCCGGCCAAGTGCAGCTTCGAGGGCCGATGCGGCAACGGCTATTCCGGCCCGCCCAGCGTCGCCAATGGCGTGGTCTATGGCGTGAACCAGGACGGCCACGTGCGGGCCTTCAAGGCCAAGACCGGCGAGATGATCTGGGACTACGACACCGCCGGGCGCCACTACGACACGGTCAATGGCGTGAAGAACCAGCGCGGTGGGAACCTGGATTCCAACGGCATCACCTTCGCCGGGCCGATGGCCTTCCTGATGGCCGGGTTCAACGGCGCGTCGGGGTCCAGCGGACCGGACAATGTGCTGCTGGCCTTCTCGGTGGACGGGAAGTAGGCGACCTGCGGGATCAGGGGCTGGTGTCGAGCCGATCGTTCGCGGCGCTGATGTCGGCCGGGGGTTCCGGGAAGCTGGTCCACGGAAGGTCCTTGTGCAGGGTGCGCGCCCAGCGGCTCAGCCATTCATCCCCGTCAGGCCCCGCGTAGCTATCGGCGATCCTGTAGGCCGGGTCGGTCATGGCGCGATCCAGCGCAATGACGTGCAGATCGTTGCGACGCAGGATGTCGGCGAGCTGGTCCAGGACGTCGGCGTTCAGCCGGGTCGCGTGAAGCAGGAAGACGAATGAGGGGCGTCGGCCGAGCAAGCCGTCCGCCGCCGCCCGGTACCAGGCGACAGACTTCGCGGTGTGCTCAAGGTAGGCGCGCCGGATCCGCAGCGCGCCGGCGCGGTCATGACGCTGAATGGCGTCGTCATAGGGCAGCGCGAACACGTAGTCGGCGTTTTCCATCGTCACCGGCGCGACGCGATACCCGTGCGCGGTCAGCCAGTCTTCGAACGTGCGACGGGCTTCGATCGTCAGGCCGGTTTCCAGATAGGGGTGACGGAACCATTCCGGGGACTTGCCGGCGCCGACCAGCGGCCGCAGGACGGCGTCCGCGCGCGAGACGTCGGCGATATATTGGTCGACGGGCGTCTTGTTGAGCGAGATGTGAGAATAGGTGTGGTTGCCGAGCCCCATTCCGGCCGCCGCCCAGCGCTTGACCAACAGGGTGTGCGCCACGCCCCCCGCGCCCTCCAGCCGCTCGCCGATCACGAACCCGGTCGCCGGAAAATGGTGGCGACGCAGGCCGCCGAGCAATCGCCTGGTGGTGACCTCGGCATAGGACGGGTCACCCGTCAGAGCCATCGTCGGAAGGTCGTCGAAGGTCAGCGCCACCGGCTCGGCCCGCGCCAAGCCGGCCCAGGAGCAGAGCGCCATGACGGCGGCCGAGAGGATCAGTCGCCGCACAGGGGTCCCTTCAGATGCGCGCATGACGTCCGCCGTTAAGCGGACGCCATGGCCTTAGGCAAGCCTCCTCGAGGCGCCTAGTACTCGGGATAGTAGTTGTCGTTGCGACCGCGGCATACCCGGACGTGATCGCCGCGGTCATTGCTGACCCAGCGGCAGTCGTGCTGGCGATACCAGGCGTCGTTGTGCTGACCCTGATAGCCGCTGTAGCTGCTGTATTCGGCGGTCTGATCGCGCGTCCAATAGGCCTGGCCATTGTCGCAGTTGACGGTCGAGCGGGCGATGTTGGAGCCGATCGCCGCGCCGGCCACCGCGCCAATGATCGTGCCCCCGGTCTTGCCGCCACCCTCGGACACGGCGTTGCCCACCAGGCCGCCGGCGATGGCGCCGATGGCGGTCCCCGCGACGTTGCGGTCGTGCTTGTCCGCCTGGCACTGGTTTGCGTAGTAGCGATAGCCTTCGTAGTTCGGGCCGTCGTACCGATTGCCGGCCACGCGTGGGTCCGGACCCGGACCGTAGCTGCTTTCGGCGCATCCGGCCGTCACCATCAGCGCAGCCAGCAAGGCGCCCGCGACCGCGGTCCTAGCGACGTTCTTTTGCATGTGAATCTCCTCCAGTGTCCGCCCAACGCCGGCCGGGTGGCGTTGTTCCGGCGCCCCCTCTTCGCCGCGGGCGGAGCGAGCGCTAAGATCGGGGCTCGCGGGTGGGAGAGCGACCATGGGCTACGAGCCGAAGACCAAGGCGACCGACGTCGATGTGGACGCGTTCATCGCGGGGTCGGCCAAGCCGGCGGACGGGGCCACGCTCTGCGCGCTGATGCGCAGGGTCAGCGGGCTGGAGCCGAAGATGTGGGGCCCGACGATCGTCGGCTTCGGCCTGCGTGAATACGAGCTGGCGGGCGGCAAGACCGGCAAGATGCTGGCCATGGGGTTCTCGCCGCGCAAGCCGTCCCTGGTGCTCTACATCAAGCACGCCAGCGGTTGGGACGAGCGCCTCGTCCGGCTGGGCAAGCACGGGACGGGCAAGGGCTGTCTCTACATCAACAAGCTGGCCGACGTGGACGCGGGCGTGCTGGAGGAGATGGTCGCCGCGGCCTGGAACGAGACCGCGCGGATCGAGGGGTAGCGACCAGCACCACCTCCCCGCTCATCCCGGCGAATGCCGGGACCCAGATCTCGTAGCTGGAAGGCTGACTGGACGGGGCTCGGAGCTCCAAGAACCCCATCTTCGCCATTCCATCTGGGTCCCGGCATTCGCCGGGATGAGCGGTTTTGAGCACCGCTCCTAGGCGGCCACGTCCTCGTTCATCGCCCAGCTCACGCCGAAGGGGTCTTTCAGCCCGTCCGAAGGACGATGGACGCTAGGCGGCCCCGACAGGGCGTGCGAGTTTTTTGCCGATGACCGCTCAAGCTTCCCTGACTCGCCGGGGTCTTTCCCGCCTCTTGGGCGCCGCTGCGTTGCTAGGCGGACGCGCCAAGGCGCAGGGTCAGGCCTACGAGGTCGTGCTGGAGAGCAATGTCCGGGTGGCGGTGCGCGACGGGGTGAAGCTGGCCACCGACGTCTATCGCCCGGCGCGGGGCGGCAAGGCGGTCCCGGGCCGCTTCCCGGTGGTGATGGAGCGCACGCCCTACGGCCGCAACGTCACCAGCTTCCGCGACATCACCCAGGCGTCGGACAAGCCGCTGAGCCGCGCGGAGGTCGCCGCGATCTACGTGCGCGCCGGCTACGTCGTGATCTTCCAGGACTGCCGGGGCCGCTACGACAGCGAGGGCGAGTTCACCAAGTATCTGAGCGAGGGCGCGGACGGGTTCGACACCTGCGCCTGGATCGTGCGCCAGCCGTGGAGCGACGGGCGGATCGGGACCATGGGCCTCAGCTACGCGGCCCATACGCAGGTGGCGCTGGCGTGCCTCAATCCGCCCGGGCTGAAGGCGATGTTCGTGGACTGCGGCGGCTTCTCCAACGCCTACCAGGGCGGCATCCGCCAGGGCGGGGCCTTCGAGCTGAAGCAGGTGACCTGGGCCTACAACCTGGGCCTGGAGAGCAAGGAGGCGGCGGCCAGTCCGGGCCTGATGGCGCAGCTCAAGGCCATCGACATCAAGGCCTGGTTCGGATCGATGCCGTGGAAGCGCGGGCACTCGCCGCTGTCGCCGCTGCCGGACTACGAGGCCTATGTCTACGACCAGTGGCGGCACGGGACTTTCGACGGCTTCTGGAAGCAGGCCGGGATCTATGCCGCGGGCTTCTACGACCAGATGGCGGACGCCGCGACCGTGCACATGTCCAGCTGGTACGACCCCTATTCGCGGACCTGCACCGACAACTATGTGGCGCTGAGCCAACGCAAGAAGGGGCCGCTCAGGCTCATCATGGGGCCGTGGACGCATGGCGCGCGGTCGACCACCTATTCCGGCGACGTGGAGTTCGGGCCGGGCTCGACGCTGGACGCGCTGGGCCACGCCGACATCTTCGCCCAGCGGCTGGCCTGGTACGACCGGCACCTGAAGGGGTCGAGCCTGAGCGATCCGGACCCGGCGGTGCGGCTGTTCGTGATGGGCGGCGGCGCTGATGGAAAAGGGGGCGGGGCGAAGACCCCGAAGGGCCGGCTGCTGCACGGCGGGCGCTGGCGGACGGAGAAGGCCTGGCCGATCCCGGACCGGAAGGAGACCGCCTATCACCTGCACGGCGACGGACGGCTGGCGGTGGAGGCGCCGAAAGCCGGCGCGGCGGCGGTGCGCTTCGACTTCGATCCCAACCATCCGGTCCCGACGATCGGCGGGGCGGTGACGTCGGGCGAGCCCTTGATGCGCGGCGGCGGCTATGACCAGCGCGAGGGCGCCAGCGTCTACGGCTCGCGCCAGCCCTACCTGCCGCTGGAGGCCCGGCCCGACGTGCTGGTGTTCCAGACCGAGCCGCTGCGCGAGGATGTGGAGGTCACCGGCGCCATCGAGGTGAAGCTGTGGATCAGCTCGGACGGGCCGGACACCGACTTCACCTTCAAGCTGATCGACCTCTATCCGCCGAGCGCCGACTGGCCGGAGGGGTTCGCGCTCAACCTCACCGACGGGATCCTGCGCTGCCGCTATCGCGACAGCTGGGAGAAGCCCACGCTGATGACGCCGGGCGAGGTCTATCCCATCACCGTTACGGCGTTTCCCACGTCGAACCTGTTCAAGGCGGGGCACCGCATCCGGCTGGATATCTCGTCCAGCAACTTCCCGCGCTTTGACGTCAATCCGAACACCGGCGCGCCGGAGGGCGAAGGCCTGGACCGGCGGGTGGCGAAGAACAGCGTGTTCGTGGACGCGAGCCGGCCAAGCCACGTCATCCTGCCGATCATCCCGAGGCGCGCCTGATGAAGCTTCCCCTGATCGCCGCCGCCTTGCTGCTGGCCCAGGCGGGGACGGCGCGGGCCGCCGACCTGCTGGACGCGACGCCGCGCACGGCGGTGATCACGGCCTTCGCGCCGGAGATCGTCCCGCTGGCCGCGGCGCTCAGCGACAGGCACAGCTACAGGGTCTCCGGCACGGAGTTCATCACCGGCACGCTGGAGGGCAAGCCGGTGGTGCTGTTCCTCTCGGGCGTCTCGATGGTCAACGCGGCCATGAACACCCAGCGGGTGCTGGACCGGTTCAAGGTCACCCGCATCGTCTTCTCCGGCATCGCCGGGGGCGTGGACCCGGGCCTGGACGTGGGCGACGTGGTCGTGCCCGACCAGTGGGGCGAATATCTGGAGAGCGTGATGGCGCGGGAGGACGCGCCCGGCCATTTCGCCTCGACCTATCGCGACCCGGTGATCGGCGCGAACTTCGGGATGATCTTTCCGAAGGTGACCGAGGTCACGGGACCCGGCGGGACACTGGAGCAACGGAGCTGGTTCCCGGCCGATCCGGCGCTGATCGCGCTGGCCCGCAAGGTGGCGCCCACCGTGACGTTGAAGCGCTGCTCGGCGGCTGACCGCTGCCTGGAGAAGGCGCCCAAGGTGGTGGTGGGCGGCAACGGCGTGTCGGGCCAGAGCTTCGTGGACAATGCGGCGTTCCGGACCTGGGCGTTTACGACCTTCCAGGCGCGCGTGCTGGACATGGAAACCGCCGCGGTGGGCCAGGTGGCCTATGCCAACGGCGTGCCGTTCGTGGGCTTCCGCAGCCTGTCGGACCTGGCCGGCGGCGACCCGGGCAAGAACCAGGCGGGCGTGTTCTTCCCGCTGGCCTCGGACAACTCCGCGACGGTGGTGCGGGCGTTCGTGAAGGCGCTTCCTTAGGAGGCGATCCTCCTCCCCTTGCGGGAGGAGGTGTCAGCCGGATGGCTGACGGAGGTGGGGTTTTGCTCCGCCATCCGCGCGATACTGAGTTCCGTTCGAAGCTGAGGGTTCTGAGAGACCCCACCTCCGACCTGCATGCGCAGGCCACCTCCTCCCGCAAGGGGAGGAGGACGCTGTTCCTCGCGCTCGGCGTCAGCCCTTCGCCAGGTAGATGAAGCGGGCGATGAACAGGACGGCCAGGACGTAGAGCAGCCAGTCGCCGCGCCGCGCGTGGCCGCGCAGCAGGCGCAGCGCCGCGTAGCTGACGATCCCGAAGGCCAGGCCGTTGGCGATGGAGAAGGTCAGCGGGATGGCGATGAGGGTCAGGAAGGCCGGGATGGCGACCTCCGGGTCCTTCCAGTCGATCTCGGCGACCGCGCCCAGCATCATGGCGCCCACCAGGATCAGGGCGGGCGCGGTGGCGGCGGCGGGGATCGCCTGGACCAGGGGCGCGAACAGGAAGGCCACCAGGAACAGCAGGCCGACCACGATGGCGGTGAGGCCCGTGCGGCCGCCCACCGCCACGCCGGACGCGCTCTCGATGTAGCTGGTGGTAGTGCTGGTGCCGACCAGGGCGCCGAACATCGTGGCGATGGAGTCCGCGAACAGGATGCGGTTGAGGCGCGGGATCTGGCCCGCCTCGTCGGTGAGGCCTGCCTCCTTGGCGACGGCGACCAGGGTGCCCACGTTGTCGAACAGGTCGACGAACAGGAAGACGAAGACGATCTCGGCGAGGGTGAGCGCCAGGCCGCTCTTGAGGTTGAAGGCGCCGGCGACGTCGAGCTTGAAGGCCGTGGCGGAGATGGCGCTCAGGCTATAGGCGCCGGGCGCCACGTGGGCGAGGCCGAGCGCCCAGCCGACGGCCGTCGTCGCCACGATGCCGATCAGGATCGCGCCCTTGACCCGCCAGGCCTGCAGGGCGGCGATCAGCACCAGGCCGGCCACGGCGAGGGCGGCGGTGGGCTGGGTGAGGTCGCCGAGGCCCACGGCGGTCGCCGGGCTGGCCACCACGATGCCGGCGGACTTCAGGCCGATGAAGGCGATGAACAGGCCGACGCCGCCGGCCACTGCGGCGAACAGCGAGCGCGGGATCGCCGCGATGATCATCTGGCGCACGCCGACCGCGGTCAGCAGCAGGAAGGCCAGGCCCGAGAGGAAGACGCAGCCCAGCGCCGTCTCCCACGGCACGCCCATGCCCTTGACCACCGTGTAGGCGAAGTAGGCGTTGAGCCCCATGCCGGGCGCCAGCGCCAGCGGGTAGTTGGCCAGCAGGCCCATGAGGATCGAGCCGAAGCCCGCGGCCAGGCAGGTGGCGGCGGCGACCGCGGTCACCGGCAGGCCGGCGTCGCCGAGGATCGCCGGATTGACCACCACGATGTAGGCCATGGTCAGGAAGGTGGTGAGCCCGGCCAGCAGTTCGGTGCGGACGTTGGTCCCGCGGCTCTGCACCCCGAAGAAGCGTTCCAGCATGTTCCCCCCGACGCGGCGTGCTCGCCAGACGCATGACAATGGCGACAAGGCCGCCGGGCGCAAGGCGGATGACGGATTGCAACAGCGCGGCCTTGTTCTTGCCGCGCAGGACGACCACTCTTCGCCCATGCGTTTGCTCATTCTGGCCGTGACCGCCGCCCTTTGCAGCACGTTCGCGCAGGCCGCGCCGCCCGCGCCCTCTGGGTCCTCTGGGGACCCGCTGAAGGACCGCCCGGCGACCAACGTCTCGCCGCTGACCGTGATCCCGCCGAACGGTGAGCCGCCCAAGGTGGTGGCGACCTGGCCGGCGGCGGGGGCGGCGGTGGCCGGCGGCGTGATGATCCTGACCATCACCTTCGATCAGAAGATGTCGCCGGACGGGTTCATGATCGCCACGACCGAAGGCGCGGACGGCCTGCAGTGCCTGAAGACGCCCAGGCTGCTGAACGACGGCAAGACCTTCGCCCTGCTCTGCACGAGCCGCGAGAAGAAGAGCTACACCGTGGCGTTCAACAGCCGTCCGGGC
>JACXTT010001507.1_pt1 | contig 38620 bp, 39 predicted proteins | sample 9270951 | NCBI WGS metagenome assembly JACXTT01 (sample SAMN15532306, study PRJNA645909) | rock metagenome | isolation source: weathered quartz diorite | place: Puerto Rico | collected 2017-06-21
AGTAACTGATCGTTTTCTTGTGAACATCTAGTCCGATGTAGTACATGTGTCCCTTGAGGAGCCTCCGTGGTGGTTCTCTGAATCAACGTTCCCGTTGAGTTCAGCCTTTGTACACCACGCGCTCCTCTTGGACTTAGCATTCAAACAATCCGCCCGGAATCTCGTTTGCCACCTCACATGCTGTTTCTGGCCCGAATCCACTTTGTTGATAACCCGACTTATCGTCCACTTGGAACGCGAGCCGGCTGGCTGCCTGGCCTTTCCGTTCCTTTGGTGGTTCCCGCTAGCGCTTGCGCACTTTTTTCGCGATAAGCACCGGTGGATTCCCGCCGTTCTTGAAGAGCAGCCCCTTTAGGGAAACGGTATTGCCGTCGGCGAGGCCGCTGACATCCATTACCCCCTGAAAATTCGTATCGCCCGAGGTTTCCACCTGAATGCTGGTGATTCCCGCGCCGATGAAGAGAGCTGGCAGGCCGCCCACATTGAAGCTCGGCGGAGCGGGCGCGCCGCTCACGTTCCCGGTGAACTGCGTCATCCGCAGACGCACCCGGTTTGCGGTCACGGTGATGGGCTGCCCAGCGATGGCCGGACCCGTCAGCCGTACTTCCACTGACTGCCCGGTCAAGAGTTGCGACGTATCCGTCGCGCCTTCGAAGGCCCCCTGCAGACTACTCGGCACGGTAAGCCCATCCGTGTCTACCCGGAACGTCGGGCTGCTGAGCGTGACGACCACTGGATTGCCGACGGACACATTGTTGACGGACCTCAGCTCGTCGAGCACCACCATCTCGAAATGCGTCGCGTCGTCAATCTTGAAAACCACGCCCTCCAGCTCGTCGTCTTCGACCTGATCTTCAAATTCGATTTTCCTGGCGAGGAATACTCCCTCGGCCATCATCGCTAAGTCCACTTCGACTATTTGGTTGTTTTGCAGGCAGCTAAAATTGTTCGCCATGCACGCTTCGAACTCAAACTGGGTGTTGTTGTCGGTGGTGATGGTGAAATCGCCATTTGCGGTGTGCAGCGTGAACTTCTTGTTCGTGGTGTCTAGGTTCTGGACCGCGCCCTGTAAGTCATCCAGCCTGTCCATCCCGTCGTTATCGTTATTGTCATCGTTTCGTTTTGGCAGGAACTGTTGAGCGCTGACCGCCCCGGACTGGCTGAAATCTACTCCCAGCGTCGCGCTGAGAATGACGTTTGGGTTTACATCCACCTGAATCGCCGACGGCGTATTGGTTGCGACAGTGATCCCCGGCGACGGGAAAGTAAATGTTGACGTCAGCGCGCCCGTCGGCTTGATCTCGCAAACCGCCCCGGCGGCGCAGCCTGCCAGCATAGCGGCAGTGTCGTTCTTGAAAGTGAGTTCAGGGTTGGCAAACGTGAGGTTGAGGCTCGTATACGTCCCCGGAGCCACGTTGGTGGTACTGAGAAACGCTGATTCCGTCTCCAGTCTCTTCACTTCGACCCGGACGGAACCTCTGCTCCCGAGCAAGTCCACGTTGCCCGGATTGAGCGTCGCTCCAGTGACGCTCACTTCAAACGAAAGCACCGTCACACCGGCAGGCGGCGTGTCGGTGATCGTTAAGGACATCGGCACGCCCCCCATCGGTGGTGGCGTAACCATATTGGATCCGTTACAGCTGTAAATCGCGAGCATGCTCAAGACAATCAGAGCGGATAGAGCCAGACGCGACCTGTTCATTGGACACACTCCTCTGAGGGCAGGCTTTGTGCGGGTTTGTTCGTGGGATGCCCCTGATGCGCCGCAGGTTGTTTGACCAGGTCTTCGTCCGGGGCAAACATCCGGTCTTCAACCGTCTTCGATGGGGTCAGACACGGTTCTATGCCTCGACCGTCTGAGCCGGCACCGTTTATCAGGCGCAACCTTTTATGTGATGGTAACCTGATCGCATGCTCGCGCGTTCGGCCGGCCCTGCTAGGAGGGAGTTGTTGTAGTGGAGCCATTTCGGATTCATGTTGCTGACGAGGTGCTCGACGATCTGCAGGCACGGTTGCGCCATACAAGATGGCCCGATCAGATACCCGGCATTGGCTGGGGACAAGGCACTGAGTTGGACTGGTTGCGGCGCCTCGTGTCCTACTGGGCCAATGAGTTTGACTGGCGTGCTTGGGAGCGCAAGCTGAACGCCCTCAACCAATTCACATGGGACGGCATCCACTTCGTGCACCAGCGCGCCGCATCCGGCGCTGGTGTGCCACTCATCCTCACGCACGGCTGGCCCAGCAGTTTCCTCGACTACCTGGACATGCTGCCGATGTTAGAGGACTTCGACGTGGTCGTGCCCTCCCTACCAGGGTATGGATTCTCGCCACGCCCACCGGAGGTCGGCATCAACTACCGGTACGTCGCGGAGCGCTGGCACCGGCTCATGACCAAACTTGGGTATTCCCGCTATGGTGCGGGCGGCAATGACTTCGGTTCTGGGGTGTCGACGTTCCTTGCAGTGGATCATCCCGAGTCGTTGATGGGTATCCACCTCACCACACTGGAGTCGGACCTAACCCCCAAGGTGGACGAAGCGGAGCTCTCCGACATTGAGCGTTCGTACCTCGCAGTGAGCAGAGGCTGGGACGTAACGGAGCGGGGCTACAGCGCGATCCAGTCCACCAAGCCGCAGACCGTTGGCTATGGACTGAATGACTCCCCGGCGGGACTGGCCGCATACCTGGGCGAGAAGTGGCACTCGTGGAGCGACGTCACGCCGCCCGACGACTTCCTCTGCGCCACGCTCACCCTGTACTGGGTCACGCAGACCATCACCTCATCGATGCGCGACTATTGGGACAATCGCTGGTACCCGGTCGACTCCTCCACGTGCGTCGGTACGCCCACAGCGTTCAGTGTCTTCGCGCACCAGACCGTTCCCGAGGGAGAGCCGCCGCGCTCGTATCTGGAACGCGTGTACAACATCCAGCGCTGGACAGTCTTTCCCCGCGGCGGGCACTTCGCCCCAGTTGAGGAACCGACGGCGATCGCAGGGGACTTGACCGCGTTCTTCCGTGACCTAAGCTCGGGCCATAGAACCCTCGGATGAGGTTCCAAGTCCTGATAAGTCGGCTTACCGGACAAGTTGCTCCTAGTACCCACATGGACGGTAACCCCGTTAATCAGGCGGTTTCCCCTCGGGTAGGAAGATCAGGTGCGGCACGTAGCGTCGTACCGCCCATGTCATATAATGTCGCTTGCAGCGAAACCACACTTCGTTTATCTCCCAAACTTCGTTTATCTCCCAAACAAGGAGTATCGTTTATGGATGAGGCGAATCGTTCAGGAATGAGCACAGTGGACTTGTTGGGAGCGACTTGGCGAACCTGGCGCTCGCACGCAGGAATGTTCGTATTGCTCATGGGGATCCCCATTGCGACGCTGCTGCTCATGGCACTGATTATGAACTATGTGATCGCACCACACCCGGAGGGTACACCCCTTCGGAGGTCTGGCTGGGGATGGGCTCTCTGCAGAAAGTCGCCGTGCTCGTACTCTTCCTGGGGAGTTTTGCGGTGCAATACCGGGCGCTGGCCGCGACAGTCTTTGCCGCGCAGGAAATCTGGAGCGGACGAAGTGTAGGAGTCTTGCAAGCGATCGGAACGGTTCGGCGCAAACAACTGCGGCTATTCTGGATGGTGATGCTGGCGAGTATGCTTACCGGGCCCTTGGGATTGATTGTTGGCCCGCTCCCTTGCCTTTGGCACTGCGCCAGCTTTTCCAGTGGCGATACTGGAAAATATGACGGCCTTTGCCGCGATCAAACGTGGCGACGCTCTAGCCAAAGGGGACCACGGCAGGATCGCGTTGCTGGTGGCGATGGGGCTGGGGCTGGCAATCGCGGCGGTGTACGGGTGGGTGTCATTTCTCATCATGTTGGAAGAGCGATTCGGGCGACCGTGGTTTTTGCGGCCCGTTCCTATTCTAGGCTTCTGGCTCATATTGCTAATCCCACAGGGGTACATGATTGCGCTTACGTTGAATTACTTGGAGCAGCGCGGGCGAGAGGGAGAAAGCGGTTGGCCCGCCTGTGTTCAAGTGGATGTTTAGTCGGATTATTGGACAACTGACCCGAAGAGCTTCCTTTCCCGCACATAACGGCATTATGCTCGAAGTGCCCACCTGGTCGGAGGAGCGGAGAAGAGGCCGTGAATCGCGCAGTCAAATACGGAACTGCTCTTGTGCTCGCTCACGTGATGGTCAACATCATCCACGGAGCGGCTCACCGTGAGCTGGGGGTGGAGTTGGGCCCTGTTGCCATGCTCTTCGTGATCGGCGTGATTCTTCTGTGTCCCTTGTTCGCCATGGTTCTGCTGTGGGCAACTCGAAAACGGCTCGGCATGGTCATCTTGACACTCTCCATGGCGGCTTCATTGGTATTCGGTCTTTACAACCATTTTGCCGTCACGGGTCCGGATCACGTCGGAGAGCAAGCTCCCGGTCCATGGGGGACCGCATTTATCCTCACGGCGTACTTTTTGTTTTTCACGGAAGCCCTGGGAACTTATATGGGACTTTATTTTCTCTACCGGATGGTGATGCCATCAAAGGCGGCTGGATGAGTTCCTCAATTCTATTTGAAACCGCACCTTTTCAGCTCGGCTAACTCCCGATTTAGTCGGGAAATCGGAAAAGTTGCTACCAGTACTCCAAGTTACGGATAGGCTCGTTTATCCGGCATATTAGCTTAGAATGCTAGGGATCGCCCCATGGCCGCACAACAAGAAACAATTGCGCCTGCTTGGTCGGTCCGGCTTGCCACTGACCTATTGGCAAACGACGAGACTGCGAAAGGGTTGTTCGTAGGACTTACTAAAGAACAGCTGAATTGGCAGCCGGCGCCAGGCTCCTGGAGCGTGGGACAATGTCTTGAGCATCTCTGCATAATGAACGAAGTCTACCTGCCGCCAATCTCCGCCGCGCTTAAGGAGGAGCCCGATTCTCCGGTAGAGCAGATCACTCCTGGATGGTTCGGCAGCTGGTTTATCCGCAACTTTGCCGAGCCTACGTCGGGCAGCAGGCGCGTTCGAGCTCCGGCGAAAATCAGACCCGCATCGCATGTAGAAGTCTCTGTTCTCGATCGCTTCCTGTCTGGCAACCAATCGTGCCGCGACATCATGGTCCGCGCTGGAAGCAAGAACGTAAACCGCGTTCGCTTTTGGAATCCTTTCATCCCAGGACTTCGGTTCACAGTCGGGACTGGACTTCAGATCATTGTGAGCCACGAACGCCGTCATCTGCTGCAAGCAGAGCGAGTCCGGGACGCGGCGAACTTTCCGCGCTAGTTAAGTCCCTTGCTCCATGTGACAGAATCCAGGGAAGACTTTTCCAGGCGCGTCTTTCGGAGTCGTCACACAAATTCATTTGGAACAATGCAAGAACCACCTGTTCCGATTTTTCCCCTTTGACGTCCATTTCAGTACCTCACCGAAACCTGCGCAGTTAACCCAGCGTTCTTTTGAAGACTCATATCCGCTGCTAGTCGTTGCCAGGGATTGCATGAGCGACGCAGGCATTCACAGCTAGAACCCAGGCAAGACGCAAGATCCTCGGTCTTGAGTGTGACAGTGCGGGCCGACCGAAAAGGCTCCGATGACTTGATTATTGCACCGTTACCTGGACCGTTGAGCTGCGGGGGAGGCTGCCAGAAGTTCCTGTGATTGTAAGCGTGTAAGTGCCCGCGGGAGTTCCCGATGTCGTTACGGGCGTAATGGTGAGGGTGGCCGTCTTGGTCGCGCCCGCATAGGACGCGGAGATGGTGACCGGAGTGGAAGTGGTTACGGCGCTGGTGTTTACGGTGAAGTTCGCGCTGGCAGCTCCGCTCATCACAGTAACGCTGGCTGGGACTGTTGCCGCAAAGGAGCTGCTGGTGAGGTAGACGACAGCGCCGCCGCTGGGAGCTGGCCCGCTGAGAGTGACCGTGCCGGTCGAGGAAGATCCGCCGTTGACACTGGTTGGGTTGAGCGCTGCTGCGAAAAGCGTAGCGGAACCCGGTGTGTTGCCGTAGCCGCCACCACAGGAATAGCTGCCTAGCGAAACCGCCAGAAGTCCGGCTGCCGCAGCAAAGCCGGGCCACCGATGATACGAGCGGCTAAAACTCCAGAACATCACGGCGAGCAGAAGCAATGCGCACAACGCCGCGACCACTTCCCGCGAAAGGACCGGGGGCGCTATTCGCGGCAAAGCCAAAGGCGGCGCGAAGGAGCGTGCCGTCGTCGCTAGCGTGACCGTCGTCGTCGCGGCATGCGAGCCGTCAAGCGTGACGGAAGATGGCAAAACCGTGCACGTGGATGCTGTCGGCGCGCCCGTGCAACTCCAAGTCACGGTTCCGCTGAAATTATTCGCCGGTATGGCAGTGGCGGTGAAGTTCGCAGGGCTTCCCGCTGCGATGGTCGCGCTCGAGGGCCCAGCGGAAACGCTGTAGCCAGGCGAACCACCACCCGGTTGCAACGCGGTCAACGCCATAAGCAGGTCCAGTCGGCCGTTACCCATGCCGGTGTCAACAAGCGTGACTGCATGGGCCACCGCGGAGGCAGCCAAAGATTCATTGATATCGGTTCGCACGTTCCGCAGCAAGGCAGCCCCGCCGGAAACGAACGGCGCGCTGAATGACGTTCCCCAGCCCGCGGAATACGTGCTGAACGGGTAGGTCGTCACAATCGCTTCGCCCGGAGCCGCCACCCACACGATCGCATTCCCATAGTTTGAGAACGAGGAGCGCGCGTCCGTGTCGCTCGTCGAGGCCACGCCCATTACATCGTTTTGCAGTGCGGCGGGATAGACCAGCAGCGGCGGGCCCTGGCCGTCGTTCCCCGCTGAGGCCGCGCAGATGACGTTGAGCTGGTCCGCATAGTCGAGGGCATTCTTCAGTTCGGGCGAACTCGTCTTCATTTCGAAGCTCATGTTGATGACGCTGGCGTTGTTTTGCACGGCGTAGTAAACCGCGCGCAGAATATCGGAAAGGTTGCCGGTGCCATCTGAACGAAAGGCCTTCAGAGGCAAGAGCTGCGCGGTCGGAGCTACGAGGTGGATTACGCCCATCACCATCGTGCCATGTCCGAAGGCTGCATATTGAACCTTTCCATCGAGCACAGCCGCTGTGGACTGATCCAGCACGGCCGCAGTGGATTGATTGACGGTGGCTGGTGCCGGGCAGTTCGTAGAGCCACAAGGTGGTGGCGGATACACAGGAAAATCCGATTGGGTCAAGTCCTTCAGCTCGGAAGCTCCCGTCTGATTCCGCGTGAAGTCGTAGCCCGGCAGCAAGACGCCCTGCAGCGCCGGATGGTTGGCATCCACTCCTGTATCAATATCCGTGACGATTCCGCGGCCGCTCACTCCAAATAGAGTTTGGGCTTGCGATACGTGAACGATTCCCGCCGCAGGCTGATTGGCATAGCCATTCCATACTATCGTCCCGAAATAATTCACCGGAGTGGTGTCCGTCAGCCCAGCGGGTGCCGTCGTCACCGCGTTTAGCCCGCCGACCAGATTTAGCAGCTGATCTACTTCGGCGCTCACGAATCCCGTCAAGCTACCAGGTAGGAGACCGAGAAAGGTCTGCAGAGGGAGAGGAGTGGTTACTAGGAAGACTTGGCCTAACATGCCGTCCAGCGCGCCAACCACAGTGCAAGTTGTCGGAAGGGCACAGAGGAGCTGAAGCGCTGGGAGTCCGGCGGTCGTTCGAATGATGATCCCAGTGTCCGCCTTCGCGGGCGCAGCCCAGAGCAGGGCCGCCAAGGCACTAGCCAGCCACATTTTGCGTTTCATCTTTTGGCGCCCCCCTTCCACTTGGCATTTGCGAATTCCGCGCCTTATCCATCCTCACGCAGTCCTTGCGCCTGCCAAATCCGGCCAGCATGCGCTAGTCGTGAGGATGCAAAATCCACAGGAAAGACCGACCCCAGCCCCGCCTCTGAGGGAGGCACGCCCTACGAAAGCCAGTCCGGTCTTTCCTACCTATATAGGGGAAGAACCGAGCGAAAAAATAGAGGGGAAAGCCCGGAAAGTCGTTTAAGGGTAATACCTGGTTCCACACCGACTTGCCCGCGGCAGCTTGGCAATGGGCCTACAAGGCTGAGGAAACCGATGTGCCGGCGGCGGCGAAAACAGTGGACATTTCCGCTTGCGCGAAGGAAAGGAAAGTCCGGACAACGACGGGGTCGAACTGGGTTCCGCTGGCTTCGGTGAGCCGGCGCACGGCTTCTTCGTAGGGCAAGCCTTTGCGATATGGCCGGGAGGAAACCATGGCGTCAAACGCATCGATCACGCAGACGATGCGGGAGACTACGGGTATCTCCGAGTTCTTGAGCCCCGCGGGATAACCCTTGCCATCGAAGGACTCGTGGTGATGAAGAATATCAAGAGCCGCGCGCTCGAAGCCGGGGAGCATGCGCAATACGGCCCAGCCGTATTCCGAATGCCTTTTCATCAGTGCGTATTCTTCCGGATCGAGACGCGTCGGCTTTCGGAGAATGGCATCCGGAATTCCCACTTTGCCGATGTCGTGGAGGAGCGCTGCAACTTCGAGGTTTTGCAGTTCGGCTTCTTCCAGACCTAATTCCTGTCCGACGCGCATGCCCCATTCCGCAAGGCGTGTGCTATGCACGCCCGTGTTGAGGTCTTTCAGATCGAGGAGCTGGTTGAAGGCACAAATGACGGAATTGCGGAGGGCGGAAGCTTGCTCTTCGAGTCGCTTAATCCGGAGAGGATCCAGCGCCCCCAAGGACCGGGAAGCCTCCGCGAGCGCTGGAATCTGGTGGTTCGACATTGCAGCTACAAGCAGAGCAATGAACAGGAGCCCGAACCTGAAGTTGAGCCCGAACCGTTGACCCAAGCCGAAACCGCTTGGAACACGTCGAGGCGCCCGCGATTGAGATCAGGTGTGAGAGTCCGTCCGTGAGATAGGGCACTGGCAGCTTGCGATTGATTGACGGTCTGCTGCTTTGCACTGAGCATCAGAGACACTGTGCCAGCAACAATAGGCGAGCTGAAGGAGGTGCCGGATGCGCTGGCGTAGGTTCCTCCCGGGAAAGTGCTGACGATGTTTTCGCCAGGGGCCCCGATCCAGACGTCCCGTGAACCGTAGTTGGAGAAAGAGGACCGACTGTCCCAGTTCGTTGTCGAGGCGATGCCAACGACATAGCTGTTCAGCGCAGCAGGATAAACTGGAGCGTTGGTGCTTCCATTTCCCGCAGCCGCCACAAGAACGACGCCCGCTTTGTTGGCATAGGTCGCTGCCTGATTCAGTGCAGGCGAAAAAGCGGGGATGTCGAAGCTCATGTTCACGACATTCGCGTGATGTTGAACGGCGTAATAGAGAGCGGCGATGATATTTGAAAGACTGCCGGTACCATCCGATGAAAATGCTTTCAGCGGGAGTATCTTGGCCCTTGGCGCGACGAGATGAATCAGCCCGGAGGTCATCGTGCCGTGCCCGAAAGCTGTGTAGTTCTTGTCGTCGAGGACCGCGGCCGTGGATTGATCCAGAACGGCAGCCGTGGACTGCTGCACATAGCCAGGCTGCTGCGTGCCGGTGTACGTGGAGCCGTTTTGCAGACCTGACACATCGAGCCATTCCGAAGCACCGGGTTGGTTCCGCGTGAAGTCATAGCCGGGCATCAGCACCGCGGACAAGACGGGATGATTGACATCCACGCCGGTATCAATAACGGCGACGATACCGGAACCGCCAATTCGAAAACCGTTCTGTGCGTCTTGAAGCCGGATAATTTGTGCCGCTGGCTGAACCACGTAACCGTGCCAGGCGACGGCGCCGTAATAATTCACCGGAGAGGTATCGTAGAGGCCAGAGGGGATGCTGGGGAGCGGCGCCTGGGGGATGGGCAGGAGTCGATCCGCTTCGACACTCACAATTCCCAGGAGGGATTGCACAAGCGTGATCGCGCCGTTAACCAGATTGTCGAGCAAGTTGTTGGTGGAGGTCACCAGGAAGGTCTGGCCAACTGGGCCGTCCAGTCCTCCCTGGACCTGGCAGTTGAGGAGATTGCAAAGATTGAGGACCGAGGACAGGCCGCCCGTGGTGCGGACGATGTAACGGTTTTGCGCCGCCGAAGGCCTTGCAGCGCCGAGCGTAAGAACCAGCATCGCGACAATGAGGGTGATGCGTTTCATAGTTTCAACCCTTTAGGGGTTCTCCCACCGATGAATTCCTCAGTCCATTGGCGCGGTTGAATGCCGTTTTAGTGTCGCGGGGCAGTTTTTCCGGGCCAATAGTACGAATGTGTCTTCCTGTCGAAACAAAATTCACGGCGGCCTTGGTACTTCCGTACCAAAGCCGCCGTGCGCGGTAACTGCATGCATTGATAGCTTTCATGCTATTTCCTCGGGCAGATGGCCAAGCGCTTCCCGGAGCGAAATCACAATGGGCCTGCCGCCGGGGCTTGCAAACGTCATTTGTAGGTCGCCGCTGTTATCAATCTCTCCGCTAAATTCACCGAATTGATTGGCAACCGTATGAACCACTTGCCCTCGCATATTGGAAAGAAGTACGCGAGTGTCCCGGGCAATGATGTCGGGATTGCCCAGATCCAGGAGCTGCCCTGTCACCAGGATGCGGTTGCTGCCAGGCTTTGCTTCCAGGTGGACATCGATCTGAAAGGGATCCGCGCGATAGAGCATTTGCCTTGAGGTGGTGCCAGCGGAGCGCGCCCCTTCGAAAGCGGGCTGCAAAAAACTGTCGAAGAGGACCTTGATGCGACCGCCCGCTCCCTTTCTTTGATCATTCAAACCGGCGCCTGCGAATGCCGCCTTCGCAAGCCGAACGCTATTCTCTGGAGGCTGGTAGTTCTCTTCCGCGGCGGCGGATTGACGAACCTTCTGCCACATTGAGACTGTTTGAATGCAGCGTTTGCAGCCTTGCTCCAGGTGTTTCTCCATCAACCGTTTCTCGCTGGCGGCCACGACTTGGTTCACAAAATCGATCCACTTCTCTGTCGTAAAATGTTCCATATCTTCCCCCCGGAATCCTTTCCGCAGCCTCGGCACTCCCCAGTGCCCAGGACGGAGAATCGGCACTCGTGCATAAGGGGATGCGGCGAGAGAAAAAATATAAGGAGCTGAATATCTATGTAAGCCTTGCAGAATCAGAGACTTTGCCAACAAGGACGAAGGGGGCCCAGAAGTACGGATGAGGATTTTGCTGCCGAAGTTCTTGCATGGCATGTTGGAGCGCGCCGGCCATTTGGCCGGCTCGAATGAATTCACGATAGAAATGCTGCATGAGTTGCGCCGTGCTTTGATCATGCACGTCCCACAAGGACAAGAGCAGCGAGGTGGCGCCGGCGCAGAAGAGACCACGCTGAAGCCCGAGCAACTCGTCTCCGGCAGCGACGAAATTCATGCCGGTGGCGCAACCGCTCAGCGTAACCAAATTTGCGTTCAGCCTCATTTGGTAGAGGTCGTACAGATTCAAGTAACCGTCACCCAGCCGGATGCCCGAGAACATGGGGTTGTCTTGACGGTAGATGCCGTGCGTGGCGATGTGCAGCACACTGCACTGTGGACCTTTTTCGCGGAGCAAGGAGGAAGTGGCACTGTCGGCGAAGTGAAGCGAAGAATGGGGAAGGAGCGCGGCGACGGATTTCACCTCATCCAAGATTTGCGGCGCCCGCTCGTCGGCGATTCCCAGGATGAGCGCGCCGGTGCTCGCGCTTGCGGATTTCTGCTGACACAAGGAGAAGACCGTGGCGCTGGGAGCATAGGAAATGGTGAAAGCGTCGGAGAGGTATTCTTGGCCATTTCGCAAAGCATGGAATGGCAAGAAATGGAGCGGACCATGGGGTACGAAAATAAGGTGCTTCCCTTTAAACAATGGGCGGAGCGGCGAGATGAGTTCCTCATAAAGGGATTCGAGGTGACTCTGCGTGGCGTGCAGGAGCGGCTCCTGAAACCGCCGGACGTATTCGATTCCCATGCGAAACTTGGAGAGTTGAAAGCGGAGCAATTGCAAGAAATGCGCAACGCGGGAAAGAACCGTCAACGGAAGAATCTTGATTTCTTTGCGCGTAATGACAACGGCAATGATGCGGTCCCCCGCTGAGAAATATTCGATGAGAGTTGCATCTCCCGGGAGACTCGCCTGCAGTTTCTTCAGCGAGAAATCGGCCGGTGCTTCGAGTGTGGCATTTTCCCTCTCCTGCGCCGGAAGCTCACGAAGCGTTTTCAACAGCTCTTTCTCGTGAGAATGCGCTTTCTCCTGCAAATTGTGGAGCCTTTGATGAAATTTTTCCTCGGGGCGGAGTTGTTCGAGTTCGATACGGTGGTAATACCAGTTGAGTTCCTCGCGCAGGTCTCTGATCTTGCGTACGAGATCACTCTGGCCGGCTTCTCCCAGGGGAAGACTTTGCCCGCTCTGAAAGATCATTTCGATCATGCTGCGAGATTTGGCGGCTTCTATGCAGGCCAGCGCTTTTTCGGCAGAGGCATCCGTTCCAGCTTCGGATGCGTACAAATCCACGAGCGCTTCGTAGACCTGCATCCGGTTTTTGATAAAGGAGATTTTCAGCTCTTCGCCTTGCAATCTGCTGCGCAGCGCCTCCAGGGCCTGCCGTGCTTCGAGGTACGCCCGGCGCGCCGCAGGGGGGTCGTTGCGAGCTTGTGCGATCTGTCCTTCCAGCAGGTGAGCCTGATAGGCGAGCACGGGTGTTTGAAGGCCTTTCAGCCGCGCAAAAGATTTCTCTGTTTCTTTTTGTGCTTCCGCGGAATCTCCGACTTGCAGAGCGATGCGCGCGAGCAGCAAGTGGGCAAGCACGGCTTTTCCGGCGAGCGCGGAATGATCGAAAAAACCTGCGGCCGCATTACAGAGCCGCCGTGCTTCAAAGTGCCGTCCTTCGTGGAAAAGCAATAGGCCCTGGTACAAATCAATGAGCCAGGGCCACACGAGATTTCTTTCACGCTCGAAGATTTCCCGCGCTTTGGCAAAGCGCTCCAGGGCCTGGACGGTCTTGCCCTGTTGGCCGTAGGCGGTCGCTTCGTTCGCCAAGGTCTTCGCGGCCTCGTAGCCCATACCGAGCTTCTGAAATCGCAGAAATCCTTCGTGGGCCATCTCTCGCGCTTCATCGCTGAGGTTCAACTCGAGATAAATATCCGAGAGGTCCAGGTGGCACAAGGCGAAATGATAGGCATCTCCGGTGTCTTCGCAGGCACGCCGGGCGGCGTAGAGCGCCTCGATCGCCCGGCTGTATTCTCCGCGCAGATAGTAGAGATAGGCGATGTTGTAGTCCGCCTGCGCGACGAGCAGGGGCATGTTGTTTTGCTCGCAGAACGAACGCGCCCCTTGATACGTCGCGAGGGCGCGCGGGAAATCGTTGAGACTGATCATGCAGACGGCCATATTGCTAAGGAGCACAGCGAGGCCCTCGGCGTCCTTGTAAGGCATCAAGCTTGTATAGGCGCTCTCGTAATGCGCGATGGATTCCTCGAAGCGGTCTTGACGGTGATAGATATTACCGACATTGATTTCGAGCCGGGCCAGACGCCAGGGGTCGTTGAGGCGTTCAAATATTTCGCGGGCGCGCTCCGCCGCCTGAAACGCCTGATCGTATTCGCCCAATAGGATCAGTGGCTGGATGGAACTGCTCAAGGTGCGCCCGGCTTCCATCCAGATGCCAAGAGATTCGTAAAGCTTGAAAGACTGATGATGGTGTTCGACGGCGGCGCGATTGTCGCCGGAGGAATAGAGCGCGTTGGCCTTCGCGCGCAAGCCAAGCGCCAAGACTTCCTTGCGGCGCAGGCGTTTCGCGATGAGCACGGCCGCTTCAGCCAGGTTAAGCGCCTCTTGTGTGCTGACGCGGACTTTCTGGACGACCAGCTGTGCAAGGTCCTCGACCGTGCCCAGCCGGACTAGCGCTTTATGCTTCGCAAGAAATTTGCGGCGGAGAGATTCGCTGGACAGTTGGCCCAATTTGTTGACGAGCGTTTCTATCGAAGTTTTCCGGAGTGTTGCGGGCATCAGGAAAAACCCAGTTCCGTAAGCTGCCGCCGCAGCCGTTCGATGCACTTTTGCCGGGTAAATCCGATGGACCCCACAGCCAAGCCCAGCTCGGCGGCGACTTCCGCGTACGGCCGTGAAGGCGTTTCAAAGAAGAGGAGCTCCACGAGCCGGCGGCATTGCGGCGTCAGCGCCGTCAACGCTTCCCGAAGCATCTGTTCTTCCTGGGTCTGTTGCACCAAGCTTTCCGCGACGGGTGGTGTCTCCGGCTCTGGCAAGTTCGGCTCTGCGTCGCGGCTCACCACTCGCTGGTTCATGCGCTTCATGCGGTAGCATTCATGATGCGCGACTTGCATCAGCCATTTGGGCAGCGCGCGAGGTTCGCGCAATTCCGGCAAGCGAATCAGAAGCTCGGTGCACGTGGCTTGAAAAACATCCGCGGCTTCCGACCGCGAGAGGTTGTATTTCACCGGGATCGAATAGATGAGCGCTTTGTATTTCTCAATGAGCAAGGACCAGGCCTCTTCGTTGCCGGAGAGGCACTCTTTGACAAGGCGTGTGTCACTCCAAACAGCGGGAGCCTTCTTCGGGGCCTTGATCGTTACCGGGCTCATCGAGAAGCATTCTCCAGGGCATTTTTCATGTAGAGCTGTTCTGCATTCCAGAGTACGTAAGGTTCCAGAACGGCAGGGTGAAAATTGCCAAGCGAATTCTTGGCGCCGGCAAGAATGTCCGGGCTCGCCAGGAAAATCATCGGCTGATTCTCGAAGAGAATCTCCTGAGCCCGGTCATAGAGCTTTTTGCGCTGTGCGAACGTGCGAGCGGTCATTTGCTCACCGATCAGGCGGTCGATCTCCGCTTCCCAAGTAGTAGCGGGATGCTCCTGCGACGGATTCCAAAGATGGGTCCCACCGCTGGAGAGCCAAACATTAATGTCCGTGTTGGGGTCGGCATCGAAGCTGGCAATGCCCATCACACAGGAGTCGAATTCTTTCGTCTGCGTGACGCGATCCAACAATGAGCGGAACTCCAGCGGCACAACTTGCACGCGCATTCCAATCTGCTTTAGATCATCTTGAATCAGCGTCGCCATCTTGGCGCGGTCCGCGTTGGACGAGCTCGTAAGGATGGAGAATTCCACTGGCTGGCCTTCGGAATCCAGGAGCGCGGATTCTCCATTCGGCCCATTGCCCCAGGAAAATCCTGCCTCCTTCAAGAGCGCGCGCGCCCGTTCGAGCGAGCGAGGCGGGTGAGCGAGGTTCTCATTTCCCCACCTGCGGTTTCCCGGCGCGACGAGGCCCCAGAGCGCAGTGCCGCGCCCCTGATAGACCAGCCGAACGATGGCTTCCCGGTCCACGGCAGCCGAAACCGCTTGCCGGAACCGCACTTCGCGGAACCATTTTTGCTTGTGAGTCAGCTCAGGTAAGGCTTTTTCTCCGAGCTGGTTCAGATTGAAGAAAAGAAAGTTATATTCCAGGCCAGGTCCGGCATCCACCATCGTGTAGCCGCGCCGCTGCCGCGAGAGCACGGAAAAGTTTTCCGCGCTTAACTGGGCGATTGCGTCAGTCTCGCCGGATTGAAATTTCAGGACCTGGGCATCGGCATTCGGCACAAATAGGAATACGAGTTCATCCGCATAGGGCAGACGATTCCCTGTGACATCCGTTTTCCAATAGTAGGGATTGCGCTCCAGCACGAGCCGCTGCCCGGTTACGTACTCTTTCAGCCGAAAAGGGCCGAGACCCGCCCATTGGTTTGCGGCGGTTGCCAGTGTGCCTATCTGGCCGAGCTTTCCTTCCTGGTAGGGTTTTTCGAGAAGATGCCGAGGCAGGATTGCCAAGCCATCGAAAAGCCTTTCACCGACGCCGTAGGTCTTTGGCAGCTGGAAGACCACGGTTCGCGCATCCAACTTACGAATGGTTATCGGCTTTCCACTGATAATCAAGAGATCGCGCTGCGGAGCGTGGACGTTTTCATCAAGGTATACACGGAAGGTGAATAGCACATCATCAGCGTCCAGAGGCTGGCCGTCCGAAAACTTGAGTCCATGCCTGAGAACGACGGTGTACTGAAGCCCGTCGGGCGAGATCTTCCAGGACTTGGCCAGTGCAGCCTCCGTAAGCTGCGTGGCGCGATTGATGTGGACAAGATCGGCTTGCATGATGCCGATGACTTCGCGGGATCGGGCATCGGCGGCAACCAGGGGATTCAGTGTTTTTGGCTCGCCGCGCAGCGCGAAGACGAGCCGGCCCCCGCGATTTCCCACTTCTCCAGGCAAGACGAGCAATTCTTCTTTTGCGGATTTTTGTTGCGGGGAGGCAGGGGCTTGGCCAAGGGAAAGAAGAAGAAGTACGAAGAAACAGAGAAAAGTCCGACGCCAGTGGGGTCGTGTTGTTCGATTTTTCACGCCAGGCTCCCGGGACTCCTCCTCTCTATCTTGAACGGCTCCAGCCGCTCCTGCAATGAACTCGCTAACCCCAAGTATCCGAGAAAGAACGGCACCATTGCCAGGGCGGGCAAGTACATCCACCAGTAAGAGACCAGGACGCTGTACTGCTGAAGATTCGAAAGAAGATTTCCCCAGCTTGGAGCAGGTTCGGGCACGCCCAGCCCGAGAAACGAGAGAGTCATCTCCGTCAGCACATACTGGGGGATGAGAATTGCGGCCTGCGTAAGAAGGACGCTGGAGGTCTCCGGAAGGATGTGGCGCCGAAACAGGTAGCTGTTTGTTGCACCGAAACCTCGCGCGGCACGAACAAAATCACGCTCCTTGGCACTAAGCACGACTCCACGCACAAGCCGCGCCGGGCGCGCCCAGCCGACAGCCCCGATGACGGCGACAATCAGAAAAAAAGCCCTCAGCGGACTGACCGACAAGGGCAAAAATGCGCGAAGGGATAAGAGAAGGTAGAGCCAAGGCAGCGCGAGAAACAACTCCGCAACGCGCATCAGAGCATCGTCCCTCCAACCGCCAAAGTAACCTGCGGCCGCGCCGACGCACAAACCAATGGACAATGTAAACCCCGCCCCCAGGAGCCCAGCGAGGACCGAAATCTGCCCGCCGTACAGGAGCCGGGAGAGCTGATCCCGGCCGTAAGCATCCGTTCCGAGCAGACAAATGCGCGCGTCTTCCGAACCGAAAAGGTGTATCCGCGAGGGTAGGAATCCGAGCAGCCGGTAGCCGGCCCCGTCTTTGAAAAACTTCATTGGAACAGGTTGGCTAGTGTCTTGCTCATAGTGATCAAACGTCCCATCTCGCAGTTTCAGGGCATATGCAAACGGCCGCACGTGAAGATGACCTTGCGCGTCCATGAGATGAAGCGACATTGGCGGCAGGTATGGATTCTTGCGATCCTGCTCGATGGGATCGTACGGCGCAAAGAAACCGGCACAAAGAACAATCGCATGCAGAGCGCCAACAATGACGAGCCATTTTGCGAAGGGATGATGGGTTCTCATCTGGCGCCGCTCGCTGTCCGGATTCGCGGGTCAGCCCAATAGAGAAGAATATCGGCAATTAAATTGCCACCTACGAGAAAGATGGTTGAGAACAGCACGCCGTCGATGACGACATAGAGATCACGCGACAGGATGGACTCCAACAAGAGCGGCCCAAGACCAGGCCAGCTCATCACGACTTCGACGAGGAGCGATCCGCTCAACAACGTGCCGACGCTGAAACCAAACAGAGAAATGAGCGGATTCGCTGCGGCGCGCAGAGCGTAGCGATATAGCAGGGTGCGTCTAGGGATGCCATGCCCTCTTGCGGCGAGCATGAACGGTGCGTCGAGAACTTCAGCCACCGCGGCACGGACATGCCTGATGAGTAGCGGCAGAGCCGAGAGCACGAGCGCTATAACAGGGAGAGTCATGTGCAGCGCGAGATCGCGAAGTTTTCCGCTTAGTGGGAGACTCCCGAAATCCAAGGAGGTCATGCCTCCCGTTGGAAACCAGCCGGTCCTCACCGTGAGGACGAGAAGTCCCAAAGCAAGCGCCAGATCAGGGATGACCAGGAGCGCTGCCGTTGCCCATGAGAGCAAGCGGTTCGGCAAACGCCCAAACCGCTCGGCGCTCCAAACTCCGAGCGGCAGAGCGATACCCCAGGCGATGAACGTGGCTGTGATGGTGAGAAGAAGAGTGTTGTGCGCGCGCACGAAAAGAATCGGCGCGACGGGGCTATTGTACGCAAACGAAAATCCCATCTGACCGTGAACGACGGAATTCATCCAGGATGCATACCGCACGGGCAGCGGCCTGTCGAGTTGGTATTGGGCGCGCAACGCGGCCACCGTCTCCGGAGCGATCTGGGGATTCAAGCGCATCTCATCGAAGTAATTTCCAGGGGCCAGAGTCGTGAAAAGAAAGGCGAGAACGGAAACACCGAATAGCAAGAAACATGCGTGCCTCAGCCGCCGGAAAAAGAAGCGCATCAGGACTCCAAAGGCGGCCGCTCCGCATTGTCGAGGGACGGCATCGCCGCCAGGAGATGCCGGGTGATTTCCTCCTTGGGATGCCGCAAAACCTTTTCGGCAGGGCCTTGCTCTACAACGCGACCGCGATTCATAACTACGATCTCGTCTGCAAAATGCGCAGCCATCGCCAAATCATGCGTGATAAACAGATAGGTCATCCCGAGAGTGTGCTGTAGTTCCACCAGGAGATTCGCGATCTGCGCCTGGACCGAACAATCGAGCGCCGATAGCGCCTCATCCAGAATCAGGAGTTTTGGTTCGAGCGCCAGCGCCCTGGCAATGGCTAGCCTCTGGCGTTGGCCGCCGCTCAACTGGGCAGGCGATCTCTGAAACATCTCTGAGGAGAGACCAACCTGGGTCATCAGGGCAACAGCGCGCTGCTTCATTTCCTCGCGTTTGAGCTTGCCTTGTAAATTCAGCGGCTCAAGCAGTATCTCTTTCACGCTCCATCTGGGGTTCAGCGAATTTGACGGGTCCTGAAGAATAAGCTGAATCTGAGGACGTAGCTTTCGCCTTTCGCTTTCTGCAAGGACAACGATGTCTCTTCCTTCAAACCAAATGGTTCCTGACGTCGGAAGTTCCAGACTAGAAATGCAAAACCCCAGGGTGCTCTTCCCGGAACCCGATTCCCCGACGACCGCAAGCGTCGTTTCTTGGGCAACCGCGAACGACACGCCGTCGAGTGCAGGCAACTTTTCGCGCGAACCGAAGACATTTCGCCGTTCGTAACACTTTGTAAGCTTTTCAACTCTCAAGAATGGCTGCATATTTTGGCCGCTGTGCGGCGTTTCAACCTCCATACTTGAAGCAAGAAACTGCATGAGATTCGCCGAGATTCACCAGCGCAGGCTCGCGCTTCCGGCAATCTTCCATTCTATCCGGGCATCGCGGCTCGAATACGCAGCCTTCAAGTGGCAGTCGAGCAGCCGAGGAATCGCCGGCGATCACCGGCAGTTTCGTTTTGCGCCTGTTACCGGTGTTTTCCAGAATCTGCGGCATCGATTGAAAAAGCGCTCGTGTGTATGGATGCTTGGGTGAAGAGAGCACTGTTCTCGCCGGGCCCAACTCGGCAACGCGGCCACCGTAAAGGACCAGCACGCGGTCGGCGAAGCCGGCGAGCAAAGCTGGGTTATGCGTGATGAAAATCATCGCCAGCCCCAGCTCATCGCGGAGCGTTCGAAACGCGCCGAGAATTTCCTTTTGAGTTGTGGGATCAAGCGAGGCGGTCGGCTCATCGGCGATCAACAGAGATGGTCCACAAGCAATCGCTTGCGCGATCAGGACGCGCTGTCGTTGCCCTCCGCTCAACTGATGGGGGTAGGAGTTCGAGATTCGATCCGCCTCTTCTGGAAAAAGAGAAGCAAGCACTTGCCGCGTTTTCCGGCGCAGGGTGCTCTTGCCCGCCGATTCGTGGGCGGCTAGCACGCGGAAAACCTGTTCACCGGCGCGTAATGCCGGATGGAGAGCAACAGATGGCTCCTGGTAGACGAGCGAGATGCGCTTGCCGCGAATCTGTTCCAGTTCGCCAGCCGACGCGCCAAGAAGGTTCTTGCCGTCAAAAAGTATCGAACCCCTCGAAATGTTTCCGTTTGAGGGAAGGAGTTTCAGGAGCGAAGTGGCAAGGGTGCTCTTGCCTGAACCGGATTCTCCAAGGACACCGAGAATCTCATGGGGCACGAGCTGAAAACTCACGCCTGCAAGTGCAGGGTAAGATGCGCCGCCGAACGCGCTATAAGAAACGTGAAGATCCTGAACTTCCAGAATGGGCGCCATGTGCCGGGCCTTTGTGGGCCAACCCCCACTGTGAATCATGTTGAGGCAGGATGCGGGGAGCGGCAAGGCAAACGTCTCCTCTCGCGCACGAAAGGTAATTCCTCAATGCACAGCGGAATTTACTTGAATTTCTTTGAAGGAGTGCCACGGCGCGACGAGAATGACGTATATGGCGGAGGGAATTCGCGGTTTGAATGTCCAAGATGAAACCAATGCGGGAATGCCGGAATTCGCGAGGATTCATCCCGGCAAACCCGCACTTGGCAAAACAACTCTTGTTGAAGGAAATTCGCGGACGTTGCTGAACCGATCCATCTACCACGCCATGTGGCTATTGAGCTCCTCCCCGATTTGCCGACCGATTCGCCGCATTTACATCGGATCGAGGAGTCATCGATAGAACGAGATACTCACGCTCCTTGCCGTCAGCTTCGGGGACGCGAAGCAGCAGTTTGTCTTTGTGAATCCGGAATTGGGCCGTTTCGCCAACTGGCAGGAGAACAGGGTGCTTGTCATCTTTCGGCGTGATCCGGTAAATGATCCGATCGGCCTGCAACACGTATTCCTGACACAAGACCTGTTTGGTGTTTTTGTGCTGGCCATCCGTGCCAAAAATCTGGCCGGCGATTGTCTTGCCATCTTTTTCGGAATACCCGCAAGACGAAGACTCCATTTGGATTAGAACGCCCTTTTCGTATGCCGGCGCGTCTTTCGCCTGGGCATTGAGGGTGGTAAATGCTAACAGGACCGCAACCATCCCGATTCTCATCTTGATTCTCCCTTCAGCCTTGCTTGTTCCATGCGGCTTGCAAAATGGCTTGGGCCTGCGCTAGAACACGCACGCGCCGCCCGAGCCTTCCCGCTTCAGCAGGCGTATTCCTCAGTCATCGTATAAGGGGCGCTCGCACAGAAGAAAATATAGGCTCTTGACGTCTTGTAGCCATCTCCATCGTCAAATCTCTAGATCGGAACCAATCCATAGCAGAGACGTAGGTGCAGACCATCGCACGCAATCTCAGTCGGTTTGGAGGGTTTCTCAATCAGCGCGTTGGAGGTTCGAGTTCTCCCCGGCTCACCACTCGTTTTCCAAAGGCTAATGCGGCCCGATTCTGGCGGCGAAGGCTCTGAGCAGTATCCGGTGCGATCCAGGGACAGCTAAGAAGTTGTCCGCGACAGAGCCTGGCCTTCAGAAGATGCAGGAGATTCCTCGAAGGTGAGCCGTGGGGCTCGCAAGAGAAGGAAGAGCTCGCCGGCCCAGAGCAAGATGTCCAGAAGGCGGCCGCGTTGGAGATTATCAAGATTCTCGGAATGGAGACTGATGTCGAGCGCCTTGCGGGAACATTCTTCGATGAAAGCTCGCATGGAAGCCAGGTCGACCGGCTGAGAGCTGAGGCCACGGCCCCGGGGGTCCAAGCGCTCGAGGTTCTCATAGCACGACAACAGGAAATGCTCCAGGCAGAGATCCTGCCGATTCAGGGATGCAACCGAAAGGCGGCCGCAAGAGCGTTTAGCGCAGTTTCGTTCGTGAAGATCGGTTTCCATAGCCCCCAAGCCCAGCGCTCAAACTCGGCCTCCGTTCGTGTTAGCTCGCAGATCTCTCATATATACTTAGATGCCTCAGGCTCGCAGGCGGTTTCTTTATCCGGCGAAGCGCAATCCTCGACGGACGAATCGCCAGCGACATCCGGCGCAGACAAACTTGCAGCCAGCGGAGGCAAGTACGCGTTGAGAATTTGCACGCGAAGGCAACGGTCCAGATAGGTTGCCAAGAGGGCGCGCACCCAGCGCAGATTTTCGTTGCAAAATCTCTGGCGTTCCTTGCCCGACCAGAGCGTGACTACGGTGAGGAGCCGCGCTTCCTGGTCTGAAACCATCACGAGGCATCCGGCAAAACCGGTAACTTCCTTTAGTGCGCCAGCGAGCGCCGAAGGAATGGCCAATTGCGCGCGATGTGCTTCGTGCGGCTTAGTTACAAACTCAATACTCAGGGCGGTCAATTGAGAATTGTCCGTTGTGGAAACCTTCGGCGAACAAGACTTCATCGCCGAACTATTTGCGAATGAAAACGCGACCTCGTTCGCGGGATCCGAGTGTCTTACCGTACTTGGCACAAGCCCTCCAAAGTATTGGCCCGCCCTGGAAAGAAGGGAGGCGCATCCTTGCCTGTTCAGGGCAGGCCCGAATGCGCCCACTGGGGCACGTGGGGACCGGGGTAGGTTCCCCACGGATCAAGGAACCCGAATCAACGGGCGTCCTGGAAGATAGTGCAGCTCAGGCCCGTTCCGTTTCGAGACATCTGAAAGGTTTGATGGATTGCCCCGGAAAGAGGGCAAGGCTATACTCCTCGTCCTAGAACTCGAGGTCCCCTTGGAATTCTTTGCGTTTGACAAAGAGTACGTGGAACGTCTGCGCAATGGGGATCGTTCGACGGAACACCACTTTGTTTCTTATTTTGAACAACTTCTGCGGATTAAACTGAGGGCCCGGACGCTGGCTTCGGACAAAGTGGAGGACCTGCGCCAGGAGACGTTCATCCGGGTCATCGCGGCCTTGCGGCGAGAAGGCGGTGTGCGGCAGCCAGAGCGCTTTGGAGCGTTCGTTAACTCCATTTGTAACAACGTCTTGCTGGAATACTATCGATCTTCCGCAAAGAGCCAGCAGATCGAGGACGTGCATATGGACACTCCAGACAAAGTTTTGGACCTGGAGGGTGTGCTCGTTACCAAGCAGGCTGCGGAGCGCGTGCGTCAGATCCTCAATGAAATACCCCCAAAAGACCGCAACTTGCTACGCGCTATCTTCCTGGAAGAAAAGGAGAAAGACGCCGTTTGCCGGGAATTTGGAGTGGATCGCAACTACTTGCGAGTCTTGCTCCACAGGGCCAAAGATAAGTTTAGGGTTTTGTATGAGAAGGACCAGATGCGGATTGCACGGCCGGCGATCCATTGAGGAATCCAGTGAAACGATTTTGCTATCTCCTGCACTATCTATCGGATGGCACAAATGGATCATAATGAAGCAGTGCGACTACAGGCTGCAGAAAAATATGTCCTTGGAGAGTTTCCCCCGAACCTGCGCGATGAATATGAAGAGCATTTCTTTGATTGCGCGGAATGTGCCGTGGATGTAAAGGCCATGGCAGCCTTCGCGGATGTCAGCCGGGAAGTCCTGCGCGCCGAAGCAGAGAAGTTGGCGGAGAGGAAACCCGTTCCGGTCCCGGCCGGATGGTTGAGTTGGTTCCATCCGGTGATTGCGGTGCCTGCCTTTGCTGCCCTTCTGTTGGTCATCGGCTATCAGAGTTTTGTCACCATTCCGAAAGCCAAGGAAGCGGCCGCCAGCGGCGCATCGCAAATACTATTCAGTTCGCATTCTCTGCGTGGGGTCAACACGGCCGGCGAAGAGGGCCGCACGCTCTCGATCCGCTCTGATGAGGCCTTTTTCTTGAATTTTGACTTTGTTCCGACGCACAGCTTTGACAGCTATATCGCTCAACTCGAAGACACAGAAGGACGCGTGCTCTTGCGATCAAAGATCGCAGGCGGGAACGCCAACCAGGAAGCGCATTTTCCCATTCCTGCGGGAATGCTCCATCCCGGCAAGTACGTTCTGGCCTTCTACGGCGACTCTGGCGCCAGTGGCAAGATCAATCCGCAGAATGACGCGGGCCGACTGCCTTTTACAGTTGAATTGCGTCCCTAAATGAATAAGGATTGGGCCTCATCCTAGCGGCCGAGGTGTCCCCATGTCGGAACTGCCAAGTCGAAAATTTCATTATCACGCAAATGCGCACGTGCTGAGTGGCCGTTTCACGCGCCCGCTCCAACATGTAATCGAGGTGCAAGCCGCGACATCGCTGCCAACCATTGGCGGCATGGGCAGCGCACGTGTGGAGAACTTCCGGTTCAATGAACACGCGTCGTTTAAGGCGGGCTATTCACATGTTTCGGGTAGCGAGAAAGAACAGAAGGGAAAGACTATCTACACCACGTTGGCGACCGCCGTGGTGGAAGGCTTGAACATTCTCGAAGTCGTGACGGCCGATCGTATTGTGGCCCGCCTTTCCTCCAGCTACGACCCCGCCGACGAGGAGTCTCGGATTCTCGTCATCGGCAGCAGATTCGAAAACCTGCGAATCGCTGGGCACAAAGTTGTGGTGGAGCTACATGACGAGCTGGCCGAGAAACTGGACACCTTCGAGGCAGTGAGGAAAGAGTTTGCAAGGAACAAGGATTTCAGGAAAATGGCTGAGGATCCCTTTGGCGGAAAGAAACTGCCGAAAACGGTGGAAGCTCATGGGGTGGTATATTGCTCGCTTGTAAAGGACATCCAGCCATCAAGGTGTGCGGGCATTGTGCGTCACGGACACTTTGGGCACGTGTTGGAGGTCCCAGAATTCGGCAAAATCCACCTAGCCGAAATCCTGTTCCAACACGGTCGAAAGACGCTGACCATGGTGCGTGTGGAATTGGGTTCACCCAACGGAGGCGGGATCACAGCCGTAGCAGCCGACAGCAACGGTCTACCTCCACATGGTGGTTAGCCTTTCGTCTCCTGCTGTGTTTCGCCGGCATCGTGCCGGGGTGCGGTAGGGAGGTAGCACCCCGAGCCGCCTACGAAGAGGCGCGGCTGAAGATGAGGCGCGGCGAGCTCAAACCTGCCCTCGAAGAAACCGAGAGGGCCTTAAACCACATCGACTCCAAAACAACAGAATGGTACTGGCGTTTCCAAGTTCTAAAAGCGGAAATCCTTGATCGTGAAGGGCTCGGTTACGAATCTCTTGTGGCAGTCGGTGAGGAGCTGCCCGTTTCGCTCGCCGATAGTGATGTGGCTGTCCGGCGCAAGCTCACACAAGGCCTTGCGAGCGCCCGGGTCCAGCGGTCGGCTGACGCCGCGCGGTTTGTAGAAGAGGGCGAAGCTCTAGCAAAAGCGAAGCATCCGGAGCTGTTAGGCGAAGTCGCATTAAAAAAGGGAACGATCTACTTTTTGGCGGGCGAAATTGCTAAGGCAGAGTCTAGTTATCGGAAAGCGCTCGAAATTGCCCGAGGACAGAAAGATCCATTCTTGGAAGCTGCCGCTCTAAGCGGTTTGGGCGTCGTCGCAACAAGGAACGAGCGTTACGATGAAGCCGTCGAATGGAACCGCGCCGCATTGCGTTTGTCCCAATCCGTAGGTGCCAAGTACTCGTTAGCTCAAATTCTTGGGAACATGGCGTGGAGCTACAGAGAATTGGGCGACTTCGAAAGTGCACTGGCCCTTTACAAGCAGGCGATAGATGCATCGGCACGCAGCGGTCTTGTCGAAGGTCAAACTTATTGGCTTACCGGTATTTCGACGGTCTACTATACACAACACGATTATGAAGCTGCAGAAGCTGTCCTGATTCAAGCTGTTGATCTCGCTCGCAAACAGGGCGACAAGAGAATACTCGCCGAATATCTTAATGAACTCTCCGAAATTGCACTGGAAAAAGGCAGGTTGGATTTGGCTCAGCAATACAACCGGGAAGCCTTCGACCTCGGACGCAATGTCCCTGATCAGCCTGAAGCGATAGCGTCGCTCCTTGTCCAGGGGCGCATTGCAGAAGGCCAGCACAATTATTCCGAGGCGGAGAGGTTGTTTCAAGGAGTCGCCTTAGATACTAAGGCCGACTCATCGCAAAAGTGGGAAGCCCAGGCGAGGCTTGCGAAGGACTATGCGCAACGCGGATTGAGTGTGAAGGCAGAGAAGGAGTTCCGGCGTTCCCTCGGGACCATCGAAACGGTTCGCTCATCTGTGCAGTCTGAGGACCTACGATTGTCTTTTCTTTCCGGCGCGATATCGTTCTACAACGATTACATCGAATTCTTAATTTCTCAGCATCGGATTGAAGACGCTCTGCAGGTGGCCGAGTTGAGCAGGGCGCGGACGCTTGCAGAAGGATTGTCGTCCGACGCGAAACCGAGTTCGCGGACGGTACCGGGCGTACAGCCCCAGCAATTGGCACGGCGGCTGCACGCCACGCTCGTGTTCTACTGGCTGGGCGAGAAGCAATCGTACCTATGGCTGATCACGCCGGCTAGGACGACGTCCTTCACACTGTCTCGGGCTTCGGAAATCGATCGGCTTGTTCAGGCCTACAGGCGTGCGATTGTTGACTCCAAAGATATGCTCACGACGGAGGACAGGCGGACCGGCGAGGAGCTCTATGCAATGCTCATCGCGCCGGCTCAAAAGTTGATCCCGGCAAACTCGCGCGTAATCCTGCTGCCGGATGGCAGCCTTTACGGATTGAACTTCGAGACGTTAGTCGCGCCGGAGCCGAAGCCTCACTACTGGATTGAAGACGTTACCCTGACTACGGCAAACTCGCTCACGCTTCTCGCATCTTCCTCCAACCGGCCCGCGGCAAAGGGAAAGAACCTTTTGCTCGTTGGAAATACGAAACAAGCGAGCATTACATTTCCGCCTCTGTCCCAAGCGCCAGAAGAAATGAAGAAAATCGAGCAGTACTTCCCGGAGCCCCAACGGGTGGTATTGGAAGGCGCGGGGGCGACGCCCAGCGCGTACCTCAGCAGCAATCCGGGACGCTATTCCTACGTGCATTTCGTGACGCACGGGACAGCCAGCCGCACGCGCCCACTGGAATCCGCGGTAATTCTCAGCCCGGAAGGGGACTCGTATAAATTGTATGCGAGAGACGTTGTCACGCGGCCCTTGCGCGCGGAGCTGGTAACCATCTCTGCCTGTTACGGTTCAGGATCGCGCGCTTATTCGGGTGAAGGACTCGTCGGCCTCTCCTGGGCTTTTCTGCGCGCGGGAGCCCACAACGTCATCGGCGCACTGTGGGAAGTAGCCGATGCTCCTGCTACTCCAGAGCTAATGGATGTGCTCTACCGTGAATTGAGAAACGGCAAAGATCCTGCCACCGCGCTGCGTTTGGCCAAACTCTCACTTCTCTATTCGTCCGATTCCAATTCCGTTTTCAGAAAGCCCTTCTACTGGGCACCCTTTCAGCTCTACGCGGGATCATAGCCACCTGAATTTCAGAAGTTGTACAGAGGCTTCGGCGGCGACTTCAGGTTGCTGAGCCGCTCGCCATGGACTTCACTTCTTCGGACGTGTAGCCCAAGCTCTTCAGAATTTCACCGGTATGTTCGCCGAGCAAGGGCGGCGGCAGCCGGTAGGCCACTGGCGTATTCGAAAATCGTATGGGATTCGCGATGCTTATGGCGGCGTTTATGCCTGGATGCTCTATCTGCACGATCAAACCGCGCGCGCGTGTTTGCGCATCGTTTGCCGCTTCAGAAACCGTATGGATCGGTGCCGCCGGAATATCCGCCTCTGCGAACTTTCCCAGCCACGTTCCTGCCGGGGTTTGCTGAAACAGGTTCTGGAGCAGCGGGACGAGAATTTCGCGGTTCTTGATTCGCAGCGCATTCGTCTGAAATCGTTCATCCCACCCGATGTCATCCTGGATTTCCAACGCCTGAACGAATTTCTTCCAGAGCGCTTCCGTGCCTACTCCGACGACAAAGTATTTATCGTCGCTGCCGCGATACACCTCATACGGCACGATGTTTGGATGAGCATTGCCCCAGCGCACTGGCGATACGCCGGCGTTCAAGTAGCTGCTTCCCACGTTGGCGAGCCACGTTAATTGTGAATCGAAAAGCGCCATGTCCAGGAACTCTCCTCGTCCCGTCTTCTCGCGCGCAAAAAGGGCCGCAAGAATCCCCATCGTGGAGTACATCCCGCAGGTCATATCCGCGATCGCGATGGGATAGCGCATCGGGCCGCCTTCGGATTCGCCGGTAAAGCTCATCACCCCGGATTCTGCCTGCGCGAGAATGTCATACCCGGGGCGGCCTGCTTTGGGCCCCGTGAAACCGTAGCCGGTGATGCTGCAATGGATGAGACGCGGATGTTTAGCGCTGAGAGATTCATAATCGATGCCACGTTTCCTCAGCGAAGCAAGCGAAGGCTGATTGGTGATGAAAACGTCCGCAGTCGCGAGAAGTTTTTGCAATGCATCCGCGCCCCGAGGATTATCGTAATTCAGCGCGATCGATCGCTTGTTGCGATTCGCCGCCAGATAGTACGCGGATTCACTCCCCACGAACGGCGGGCCCCAGCCTCGCGACTGGTCGCCGATTCCCGGCCGCTCCACTTTGATGACGTCGGCGCCGAAATCCCCCAAGAGCATTGCGCAGTACGGTCCGGCCAAGGCCTCGGTCATCTCTATTACACGGATCGAATCGAGGATGCCATTCACAGGTCGTGATTATAGCCGACATCCAACGGAGTTATCTTCGCTTTCGAATGGCCCGAAACTTGTAGGAATGGGGTCACTTTCCTTCTTCAAATGTTACGTATTGATCCGCCGGAACATTCTTGATGACTTCGTGCGCGCCGCTCGGCCAAGTGATTTCTAGCGTGTCGACTTTGGGGTGTTCTCCCAGCCCGAAATGTATTCGCGGATCCGTGACCGTGTTTCATTCTGGAGCATCACAGAAAAGCAATAGCCCTCAGGCAAATCCTGCCCCACATTTAGGGTGTTTGCCCGATTGTCCGTTCCCTATGCTCCAACTATCGTTTGCATAGCCGTGCGCTGGGCCTTTGTTTTCAAACGGCCCGCCCAAGCCCGCAGGCACTGAGGGAGAGCCGTGGCAACCGCATCGACAAAGCTACCTTATTCCAGAAGAATGACTTCTCGCCTCGAAACTATGGGCGACGTTTGGGTGTATTGGCGCTCTGAGGGCATGGATGATGTTTCCCGCGTTTGCGATCTTAGCGTGGGCGGGCTGTTCCTCTCCACGCCGGTTCCGCCGCCTGTGGGGGCGAGAGCCAAGCTCGATTTTCTCGTTCAGGAAGGACAGATCAGGGCCGAAGCTGTAGTCCGGCACCATATTCCCGGGGGTGGACTGGGCCTGAAATTCACGGCGATAACCGACAAGGACGGCCCGCAACTGGTGGCGCTACTCAACAGGATTCGCACTCTGTCGGCTACTCCGAAGGTCCCTTCCTTCGTAGCGGCGTCCAGTTAGCCCCGCGCACGAATTTCAGCGACCCTCGAACTGAAAAATGTCCACAATGATGTTGGTTCTGCGATTGAGCAGGACAAGCCGCCCGCTGATCAATACATGAGCGCAGTCGGGAGGAGGAGGAGGGAGCCGCCGTCCGAGCTCTTCCGGACAAGGCTGTAGGCGTTTCTGCAGTCCTGGCGGCAGTGTCCCCCGCCGGACAAGTTGCTTTTCCAGGCCAGGGGGCAAGCGATCCTTCTTCGCGAGCCCGGGAGGAAGCTGGCTCTGATGCTCTCCATACCAGCTTCGTAGTTCTTCACGATCGCGATCTTTGTAAAACCGAGCATTTTCGTCGTCTTCGCTGTGCTTGTTGTGGCCCTTGCCTTTGCCCTTTCCTTGTCCCTGTGCCAGCGCGACGCTGCCAGTGGAAAGAAGTAGCGCCAGCGCCGTCGCGGTAGTCCATTTTCCTACTCTCATTGGATCTCCTGTCTAGGGAGGGGCTGAACTTGAGTTTAGGCCGGAGACAGAGGCCTTGCAATCCGAAATGGTTGGTGTGCTTCTTCTCCGCGGCGCGTAAGCATCGTATGACCAGCACCGCTCGAGCAACACAAGACCCCGCCGCTCCTGAATTGGATCGAAAGGGGGCGAACCCATAAGCTTCGCCACAAGTTAAGAAATGCTGCTTTAACGCACGCTGGATTTAGGAACTACTCTCATTCAGGTCATCCGACGCCTGCTTGTTCGCCTTCTTGACCTCGCCCTTGGCGTCGGCGTTGGGGGCAAGCCCTTCGATTGCCTTGCCGAGGCTTACGGCACCGCTGCCCGTTACTTTTGCCTTGAGCGCGGCGAAGCCGCCCGGGATGTCCAGGTTCTTCGCCACGTGCGCTGCCGCAACGCACTGTCCGATGTTCTTGAAGCCGCTGCATGCCGTCTTCGCGTCCTGGCCTGTAAGCGTTTGGATCTTCCCGGCAATGGCAGTGTTGTGGCTCAGGACGTCGCTCGGCGAGCCGTGCGACATGTCAGTGTGGGCCGCAGCACCGCTTGCGTGCGATCCGCTCATCCCCGAGTCGTTTCCCGGTCCGCGTCCCGCAGGCGGTCCACCCGGATTTGGGTGCGAGCGCTGCGCGAAAGTTGGAGTGCTGAAGACGAGTGCCGTGGCTACCACCAGAATTAGCGTCGAACGTTTCATGTCATTCCTCCTGTTTTGGGCTGGTGGGGACCGGACAGGCTCAATCGCTTGCCCTGGCCGAAGAGTTCTTACCTTGCTCCTATGATGCGCCAAATCTCGATCGGGATGTAATCCCCTTGGGGTGGTGAAGGCAGGTCTACGCATCTTGCGATACGAGTTGAGGCCTACCCTATTGCGCAAAAACCTCCGCGAAGCGCTCCATAAACGGCGCGCTAGAATGTGTCCCCCCAAACCGAGCTTTGCCGTATACACTGCGCCACCCAAAACGGATGCTGCATTTCTAATTGGAGGAACATTTTGGTCGGTATTCCAACCAGAATTCAAGTTTCGCGCTGTGGAAAGAATCTGCTCGGGCACTATCCCACTGTCACGGGTACCCCGGCCAGGTTCATCCTGCGGATAGGCTGGGCCAAACGGTCGCCACCGGACCGGGGTACCTTGCACTTTCGCACCGCGCTAACCTGTCTGGGCGCTTCGCAGTTTTGTTTCTCTTTTGGAATCCACATCTGGCTGCAAGTCCCTCGATCGCAGCCGGAAACTGTCCTTCAATTCTACTTCTTCGATTTCGGACGTCCCCGTCGGAACCGCGGGCCAACCCCTTGCAATAGCTTCCCTGAAATGAAGCGCATGCAAGGGCAGAAGCCTTTATCTCCGCCTGGGGCCTGGCAGGAATATTTGAGCGCGACATGACTGCTGGCGCTGTGCCCGCAGGAGCAGACCTCCTGCCCGCGCTCTTGAGAAGCGGTCGCTTCTCCGCTGGTTTCGTCAACCACAGGTTCCATCCTTTCCGTCTTCTTACTGGTCATTGTGCTTCGCTAGCCGCATAACGCGCAGGTAACGCACCTTCTGAGCGGTGCGAAAGAGCGGAAATAGTGTGCCATCTTTCCTTGTGAACATCGCGCTCCGCTACGCTCTCTCTTCCTGTGCAATCGCAGTGCCTTTAGCTCCACAATTCTCGATTCTGAATCCCGAAACCTCTTCCTGCTCTTTCTTTTAAGCACTTGTAAATTACCCCTTTGGCGATCTATTTCTCTTGATAACCATGCAAACTGCCGGGGGGTGTGGCGGTGCCTTGCTGAATTCTCTTCCCATTCCGAACTGCGAACCATTAATCTCTGTGTTTGCCGCATATAGAAGAAAAACGGGGTGGAGCGTGGATCTGTTTCCCAAGATTGGCAATCAGTTCAAGATGGGCCGAAACTGGATCCTGGCCCTTTTGGTAGCCTCGATTCTCTCGCCAGTGGCAGCCGCACAAGCCAAGCGCAAGGTCATCATTGATCAGGATGCTGCTGGTCCCGGCGGGACGGACATGCAAGCGATCCTTGCGCTCATCAATTCGCCGGACACGGAAGTTCTGGGCATCACCGTCCTTACCGGCGACGCCTGGCGCGACGAAGAAGTCCAGCACACCCTTCGCCTCCTGGAGCTCATCGGCCGCGCGGACATCCCTGTGCTGCCCGGCGCGGCCTTCCCGCTCGTCAACAGCAAGGAATACATCGCCAAGTGGGAAATGCTTTACGGAAAAATCATCTATCAGGGCGCCTGGAATTACGCCAAGGGCCATGCGGTTCACGGACCGAACGAAATTCCTCCCATGCCGGAAGGCACGCCCACGACCAAGGCTTCCACTGAAGACGCCGCTCATTTCCTTGTGCGCATGGTGAATAAGTATCCTCATGAAGTCACCGTGTACGCGGCCGGGCCGATGACCGACCTCGCTCTGGCCCTGGCGCTCGATTCCCGTTTCTCGGAGCTCACCAAAGAACTGATCGTCATGGGCGGAAGCATCAATCCACAAACCGATGATCCCGAATTTGTGCTCACACCGAAGCGTGAATTCAACTTCTGGATGGATCCGGAAGCTTCGCGCGCGGTCCTCCACGCGCACTGGCCGCGTTTCGTCCTCACCACCGTGGACATTTCCGTGAAAACGCGCATGGAAAAATCATTGATCGAGCAGGTCCGGAAGAGTCCTACGCCCGCCGCGCAATACGTGGCAAAATATGCGGAAGCAAATTATTTGTGGGACGAACTCGCGGCCATGGCCTGGCTGGATCCCTCCATCATCACAAAATCGCAAAAGCTCTACATTGACGTCAACGTTGATCGCGGCGCCGGCTATGGCGACACCCTCGCATGGGCCCCCGGCCAGCAACCCGGCATGGGCGAACAGCTAGTCGAAGTCCAGCAAGACCTCAACAAAGAGAAATTTTACAAAGAGTACGTCGAACTGCTCACGCGCCCCACTCCCGGCGCGCGCTACGAAAGAGGCCGTCCTTAGCGATGTCGCTGCTACTCCATTCGGCTCCTTTCTCTCCTCGGTGCGCTCTGTATCCTCTTCCTCTATGCTCTGTGTCAATTCTTTTTCCTGCATGGGCAATCGGAGAGCGAGAGTCACAAGAACAGGGTGCAGGGATCCGGGAAACTTTTCAGATCGGTACAGGATGATTCTCGCCATCTAAAGGCCGCAATACTTGTGTGTTGAAAACACAGTCGCGACCTGGAAATTGTTTCCGCCTGTGCGCTTGCTTGCACGCCGCGATTCCCGGACAATAAGAGGTTTAATGTTGCAGATTTTTTCTGCAGGGCCGCGGTAGCTCCGCGCCCCGCGGTGAAACGAGTGATATGTCAAGCCCGGTGAACTCGACAAAGCGTATTGTGGCCTACTTTTCCATGGAAATTGCCCTGGAAAACGCGATGCCGAGCTATAGCGGCGGGCTTGGCGTTCTCGCTGGAGACACGATTCGCGCGGCCGCCGATCTGCGACTTCCCATGGTGGCGATCTCTTTGCTGTATCGGAGGGGATACTTCACACAAAGGCTTGCCGAAGACGGTTTGCAGACAGAAGAGCCCGTCGAGTGGCGGGTTGAGGATTTCTTGCAGGAAGAGCCGGCGAGGGCGAGCGTCTCGATCGAGAACCGGCGCGTCGATCTGCGCTGCTGGCGCTACACCGTGAAAGGCGTGCGCGGCTTCGAAGTTCCGGTTTATTTTCTGGATGCCGATTTGCCCTCCAATGCCGTTTCGGACCGCAACCTTACGGGCACGCTCTATGGAGGCGACTCTTACTATCGCCTGTGCCAGGAAGTCGTGCTGGGGATCGGTGGCGTGCGGATCCTGCGCGCTTTGGGTTACAACGACCTCACGCGTTACCACATGAATGAGGGACACGCGGCGCTCCTCTCCCTGGAACTTCTCGCCGAGGAGGCCCGGGAGGCCGGTCGTGCGTCCATCCGCGGCGAGGATATCGAAAAAGTCCGCGGAAAGTGCGTGTTCACGACGCACACGCCTGTTCCCGCAGGTCACGACCGCTTCCCAATGGAATACCTCACGCGCGTGTTTCCAAAGCAGACGGAATTTCTGGATCTGAAAGACGCATCCGCAGCGGATTTCATGAAACGTGTTTTGCAAGCGGAACAAACTTACCCGGGAATCCAGGAGGCAGCGCGGGGCGGCGCTACTCTCAATCTGACGCAACTTGCGCTGAGCCTCAGCACGTACGTCAACGGCGTCGCGAAAGTGCACGGGGAGACTTCTCGCCAGATGTTTCCGCACGTTCCCATCGAAGCAATTACGAACGGGGTTCACGCCGGCACGTGGACTTCTCCAGCGTTTCAGCAGCTTTTTGACCGCTACATTCCATCGTGGCGCGAAGATAACTACAGCCTGCGCGGCGCGCTGGGCCTGCCGGCTGAAGACGTCTGGTCCGCGCATCTGATCGCGAAGCATGAATTGTTTGAAGAGGTGCGAAAAAAGACAGGCCTTAATTTTGATGATGAAGTTTTCACGATTGGGTTCGCGCGGCGCGCCACTGGATACAAGCGCGCCGACCTCATTCTTGCCGATCTCGACAGGCTCCGGCAGATTGTCAAGAACGCGGGCGCGTTTCAAATTATTTATGCGGGCAAAGCCCATCCCAATGACGGGGGAGGGAAGGACATCATCCGCCATATTTTCCAGGCGAAGAAAGCGTTGCGAAAGGCAGTTCCGATCGTCTTCCTGGACGACTACAATCTGGACCTGGGCGGGAAAATTACTTCCGGAGTTGATCTCTGGCTCAATACACCTCAGTTTCCCCTTGAGGCTTCCGGCACGAGCGGCATGAAGGCGGCGCTGAATGGCGTGCCGAGTTTGAGCATCCTGGATGGCTGGTGGGTAGAAGGCCACATCGAAGGCGTGACCGGCTGGTCCATCGGGGAATCGCGGCGCGTGGCCGCGGCGGGAGTGGCGACGGACAATGCCGCCGAAGCGGAATCTCTCTACAGCAAGCTGGAAGGCGTGATTCTTCCGCTTTACTATGCCGAGCGCAGCCGGTTTTTGGGAATCATGCAGCACACGATCGCGATCAATGGATCGTTCTTCAATACCCAGCGAATGGTGCAGCAGTATATTACCGACGCGTACCTCCACTGAGACGTCTGATAAGAATCGCACGCGATCGAGGGCGGTTGCAGCAGAGAGCCTTTTCGTCAGCGCAGATGATTCTTGTACATCGCCATTCCCACCGCGGCGTCTATCCCCAATTTGCTCAGCGCGTCGATTTCCTTGCGCGTGCTGATGCCGCCGGCGGCGATGATGGGGTGCGGCGTGGCCCCGCGCAGCTTTCGAAACCAAGCGAGGTTTGCGCCGGACATCGTGCCTTCGCGATCCACATCGGTACAGAGGAATCCCGCGCAGAATGGCTCGAGTTGGGAAATCACGTTTTCGGCTTGAAGTGCTAGTCGCTTGCTCCATCCGTGAATGGTGATCTTTTTCCGGGCGGTGTCCAACGCTATGATGATTCTTTTGCGAGGGAGTTTCCTGGCGAGTTGACCGAGCAAGCGGACATTTATCTTGCCGTTGTGAAAAGCGGCGCTCCCGATAATGATCTGGGAAGCGCCCCATCCGACAGCTTCCTGCGCGCGAGAAATGGTGCGAATTCCGCCGCCCACGCGAACCTTCATCCTGAAATTTTTGCGTGCTTTCGCGCACAGCTCTCGAACGAGATCATCGTTTGCTCCTTTTCCCATCGCGGCGTCGAGGTCGATGACGTGCAGCCAGGAATAGGATTTGAACTTTTGCAACAGGCCAAAAACATCCGCGACAGCAAGCTCGCGTTCTTTGCCGTGGACCAATTGGACGGCTTGCCCGCCCTGCAGATCGATGCAAGGAATCAACACGGGAGCCGCACCTGGATGCCTTGCGCCGCGAGAAATTCCTTGAGGGCGCGAATCGGTTGAATCGAATCGTGGAAGATCGAGGCGGCGAGAGCCGCGTCCGCTGCGCCTTTCGTGAAGATTTCGACAAAGTGTTCAGGCAAGAGGGCCCCCCCAGAAGCAATCACGGGGACGGACACGCTTTTCGAAATTGCGACGGTTAGCGCAATGTCAAACCCACTTTGCGTGCCGTCGCGGTCCACGGAGGTGAGCAAAGTCTCTCCTGCGCCGCAAGCAACTCCTTTCTTGGCCCAGGTGATTGCATCCAGGGAGGCGGATTCACGTCCTCCGCGCACCATGACGTCCCAGTGATCGCCGGTGAGTTTCGCGTCGATCGCGAGAACGACGGCTTGCGCGCCGAATTCGCGGGACAGTTCCGAAATAAGTTCTGGCCGCTCGACGGCGGCGGTGTTGACCGTAACTTTGTCTGCGCCGGCGCGGACGACGGCGCGGGCGTCTTCGAGGGTTCGAATGCCGCCGCCCGCAGTGAGGGGAATAGCAAGCTGGGCGGCGACACGGCGAATTGTTTCCAGGAAAGTTGGACGACGGTCGCGCGATGCCGCGATATCGAGGACCACGAGTTCGTCTGCGCCTTCGGCGTTGTAACGCGCGGCGAGCGCGACGGGATCGCCGGCGTCCCGCAGGCCGACAAAGTTGACCCCTTTCACGACGCGATCGCCATCGGTATCGAGGCAGGGAATGATGCGGCGGGCAAGGCTCATGCGGCGAGCCTCAGAAAATTTTGCAGGACGCGCGCCCCGGGAGCGCCGCTCTTTTCCGGATGGAATTGAACGGCGAAGATATTTTGTTGTTCGAGGACGGCGGCAAATTCTGCGCCGTGCGAGCAGATCGCAACCGCGGCTTCATTCGAATCACGCGCGGCGTAGGAATGAGCGAAATAGAAGTACGCGTCCTTGGAGATGCCCTGCAACAAGCGTGACTCACGCTTTTCCGCGACTTGATTCCAGCCCATGTGCGGGAGTTTTACGTTGGATGGCAAAGCGCTGACTTTTCCCGGCAATAAACGCAAGCCTTGAAGTCGCGGCGCTTCATCGCTGGACTCGTACAAGACTTGCAAGCCGAGACAGATGCCGAGAAAAGGGATACCTCGATGGATTGCATCGAGTATAGGGGCGCGCAGTTTTTGTTCGTCGAGAGCGCGAACCAAGGCGGCGATGTGGCCGACACCGGGAAGTAAGAGCGCTTCGGAGTTCGAGATGCATTCGATTGAATCTGTCGGCTTCGAATCGGCGCCGAGGCGTTGCAGGGCGCGTTCCACGGAGGGAACGTTGCCTGCGCCGTAGTCGACGACGGTGACTCTCAAAGCAGCCCCTTGGTGCTGGGCAGGACCTGCCGCAGGCGCTTGTCGCGCGCGACGGCGAAGCGCAGCGCGCGCGCGAAGGCTTTGAACATTGCTTCGACTTGATGATGCGAGGAACGCCCGTACAGGGAACTTAGGTGCACGTTGGCGCGGGCGGCTTGCGCGAAGCCTTGAAAGAAATCATCGACGAGCTCGACCTGCAAGTCGCCGACGCGCTTCGCTGAGATTTTCGCGTTTACGACACAAAAGGGGCGGCCGCCAAGATCGATAGCGGCAGCGGCCAGAGTTTCGTCCATCGGCATCAGGAAATATCCCGCGCGTAGGATGCCGCGCTTCGAAGTGAGAGCTTTTTGCACGGCTTCGCCGAATGTGATCCCGACATCTTCGACGGTGTGATGCTGGTCCACGTCGAGATCGCCGCGGGCTTGCACGTGCAGATCGAATGCGCCGTGACGGGCCACGAGTTCGAGCATGTGGTCGAAGAAGCGAATGCCTGTCGCGATGCGGGCATTTCCACGGCCATCGAGATTCAGCTTCAGATGAATGTCGGTTTCGTTCGTTTTGCGATGGATTGTGGCGGTGCGTGGCATTTTGATTTGTCTAACCCGCGGATTCTAGCGGCGCGCTTTCCACTCCTTTCGAATGGCTTGCAGCAAGCGGCGCATTTCGGGGCGCGTTCCGATAGTGATTCGAACGAATCCCGGGCTTATGTCCTTGCTGCGGTCGCGGAGAAGAATCCCCTGCGTCTCGAGCTTTCGAAAGAGCGCGGGGCCGGATGAGCCGAAATCGGCCAGCAGGAAATTGCCGGCACTTGGATACGTCTTCGCGCCAAGGCCGTTCAGCTCCATTGCCAGCGATGCGCGCAAATGCTTCACATTTTTCACATACGTTTGCATTGCGGCGCGGTTGCGCACTGCGGCCTCGGCGGCCACCAGAGCGGAGAGATTCACGGGGAAGGGTGGCATCGCGCGGCGCAAAAGGGAGAGCGAGTCCTCGCGGGTGATAACGGCGCCAAGGCGCAACGCAGCAAGGCCCGCCACTTTTGAAAAAGTTCTTGCGACGAACAGTTGCGGAAATTTGCGAATCCACCGGACCACGGTAACGCCGGAGAATTCCGCGTAGGCTTCGTCAATGACTACGGCGGTATGCGTTGCGGCGTTCAGTATCTTTCGAATCGCTTCCTGTTGAAGAAGCGTTCCGGTGGGATTGTTGGGGTTGGCGATGAATAGGACGCGCGGTTTTTTGCGCAGCGCAAGGAGAACAGCTTCGAGAGGGAAGTGCATCTCGCTGGTGTAGCGCGTGACGGCGATTCGAGCGCCGTAGATTTCGGCATAGTAGCGGTACATCGGAAACGTCGGCTCGCAAATCAGGATGCTGCTGCGGGGGTCGACGAAGGCGTCGAAGAAAACGCGCAGGGCGTCGTCTCCACCATTCGTGAGCAGAAGCTCTTGTGGGCGCACGCGAAAATAGCGCGCTAACCGCTCCGTCGGCGCCTGGTACTCCGGATACATGGCGATCTGCTTGGCGGTCAGCTTCGCCAGTGCGCGCCTCACCACGGGCGAACAGCCCGAGGTGTTTTCGTTGAAGTCCAGGCGCAGCTTGTTCGAACGCCCTTCGCAGGGCGCTTCGTAGGTGCGGCGATTCAGAATTGCTTTACGCACCGGCAAATGGACCTTCATTGGCGGACCCTCACGGCGTTGCGGTGTGCCATCAAGC
>JACXTT010001508.1_pt1 | contig 38618 bp, 34 predicted proteins | sample 9270951 | NCBI WGS metagenome assembly JACXTT01 (sample SAMN15532306, study PRJNA645909) | rock metagenome | isolation source: weathered quartz diorite | place: Puerto Rico | collected 2017-06-21
ATTCTCCGCTGAGGGAACGGCAGAGCAGGTTCACGTAACAGCCGTGCACGGCTAGGCGGTCTCCGGCGACTTCTCTGCCGCAGGTTCCGGCTACCGATCGCGGAGGGCGACGCGTTTGGCCAGGCGATGAGCCAGACGCATCATGGCAGGGGAACGATCGGCGGGGTCGAGCAGGACGTTCAGCACGTGGAGCCGACTTTTATCGGATAGGGCTGCCTGGAAAGCCCGGATCAACTCGCCGTGGGTGGCCACCCGATAGCCGATTCCGCCTCCGATCAGGTCGCAAATTTTCTCGTACCGCCACTCATGGATGTCATTGAACGGCCCGTCCAGAATCTCTCGCTCCGTCGAATAGCCCCGATTGTTCAGGATGACCACGATCGGTATCTGGCCGTAGCGCACGCAGGTGGCCAGTTCCGAGCCGGTCATCTGAAACGCGCCGTCGCCTACCAGCACGATGGGACGGAGGGAGGGATCCGCAAAGCCTGCGCCCACCGCCGCCGGCACCGCGAAGCCCATTGACGTATAGTAGGCCGGCGAGATGAAATCGGTCCGCCTGTGCACGCGCAAATCGGCTCCCGCGAAAAGGGATTCGCCGATGTCGGCGATCACCAGCATCTTCTCGTCCAACAGGCTCTCCAGATGGCCGAAGAGCCCTCGTAACGTCGCGGGCTGATCGGCCGCCGGCATCTCCGCGGGTTCGAGGACATGGGCGGGCAACGGGCGGGAGGAAAACGACGGCGTGGGCGCGGCCACCAGGGCCTTCACGAAGTCTTCGAAGTACACTCCTTCGTACCGGTGATGTTTGACGGTGATGGCGTCTGCGGTCGCGTGCACGGTACGGCCGGTCTTCATGAGGGGTGAGTCGGCGCCGAGGTCTTCCAAGTCCGTCAGGATCGAGCCAAGCATCACGAGACAGTCCGAGTCGTTCACAAATTTCTGCACCTCGTCGGGCCCGACCAGGCCGCCGTATACGCCGACGAAGAGCGGGTGGTTTTCCCGGATGACGGACTTCCCCAGCAGCGTCGAGGCGACCGGGATGTTCATGCGCTCCGCAAGGCGCGACACGTCGTCCTGAAGGTGAAAGCGATGGACTTCCGCTCCGACGAGGAGCACCGGCTTCTTGACCGAGGCCAGCATCTCGCGCACCTCGGCCACCGCCTCCGCCAGGGCAGCCGGGTCGCTAGACTCGCCCTGCTCGGCGGGCGGACGCGCCGGCGCCTCGATCGGCGCGTGGACCAGGTCGCGGGGGATTTCCAGGTAGACAGGGCGCTTGTACCGCATCAACGCCGCCAGTGCGCGGTCGATCTCGCGTTCCGCCGTCAGGGGATCGTCCAGGACGACGGCGGCCACGGTCACTTTTTCGAACACTTCTTTCTGGGTCGTGAAGTCGCGGACCATGTGGTGCAGCAGCGGGTTCTTCACGCGCTCGGCGAGGCCGGGCGAGCCCGACAGCACGACCACGGGCGACCGCTCGGCATAGGCGCAGGCCACGGCGTTGACGGTGTTCAGGCCCCCGACGCAGTACGTGACGCAGATCCCGCCGATGCCGTGAATCCGCGCGTAAGCGTCGGCGGCGAAGCCGGCACTGTCCTCGCGCGTCATCCCGACGTGCTTGATGGGGGACGCTTCGATCAGTTGGAACAGGCTGAGGACATAGTCGCCGGGGATGCCGAAGATGTGGCGCAGGCCCAAGCGATGCAAGCGATCAAGAAGCGTTGAGCCGATCGTTCTGCGGCCGGTCATGCAGAGTCCTCCTCTGTTAAATTTATCCCTGACGGGGCCGAAAGTCCAGCCAAGCGGGAGGTCCCCGGCGATCGGTTTGCACGGATGTATTTCCTGTGGAACGCGGGCGGGAAACCCGCTACAATCCGTGATGTCGTTTCTCACTGGGGGAACCTATGGACCTTAAAGAGCCCATCGAGCGACTGGCGATCCCGCCGACTCAGTTCACCCGGCATCTGAAATTTCCCGATCCGGCCAGGATCCGCATCTACGACGACACGCTGCGGGACGGGGAGCAGATGCCCGGCGTGGCCTTCTCGCCCGACCAGAAACTCGAATTGGCCAAACTGCTCTCCGAGATCGGCGTCCACGTCATTGACCCGGCCTTCCCGGCGGTTTCCGAATCCGACCGCCGGGCCTTGCAGGTGATCGTGAAGGCCCAGCAGCGGGGCGAGATCCGGAAGGATATCGAGGTCCTGGCCATGTGCCGGAGTCTCAAGGAAGACATTGACGCGGTCGTGGACACCGTGACGGCCGTCGGCGCCAAGCCGGACGACGTCAGCGTGCTCGTGCTCTCGACCCTGTCCGACCTTCACCTCAAGTACAAGCTGGGAAAGACGCTGCTCCGCCGCGCGGGCCAGCCGGAACACCAATGGCTCGACCGGCCGCTCGACTACTACCGCGAGCAGAATCTTGATCTGATCACCGGCGCCATCCGCTACGCCCGGGAGCGGGGCTTCTCACGCGTCGAGTTCGCCGCCGAGGACGCGTCGCGGTCGGACGTCAGCTACGGCGAAGTCTGGGCCAAGGCTTGCGTGAAGGCCGGCGGGACGCGGATGTGCTTCTCGGACACCTGCGGGGTGTTCACGCCGGAGGCCGTGGACCACTACATTCCGCGGCTCGTGAAAGTCCTCGGGGACGTCCCCATGACGGCGCATTTCCACAACGATTTCGGCTTGGGCGCGGTCAACACGGTGCGCGCCATCAGCCACGGGGCCCTCTACGCCGGGGTCACGGTCAACGGCATCGGCGAGCGCGCCGGCAACACGCCGCTGCACGAGTTCGTCATGGTGCTCAAGATGCTGTACGGCGTCACCATCCCCGGCTTCCGGTACGGCTTGCTGACCGAATTGCGTCGCAAGATCGAGCTATATTCAGGCATCCCGATGCAGCCGCACGAGCCGATTGTGGGGGAGGGCGTGTTCAAGCACGAATCCGGCATCCATACGGCCGCGATCGCGATCCACCCCGCGATCTACCAGTTCATCGCCGAAGAATTGGTCGGAGGCGAGCATCGGTTCGTGTTCGGCAAGCACAGCGGCGCCGCCGCCGTCGAGACGGTGCTGGCCAAGCACGCCAAGACCCTGCGGGAGCGAGGGGTGGAGATCAGCCCCGATCTGGTCAAGCACGTCCTCGACCGCGTCAAGACGATTCGCGAGGACATGCTGCCGGAGAAAGGCTACCCCGAAGCCGTCGAGGGACACTACCGGCATTACTACGCCCTCGGTCTTTCCGAGGAGCGCATCGTCGAGCTGGCTTTGGAAGCCCACGCCGCCCGCAAGGCGTCGTGAGATGAGTGATGCGCCTGCGCTGATCCTGCCCGAAAAGTCCCGCTCCATCGGCAATGACCTCCGCCGTCGGCTCGGTGCCGACAAGGTCAAGGACGACTTTCCCACCATCACGGCCTACTCGGTCGATGCCAGCATTTACAAAGTGGTGCCGAAAGCCGTCGTGCAGGCCGAAACCGAAGACGACATTGCCGCGACGGTTGCCTATGCGCGGTCCTCTGGTATTCCGATCACGCCGCGAGCCGCCGGCACCAACCTGACCGGCTCGGCCGTCGGTGAGGGGATCATTCTTGAGTGCGGCCGGATGAACCGGATCCTCGAGCTGAACGTTGAGGAGAAATGGGTGCGGGTCCAGCCCGGGCTGAACCTGACCGAGTTCAACAAGAAGCTCGAGCCGCATGGCCTGATGTTCGGGCCCGATCCGTCCAGCCGCGACATGTGCAAGCTCGGCGGCATGCTCTCGAACAATTCGGCCGGCCCGCACACCCTGCGCTATGGCTCGGTGAAGGACAACGTCCACGCCGTCCGCCTGCACTTAGGCACCGGCGCCTGGTTCACGGCCGAGGTTCTGGCCGCCGGCGATCCTGCGACCGAGACGCTGCTCAACGGCCATCCGGCGCTGGCGGAGACGCTCGCAATCGTCAGAAAGCACGCCGACCTCATCCGCAGCCGGAAGCCCAAGGTCTCCAAGAACAGCACCGGCTACAACCTGTTCGGGCTGGTGGACGGCCTGGATCAAGCGATCGTCGACCTGCCGAAACTCTTTGTGGGAAGCGAGGGGACGCTGGGGGTCATCAGCGAGGCGACGCTCAAGCTGGTGGAGAAGCCCAAGGCCACGGCGACCGCGCTCATCCATTTCCGCCATCTCGAAGAAGTCGGACAGGCCGTTTTCGATCTCCTGCCTCTGACGCCAATGGCGCTGGAAGTGATGGATGCCAACACGTTGAACTTGATCGGGCGCGCCGCGCATGGCGTGCCGGTCGATGCGGCTGCGACATTGCTCGCCGAATTCGACGGGAGCAGCGGACTCTCCATCGCCGAGATCCTCGAAAAGGTCAAGGCCATCTGCCGCAAGTACCGGCTTTGCGAGGAGCCGACCATCGCAGTGGAGAAGGAGCACCAGGAGCAGCTCTGGAAGGCCCGTAACGCGCTCTACCCGACGCTCTACCGCTATGACGCCAAGAAGAAGCCGATCAATTATGTGGACGACGTCGTCGTGCCGGCCGACCGGATCGCCGAGCTGGTGCAGTACCTCTCGGCGTTCTTCAAGGGCCAGGACGTGAACGTGGCCATCTTCGGCCATATCGGGAACGGCAACGCCCACATCGTCCCGTTGCTGGACGTCAACGACAAGCACGATTTCGAGGCGATGGTCTCGGGCTACCACGAGATTCACCAGACCGTCGTGACGCGCTTCGGCGGGTCCATCTGCGGTGAGCACGGGGACGGGCGTGTGCGGGCGGAATTCGTCCGTAAATACTTCGGCGAGGAACTGTACGCGCTGTTCACGCAGGTCAAAACAGCCTTCGATCCGGCGCGCGTCCTGAACCCCGGCGTGAAGATCAGCGACACCCCCTTCACCGAGCACATCGACTATGTCAGGCTCTCCAAGCCCTGTGCGACCTGCGGCAAGTGCAACTCGGTCTGTCCGGTCTTCGACGTGTTCCAGACGGAGGACATGAGCTCGCGGGGCTGGTTCGAGATCGTGACCGCGCCGGGCTACGAGTACCTCAATTCAAAGCGAGTGGTGGAGGCCTGCGTGAACTGCAAGTCCTGCCGGACGATCTGTCCGGCCGATGTGGATGTTTCCGATCTCATCATGCAGAGGCGGGCCGAGCATCCCAACAAGCTGGCAGGAGCCATCTTCGCCTGGCAGGGGATGCCCTCGTTGTTCGAGCCGTTCCTTAAGCTGATGGGGCGCACGCAGGGACTGTGGGACCGCCCGCTGCCTCGCAAGGTGTTGGAGCAGGCACTCGCACCGCTCCTGCACCAGCTGGCCGCGACCGCCCGGCTGCCCGCCGACATGGTGCTGCCCCGGCTGGCTGCTCGGTTGCTGCGCGAGCGATATGCCGACTTGACCGAGGAGCAGGGGCACCGCGGATCGGTGGCTTATTTCCACGGTTGTGCGGCCAACTACTTCCAGGACGGAGTCGGCGACGCCGTGATCGCGGTCCTGCGCAAGAACGGCATCGAGCCGGTCCTGCCGCGGCAGCGCTGCTCGGGCACGCCGATCGAGACCTACGGCCACGTCGGTCGCGTGAAAGGCTATGCCCGGTTCAACGTCGACTCGTTGAGTCGCTACGACACGATCGTGACCGGATGCGCGTCCTGCACGCTCAGCCTGAAGGACTACCCGAAATGGTTTCGGGGCGAGGAACGGAAACGGGCCGAGGCGGTGGCGGGCAGGGTCCGGCACGTCTCGGAAGTCCTGTCCGGCGAAGGGCTGAAAGTCCAGCCGACCCGACCCTGTCAGAAAACCGTCACTTACCATTCTTCGTGTCATTTACGCGCGGCTGGCGTGAGCAAACCGCCGCGCGATCTGCTCAAACGGATTCCGGGCGTCAAGTTCGTCGAGATGCGGGACGCCGATCGCTGCGCCGGCGGAGCGGGGACCTTCATCGTGAAGGACTACGACACCTCGCAGAAGATCTTCGAACGCAAGCGCATGGCGATCCGGGACAGCGGGGCGCAGGTCGTGGCGACCTCCTGTCCGGCCTGCATGATCCAGTTGAAGAACGGCCTGCGCGGCGAGGTGGACGTGCGCCACATCGCCGAGTTATTGCAAGAAGCGTATGGCCTTGATCGCCCGAGCTGATGAGGTTTCAGCCAAAGAAGTCCGACTTTGTCTTCGTCGGTCTGGTGATTGCCGTCATCGTCTTTGTGACGCTCTTGCCGTCGCCCAGGGACAATAATCCGCCGGTCCCCAGCGATCTGGCCCATCACGGCATCAAGCTGGAAAAGGACTGCCTGGCCTGCCATGTGAAAGGTGGGGAACGCCCGCTCAAGGAGAGACATCCCAAGCGCCAAGACTGCTTCAGATGCCACAGGCTAGGAATTTAATTTAAGGAACTTGACAATCAGGATTTGATCCAGTATAGTGTCATTCAGTCAGAGCCGAGACGGTCCGGCGGCGCTGACGGTAACCATACCCCGGACCCGCGATCGCATCGCGATCAGGTCCTGTTTGGAGCAGCTTCCCACCCGATTCTGACTCCCCTCGGTTCTCTGAACCCGTGACAATGCGATCCATACCGAAAGGATAGTTTTGTGCAGACGACTGTTCACAGCAGTTTCAACAATCTCGGCTTGTCTGAAGCCATCTTGCGCGACATCGCCAGGACCGGGTTCACCGAGCCCACGCCCATCCAGGCCCAGGCCATTCCACCGGGCCTCGCCGGGCGCGATGTGCTCGGATGCGCGCAGACCGGCACCGGTAAGACGGCGGCTTTCGTGATCCCGCTGGTCGAGCGCTTGGCCGCCGGGCCGAAAGGGCATCCGCGGGCCTTGATCCTCGCGCCGACGCGCGAGCTGGCCATCCAGATCCAGGAGACCATCGACAAGCTGGGCCGAAGCCGGCACGTCTTCGCGACCACGGTCGTGGGCGGTGCCGACATGAACGCCCAGGTGCGCGGCTTGCGCCAGCGCCCGGACATCATCGTGGCGACCCCGGGCCGTTTGCTGGATCATATGTGGAACGGCACGATCAATCTCGTCCATATGAAGATCCTCGTGCTGGACGAGGCTGACCGCATGCTGGACATGGGCTTCGCGCCCCAGATCAACCAAATCCTGGAGGCGCTCCCGGAAGAGCGGCAAACGCTGCTCTTCTCCGCGACGTTGCCGACGGATGTAGCCGATCTCGCGAGGGCCAGCGTCAAGGATCCGGTGCGGGTCACGATCGGAAAGTCGGCCACCGCGGCTGAGCGGGCCGAGCAGGCGTTGCATCACACGACGCGGGAAGATAAGACCAAGCTCCTGCTCTCGCTGCTCGCTGCGGACCGCGATTCGGTCCTCGTCTTCACCAGGACGAAACACGGCGCCGACCGGCTGGGACGGGCGCTCGGCAATGCCGGCCACAAGGTAGCGACCATCCACGGTGACCGGAGCCTATCGCAACGGCGGGCGGCGTTGGAAGGATTCCGGCGCGGCACGTTCCGGGTGCTCGTGGCCACGGACGTCGCGGCCCGTGGTATCGACGTGGCCAACATCGGGCACGTCGTGAATTACGATCTGCCGAACACGCCGGAGGATTACATCCACCGGATCGGGCGCACCGCCCGTGTAAAGGCCAGCGGGCGGGCCACCAGTTTCATCACCGCGGATGACCACGTGCAACTACGGGCCATCGAGAAGTTGTTGGGACAGCCGATTCCCCGCGCGGTGGGTAGCGCGCCGCCCGCGCATCCCGCACCGCCCGCGCACAACCAACGGCACAACGGACAGCGAGACGCCAGGCCGGGACAGCCCTCCGGGTTCAGACCCAGACGGCCCGCCCACGCCAGGCAGTCTCACGGGGCGTAAGTCGACCCTTACGTCGCGAACGGCCTCCGCAGGGAAACCTCCGGAGGCCGTTCTGTTTTTGGGTTACGGTCTGACCCGATTTTGGTTGATCGAAAGAACCCGGCCGCCGGTGAAGGTGAGCTCCACGAGCCAGTCGCCGCTGGAGTAGACGAAGCGATTCGCCCCGAAGATGGGCCAGGAGGAATAAGGCGAGCCGAACGAATAGCCTCCGCCGATCAGCGTCGTTTGCGGGAATCCTGCGCGTCTGAGCACTTCCGCTTCGGACATGCCCACCGACAGCATGCGGACCACTTCGAAGGGGATTTCGCCGACGGGAGGCTGCATCTCAATCTGTTGCGGCGGGGGGACGGGGGGAGGGGAATTAACGATGATGTTGATGGTGATTGGCTGTCCTGCCGCCTGAGTCTGGGAAGCGGGCGGTTTCGGCTCTTCCTTTTGCGGCGAAGCCGGTGCCTCGGCCCGTTTCATGTATCCCAATTCCGTCCGAAGGGGATACGTATTGCAACCGGTCACGCCCTTCGTGTGATTCGTGTAGATGGTGCTGCCGTCCGCTCGCTTGCAGGTCCACAGCTCGGACTCGGCGGACGCGGGCAAGGGAAGCAGAGGCACAGCCAGGAACGCGATCAGGAGAGAAACCCCGATGGGCGGCATGGGCGTTTCCTCAGGGACGGACGCTAGTGTAACGCGGTCTTTCCGGTTCAGCAAGCTATAACAGCTCGACGGTGCCCTCGATGGCGTTCACTCTGACCCGGCGGCCGGTCGCAATGCGGCTGGTGGCGTCCTCGATGCCGACGACGGCCGGCAGGCCGATCTCGCGCGCGACGACTGCGCCGTGGCTCAGGACGCCGCCAACTTCGGTGATCAGCGCGCCGGCTGTGAAGAAGAGCGGCGTCCAAGCAGGATCGGTGTAGCGGGCGACCAGGATCTCGCCGGGGCGCAGGTCGGCGTGGTGCGGGTCCGTGATCACGCGCGCGACGCCATCGGCATGGCCAGCCGAAACCGGCGTGCCGCGCAGCACACGTGATCCGGCCAGCGGCACCGTCAGGAGATTGGCGTCTTCGATCCCCTTGGAGCCGATGATCAACGAAGGCGGGCGGAGCGTCGTCCATTCCCGCCATTCGCGCTCGCGCGACTCCAGCGTCGTCTGGGCCCAGGTCACCGTTCCCGAGTCAGCCCAGGCGCGCACCTCCTGCAGCCGCAGCCAGAAGACATCGTCCGCGGTCTTGAGATGCCCCGCCGCGGCGAGCCGGCGTCCCAACTCCCGGTACACCAACCGGGCCTCTTCAAGACCGAGGAGCCAGGTGTATTTCATGGCCTCCCGGAAGGGGAGCCACAGGACGTACCGTTCATAGAGCCAGCCGAAGAAGCCGCGCAGCAGAAACGGCAGCCTTGCCCGGATGGCCAGCGCCGCGGCCTCGCGTCGGCGCGTGCCTTCGGCAAGCATCTCCGGCGGAGTCGGCGCGCCGGCCGGATGGCGCAGGTAGTTGGTGATGGACTGCAAGAGGAAGGTCGGCTCCTCCCGCCAGCGCGGCGTCGTGATGTCCAACTCCACTTCGCCCCGATGGCCGTGCTTGGCCAGGACGTCCTCGAAGCGCTGCCACCAGCGCCGTCCCTCTTCCATCGTCTGAAGCGTCAGCGCCAGTTGATCGGACGGAGTTTTCTCAAAAACATCGGCCAGCGGGCGTGCTGCCTGCGCGAGGCCCCAGAGATCAAGCGCGATGGTGGTCGTGGGATTGTGGGGGATGCCCCTCGAAAGATCGTCGAGCAAATCGGGCGGGAGGTGTGTGCCGCAGATCCGTCGCAAGGTCTGATGGAGGGCCATGGCCAGGCCCAAATGCCGGAGGCCGTCCTTGGTCGGGTCCGTTTCGTCATCGAACTCCTGGTCCAGGTCCCTGAGCAGGACGGAAGGAGAGTCCTGGTCAAGCGGGCGGCGCACCCGTTCCCGCAGCCGCGCGGTCGTCCGCGCGTAGGTCTTGCGCAGGTCGACCGGCGTGCGGAGGCGGACGAGCCACCACAGCGAGCGCAGGCCCATCCGGATATAGGCGAGGTGCAGCGTGACCCGTGCGGCGAAGGAAATCGGGAGAGGGTTCAGCTTCCCGGTCCGTGCCAGGTCCGCGATCACCTTGCCCTTGGTCTGGTCCACCGCTTCCAACACAGGCAGTTGATGGACGATAGCCGGCAGGTTGATGTAGGCCGAGAGGTCCATGTAGGGCCGGCCGGCGACGAAGGCGATGGGATTCAGGTCGAAGACGAGGGGATCATGCCGGCTGAGGCCGGCGACCTGCCCGCCGAGCGTCGGGCCGATGTAGCGGGCCAGGCCGTCGCGGGCGAGGGGCTTAGCGACGAACGGGAAGACTTCGCCGAAGTTGATGTCCGACAGGACGCCGTCGGCACGGCCTTTCGCCCGCCGCGCCGTCCGCTCGATGGGCCAGTCCACTATTCGCCGCCGAGGACGCCGATGCGGCGGTACTTCCTGGAGCGCCGCCGGAGGAGTTCCTCGAGCGGGAGTTCGAGCAGTGCGCTGAGGTGGAGCTCGATCGCCTTCTTCACGGCGTCGCACATCGCCATGGGGTCCCGGTGGGCCCCGCCGGGCGGCTCGGGCAGGATCTCGTCGATCACGCCCAAACGGAGCAGGTCCTCGGCGGTCATCTTCATCGCCTCGGCCGCCTCCGGCGCCTTCCGCTGATCATCCCAGAGAATGGCCGCGCAGCCCTCCGGCGAGATGACCGAATAGACGGCGTTTTGCAGCATCAGCAGCCGGTCGGCCACCCCGATCGCCAAGGCCCCGCCGCTGCCGCCCTCGCCGATGATGACGGAGACGATCGGAACCCTGAGGGACGCCATGGTGAAGAGATTGCGGGCGATGGCTTCGGACTGGCCACGCTCCTCGGCGCCGATGCCGGGATAGGCGCCGGGCGTGTCGATGAGCGTGATCACCGGCTTGTTGAATTTCTCGGCCAGGCGCATCAGGCGCAATGCTTTCCGGTAGCCCTCCGGATTGGGCATGCCGAAGTTCCGCTGCATCCGCTCTTTCAGCGTCTTGCCCTTCTGCGGGCCGATCACGACGACGGCCCGGCCGTTCAGGCGGGCGAACCCGGCGACGATGGCGTGATCGTCGCCGTACAGCCGGTCGCCGTGCAATTCCACGAAGCTGTCGCAGATGCGCCCGATGTAGTCGAGGATGGACGGCCGTTGCGGGTGGCGGGCGACCTGGGTGCGCTGCCAGGGCGTCAGGCCCGCGTAGATCTCCGATTGAAACTGGTGGAGCTTGGCGCGGAGCTTGCGCAGATCGTCCTGCGCGCCGGGTCGGTCCTGGCCCGCGGCGGTCAGCTTCTCGATCTTCTCCTCGATCTCGGCGATCGGTTTTTCGAAGTCCAGGTATTCCCGCATGAGTGCCTTTATTGTAGCGACACCGCGCCCTTGCCGATCAACTCTTCGATGTCGCCCACCAGCCGGTCGTTCGGCATGACGCGCAGGTCGGGGCCCACCGCGATCATGGACTCGAAATGGTCCGGGATCGTGACCGTGAGGTACACCGGGCACGGGCCCGGGTGGCGGCGCAGGACGTCCCGGAGCTGGTGCAGCGACTGGGACGATGTGTCGCCGGACGAGACCTGGATCGACACCCGCGTATAGGCCGACGTCTGCAAGTCGGCGAGCCCCGCGATCTTCGTTGCCTTGATCCGCGTGGCCTTCTCGCCGCGGTCGAGTGTGCCCGTGACTTGGACGGCCTGGTCCGGCGTGATGAGGGCGGCGGCCGTTTTGTACAGGTCGGGGAAGACGATCACCTCCACCATGCCGTTGAGATCTTCGAGCGTGAGGTAGGCCATGCGGTCGCCCTTCTTGGTCAGCGTCTGCTTGACGGCCCCGACGAGCCCGCAGAGCCTGACTTCCTTGGACTCCGTGACCTCGCTGAGCCGCTCGGTGCTGGTGGTGGAAAAGCGCGTCACGGCATCGGCATAGCGGGCGAGGGGATGGCTGGTGATGTAAAAGCCGATCAATTCCTTCTCGCACTTCAGCAGTTGGTCCTCATCCCACTCCGGCAGATCGGGCAGGCTTTCGTCGAACGGCAGCGTGCCCTCCCGTCCGTCGGCACCGTCCGCCGGCTCAAAGGCGGCGAAGATACTGGTCTGGCCTTGGGATGCCGCCTGCTGCGCGGCCAGGGCCTGGTCCACGGTGCGGTCGAGAACGGCGGCCAACTGGGCGCGGCGGGCGCCGGTCGAGTCGAACGCGCCGGCCTTGATGAGGCATTCCAGCGCCCGCTTGTTGAGCTTGCGGATGTCGATGCGGTGGCAGAAGTCGAAAAACGAGCCGTAGGGGCCGCCGTCCTCCCGCGCCTGGATGATGGTTTCGATTGCTCCCGCGCCGACGTTTTTAATGGCCGCCAGCCCGAACCGGATGCCTTCCTGCGTCACGGAGAAATCTTTGCCGCTCTCGTTCACGTCCGGCGGCAGGACCTTGATCCCCAGGTCGCGGCATTCGTTAATGTAGCGCACGACTTTGTCGGTGTTGCCCATTTCGCTGGTCAGCAGGGCGGCCATAAATTCGTTCTGGTGGTGGGCCTTGAGGTACGCGGTCTGGTAGGTGACCACGGCATAGGCGGCGGCGTGGGATTTGTTGAACCCGTAGCCGGCGAACTTCTGGATGAGCTCGAACAGCTTCTCGGCCTTCCTGTCGGTGATCTTGTGCTTCTTCGCACCCTCCAGGAACTGCGCGCACAGCTTGGCCATCTCCTCCGGCTTTTTCTTGCCCATGGCTCGCCGGAGAATGTCCGCCTGGCCGAGGGAGAAGCCGCCGGCCTTGTTGGCGATCGCCATCACCTGTTCCTGGTACACGATCACCCCGTAGGTTTCCTTGAGGATCTCCTCCAGGGCCGGGACTTCATAGGCGATCGGAATCTTGCCTTGCTTGCGCTTGATGAAGTCGGGGATCAGGTCCATGGGGCCGGGCCGGTAGAGGGCGATGCTGGCGATGATGTCTTCGAAGCGGTCGGGGCGCAAACCGGTCAGGAGGTCCCGCATGCCCGCGCTCTCCAACTGGAAAACGCCCGCGGTCTGTCCGGCGGAGATCAGAGCGAACGTCTTGGCATCGTCGAACGGGATGGATGCAATCGAGAAAGACTTGCCCCCAGCGTTGAGGAGACGCTCGGCGTGGGCGATCATCGTCAAGGTCTTCAGCCCGAGGAAGTCGAACTTGACCAGGCCGACCTTCTCCACGTCCCCCATCGGGAACTGCGTCACGATTTCGTCGGTTTCCTTCGTGCCCTTGTAGAGAGGCACGTGGGCGGTCAGGGAGTCCTGCGAGATTACGACGCCGGCGGCGTGGGTCGAGGCGTGGCGCGGGGACTTCTCCAGCGCGCGCGCCGTCTCGAAGACCTCGCGGATCTTGGCGTCGGTGTCCACCAGTTCCCTGAGGCGCGGCTCGGCGTCCAAGGCCTCATCCAGGGTGATGTTGAGCTGGTCGGGGACGAGCTTGGCGATACGGTCCACTTCCGCGTAAGGCATCTCCATCACGCGGCCGACATCGCGGATGGCGGCCTTCGCCTTCATCGTGCCGAACGTGATGATCTGGCAGACGTGGTCCTTGCCGTACTTGTCCACCACGTAGTTGATGACTTCCGGGCGGCGGTCCATGCAGAAGTCCATGTCGATGTCGGGCAGCGAAACGCGTTCGGGGTTGAGGAAGCGCTCGAACAGCAGGCCGTAGACGAGCGGGTCGAGGTCGGTGATGCGCAGGGCGTAGGCGACCAGGCTGCCGGCGCTGGAACCGCGCCCCGGGCCGACGGGAATGCCGCGCGACCGGGCGAAGTTGATGATGTCCCAGACGATCAGGAAGTAGCCTGCGAAGCCCATCGAGGTAATGACGGCCAGCTCCTCCCGGAGGCGCCGGCGATACTGCTCTTCCGGGATGCGGGACGGGCGCTCGCGCAGCCGCTCCGCCAGGCCTTTCTGGGCGAGCTTGTCGAGGTACGTCTCCAGCGTATCCCCTTTCGGCACCGTGTAATGCGGCAGGTGGGACTTGCCGAACGTGAAATTGAGCTCGCAGAGTTCCGCCACGCGGCTGGTGTTCCAGACCGCCTCGGGCCACTCGCGGAACGCGGCGAGCATCTCCTCCGTGGACTTCACGTAGAGCTGATCGGTGTTGAAGCGCAGCCGGTTCGGCTCATTCACCGTCTTGCCGGTCTGGAGGCACAATAAGATATCGTGCACCTTGGCGTCGGTCTTCTTCAGATAATGGCAGTCGTTGGTGGCCACCAGCGGGATGCCGAGTTTTTTGTGGATTTCCCGCAGGCCCTGATTGGCGATCTGTTGTTCGGGCACGCCGTTCTCTTGGACCTCCAGGAAATAGTTGTCCTTGCCGAACAGGTCGCGGTATTCGGCGGCGACGCGGGCGGCGTCCTCGAGACGGTCCTTGCCGATGAGGGACGGGACTTCCCCGCTCAGGCAGCCGGAGAGGGCGACCAGGCCTTCATGGTGCTCGGCGAGCAGGTCCTTGTCCACGCGCGGCTTATAGTAGAAGCCTTCGAGGTACGCCTTGCTGGCCAGTTTGAGCAGGTTCTGGTAGCCGGTCTGGTTCGCCGCCAGCAGGATCAGGTGGTAATACTCATTGTGGGCAAACTGGCTTTCCCGGTCAAAGCGGCTCTTCGGGGCGAGGTAGGCTTCGCAGCCGATGATCGGTTTGATGCCGGCGGCGGTGGCTTTCTGGTAGAACTCGATGGCGCCGAAAAGATTCCCGTGGTCGGTAACGGCCACGGCCGGCATGCCGAACTGCTTGGCTTCCTGGACGAGGGCGTCAATCTGGTTGGCCCCGTCGAGGAGACTGTATTGGGTGTGGACGTGGAGGTGGACGAACTGGGACGCCACGCAGGGTTCCTTATGGTCTCGGCGTCTCTGGTGAACGCCAAGCCATTCTAGTCACGCGCGCGATCGAAGTCAATCGGAGGAAAGGGCCGTTCCTCTACGGATTCATCTTGTACAGGAACTGGAGGGTGTTCATCTGCTCGTCGCTGAGGTTGACCAGAAAGAACTGATTGTCCTTGATGAGGCGGGGGCGTTGGAGGCGCCCGCAGGCCGGGCAGATGAAGAAGATCGCCTGTCCTTCGTCGAGCCTGATCATGTGGACCTTGGACTCGGCCTGAACAGGGATGACGCCTGCGCAGAATTCGCAGGGGATGGACTCGGACAAGCCACGCATAGGCCATTACAGCCTATGTCGGTCGGCCTTGGTTGTCAATGAAACCAGAGGTCTTGGAAGAGCCCATATCCGGCCCTCTCCGGCACGGTTGACCTGCCCTGGGGGTTGTGATACTTTTTGCATCATGGGGGCCCTGTAGGCTCCTCCATCATTGGGTCGAGGGAGCGAGGCATATGGCGAAGATAGATGCCTTCTTTAAGTTGATGTTCGATCAAGGCGCGTCGGACTTGCATCTGGTCTCCGGCCAACAGCCGATTCTCCGTCTGCACGGGGAATTGGAGCGGGTCAAGTACAAGGTCTTGGAGAACGACGAGCTCAAGGCGATGCTCTATGAGATCGCCCCCGAGACCAAGATCAAGCAGTTCGAAGAAACCGGCGACGTGGACTTCGGGTACGAGATCCCCGGCGTGGCGCGCTTCCGGGCGAACTTCTTCAACCAGAAGTACGGCTGCGCGGCGGTCTTCCGGCAGATTCCCAGCAAGGTGCTGTCGGCGCAGGATCTGGGGCTTGCGCCCATCCTGACCCAGTCCGCCATGTACAAAAAGGGGCTGGTCCTGGTCACGGGCCCGACGGGTAGCGGCAAGTCCACTACGCTGGCCGCGATCATCGACCATGCCAACAAGAACCGCAAAGACCACATCATCACCGTCGAAGACCCGATCGAATTCGTTCACCAGAGCGCCGGCTGCGTCGTCAACCACCGCGAGGTGGGGATGCATACCAAGTCGTTCGGAGCGGCCTTGAAAGGGGCGCTTCGCGAAGACCCCGACATCATCCTCGTCGGCGAGATGCGGGACCTTGAAACGATCCGCCTGGCGGTCGAGGCGGCCGCGACCGGGCACTTGGTGTTCGGCACCCTGCACACGACCAACGCCGCCAAGACCGTGGACCGCGTCATCGAGGTCTTTCCGCACGAGGAACAGGGCCAGATCCGCAATACCCTCTCGACCAGTCTCAAGCTGGTGGTTGCCCAGAACCTCTTCAAGCGCATCGACAAGAAGGGCCGGTGCGCGGCCTTGGAGATCATGGTCTGCACGTCGGCCATTCAGAACCTCATCCGTGAGAACAAGACCTTCCAAATCCCCTCGGCGATCCAGGTGGGAAAGCGGTACGGGATGTGTACCCTCGATGATGCGATCATGGAAGTCCTCAACAAGAAGTGGATCAGCCCCGAAGAGGCCTTCGACAAATGCATCGACAAGCCCAAATTCCTACCGTTCCTGAAAAAGCCGCCTGACGACTATTACGGTTGAGAAACAGCTGGACCCGTCGGCGGCGGTTACGAAAGGAGCTCTGTCATGAGAAGACCTGAAATCGACTACATGCTCACGACGATGTTGGATTCCAATGACAACGTGTCGGATCTCAACATCTCCGTGGACCGCCCGCTCCAGGTGGAATCGTCCGGACAGTTGACGAAGGTCAAGATCACCCCCGACGTCGAGAACCTCAGCCCGTTCCAGACCGAGATCTTCGCCCTGAATCTGATCAACAGCGATCGCCGGCTCTCCCAGATGCTCCTGCAGCAGGGATCCTGCGACAGCTCGTACTTCCTGGTCGGGAAAGCCCGGTTCCGCGTCAATATCTTCTCCCAGCGGGGCAACTATTCCGTCATCATGCGGAAACTGGAGACGGTGATCCCGACGCTGAAGGATCTGAATCTGCCGGAAGCCTTCTATAAGATGCCGAAGGAGAAGAACGGGCTCATCCTCGTGACCGGTGCCACCGGCAGCGGGAAATCCACATCGCTGGCCGCCCTGTTGCGGGAGTTCAACGAGTCGAAATCCATTCACGTCGTCACGCTGGAAGACCCGGTCGAATTCGTGCATTCCAACATCAAGGCGACATTCAACCAGCGGGAGCTGGGCGGCGATTTCGACACCTTCGCCAACGGCCTCCGGGCCGCGCTGCGGCAGGCGCCGAAGATCATCCTCGTCGGCGAGATGCGCGACCGCGAGACGGTCGAATTGGGTCTGAAGGCCTCCGAGACCGGCCACTTGGTGCTGAGCACGCTGCACACGGTGGACGCCGGCCAGACCATCAGCCGCATCGTGGGTATGTTCGAGCAGGAAGAGGAGAAGCAGATCCGCCAGCGCCTGTCGGATACCGTCCGTTGGATCATCGGGCAGCGCCTGCTGCCGAAAGTGGGCGGCGGCCGTCTGGCCATTCATGATATTCTCGGGAATAACATCCGGACCAAGGAAGCGATCTTGATGGGCGAATCCGAGGGCAAGACCTTCTACGAGATCCAGGAGGCGAGCGTCCCCTTCGGGATGCAGACGTTCGATCAGGCGATCATCAAGGCGTTTGAAGACGGGTTGATCACAGCGGAGAATGCCGAGCTCTACGCGACCAGGAAAGCGATCGTCCAACGTGGTATTGACAAAGTCAAGCAGACCCGCGGCGAGAAGACGACTGATATCGAAGGGCTGGCGATCGACTCCGGTTACTCCAAGACCGTGAAGAAGAAATAGCGCAATGGACATCACCTGCACTTCCTGTTCGACGAAACTGTCGATCCCCGACGCGAAGGTGCCGAAGAACGCCGCCTTCAAGGTCACCTGTCCCAAATGCCAGACGAAGATCCATGTCAGCACCAAGGCCGAAGGCGCGGCAGCTCCCGCTGAAGCCGCGCCTGCAGGGGCCCCGGCGTCTTCCGTTGCTCCTCCGTCGCCGTCTTCCGAGCCGCAGCCTCCCTCGGATTCCACGACATTCGAGGAGGAGGACTTGGGCGCGATGGCGACGACGGAGGATGACTTCGTCGAGGATCAGAAGCTGGCCATCATCTGCTTCGACCAGCCCCAGCGTCAGGCGGGGGTGAAGTCCGCCATCGAAGCGCTGGGCTATACCGTCCACGTCCCCACCAATCCGACCGACGCCATCCAGCGGATTCGACAGAATCGCTATGAAGTGGTGCTCCTCCAGGAGGAGTACGGCGGATCGGTGGAGAACAATCTGGTGCTCCAGACCCTCCAGCCGATGGCGATGCCGCTCCGGCGGCACATGTGCGTGGGGCTCGTCGGGAAGACGTTCAAGACGCTTGACAACATGGCGGCCTTCGCCAAGAGCGTCAGTTTCGTCGTGGCGGAGCGGGAGCTCGGGAAAATCAAGGCGATCACACGCCAGGCCGTGTCGGCCAACGACCAATTTTACCGCGTCTTCCGCGAGGCGTTGCGCGACGCGGGGCAGCAGTAACCATCCAGCCCAACAAGGAAACCGGGTTTGAAACCAGCGCTTATCAGCGTGTCGGAAAAGACCGGCATCGTCGAGTTTGCGAAGGGGTTGAGCGGGCTGGGATACGAAATTCTTTCCACCGGGGGTACCGCCAAGGCCTTGCGGGACGCCGGCGTGGCGGTGACCGACGTGGCCGCCTACACGGGCTCGCCGGAGATCCTGAACGGGCGGGTCAAGACCCTCCACCCCAAGATTCATGGCGGTCTTCTCGGTCGCCGCGGCGACCCGAAGCATGTCGAGGAAATGGCGCGTCAGGGGATCGGTCCCATTGATGTGGTCGCGGTCAACCTGTACCCCTTCGAGGCCGCGATCAACAAGCCGGGCTGCACGTTCGACGAGGCGATCGAGAACATCGACATCGGGGGGCCGTCGATGCTGCGGTCGGCCGCCAAGAATCATGCGGACGTCACGGTGGTTGTCGATCCGGCCGACTACGGGCCGGTGCTGGACGCGCTGCGCGGTGGCGAGGTTCCTTCGGTGATGCGGCGCGAGTTGGCGCGCAAGGTCTTTCAGCACACCTCGCGGTACGACGGGATGATCGCCGGCTACCTCGAGCGGCAGAGCGCGGCCGGTCCGGCCCGTTTTCCTTCCGTGCTCACCCTGCAATTCGAAAAGGTGCAATCCCTGCGTTATGGCGAGAACCCGCACCAGCAGGGCGCGTTCTACCGGGACTTCGGCGCGGGCGAGCCGGGGGTGGCGCGCGCCAAACAGCTGCACGGCAAGGAGATGTCCTATAACAATTTCCTGGACGCCAATTCCGCGCTGGAACTGGTAAAGGAATACCGGGAGACCGCCGCGGTGATCGTGAAGCACAATAATCCCTGCGGCGCGGCCGTTGCAGCCTCGCCGCGCGAGGCATACGTCGGCGCGCGCGAGACCGATCCGATCTCCGCCTTCGGCGGCGTGATCGCGTTCAATGCGCGCGTGGACCTCGCGACGGCCAAGGAGATCACGTCGACGTTCGTCGAAGTCGTGGTGGCGCCCGGTTTCGATGACGATGCGCTGGCCGAACTGAAGCGGAAGAAAGACCTGCGCCTGCTGGCGGTTGGAGACCTCCGTGCGGAAGCCCGCTCGGAGCCCGATCAGCTGGATCTCAAGAAAATCGTCGGCGGGCTGATCTTACAGGATCGGGATCTTGGCGCCATCGCGGACGTCCGGGCGCTGAAGGTGGCTTCGAAGCGGGCCCCGACCGACGAGGAATACCGAGCCTTCGCCTTCGCCTGGAAGGTCTGCAAGCACGTCAAGTCCAACGCCATCGTGTTCGCCCGGCCGGCCCGGACCGTCGGGATCGGCGCGGGTCAGATGAGTCGGGTGGATTCGGTGAAACTGGCCACGATCAAGGCGGCCTCGCCGTTGAAGGGCTGCGTCATGGCGTCGGATGCGTTCTTTCCGTTCCGCGACGGGATCGACGCGGCTGCGCAGGCCGGCATCACGGCGGTGATCCAGCCGGGCGGGTCGATCCGCGACGAAGAAATCGTCAAGGCCGTCGACGAGCACAATATGGCGATGGTTTTGACAGGTATGCGGCATTTTCGTCATTAGGTCTCTCCCTCCATGAAAGTTCTGGTCGTCGGCGGGGGCGGGCGGGAACATGCGCTCGCCTGGAAGATCGCCCAAAGTCCACGGGTCACGCAGCTCTATTGCGCGCCCGGGAATCCGGGCATCGCCCGCGTCGCCGAATGCCTGCCGATCCCGCAGGACGATATCGCCGCCTTGCGCGACGCCGTCAAAGCGCATCGGGTGGACCTGACGGTCGTCGGCCCGGAGGCGCCGTTGGCCGCCGGCATCGTGGATGAGTTTCGCAAGGACAAGCGCCTCATTTTCGGCCCGCACAAGGCCGCCGCCCAGATCGAAGCGAGCAAAGCGTTCTCCAAGGACCTCATGGCCCGGCTGCGGATTCCCACCGCGGAGGCGCAAACGTTCACGACGCTGACGCCCGCGCTCGAGTACCTCGGCCGCCGCAACGTGCCCATCGTGATCAAGGCAGACGGTCTGGCCCAGGGCAAGGGCGTGGTGGTGGCCGCCACCCGCGCCGAAGCGGGCGAGGCAGTCCGCGCCATGCTGGAGGGCAAGGCCTTCGGCGAGGCCGGGGCGCGCGTGGTGATCGAGGAGTTTCTGGACGGCGAGGAGTTGACGGTTATGGCTTTCACAGACGGGAAGACCGTCATTCCGCTGGCGCCGGCCCAGGATCACAAGCGGGTCGGTGACGGGGATACGGGCCCCAACACGGGAGGCATGGGGGCGTACGCGCCTGCGCCGATCGGTACGCGCGAGCTTCTTGACCGGGTGCGGCGGACGATCCTCGAGCCGGTGGTCGAAGGCCTCTCCCGTACGGGCAGCCCCTTTCACGGTGTGCTGTACGCAGGACTGATGCTTGTGCGTGGAGAGCCGAAGGTGCTCGAGTTCAACGCGCGCATGGGCGATCCTGAGACCCAGGTCGTGCTCCCCCTGCTGAAGACCGATGTGGTCGAGGTGCTGGCGGCGGTGGCGGAGCATCGGCTGGACGGCCTGACGGTGGAATGGCATGATCGCGCGGCTGTGTGCGTGGTGGTGGCTGCACCCGGCTACCCCGGCCTGCCGACGAAAGGCCTCCCCATTCACGGTCTGGCAGGGTTGGAGCGGCCGGACGAGCTTGTCGTCTTCCATGCCGGCACGGCGGTCACCCCCGGGGGGGTCGTCACGGCCGGGGGACGCGTGCTGGGAGTAACGGGCATCGGCGACACCCTTGAGGCCGCGCGCGATCGGGCATACGCCGGCGTGCGGCGGATCAGCTTCGACGGCATGCACTACCGAGCCGATATCGCGGCGCGTGCCTTGCACCGTCCCTGACGGCGTGGTCCATGGTATAATGCCGTACGCTTATGACGACGCGCTGTGACTTTTCAGAACCGTCGCTCCGTGAGGTTGCCGACATCGTCCGCGGAGGGGGGATCATCGCCTTTCCGACGGAAACCTTTTACGGCCTGGGGGCCTGTCCGTTCGACGCTCCTGCGGTCCAGCGCATTGTCGATCTGAAGGGCCGGTCGCTCCGGACCGCCCCGATTCTGGTGCTCATCCGCTCCCGCGCCGACCTGGAAACGCTGGTCTCGGAAATCACCCCCATGGCCGAACGTCTGATGAAGGCCTGTTGGCCCGGTCCGTTGACGCTCGTCTTTCGCGCGGCAGCGGCGGTGCCGTCGGCGCTGACCGCAGGCACGGGGACGATCGGGGTCCGGCTCCCGGCCCATCCGGACGTACAGCGATTGCTCGAGACGGTCGGCGGGTCGTTGACCGGAACCAGCGCGAATCGTTCCGGCCAGCCGCCGGCGACGACGGTGGAGGAAGTCGTGCGGGCCCTCGGAGACGGTGTGGATGCGATCCTGAACGGCGGCGCGACTCCCGGCGGGCTGCCGAGCACGGTGGTGGACACGACGGTGTCGCCGCCGAGGCTGATCCGGGAAGGGCGCGTCTCGACGGCGTCCCTGCTGGCGATCATCAACTCCCTGGCGGCGTGACTATGCTCGGAACGTTTCGCTCGCTGAATAACCATCTGTTTCATCGCCTCCGGCTGACCACCAAGCTGGTCATCATGATGCTCGCTCTTCTGGTGCTGTCGCTTACGGCCTCGATCATTTTTTCCTATCTGTCGCAGCAGGCCCTCGTGCAGGAGATGGAGGAGAGCATCAACGAGCTTTCCAACGCCACGGCCGTCAGCGTCGAGCAATTATCCGGCGAGCCGGACCCGGCCGCGTTGCAGAAGCTGATGGCCCGTCTGGGGAAGAAAGGCGTGAAGGAGATCAAGCTTCTCGATGTGGAGAAGAAGGAGGTCATCGTCAGCACGTTGCCCCAGCCGGAGCGGGCGGAGCGGAAAATCGCGAGCACGCCGACGCAGGAGGGGAAGCGGGAATACAACGTGACGGCGCCGCTGGTGGACGGAAACGAGGTTCTGGGATACATCCACGTCACGTTCACTCTGGACGACGTGGCGCAGACGACCAAGGCGTCGTTGTACAAGCGGGTGGCCGTGACGGTGCTGATCTTTTCGTTCGGCATCCTCGTCTCCCTCTACCTGGCCCGGAAGTACACGCAGCCGCTCCACGATGTGGTGCGATCGGCCAAGCACATCGCGGCCGGAGATTTGACCAAGACCATCGAAGTGGAAGGCGAGGACGAAATCTCCGAGCTGACCCGCAGTTTCAACGAAATGGTCGAGAAGCTTCGTCAGCACCGCGAGCTGGAGGAGCGGCTGCGGGAGGCCGAACGGCTGTCCGCCGTCGGGAAACTGGCGTCCGGCATTGCGCATGAGATCAGAAACCCGCTGAACTTCATGAACCTCAGCATCGACCACATCCGGAACCGGCTGGGAAGCGGGCGGCCCGATGGAACCGCCGAGGCGCTGGCGTTGATGGCCAATATCAAGGCCGAGATCCACCGGCTGAACACCATGATCGAGAACTTCCTCACGGTCGGGAAGCCCCTGACGTTGAACAAGAGTGCGGTTGATCTGGGCACGCTCATCCAGGACGTGGTCGGGCTCGCTCATCAGAAAGCGGTCGAGCAGGGTATTGCGATCGAGGTGGGCGGCAGGGCTCCCGTGCCGCGCCTGCAGGCCGATCCGGTGCAGATCAAGACCTGTCTGATGAACGTCGTGCTCAATGCCATCCAGGCGATGCCCGCCGGCGGACGGCTGCGCATCACCGCCGCCTCCGGTTCCGGGACCGTCGACGTCACCATTTCGGACACCGGGCCGGGCATCAGCGCGGACGACCTCGACCGCATTTTCAATCCGTACTTCACCACCAAGAAGCTGGGGATCGGTCTCGGGCTGGCGATCACCAAGAAAATCGTGGAGGAGCATCGGGGCCGGATCACCGTCCGCAGCCGGCCGAACGAGGGCACCGATGTCGTCATCAGCTTGCCGGTCGAACGCGTCGAGGTGGCCGTATGACCGCCGGACACGTGCTGGTCGTGGACGACGAGAAGTCGCAGCGGGACATCATGACGATGATCCTGGAAGGAGAAGGGTACACGGTCGAGGCCGCGTCCAACGTCACGCAGGCGCTTTCCTTCTACCGGAGTCACCACGCAGATGTCGTCCTGACCGATCTCGCGATGCCGGAGCGGGACGGCCTCTCGCTCCTGGAGGAATTGGTCAAGCTTGATCCCGAGGCGCTCGTCATTCTTATTACGGCCTATGGGACGATCGGTTCCGCGGTCCAGGCGATGAAGAAGGGCGCGGCCGACTTCCTGACGAAGCCCGTGGACCGGGAAGAGCTGCTGATCACGATCGCGAAGGCCTTCGAGAAGATCCGCCTTGTCACGGAGAATCGGCAGCTCAAGCAGCAGCTCTACGAAAAATTCAAAGTCGACAACATCCTCGGCCACCACCCGCTGATGCAGGAGGTCTTCCGCGTGATCAAAAAGGTGGCGGCCAGCCAGGCCACCGTGCTCATCACGGGCGAGAGCGGGACCGGCAAGGAGCTCGTTGCCCGCGCGCTCCACGCCCACAGCCCGCGGGCGGAACGCCCGTTCCGGGCGCTGAATTGTGCCGCCGTTCCGGAAACTCTGATCGAGAGCGAGCTGTTCGGCCACGAGAAAGGCGCCTTTACCGGAGCCCAGGCGAAGCAGATCGGGCTGTTCGAGGCGGTGGACGAAGGGACGTTGTTCCTGGATGAGATCGGCGATCTCAGTCTCCCCCTCCAGGCCAAGCTGCTCCGGGTCCTGCAGGAGAAGGAAATCCGCCGGATCGGCGGCCGAGAGGACATCAAGGTGGACGTCCGCGTGGTGGCCGCCACCAACCGCAAGCTGGCCGCGGCCATCAAGCAGGGCACGTTTCGCGAGGATCTGTTCTACCGCCTCAATGTCGTCTCGATTCACCTGCCGTCGCTGCGGGATCGGACCACGGATATTCCGGAACTGGTCGAGCATTTCCTGCAAAAGTACGCTGGCGCCTCCGGCAAAGCGGTGAAAGGGGTGAGCCCCGGCGCGCTGCGGGCGCTGCTCGACTACCATTGGCCCGGCAATGTGCGTGAGCTCGAGTCGGTCATCGAACGCGCGGTCCTGCTGTGCGAGTCCGACCGCATCGACGTCGAAGACCTGCCGCCGGAAGCACGATCGAGGGTGACCTTGATCGACCGGATGGAGTTCGACCTGCCGGCCGAAGGCTTCTCGTTGGAGGAGTTCGAACGAAAGCTCTTGGAGACGGCGATGGCGCGGAGCAACGGCGTGATCGCCAAAGCAGCGAAGATGCTGGGATTGACCTACAAGACGATGCAGTACCGGCTGGAGAAGTTTCAGATCGGGAAGGGGGCGGCCGGCGGCCGGGATGTTCCCCCGGAGATGCCCGCAGAGGAGGGGTCTCGGATATAGGGAGGTTGGGCGACCATCAATGTGGAGGAGGGATGAATGAGCGACAAGGCGCGACGCGTGGTGGGTATGCTGGCGGTGGTCGGATGTCTGGCGGTGTTGAGCGGGTGTGATTGGTGGCCCCCGGCTCTGCAGCAGCGGATCGGCCAACAGGAGGCGCAAATTCAGAACCTGGGGAAGGAAAAAACGGCGCTTCAGTCCAAAGTGGCCGAACTGTCCAAGGCGGTCGACGACTGCAAGGCGCAAGCGGCCCAGGTTGCGAAGGTGCAGGCCGATCTGCAGGCGCAAGTCGATCAGCTGAAAACGGCGCTGAGTGCGGCCGAGGCGAAGGTAAAGAAAGGCAAGCCGGGCAAAAGTAAGAAATAGAAGTCGGACGGGTTCCCGAAGCCGTTTAGGTGTTCGGCTTGCTCGCAGGGGCCGGAGTCGTTCCGGTTTCCGTGGAGCTCGCTGTGGATGCGGCAGGGGGCGGGGCGGCGGCGGCCGGTTTCTTCTCGCCGTCCTTTTTTGATTCGGAAGACTTGCCGGCTTTCTCGCTTTCGGCCGGGGGTTTCATCTTGTTCGAATAGTCCGTCACGTACCAGCCGGATCCCTTGAACGAAATGGCTGAAGCCGAAATCAGTTTGGAGACCGGCAGATCGCAGACCTGGCAGGTGGTCAAGGGCGCATCGCTGACCTTTTGGGTCACCTCGAAGCGGTGGCCCGCTGCGCATCCGTATTCGTAGATCGGCATCGTCCTTCCTTTGTAACCACGGTCCCGTCGCGCGCAAGCCAGCGCTATCAGGAATTCAGCTCAGCCGGCGTATGGCGTCGTCGATCCGATCCAGTCCGGCAACGATGTTCCGCATGCCGGTGGCGTAGGAAAAGCGCAGATACTCGGGCGCGCCGAAGGCTTCACCAGGGACCAGCGCGGTCCGAGCCTCCTTGAGGAGATAACCGGCCAGCGCGGTCGCCGAGGCGATGGGGCCGTCGGGGGATCGGCGGCTGAAAAGCCGCCTGACGTGCGGAAAGGCATAGAACGCCCCCTTCGGCATCGCGCATTGGACGCCCGGAATTTTATTCAGGCGCTCCACCATGTACCGCCGGCGTTGGTCGAATTCCGCCACCATCTCCTTGGCGAAGGCGTCGCCTTCGTTCAGCGCCGCCACCGCCGCCTTCTGCGAGATGGACGTGGGGTTGGATGTGCTCTGGCTCTGCACCGTCGTCATGGCGGCGATCAGATCTTTCGGTCCCGCGGCATAGCCGATCCGCCATCCCGTCATCGAGTACGCCTTGGAGACGCCGTTCACCACGACCGTCCGGGCCTGGACCTCCGGTCCCAGCGACGCGATGCTGACGTGCGTGAGCCCGTCGTAGAGCAGTTTCTCATAGATCTCGTCCGAGATGATGAGAAGCCCGTGGCGGAGCGCGACTTCGGCGATGCCCTCGAGTGTCCGGCGATCATAGGCCGCCCCCGTGGGGTTCCCCGGACTGTTCACGATGACGGCCTTCGTCCGCGGCGTCACGTGATGCTCCAGCAACGTTCCCGTCAGCTGAAACCCCGTCCCTTCCTCCGTCTGCGCGAACACCGGCATGCCGTCATTGAGGAGGACCTGATCCGGGTAGGATACCCAGTAAGGCGCGGGAATGATCACCTCATCACCGGCCTCGATGAACGCCTGGGCGAGATTGTAGAGGGAATGCTTGGCCCCGCTGGAAATCAAGACCTGTGATTTGTCGTAGCTGAGGCCCTGATCGCGCCGGAGCTTGTCGATGACGGCTTGCTTGAGCTCGTCGATGCCGCCCGCGGCGGTGTATTTCGTGAACCCGTTGCGGATGGCAGCGATTCCCGCGTCCTTCGCCGGGAGCGGAGTGTCGAGGTCCGGCTCGCCGGACGCGAAATCGATTACGTCCACACCGCGCGCCGTCATTGCTTTTGCCTCGGCGGCAATGCGAAGCGTCGGTGACGGCGAGATGCGGCCGACCCGCTGCGCGGGTTTCATCGGGGAGGGCTCCCCAGGCGTGCGGACAGCCGGCGGGCGATTTCCGGGTGGACCAAGCCGGTCAGGTCGCCGCCGTGGCGGGCGACCTCCTTGATGATCGTCGAGGTCAGGTAGATGTATTCCTGGCTCGGCATGAGGAACACGGTCTCCGCGCTCTGATCCAGATTTCGGTTCATGAGCGCCACCTGGAGCTCGAATTCGAAATCCGAAACCGCGCGCAATCCCCGGATGATCGCATGGGCCCCGTGCTCGTGGACGAAGTGGACCAGCAAACCGTGGAACGCTTCGACTTCGACATGCGGCAGGTCCTTGGTCACAACCCGAACCATTTCAACCCGCTCCTGGAGGTCGAACACGGGATGCTTCTGGGGATTGGAGGCGACCGCCACGTACACCTTGTCGAAGAGGCGCAGGCTCCTGGTCACCAGGTCCACATGTCCGTTGGTGATCGGGTCAAACGTGCCCGGATAGACGCCGATTTTCATGCCGGAGGCTCCTCCCGAACGGACCGGTAGACCGACAGGCAGGTGTCCCCGTACCGATACGTTTTCACAAGGGCCAAATGACCGATCCGATCGTCCAGGGGGGATTTATGGAAGTGCTCGACGATCACCACGCCGTTCGTGCGGATGATAGCATCGCGCCCCAATGATGGCAATACCTTTTCCCTTTCCTGCGTCTGATACGGCGGGTCGAGGAAAATGATGTCGTAGGCCGGCTCGTGTCGTTGCTTGAGGAAGCGCGACACCGACATGAGCCGGACGTCTGCGAGACGCTCGAATCCGCACCGCTGAAGGTTGGCCCGAAGCAGCCGGCCCGCGGCCGGGCTGGATTCCACGAAGGTCACCTGCCGGGCGCCGCGGCTCAAAGCCTCGATCCCGATGTTGCCGGTTCCCGCGAAAAGATCGAGGAAACGGGCGCCGGCCATCCGGCCTGCGAGGATGTTGAAAAGAGCTTCCTTGACATGGTCCGCCGTGGGCCGGACGGCCAAGCCCCGTGGGCCGGCCAGTCTGCGTCCTCGCGATGTGCCGCCGATCACCCGCATGAGTACAAGTCTAACATGCGCGTCGCCGCCGGTGGCAATCGAAAATCGGCTTGACAAAAAAGCGAAGTTCGCGATATTGGGAAACGAGGGCGCCTCTGCTGCCATCGCTTGAACGGAGGCGGGTTGCCGAAACGGAGCTACCGGGAAAGGGACTCGGCGCTGTTGACCGCGGGGTGCTTCTTCTGATTATGGGTGATGATGGAATCGACGATTGCCCCGCAGTTGATGCACTTCCAGGCGTAGACGATCAGGAAATAGTCGGAGAAGCGCTCCCTGACCATGAGACCTTTGCATTTCTCGCACTGCATGGATGAACCCTCCCCGTCGGTGAACGTGCAAACGTTGGACGCGGTGAAGGCAAGGTAGGTGCCGGAAAATTCTCTTCTTGCAATTTCAGCGAGTTATGAGAATTTCAACCCCGATGATTTACCCTCGGGTACGTTCCCTGTGTCAAAAAGTCCATCTGGTATGTAAGCCGCTACATAGATGGAGGAAAGCACGGACATGGGGAAAGCAATGGGGATCGACATGTGGCCGCCGGACGAGCGTCCGCGCGAGCGTCTCGTTCGCTATGGGCCGGAGACCTTGACGGATGGTCAGCTTCTTGCCATCCTGCTGGGAACCGGGTTTGAAGGCGCGACGGCGCTGGACGTCGGCATCGCCCTGCTCGAACGATACGATGGCCTGTCCGGTTTAAGCCGGCATGGAGTCCGCGAATTCTGCGTGGTGCCCGGCGTAGGGCCGGCGAAGGCCGCCCTCATCAAGGCGGCGCTGGAGGTCGGGAAGAGAGCTACGGCGGCTCCGCTGACGACGGGACAGCGGGTGGCGTCGGGCGAGGACGTGTTTCGGCATTACCGTCCGCTTATGCGTGACCTGCGGCGGGAAGTCTTCAAGGCGGTCCTGCTGGACGGGAAGAATGCCATCATTCGCGATGTGACCGTGTCGGAAGGGAGCTTGACGCTCAGTATCGTGCATCCGAGGGAGGCATTCGTGCCCGCCGTCAAGGAATCGGCCGCGGCCGTCATCTTTGTGCACAACCATCCGAGCGGAGATCCGGAGGCCAGCCCTGAGGATCGCGCGTTGACCCGCCGCCTTGTGTCGGCGGGCGAGATCATTGGCATTCGGGTACTAGACCACGTTATTATCGGGGACCGGCAGTATGTCAGTTTTGCTGACAAAGGATGGCTGACGCCGTAAGCTTTACGTTGACCCAGTCAGGTGAGGAAAGGAAGAAGAGCGACAATGCCTGCCAAGGGAAAGAAGACTCCGACGAAAGCGCAGGCCTTCAAGGAGAGCAAAGCTCCGCAAGCCCGGAAAGACACCGGCTAGGAGAAAGGGCCCGCCCAGTTCGGTAAGGCCGCGCAGAGCGGCGGCGACCTTGCCGCGGAAGTCAAACGGCTGGCCCGCGAGTTGGAGGTGGTCAAGTTGGAGCTGAGCCGGCGTCCGGCCGGGGGGGGGGATAGCGGCGGCTCACGTCGCGATCAGGATAAGATCGTCGCGGACCGACTGGCCCGTCTGGATGAAAAAGTGGATTCGGTGTGGAACCGCCTGGCTGACCTTGAAGAGCGTATTGAGGGTGAGGGAACCAGACACGGGCATGACGCCGACGATTTCGACGAGGCTCCGGAGAAAGATTATTACGAACGTTGACCGTAAGTAGGGGAAATCAATTAGTCCACTCGCATTGACTCGCCGCCGAAGCCTGTGATACGGTTCCCGCATGAACACAGGCGGATACACTCCTGATTTCAAAGAGTTTTGTACGCTGGCCAAGCAGGGAAACCTGATTCCCGTTTCCCGGGAAGTCCTGGCCGACTTCGAGACTCCGGTTTCGGCTCTGGCCAAGATCGACCGGGGGCCATGCGCCTACCTGCTGGAAAGCGTGGAGGGCGGGGAAAAGTGGGCGCGGTACTCGTTTTTAGGAAGCGGCTCGCCCACCCTGATTCACGGCGATGACCGAGAAGTGATCGTGTCGAACGGACGGCGCCGCCGGCGGGTGCCGGTGAAGACGGATGTGCTGGCCTGTCTCCGCGAGATCATGGCGGAGTACCGTCCGGTCCAAGTTCCCGGGCTGCCCCGGTTCTGCGGGGGCGCGGTGGGATACCTGAGCTACGACGTGGTCCGCCAGTTCGAGCGGCTCCCCGCACTGCGAAAGGACGTCCTGGGGTTGCCCCAGGCCTGCTTCCTGCTCACGGATACGCTCCTCGTCTTCGACAACGTGGCCCAGACGATCAGGATCGTGGCGAATGCCCGTGTCGGTGAGCGCAATCACAAGGCGGCTTACGGCGACGCCGTCCGCCGGATCGATGGCATGATCACGCGACTCCGCACGGGCCGTCGGCCGGTCCCCAGGCGCCCGGCAAGCCGCCGTCCGCTTGCCTTCACGTCCAACATGAGCAAAGCCGATTTCGAAAAAATGGTGGTGCAGACGAAGGACTACATCAAGGCCGGCGATATTTTCCAGGGCGTGCTCTCGCAGCGGTGGCAGGCCTCCATTCGGGCCCGCCCGTTCGATATTTATCGGGCTCTGCGGGTCATCAATCCCTCGCCGTACATGTACTATCTGCGGTTTCCCGAGGTAGAACTGGTGGGCGCGTCACCGGAGGTGCTGGTCCGCTGCGAAGATGACCTCGTGCAGCTTCGTCCGATCGCCGGCACCCGCCGCCGCGGGACCACAGAGGAAGAGGACCGCGCTCTGCGGGAGGAACTCCTGGCCAACGAAAAAGAGCGAGCCGAACATGTGATGCTGGTGGATCTGGGCCGGAACGATGTCGGGAGGGTGGCGCGCCCCGGCACCGTCCGCGTCAAGGATTTCATGGTCGTGGAGCAGTATTCGCACGTCATGCATCTGGTCTCTCAGGTCGAGGGCCGACTGCAGGCGGGTAAGGACTCCTACGATGTCCTGCGGGCGTGCTTTCCGGCCGGGACGGTCTCCGGCGCGCCCAAGATCCGCGCCATGGAGATCATCGAAGAGCTGGAACCGTCGAGACGGGGACCCTATGCGGGCGCGGTCGGGTACTTCGGGTTTTCGGGCAACATGGATACCTGCATCAACATTCGGACGGTCGTGGTGAAGGGCCGTCAAGCCTTCATCCAGGCCGGCGCCGGGATCGTGGCGGATTCAGACCCCGAAGCCGAGTATGTCGAGACCTGCAACAAGTCCAAGGCTATGATGCGGGCCGTGGAGATGGCCGAGCGCGGACTGGACTGAGACGATGCTGCTGGTCATCGACAACTACGACTCCTTCACCTACAACCTCGTGCAGTACCTCGGCGAGCTCGGCGAGGACGTGCGGGTCGTCCGTAATGATGCGGTCACCGTGGATGAGATCGCGGCGATGAAGCCGGCGCGAATCGTGATTTCGCCGGGGCCCTGTACGCCGAAAGAAGCCGGAGTGTCGGTCGAGACCATCAAACGGCTGGCGGGGCGGATTCCGATTCTGGGCGTGTGTCTGGGGCATCAGAGCATCGGCGAGGCCTTCGGCGGCGAAGTGGTCCGTGCCGGGCGGCTGATGCATGGGAAGACGTCATGGATCAAGCATGACGGGAAAACGATCTTCCGCAACCTGCCGAATCCCTTCGAGGCCACGCGCTACCATTCGCTGATCGTGCGGCGGGAGACGTTGCCGTCCTACCTGGAGATCTCGGCCGAGACCGCCGAGGGGGAAATCATGGGGCTCCGTCACCGGACCCTTCCGGTCGAAGGCGTGCAATTCCATCCCGAGTCCATCTTGACGCGTCCGGGCAAGGACCTGCTCCGCAATTTTCTGGGCCGGTAACAGGACCGGACGGTTCCGACCATGATCAAAGACGCCATCGCCAAGCTCATCGAGCGGCAGCATCTGACGGAGGCCGAGGCCGAAGCGGTGATGCTGGAAATCATGGAGGGGCAGGCGACGCCGGCGCAGATCGCCGCCTATCTCACGGCGCTTCGCATGAAGGGCGAAACCGCGGACGAGATTACGGGGTCCGCCCGGGCCATGCGGGCGAAAGCCGTGCGCATCCGACTCACCGATCCGTTGGTCGTAGACACGTGCGGCACAGGCGGAGACGGGGGGGCGACCTTCAATGTGTCCACGACGGTCGCCTTTGTGGTGGCCGGAGCGGGAATCACCGTGGCCAAGCACGGCAATCGAGCCGTGTCATCGCGCGCCGGCAGCGCGGATGTGTTGAAAAGCCTTGGGGTGCGCATCGACCTGCCGCCCGAGCAGGTGGAAGAGTGCGTGGACGAGATCGGGATCGGATTCCTCTTTGCACCGGTGTTCCATGGCGCCATGAAGCATGCCGTCGGCCCACGGCAGGAGATCGGCGTGCGCACGATCTTCAATCTCCTGGGGCCGCTGACGAATCCGGCCGGCGCGACCGTTCAGATCGTCGGAGTGTACGAAGAGAGCCTGTGCGACCTGATGGCAGGTGTCTTGATGAGACTCGGGGTCCGACATTGTTACGTGGTGCACGGCTTGGATGGGCTGGATGAAATCACGCTCACGGACCGGACCCGCGTCTGCGAAGGCAAGGCAGGCCGCCTCACCAGCTATGTCGTGGAGCCCCGTGATTTCGGGTTCCAGCGGGCGCGGCCCAAGGACCTGGCCGGCGGGGATGCCGAGGAGAACGCGCGTGTCGTCCGGGATGTCCTGTCCGGCAGAGAAGGGCCCCGCCAGCAGCTCGTCCAGCTGAATGCGGCGCCGGCGCTGGTTGCCTGTGGGAAGGCCGCGACGCTGCAGGACGGCGTGGCGCTGGCGCAGACGATCATCCGATCGGGGGCCGCGATGGACAAGCTGGAGAAACTCATCAAGTGGACGAATCGGTAACGCCGACGTCCATGATTCTCGACAATATCCTCGAGCACAAGAAGCGGGAAGTCAAAGAGAAGAAGAAGGCGGCTTATCTCGCCGACCTCAAGACGAAGATCCGTGACCTGCCTGCGCCGATCGGGTTCTGCCGGGCGCTGGCTGGGACATCGGCGGGGGTCCCTCGGCTCATCGCCGAGGTCAAGAAAGCGTCGCCGAGCAAGGGGATCATTCGGAAGGACTTCGATCCGCTCGCGATCGCCAGAACCTATCGCGACCATGGTGCTTCCGCGCTCTCCATCCTGACGGACAAGGAGTTTTTCCAAGGAAGCCTCGATGACCTCCGCGTAATCCGGCAGGAGGTCCTGCTCCCCGCTCTGAACAAGGAGTTCATGGTGGACGAGCTCCAGTTCTACGAAGCGAGGGCGTACCTTGCCGACGCCGTGCTGCTGATCGTGGCAGCGCTCGACCGTCCGCAGTTGATCGACTATTACCACTTGGCCAGACAGGAATTCAGCCTCGACGTGCTGATCGAAGTGCACCATGAACGCGAACTGGATCTTGTGCTGGAGCGGCTCCCGGAGGCCCGGATCATCGGAATCAACAACCGTGATCTGGCGACGTTCGCGACATCGCTCGATGTGACCGTCCGGCTGGCCGAGCGCATTCCCGGGGACAAGCTGATCGTGAGCGAGAGCGGAATCGCGACGCGGGGCGACGTGAAGCGCGTCGCCGAAGCCGGCGTGCGGGCCATCCTGGTGGGCGAATCCTTCATGGCCGCCAAGGACATCGGCGCCAAAATCAAGGAATTGATGGGCCCGGAAGGAGAACAGACTGCGTGATTCGCTAGGCCAGCTTTCTCAACCCCAGTTCTTCCAGCAATCTTTGGACGTCCAATCGGGCGATGAGTGTGTCCTGATGCTTATCCCAGGCTGCGGGCAGTCCCTCGCGATACGGCAATTCCCCGAAGGAGCGGAGTCCTGATACTCGCAGAATGGTCTGGACGGTCTCGCTCTCATCCGGGACCGACTGCGGCCGCGCCGGGTTGTTGAAGAGCAGACCGAGGATCGGCACCCCGCGGCTCCGCAGACATTCCAGCGTCAGGAGGGTGTGATTGATGCTGCCCAGGCTGGCGCGGGCGACGACGAGGACGGGTAGGTCCAGCCGCTTCACAAGATCAACAACCAGCAAATCCGTGGTCAGGGGAACCAGGACTCCGCCGATGCCTTCTACGACGACGCAATCGTGCCGTGTTGCGAGAGACTGGAACGCATCGAGGATGCGTGTCGGGTCGATGAGGTGGCCTGCACGCGCCGCCGCCACCAGAGGGGCGGCGGGAGTCGGGAAACGATAGGGGGCGACGAGAGCGGGAGGATCGGTCATGCCCGTGACGGACACGAGCCAATCAGGGTCGGACCATCCGGCGCGGCTTTCCGTTTCCCCTGTCGTGATGGGCTTCATGACCCCGGCGTTGATTCCATGCGTCTTGAACGCCGTCGCGAGGGTGGCCGTGACGATGGTTTTGCCGACGCCGGTATCGGTGCCGGCGATGAAAATTCCGCAGGGCTTCTGAACGGGGCGAATCACAAGGGGGTGATCCGGCTGTCGAGGGTAAAAACCTGGCCGGAGACGTCCGGCATGGCCGCGAGCGCGACGACAAAATTCGCGACGGCTTCCGAGGTGGTGCCGCGGCCGAGCACTGGGGCGAACGGAGGGGAAGTCGAATCGTCGTGATACCCCGTGAGGGCGGTGGCATGCCAGCCCGGCAGGATCGCATTGATGCGCACACCGCCGGCTCCCCACTCACGCGCCGCAGTCCGCATCAGACCCAGCAAGCCCGCCTTGGCTGCTGCGTAGGGCGCCTGGCCGGCCCGCCCCTGGAGACCTGACAGTGATCCGATGAGAATGACGGCCCCGGCACGCTGGGCCTGCATCACGGGACCCGCGTGCTGCAGGCAGTGAAACGCCCCAGTCAAGGTCGTGGCGACGATCTTGTCCCACGCCTCGTCCGAAACGCGGACCACGAGACGGTCCTCGGTTGCCGCCGCGTTGCAGACCAGGACGTCCAGCCGTTCCCAGCGGTCCACCGCAGCGGCGACCATGGCGGCCACGTTTTTGGCGTCCCGGACGTCCGCCTGGTGCGCGACCGCGGTGCCACCGGCTTCTACAACGGCGCGGACGGTCTGATCGGCTGCTGCAGCGTTCGTGCGGTAGTTGACGACGACTCGGTCGCCGGCTTGCCCGAAGCCCACGGCGACGGCGCGACCGAGTCCTCGGGAGGCCCCGGTGACCAGTACCACGCGGCTCTCGGACGACGATCTGCGCCCCATGGGTGTCCGCTTTCTCACAAACAGGGAGCGGATTATAGCATGACTTGATGGCACGAGAGGGTTGTGCTAATTTACGGCTCATCTGGCATGGTGGACCGTCGATTCCATTCATAGGTTAGAGTGTCGCGTGGACAGGAAGCTCATCATCACGGCGTCGGTCATTTTTGCGGCCTGCTTTCTGCCGGGGTCCGGACTCGATGCAGCCGGGACGAATCCCGTCGCCAAGGAAATCCAGAACACGGAGGAGTATTTCCCGGATGGGATCGGGAGTGTGTGGCGTTATAAAGGCCGCACCCATACGGATACAGTCGAGCGTGTCTCCGAGATGACGTTCGCCAATGAGGTTTCCGCCATTGGCACGACCAACATCAAGGGCGAGACCGTCAAAATCTTCCGGGAAACCAATCAAGGCAACAAGGGCCCGACCGACGGTTTCTTCCGGCGAGACAAAGCGGGCATCACCTATTACGGCAGCCAGCCCACCACGCCGTTCGAGCAGCAATTGATCCCATACCGGGTGCTGGTGTTCCCGCTGGTGATGGAAGGAACCTTCCGGCAGCTCGAGAAGAAAAGCGTCGACATGCAGGTGGATCTGGACGGGGATGGCCGCCACGAACGGGCGGATGTGACGGCGGATGTCCGGGTCTCGGCGCATGCGCCCGTGACGGTCCCTGCCGGGACGTTCTCCGACGCCGTCCAGATCGATGCGTCGATGACCATCGTCATCACCTTGACGAAGAGCCGGCGTGTGATCACGAGCCGGGACAGGATCACGAGCTGGTTTGCCCGGGGGGTGGGCCTGGTCAAGTATGTGGAAGAGATCGAGGCGCCCCCCGTGCTGGAAACCCGGGGCGAGGTGACCTACGTCAGCGAAGAACTGGAAGGCTATGCCCTCAAAGGGACGGTGGGCGCGTCTTTCGTCCCCCTGTCCTCGACCCAGCCTCGCGGGCGCCTGTAACTTGCTCCTGCAGCCGCTTGTCTGACGCGACGACCGTACTCAGCACTTCCAGGGCATAATCGATCTGTTCCGGCCGGTGGCCGGCCGTCACGCTCATACGGAGGCGGCTGGTGCCGGCCGGTACCGTGGGGGGACGGATGGCCGGCGCGTACAGGCCGCGCGCCAAGAGCGCCTCGGACAAGGCGAGCGCCGCAGCCGCGTCACCGACCAGGAGGGGAATGATCGGCGATCGGCTGTCGAGCGTGTCGAATCCCATCCGTCGGATACCGTCATGCAGGCGGTCGCGCAGGCTCCAGAGCCGCGCCCGCCGTTCCGGCTCGGCTTCCATCACGTCCAGGGCGGCGATCGCGGCCGCGGCCATCGCCGGCGGGAGCGCCGTCGTGTAGATGAAGGGGCGCGCGCGATTCACGAGGTACTCGATCAAGTCACGGGTGCCCGCGACGAAGCCGCCCAGCCCGCCCAACGCTTTGCTGAGGGTGCCCATTTGCACGAGCGGTGTCTCTTCCATGCCGAAGTGTTCCAGCGTGCCGCGCCCTTCCGGTCCCATCACGCCCGTCCCGTGCGCGTCATCCACGACCAGGATCGCGTCTGCCTGGTGTGCCGCCTTGTGCAGTTCAGGGAGAGGCGCCAGATCCCCATCCATGCTGAAGACGCCGTCCGTGACGACAAGCGCGGACCGTGAAGAACCTCCTCGGTGGAGGAGCCGCGCGAGGTGGGTGTGGTCCCGATGGCGAAACACCCGCAGCGAGGCGTCGCTGAGTCGGCAGGCGTCAATCAGACTCGCGTGGCAGAGGCGGTCGGCATAGATGACCTTCCGGTCTTCCGCCAGCGTCGGGAGCAGGCCCAGGTTGGCCTGGTATCCGGTGGTGAAAACGAGCGTGGCCTCGACGCGCTTGAATGCCGCGAGACGTTCTTCGAGTTCGCGATGCGGGCGCAGGCTTCCGGACACCAACCGCGAGGCGCCCGCGCCGACGCCGTAGCGGCTGATCGCTTTAATGGCGGCTTCAGTCACCTGCGGATGGGCGGCAAGGTCCAGGTAATTATTGGAGGAGAAGAGCAAGATCCGGCGTCCTTCCAGTTCGACTTCGGCTCCCGGTGGGGAGTCGATCGTGCGCAGTCGCCGGAGGAGCGAACGCCGGGCCAGATCATCCAAGCGGGAACGGTACATGGCTTTTCCCTATACGCGGGGCGTCAACAGGTGTCAACCGGGCGTGTTCTCCGTCTCGCGTGCACGATCAGCCCCGCGCAGATCAGCGTGCCCGCAAGGGAGGCCAATGCTCCGGCACGCAGCAGTGGGGTCCGGTAAAAAAACGTGACGACGTGAGCGCCGGCCGGTACGACCACCGCCCGCACGAGGGCGTTGGCGCGCATGGTGGGGAGTTCGACTCGGCCGTCGAGCGTGGCTGTCCATCCCTTATCAAAGGTATCGAGCAGAATCAGGACGGCAGGCTGCGGCGTCTCAACCAACACCCGTACCTCTTCGGAAGCGTAGCGTTCGATCGCGGCGGCACCTCCTGTGAGAGGGCCGGGCAAGGTCGCGTCGGGCGTTTCGATGACATCAATGTCTCCGTGCAGGAAATCGGGTCGGGTGAAAAGAACCATGGGATCGACCGGCGCGGCGGCGCGTTCAGGGAAGGGCGCGAGGTACGCGCGCGGTTTGGCGGGAAACGGGTTCTCGAACAGCGCGAGGTCGTAGAGAGGGAGTTCCGCCACGAAGCCTTTCCTCAGCTTGGGCTCCTTCAAATGGTAGCGTCGACCGATATAATACTTGACGTTGAGACGGGCCGCGGCCTCGATTCCGGTCCTCGGATTCAAGGTTTCTGCGAATGTGGCGCTGTATCCTGATAGGTAAGGCAAGACCGTTTCGAGATGAAACTGGGCGTTGTGTTCCAAGCCAAGCGCTTGCCGATGCGCCACCGACCCCGCGCCATAAAACCCCAACGGGCGCATGAGGTCTGTTGGCCAGACGAGAGTGTCTTCCGTGATGCTGACCAGTCTGAAGCGGCCGGGCCCCACCGAGCCCTCACGCGTCTTGAGCGCTTCGGCCAGTGGAGGGGCAAGGGTCGCAGCCTCGACGGGTGCGGTATGGTATACCTCGAGATTGGCGCGCGAAAGGTCGAGCGCGATGATTCCGATCAGGGAGGCGAGCAGGAACGCCGACCGAAACACTCCTTTTTTGATCCCGACGGCGACGAGGCTGACCCCCAATGCGGCGGCGGCGCTGAAGAAGCACGCGCGCGCTGCTGAGGCGGCCACCGTACGGGCGAAGGTCTCGGTCGTTCCAAAGGTCGTTGTGACCCACGTGCCAGCCACGTGGGTGAGCAGGAGGATCCCTATGGCGGCGCAGAGGACCGCTGCTGCCAACCAGGGGACCGAACGGCTTTTTCCTTCGCGAAAGGCGTCGAGCCCTGCTCCTGCGAGCATGGCGACGGCGAACGAGACCATGCCCATGAACTTTTCGGGGTAGCGGAACGCCGACCACAGCGGCACCACCCGATAGAACATCTCATAGAGGCCGCCCCACGGTCCCAGGGCAAGCAGCAGCGCTACGCCTCCCAGCGCGGTGAGTACGTGCAGATCGCGGCGGTGCCAAGCCCCCAGGCACGCCAGCCCGAGCACGGGCATGCCCAGATACAGACTCTCCGCCCATAGGCCTCCGCCCGGGGTGCCGAAGAGGGAGCGCGCCATGACGGCCGGACTCTCGTGCTCGCCGACCGGAGAGACCACGATTGTCAGCAAGCGGAAGGGATGAGTCGCCCAACTCAGCGCCTGTTCATGGAACAGCTCAGGCCGCGCACGTTCACTGCTCATGAAGACCGCCCACGCCGGCCCCAACTGGATGCCGGCGAGCAGCGCCGCGATCCCACTGATGATCGCCAGCCGCAGACCGGCTTCGCGGCGAGAGCCCGGGGCGCGCGCGATCGTCCAA